>Ga0247727_10001769_pt1 | contig 50344 bp, 48 predicted proteins | sample WisWelCaveWW1625_FD_202498 | JGI IMG/M metagenome (GOLD analysis project Ga0247727, IMG submission 202498) | Biofilm microbial communities from Wishing Well Cave, Virginia, United States - WW16-25 | ecosystem: Environmental > Aquatic > Deep subsurface > Groundwater > Cave microbial mat | place...
TCCCGGGAAGATCCGATCTGTTGGAGCGGGCCTGGGCGGAAGAATCGTTCTGGAAGGAAACAACGGGGACCTTTGGGAGCTGGTCGGCGACTTGGCACGCCGACTAGATGTTACCGCCCGCACCATCTGGCCCACTCTCTGGTTTACCGAAGGAGGCGCTGTTTGGCTCCACGACAACGACGACCGGCTGCTGCGGTGGGGGTCTCTCGCCTCTAAACCTGAACTGTGGGCGCTCAGTCCGCACCAAGCCAATGTGCCGCTGGTGGGCTTCTCGTCATCGGAGAACGCGTCCGGGGATGGCCTGATCAGCCTCAAGTATCCTCTGGATCTGGCCGGAGTCTGGGAGTGGCGGAAGGGCATCCCGCCGCGTAGGGTACCGTCGCCGTACCAGCCGGATTCGATGGCCGCCATGGACATCGCGCCGGACGGACGTGCCGTGGTCATCGGGCACTCTGGGATCTTCCTCATTCGTGAAGGTGGTCGCTGGACCCAGATGCCCGCGATGAACATGCCTTTCCGCGGCGCGGTGTTCGCGAGATTCCGGAACAACGGCGACCTGTGGGTGGCATCCTCCAACGGCCTGTTCCTTCACCGGAACGTAAGAGCGCTGTGGCAGGAGATTTCCTTCGCCGCGGAAGATCCGCGAAACGCAATCCATGAGATCCTACGCGCCCGCGACGGCTCGACGTGGTTGGCGACGAGAAATGGCGTGCACATGGTGACGCCAGATGGTTTCAACCAACACATCACATCGGCGGGCGGCTAGGCCCTTGGCATCGTGACCGGCCTGGGCCAAGACCGGAACGGCAACGTCTGGGTGTCCTCGGGAGCATCTTTCGACGGCGCGCGGCGATGGGATGGCAGGCGCTGGAAGCACTTCGGCGCCGCGGAAGGGTTGCGATCGGGAAAGATCCATCGAATCTGGCGGGACCGCGCCGGGAGATTGTGGTTTCTATGCACCGGCAATGGTCCAGGCGACAACACCCTAGTGGCGGGAGCCTACCTGATGGATGGGGGGCGCTTCGAGAAGTGGGGCCAAGCCGGCGGACTCATCTCGAGCCAGGTCTACAGCATGGATCAGGAAGCCGACGAAGCCCTCTGGTTCGGCACGGCGCGCGGAATCGCGCGTTGGAAGCATGGGCAGTGGACTCACTGGCGTAAGCACGTCGAGCTGGCCGATGGAGTTGTGAACACGGTGGCGGTGGACGCGGAAGGCGGCCTGTGGTTCGGAGACCGCCGGAATGGATTGGGGCGCATCACGGCGGAAGGGAGTGTGAAGTATTTCACCACTTCCGACGGGCTGGTGGGGGACGCGGTTTGGGAAGTCAAGCAGGACCGGCAGGGGGTGCTGTGGTATGCCACTTCGTCCGGGCTTGGCGGGCGTCGAAACGGAACGTGGTTCCGACTCGGCGCCAACGCAGGCATGCCGGACGAGGCGATATGGCCCATTGACGTCGACGGGGATTCAGTGTGCGTGGGGACACTCAACCGCGGCCTGGTCTGCATCAACCGGGCGCAAGGCGAGAAGGATCTTCCCCAAGTCCACATCAAGGCGCCGCAGCAGGAACCGGGAAGGGTCCGGCTCTCCTGGACCGCGCACAGTCTTTGGGGTGTAATGCCGGAAGACCAGATTGAAACCCGCTACCGGTTGAATGACCGGCCGTGGTCGGACTGGAGCCTTCAACGCCAGATCACCCTGGAAGAGCCCGGTGGCGGCGAGCATCATCTTCAGGTGCAGGCCAAGGGGATGTTAGGCAACTTCCAGGAAGCCGGTGCGCGATTAATGTTTGCCGTCGAAGGTCCATTCTACTTCCGCCCGACGTTTCAGATTCCGGTAGGCGCGGCTTTGCTGCTTGCCGCCGGGCTGGCCGCGACACTGCGCCGGCGGAAGCAACTCTACCAGCGATCGCTGGCGGCGAGCGAGGCGCGATTCCGAGCCTTGATCGAGAACAGTTGGGATGCGATCGCGCTGCTGGACGCCGAGGGCCGCCGGTTGTACATGAGCCCTTTCGGTAGAGCGCATAACGGGTTATCCCGCCCATAAGTTGAACCCGCTGGAGCCGTTCGCCACGGTGCATCCCGACGATCGGGCCGGTGTCACGGCGGCGTTCGAAGACCTCGTCGGAAGGCATGGCGCCGTTGCTCCATTGCGCCTCCGGGTCCAGCACAAGGGCGGCCGGTGGCTTTGGCTGGAAGGGGCCTGCACGAATCTGCTGGCCGACCCGGAGGTGCGGGCGGTGGTGGCGAATTTTCACGACGTGACCGAGCGAGTGCAGGCCAGCGAGGAGCTGAAAACCGCCCGGCTCATGGCTGGGCAGGCTTCCCAGGCCAAGAGCGCCTTCCTGGCCACTTTGAGCCACGAAATCCGGACGCCGATGAACGGCATGGCCGGCATGGCATCGCTGCTGCTTGGCACCCGGTTGTCCGAAGAACAGCGCGAGTACGGGGAGGCGATTCAAAGCTCGACGCAAGCGCTGGGGGCGATCGTCAACGACGCGCTGGATCTCTCGCTGATCGAAGCCGGCAAGATGAGACTGGAATCTAATGCCTTCGACTTGCGGCGGATCCTCGGCGAAGTCGTCGACCTGATGACGCCGGTGGCCCGCGAGAAGAACCTCCTGCTTCACTTTCGCTGTCCCATCGAGTCGCCCTCCCTTTTTCTGGGTGACGCGGGAAGAATCAGGCAGGTGGCTCTGAACCTGGTGGGCAACGCATTGAAATTCACCGAACAGGGAGAGGTCGGGCTGGCGGTGCCACCGCCCAAATGACCGCTGGCGCCGTCCCGGTGACCGTGTCGGTTTTCGACACCGGCCGCGGGATCCAGCCGGACCGCCTGTCGGAGATGTTCGAGCGCTTCACGCAGGAGGACTCGTCAGCCACCAGGCAGCGCGGTGGCGCCGGACTCGGCCTGGCGATTTCGAAATCGCTGGTCGAGCTCATGGGCGGCCAGATCGAGGCGGCCAGCGAACCAGGCAAGGGATCGACATTTCGCTTCACGCTGCCGCTGGTTCCGGTGGCGGCTTCGGCGCCGAACCGGGAACCCGACCGCACTGATTCGATCCACGGAGCGCGCATCCTGGTGGTCGAGGACAACCGGGTGAGTCTGCTGGTCGTCCAACGGATGCTGGAAAAGCTCGGCTGCCGCGTCCAAACGGCGTCCAACGGTTACGATGCGCTTGCCTGGTTCGGCGAGGGCCGGTATGACGCCGTGCTGATGGATTGCCATATGCCGAAGATGGACGGGCATGTGGCTACGGCTCGCATACGCTCCTTGGAGGCGAGCGGGGTCCGCACGCCCATCCTCGCCCTGACAGCCGATGCGATGGAGGGGAACCGCAAGCGGTGCCTCAAGGCGGGCATGGACGATTTCCTCGCCAAGCCGGTGGATCGTGACGAACTCGTGCGCCTGCTGGCCCGCTGGGTGCGGCCGCGCCGCCAAGCGGCAACAAGTTAGCGGCCAGCGGCGCCGGTCACGGCACCAGCTCCGGAAGCACTGTCCCGATTTCCTCGCGCAGGACGGCGTCAGCGAGATCGTCGAGCGGCGTCGGCGTCCGGTTGACAAGGATCAGCCGCGCGCCAGCCTGTTTGGCGATGACCGGCAGGTAGGCCGCCGGGTGGACCACCAGCGACGAGCCGGCCGCCAGAAAGACTTCCGAGCGGCGGGCGGCCTCGGTGGCGCGCATCATTTCACGCTCCGGCATCGTCTGGCCGAAGGAGATAGTCGCGGGTTTCAAGAAGCCGCCGCAGCGGTCACATTCCGGCGCCGGATCGCCGCGCTCGACGCGGGCGACGGCGTCATTCATCGGAATTCGGTAACCGCAGGAGAGGCAAACGGCCTCGGCCATCGTCCCGTGCAGCTCGATCACCAGCTCCGGGCTTTGGCCGGCGCGCTGGTGGAGGCCGTCGATGTTCTGCGTGATCATGGCGCTGAGGCGGCCCTGGCGCTCGAGCTCGACAAACGCCCCATGCCCCGCGTTCGGCGCGGCATCGCGCATCGCCGGCCAGCTTTCGATCTTCTGCCGCCAATACTCGATCCGCGCCTCGCGGCTGGAGACGAACTCGCCGTACTCGACGACGCGGTTCCGCGTCCACACACCGTTCGGGCCGCGGAAATCGGGGATGCCCGACTCCGTCGAGATGCCGGCGCCGGTGAAACCGGCGACCCGGCGGGACGCTTCGATCCAGTCTCGCGCCCGGCGGGTGGCCGCGCTCATGGTTTCCGGGACGCGGCGATCGCCTTGCGGATCGCGTCGACGGCGGCGCGGGCGCGAAACTCGACGACGCGGCGGCCGACGGCGATCGTCTTCTCTGGAGGCGTCAGGCTCACGCCGTTGATCGAGGCTCTGTCTTTCGCCACCCGCTCGCGGAGCCGGACCAGGCCCGGATCCACACTCATCAGGATCGACGAGATGCCGTAGTCATCGTGATGCCCTTCTTCGACCTGGCGAATGCCTTCCGAATCCAGCCACCGGGTCACCGCCGGATAGTTGTAGTGCTCCGGGATGTGATGGATCGTCGTCTTCGATCCGGCCCAGCGGGCGGAAAGCTCGGCGGCGACCTGCCTCATCCCGTTCTCGTTGCCGCCGCTGTCGCCGAGCAGCACGACGTGCTCGAAGCCGTGCGTCTTAGAGCTCGAGGCGATGTCGGCGAGCAGATGCCGGAAGGTGTCCTCGCGGACGCTGATCGTGCCCGGATAGCGCATGTGGCCGGTGGGCGGGTCGATGTCGCCCTCCGGTACGAAGGGGACGATCGGGGCGACCAGCGCGTCGCCGAGCTTGCGCGCGACCGCTTCGGTGGTGGCGCGCAGAATGTAGTTGTGTTTCCCCGTCACCAGGTAGGGGCCGTTCATCTCGACACCGCCGGTGGCGATGATCACGGTGCGCTTGCCCGCCCGCATGGCGTCTCGCACCTCCAGCCACGTCAGCTCCTCGATGAACACCGAGTCGCGGGCGGGGATCGGGCGCGCCATGTTCGGGTCGGGCGAGGTCGCCGACGGCTTTGGCGGGGCCTGGCCGGACCAGGCCACCGCGATCAGAAACGCGAACCAGACACGGATTGGCATGGAAAATCCTCCCGGGAATCGACAGCTTGCGTTTCTACATTCTATGCTACATTCGGAACCGATGCCGGAGTTCGACGTCGTCGGCGTAGGCCTGAACGCGACCGACACGCTGCTGGTGGTTCCGCACTTCCCCGCCTACGCCGGCAAGGCACCGTTCGACGAGGAGATGCTGAGTCCGGGCGGCCAGGTGGCCAGCGCCATGGTGACCTGCGCCAGGCTCGGCCTGCGGGTCAAGTACATCGGCACGGTCGGCGACGACGAGCGGGGGCGCATCCAGTTGGAGAGCCTGCGCGAGTCCGGCATCAATCTCGATCACGTCCAGCAGCGCAAAGGTTGCGCCAATCAGTCCGCCTACATCGTCATCGACCAATCGACCGGAGAGCGCACCGTCCTGTGGCGGCGTCCGGAAGGCCTGCGGCTGGCCCCGGAAGAGATTGCGCCCGGCGAGATCACCGGCGCCCGCCTGCTTCACATCGACGGTCATGACACGCCGGCGGTCGAGCGCGCGGCGCGGATCGCGCGTGAGGCCGGCATTCCGGTCACCGTCGACGTCGATACCGTCTATCACGGGTTCGACCGCGTGCTGCCCTACGTCGACTACCTGGTGACGAGCTCGGAATTCCCGCCGCAATGGACCAATGAGCGCGATCCGTTCAAAGCGCTCGAAATGATCCAGAACGAATACGGGATGCGCCTGGCCGGAATGACGCTCGGCGCGCACGGCTGCCTGGCGCGGACCGGCGGGCGGTTCGTTTATTCTCCGGCGTTCGTCGTCAACTGCGCCGACACCACCGGGGCGGGCGACGTTTTCCACGGGGCCTTCTGCTATGCTGTCCTCCAGAACATGCCCATCGAGGATGCCCTCGACTTCTGTAACGCAATGGCGGCGCTGAACTGTACGGCGCTCGGCGCCCGCGGCGGCATCCGTGGTCTGGAGGAGGCTCGCGCCTTGATCCGCCGCGCCGAGCGCCGCTCGCATCCCGAGTTCGTCACCGGCGCCGGCCGCACGCACGCATGATCCCGCTCCGGGATTCGCAGCCCAGCCAGTCAACGCCGGTGATCACCGTCCTGCTGATCGCCGCCAACGTTCTGGTGTTTCTGTACGAGTTCTCGCTGGACGCCTACTCGCTGAATCATTTGCTCTACTCGTTCGGCATGGTGCCGGACCGCCTGGTCCCGACGACGATCTTCAGCTCGATGTTTCTCCACGGCGGCTGGATGCATCTGATCGGCAACATGTGGTTCCTGAAGATCTACGGCGACAACATCGAGGACATACTCGGCCATGCCAAGTATTTCCTGTTCTATGTGGCCTGCGGGGCGGCCGCGGCGGCCGCGCACCTGGCCTTCAATCTCGACTCGAGAGTGCCGACCGTCGGCGCCAGCGGCGCCATCGCCGGCGTCATGGGCGCCTACATGGTCAAGTTTCCAAAATCGAAGATCCTAACGCTGGTGCCGTTGCTGGTATTCTTCACCACGATCGAGGTGCCGGCCGTCCTGGTCCTCGTCTATTGGTTTATCCTCCAGGTGTTCAGTGGTTTCGGGTCGGTGGGCCATACGATGGCGTCTCAGGGCGGAGTGGCGTGGTTCGCTCACGTCGGCGGGTTTGTGGCCGGCGTGGTCCTGGTGCACCTGCTCGGCACGCGCGAGCGCTACCGCCGGCGTCCGGACCTCCGGTGGTGATGCGCCAAGTGACGCTGTATACGCGCGCCGGCTGCCATCTGTGCGAGGCGGCGCGGGAGGCGCTGGTGTTCGCGCGCCGGCGCGTCGAGTTCACACTCGAGGTTGTCGATATCGATGGCGATGACGAGCTCCGACGGCGGTACGACGACGAGGTGCCGGTCGTGGCCATTGACGGCCACACGGTATTCCGCGGCGCGGTCGATGTGGAAGAATTCTTAAATAGAGTGAAATGACGGACCCATTTCTCGAAGACCCGCCCGCTTTCCCGTTGGACGTGCTGGCGATCGCCGCCCATCCAGACGACATCGAGCAGACCTGCGGCGGCACGCTGCTGCGCTCCGGCCAAATGGGCTACCGGACGGGCGCCCTCGATATGACCGCCGGCGAAATGGGAACACGGGGCCAGCCCGATGTCCGGTTGCGCGAGGCCGAGGCCGCCGCCCGGAAGATGAAACTGTCGTGCCGCGGCAACCTGCGCCTGCCCGACGCCCGCCTCGAGAACGCGATCGCCGCCCGCATGACGCTGGCCGCCGCCATCCGCCGCCTTCGGCCGCGCGTCGTCATTCTGCCCTATTGGGAAGCGCGTCACCCGGATCATTACCGCACAGCCGAGATCGCCTACGAGGCCTGCTTTCTCGCCGGACTGCGGAAGCTGGATCAGTACACGGAGCCGCACCGGCCGTCGAAAGTCATTTATTCGTCGGCGTACGCGAACGTCGCCCCGTCGTTCGTCGTCGACATCACCGCACAGTTCGAGTGCCGCATGGAGGCGCTGCTGTGCTACGAATCCCAGTATGGCGAACAGGAAGAAGGCTCCGAGCTGTTCCCTGGCCACAAGGAGCTCCGCGAGCGACTCGAGGCGGTCGCGCGTTTCTACGGAAACCTGGTCGGCGCGCGCTACGGGGAACCGTTCGTGGTCAAGGAGACCCTGCGGGTCGAGGATGTCGTCACGCTGGGGCCGAAGAGTTTTTGACGATTTGACAGTGCGGGTCCGATGGGCTAACCTTGGTAATTGTAAGCCTCGCGAGGGGTCCGCCTGTTTTATGAGTACGTATATTCCGTCCGGGAAGGAAATCGTCCGAATCTGGTATGTCATCGACGCCGCCGGCGCCGTCCTGGGACGGGTGGCGAGCCGGGTCGCCGTCGTTTTGATGGGCAAGCACAAGCCCGGCTATACGCCGTTTCTGGATACCGGAGATCACGTCATCGTCATTAACGCCGACAAGGTGCGCTTGACCGGCAAGAAAGAGACCCAGAAGATCTATCGCCGCCACACCGGCTATCCCGGTGGACTGGTCGAGGTGCAGGCGCGGAAGATGCGCGCCGAGCGGCCGATACGAGTGATCGAACTGGCTGTTTCGGGCATGTTGCCGAAATCGAAGCTTGGGAAACAGATGTATCGCAAGCTCAACGTCTACGCCGGCCCCAAACATCCCCATCAGGCTCAGAAGCCGGTCGCGATGCCTTCCTGAGACCCGGATGACGGGAATTCGATGAGGCCCAACAGGAGAAGGATCGAGTAGTGCCAGCCAATCAGGTGCAACATCCAGGGACGGGGCGCCGGAAGACCGCCGTGGTGCGCGTGCTGCTGCGCCCGGGTAGTGGCGCGATAACGGTGAATGGCCGCCCGATGGAGCAGTATTTCCGCAGCGAAAGCGCGCGGGCGCAAGTGCGCCAGCCGTTATTGGCGACCGAAACCGCCGACAAGTTCGACGTGCTGATTAACGCCAACGGTGGAGGCATGATTGGCCAGGCCGGCGCGGCGCGGCTGGGCGTGGCGCGGGCGCTATGCGTTTTCAATGCCGAGTTGCGCGGCCGGCTCAAGCAGCTTGGCTTTCTCACGCGCGACGCGCGGCAGCACGAACGGAAGAAGTACGGGCAGAAGGGCGCGCGCAAGCGCTTCCAATTCTCGAAGCGGTAACGCCGGGTTCCGCTTTCGAATGCATGCCGGCGGGCAAATCCCGTTTGGACCGACCGCCGGTTGGATATCGGCCAGTAAACCCAAAGGAGGTTGATTGCCTTCCATATCGATGAAGGAATTGCTCGAGGCTGGCGTTCATTTCGGGCACCAGACCAAGCGCTGGAATCCGAAGATGAAGGAATATATCTTCGGCGAACGCAACGGAATCTACATCATCGACCTGCAAAAGACGCTGAAGCTGTTCAAGGAGGCCATGCGATACGTTTCCGAGATGGCCACGCATGGCAAGACGATGTTGTTTGTCGGCACCAAGCGCCAGGCGCAGGAAGCCGTCGCCGAGGAGGCTGCGCGCTGCTCGATGTACTTCGTCAACCAGCGTTGGCTCGGCGGACTGCTGACCAACTTCTTGACCGTGCAGCGATCGATCAAGCGGCTCAAGGATCTGGAGGCGATGGCGGCCGACGGCAACTGGGGAGGCCGGGCCAAAAAGGAGGTCGGCCGGCTGGACCGGGAGCGGCGGCACCTCGATCAGAATCTCTCCGGGATCCGCGAGATGACCCGGCTGCCGGACATGGTTTTTGTCATCGACTCCAGCAAGGAAGACATCGCCGTGAAGGAAGCCAGGAAGCTCGGCATTCCGGTGGTGGCGGTGGTGGACACCAACTGCGATCCGGACCTGGTCGACCACGTGATCCCCGGCAACGACGACGCGCTCCGCGCCATCCGCCTGTTCACCAACAAGATCGCCGAGGCGGTGATCGAGGGCCGGGCGCTGGCGACCGAGCAGGACTTCGCCGCTCCGCCAGCGGCCGCCGAAGAGACGCCGATCGAGGAAACGCCGGTCGAGATCAGCCGTTACTTCGATCCGCAGTACGCCGAGCAGCTCATGTCGGAGAGTCTGCGCGACGAAGATCTGCCTTCGATGTCTCTGCCGCGGAAGTCGCCGGCGGCCGAGACGCCCGAGCCGGTCTCGAGCGGCCTGGCCGAAAAATAGGTTTCCCTCGACCCGGACTCCGGCCGGCAACGGTGGCCGCCGAGTCCAGCGTCCGGGCAGTATTACTCCTGGAAGGATGGGTGTGAATGCATGGCGGAAGTGACCGCACAAATGGTGAAACAACTCCGCGAGCGTACCGGAGCGGGAATGATGGATTGCCGCAACGCGCTGGCGGAAGCCAACGGCGACCTGGCCGAGGCGGAAGTGGTGCTACGAAAGAAAGGCATTGCCTCGGCGGGCGCCAAGGCCGGCCGGTCGACGCGGCAGGGAGTCATTGGCGCCTACATGCACGCCGGATCGCAGCTCGGCGTGCTGGTCGAGGTCAACTGCGAGTCGGATTTCGTCGCCCGCACGGCGGAGTTCCAGGAGTTGGTGCACGACCTGGCGATGCAGGTCGCCGCCACCGACCCGAAGTTCGTACGACGCCAGGACGTCCCGGCGGAACTCCTCGAGAAGGAGAAGGAGATCGCGCGCGCGCGGGCGCTGGCGGAGGGCAAGAAGGAAAACGTCCTCGACCGGATCGTCGCCGGACGCCTCGAGAAGTTCTACGAGGAGGTCTGCCTGCTGGAGCAGCCGTTTATCAAGGACAACAGCCTGACGGTCGAGAACCTGATCAAGACCAGGATCGCGCGGTTGCGGGAGAACATCGCGCTGGCGCGCTTCGTGAGATTCAAGGTGGGCGATACGGCGCCGGTGGACGGCCCGCCGGAAGCGTCCGACAAAGCCGCCTCGTAAGCCGTCACCGGCGCGCCCGGCGGCCAACAACACACTCATGCCTCGGTATCGGCGAGTCCTCTTGAAGTTGAGCGGCGAAGCGCTCGCCGGCCAGGCGACTTTCGGCATTGATGCGGCGCGCGTGATGGAGCTGACCGGCGAGATCGCCGCCGTCGTCGCCGCCGGGGTCGAAGTTGGTTTGGTCGTCGGCGGGGGCAATTTTTTCCGGGGCGCGGCGGCGAGTCAAATGGACCGCGTGACGGTGGACCACATGGGCATGCTGGCGACAGTGATCAAATGCCCTGGCGGTTCAGGATGCCCTCGAGCGCCACGACATCCCCACCCGCGTCATGACGGCCATCCCCATGCCTCCGATCGCCGAGCCGTATGTCCGGCGACGGGCCGTCGGCCACCTCGCCAAAGGGCGAGTGGTGGTCTTCGCCGCCGGCACCTCGAACCCGTTTTTTTCCACCGATACGGCCGCCACGCTGCGCGCCCTCGAGGTCGGCGCCCAGGTGGTCGCCAAGGCGACACGCGTCGACGGCGTGTATGACAAGGACCCGCGGAAGCACCGCGATGCCGCCTTTTTCCCGGACATCTCCTACCAGGAGGTGCTCGCCCGGTCGCTCCAGGTGATCGACGCTTCGGCGGTGGCCATGTGCCGCGACAACGCGCTGCCGATCGTGGTGTTCAACCTGATCACCCCCGGCAACATCCTGCGGATGGCGATGGGCGAGCCAATCGGCACTCTGATTCATTAGACTGGTAGGGAGCGCACGGGACGCGGCGGGGAGTCAATCGAGCCTATGAAACCTGAACAACAGACCTCCACCAGCGGCAGCATCAGGGGAATCGAAGGCGACGCGCGGACGCGCATGGAGAAGGCGCTGGGCGATCTGCAACACGCCATGGCGGGCATCCGTACGGGGCGGGCTTCGGTGAGCCTCCTCGACAGCGTGAAAGCCGACTACTACGGCACGCCCACGCCGCTCAACCAGCTCGCCACTTTGCATGTGCCGGAGCCGACGCTCATTACCGTCCAGCCGTGGGATGTGTCGCAAATCGGCGCTATCGAAAAGGCGATCCGCGCCTCCAACCTCGGGCTGAATCCCGCCAACGACGGGAAGCTCATCCGCGTGCCCATTCCGCCACTGACCGAGGAGCGGCGCAAAGAGCTGGTCAAGCACCTCCACACCGTGACGGAGGATCACCGCGTGGCCGTCCGCAACGTCCGGCGCGACGCCAACGAGGCGGTCAAGAAACTCCTCAAGGACAAGCACATCAGCGAGGACGACGAACGCCGCGCCCACGACGAAGTCCAAAAGCTCACCGATCAGATGACCCAGAAGCTCGACCAGGCGTCGAAAGCCAAGGAAAAGGAAATCCTGGAGATCAAGTGAGCAGCGCACAGGACTCGACCTGGCCGTAAGCGCCCAAAAGGCGATGGTGGTTCTTCTGCTTGAAACCCGGAACTCTGAGGTCTCCGCCGAAATCCGGTGGGCCCTGACATCGAGGGAATAATCGGTCCCCATCCGCTCCCTGCTATTCTGGAAGCATGCCGTGACCACTGTGCCGCGCCTCGGCGGCGATCCTCATGCCCATGCCCCTCCCCGAAGTCCAGAGAAACCATTCCCGGCTGATTGTGGGCATCACCGGCGCCACGGGAGCGATCCTGGGCGTCCGGCTGTTGGAAGCCTTGCGGGCCGCCGGCGTCGAGACACACCTCGTGGTCAGCAAATGGGGCGCCCGCACCCTGGTCCACGAGACGCCCTATACGCTTGAGCAGGTGCGAAAAATGGCGACCTGCGGCTACCCGCCGGACGACCAGGGCGCGCCGATCTCGAGCGGCTCCTTTCTGACCGACGGCATGGTGGTTGTCCCCTGTAGCATGGGAACGCTGGCCGCCATCGCCCATGGCCAGGCCGACAACCTGATCCACCGTGCCGCCGACGTGATCCTCAAGGAGCGCCGCAAGCTCGTGCTGGTGGTGCGCGAGGCGCCCCTGAACGAGATTCACTTGGAGAACATGCTGAAGCTGGCGCGGATGGGGGCGGCGATCCTGCCACCCGTGCCGGCCTTCTACAACCATCCGCGCACACTGGACGACGTGCTGAATCACGTCGTCATGCGAATTCTGGACCAGCTCGGCATCCACGTCGATCTGGCTCGTCGCTGGGACGGCGTACTGTCCGCCGCCGGGCCGCCGCCGGCCGACTGAGTAGCGGCAAAGTGATGATCGAAGAGCTTCTCACCGAACAGCCGAACCCCGCCTCGGAGGGGATCGACACGATGCCGACCGCCGACATTCTCCGTCTCATCAACGACCAGGACCGCACCGTCGCGCCGGCGGTGGCGGCCGAGATCCCGCGAATCGAGCGCGCCGTCGAGGTGATCGTCGAGCGGCTGCAGCGGGGAGGCCGGCTTTTCTACCTGGGCGCCGGGACCAGCGGCCGGCTGGGCGTTCTGGACGCGGCCGAGTGCCCGCCGACTTTTAACGTCGGGCCCGGGCGCGTCACCGGGATCATCGCCGGCGGCGAGAAGGCGCTCGCCCGCTCCACCGAGGCCAGTGAAGACGATCCCGAGGCCGGCGCGCGGGATCTCGGCGCGCACGGGTTATCGGCGGACGACGTGCTGGTCGGCATCGCCGCCAGCGGGCGAACTCCCTATGTGCTCGGCGCGGTGGCCGAGGCTCGAAAGCTGGGCGCGGCCACGATCGGCATCAGTTGCACACCGGATTCCGCGCTGGCGCGGGCGGTCGACGTCGCGATCACGCCGCTGGCGGGTCCGGAGATCGTCGCTGGCTCGACACGGATGAAAGCCGGCACCGCCACCAAGCTGGTGTTGAACATGCTCAGCACGACGGCCATGATCCGGCTCGGGTATGTGTACGGCAACCTTATGGTGAACGTCCAGCCGACCAATCGCAAGCTGAGGGACCGCGCTCGCCGCATCATCGCCGCCGCCGTCGGAGTGGACGACGACCGGGCCGCCGAGCTGTTGGAGGCCGCCGGTTCGGTCCGCACGGCGATTGTCATGGCGCGCCGCCGCGTATCGAAACGGGAAGCCGAACGGCTGCTCGAAGCGGCTGGCGGCGTCGTGTCGGCGGCATTGGGCGAGCGCCATGGATAAATTCGTGATCGAGGGAGGAGCCCCGCTCGAGGGTGAGACGCTCGTCGGCGGCTCGAAGAACGCGGCCCTGCCCGCTCTGGCCGCCTGCCTGCTCACCGCCGAGCCGGTGACGCTCGAGCGTGTCCCCGCCGTCGGCGACATCACCACGATGATCCGGCTGCTCAAACACATCGGCGCTCGAGTCGAGCGTCGGCCGGACGGCTCGCTTCGGGTCCAGGCCGCTGAGGTTGGCACTCCGGAAGCGCCCTACGATCTCGTAAAGACCATGCGGGCGTCGAGCCTCGTGCTCGGGCCGCTGGTGGCGCGAACGGGCCGCGCCCGAGTCTCGCTGCCCGGAGGCTGCGCGATCGGCGCCCGGCCGATCAACCTGCACATCGCGGGGCTGGAACAACTGGGGGTCCGCATCGAGCAGTCACACGGCTACGTTGAGGCCGTTGCGCCTTCCGGACTCCGTGGCGATCTCATACACTTCGACCGCACATCGGTGACCGGTACGGAAGACTTGCTGATGGCGGCCGTGCTGGCCGAAGGCGAAACGATCATCGAGAACGCCGCGCGCGAGCCGGAAGTCTCGGACCTGGCGAGCCTGCTTACGGGCATGGGCGCCGAAGTCGCCGGTCAAGGCACTTCGACGATCCGCGTCCGCGGCGTCGCTCGACTCCACGGCGCCAACCACGCCATCATCCCGGATCGCATCGAGGCGGGGACGCTTCTCCTGGCCGGCGCCATCACCGGCGGCGAGCTGCTGGTCACCGGATGCGAGCCGGAACATCTCATGGCGCTGATCGCCAAGCTGCGCCAGGCAGGGATCGACATTGGCGAAGCCGGACCAGCCTCGCTGCGTGTCCGCGGCCGCCGGCCGCGATCCGCCGACGTGACCACGGAAGTGCACCCGGGATTCGCCACCGACCTCCAGGCGCAGTACATGGCGTTAATGACCCAGGCCGAAGGCATCTCGATCATCACCGAAACGATTTTCGAGAACCGCTTCATGCACGCCCTCGAGCTCGTCCGCATGGGCGCCAACATCCGCATCGAGGGCCGCCAGGCGATCGTCGCCGGCCCGAGCGGGCTGACCGGCGCCGCCGTCATCGCTTCCGACCTGCGCGCCAGCGCCTCGCTGGTCCTGGCCGCGCTGGCCGCCCGCGGCGAGACCGTCGTCGATCGCGTCTACCACATCGACCGGGGCTATGAGAAAATCGAGGAGAAACTCGCGCGCGCCGGCGCGCGCATCCGGAGAGTTCGGTCCGCATGAAACATAGTCCCGGCTTTCTCGCCCTGGTGGACGACGCCAAGTCGCGCATCCGCCAGATCAGTATTGACGAGTACCGTCTGATGGCCGCGCGCGGCGACCGGTTTGTCCTGATCGACGTGCGCGAGGAGAGCGAATGGGCGGCCGCCCACGCTTCCGGCGCTATTCATCTCGGCAAGGGGATCATCGAGCGCGACATCGAATCCAGGATCCCCGGGAAGGACACCCCACTGGTCCTCTATTGCGGCGGGGGCTTCCGCTCCGCCCTGGTCGCCGACAATCTGCGCAAAATGGGATACCAGTACCCCATATCGCTCGACGGCGGCTGGCGCGCCTGGCAAGCCGCGAACCTCCCGATCGAAAAATAGCGTTTATTGCTGAGGCGGCGGCTGCGACGCCGTGTTCGTCTTCCCCAGAACCCTGTCGATCTCCACCAGTTGCTTTTTCACCATGTCGGCATCGGCGGCCAGCGGAGTGAGGTTCAGGTAGTTGCGCATGTGTTGCGCCGCGCCCGTGTAGTCGTGTTTCTGCGCCAGGATGACGCCGAGCAGATGCTCCGCCTTGGGGATGCGGTGCTGCGTGTCGATCTTGATCGCCTCGCGGGCGCTGCGCTCGGCGGCGTCCAGTTTCTGCAAATACAGATTGGCGATCGAGTTCATGAAGAAGGCGTTGGGGAAGTCGACCGGGTTCAGCTTCAGGATCCGGTCGGTGGTGTCGGAGACATCCTGCCACTTCTGCTCTTTGAATGACATCTGGGCTAATTGTATGTATGGGTTCACATACTTGTCATCGGCTTCGAGCGCCTTGGCGTAGGCTTTGCGCGCTTCCTCGACCAGGTTCTTCTGCTCGTGCACCAGGCCGAGGTGATGCCAGGCAAGGGCGTACCTGGGGTACAGCCCGACGGCCTTCTCGAGCTCCTTCTGCGCCTCGTCGAACTTCTTCTTCTTCAACAGATCCTTGCTCTTGTCTAACGCTTTGCGCGCGTCTTTCGGCGCGTTCAGGCTCGTGGCGCTGATGGTCAGGCCCTCGACGTTGCCCAACCGGCGCAGGATGATGGTCCCCACGTCCGGATTGTCCATCACGCGCCGGCCGCTCAGCTGCACGACCTCGGAGCGATAGCCGGGCAAGGAGGCGCGCAGCTCACAGCCCATCAGATCCCGCTCGGAGATCTGGCGGCCGCCGATGCCGCCGGGAACATTCGAACGCGAGCGGTTGCTGAAATCGGGACTGCCGAAGTCATCGGCCTGAGAGCTGACGCTGGCGTCGGGAAGCATGGCGGAGTTCTGGCCGAGCTGGAAACTGAAACGGCCACGGGAGTCGGTGTACTGCTCCGGCCGCGCGATGCCGTTGCACACGCGCTCGATCGTCACCGGCTCGGGTGGCGGGGAACCGTCTTCCATGATGACTTTGCCCGAGAGAAATATCGGCCGCGTCATCTCCGGAAACGGCGAGCGCTGCGGATCTCCGATCTGCGGCTGCCCGGGACGATCCCGCCCCGGAAACGGGCTCGGGCCGGGCGTACCAACGCCAGGACCAGGGCCGGGGCCGGTCGTCGTGCCCCCTCCGGGCGGTGCACCCGGCGGCGACGAGGGCGGCGCCTCCTGGGCCACCACGGGGGCCAACACAGCGACGAGCAGCGTCGCCAGAATCAACAGAGTCGATGTCTTCATGAGCACTCCCTCCCTTCGGGCTAGGATCATTGTACGCTACCGGGCGGGGCGGCGCCAGCCCCAAACCGTGCCCCAAACCGTGTTCAGTTACCATGTTTCCATGGGGCTCAGGTTGGCATGCCTGGCGCTGGCGGCGGGATGGGCGGTCGCGTTTGAGTCGCCGGCTCCGCGACTGTTGTGGGCCGGTCCGGAGGTAACGCTGCTAGGCGGGCCGTCGCGCGACGGCCGCTACCTCTCCTACGTCGACCCGGCCACGCGCAACCTCGCCATCCGGGAAACCGGCTCCGGCCGAAGCCGAATGGTGACCCGCAAAGCGCCGGCGTCGGAGGAATTCGCCTATTTCTCGGCCATGTCGCCGGACTCGCGCCGCGTCGCCTATGCCTGGTTCAACGAGCAAGGCTTCTATGACCTGCGCGTGATCGACGTCGACGGCTCCAGCCCGCGAATCCTCTACCGCAACGAGGAGGCCGGCTTTGTGCAACCGTGCGCCTGGTCGCCGGATTCGAAGTTTATCCTGACGCTGCTGTTTCGCACCGACAACATCAGCCAGATCGTGCTGGTGCCGGCCGAAGGCGGCCCGCCCAAAATTCTCCGCTCGCTCAATTGGGTGTACCCGAAGCGGATGGATATTTCTCCGGACGGTCGCTTCATCGTGTACGACTCGTTCGCCGACGAAGCCTCCGGCGATCGCACCATCTACCTGCTCTCGGTCGATGGCGCCAGCGAGCGAAGGCTGGTGAGCCTGCCCGGCAGTCACCTGTTCCCGCTGTGGATGCCCGACGGAAAGCGGATCGTCTATGCCAGCGAACGAGCCGGCACGATGGACGCCTGGGAACTGGAAATCGAAGACGGCGAGCCGCGCGGGGCGCCGCGCCTGGTGCGCCGCGATCTCGGCCGGTTCCTTCCCCTGGGGATCACCGCGGCTGGCGAACTGGTTTTCGGCCTCCGCTCCGGCGAAGTCGACGTCTTCGTCACGACGCTCGAGACACCCGCCCGCCACGCTCATCGCGTCACCCAGCGATTCCCCGGAAGAAACACGGCCCCGGCCTGGTCTCCGGACGGGCAGGCGATCGCTTATCTGTCGCGGCGCGGATCGGAGAACTTCGGCCAGGAGTCGCGGGCCATCGTGATTCGAAGGCTTGATTCCGACGACGAGCGCGAGCTGCTGCCGAAGCTGGCGCATCTCGAGCGCGTGCGCTGGTCGCCCGACGGCAAGTCGCTGCTGGTCTCGGGCAGCGACAACCAGGGGCGTGGGGGACTGTATCTGGTCGATTCCGGGACGGCGGCGGTGCGAGCGCTTGTGAGCGAGGCGGGTGCGTCGTTCCGCGGTTTCGAAGGCGTCTTTTCGAGCGACGGCCGCTCGGTCTTCTATCTCCATCGCGACGCGGGGCTGCGCCGGCGCGAGCTGACGACCGGCAAAGAGGCGACGCTCTATCCTGACAAACGATTCCGTCACCTGGTCGTCTCACCGGACGGCAAGCTGCTGGCGGCGGGCCTCGAGAACACCGGCATTGCGCTGCTGCCGACGGCGGGCGGGGAGCCGCGGATCATCCCGTTTCGAGGGTTGACCGAGCTCGAATGGGGGCGCGAGCTGGTGGCCGCCCGGGGGACAGAGTTGTGGCGCATCCCGCTGGACGGGGCGCCTCCGGCGAAACTCGAATCGCCGGGCAACCGTGCCGCAGGCCTCAGCCTCCACCCGGACGGCCGGCGCATCGCCTTGACGGCGGGCAACGTCAAGTCGGAAATCTGGGCTCTGCCGCTGCGATGAAGTTCTGGGCTCTGCTTCTGCCGGTAGCGCTGGCTGGCGCGGACAAGCTGGTGATCCCCGCCGGCCTCGATGCGTATCTCCCCGTGCCCGACGGCAACCCCATCACGCGGGAAAAGGTCGAGCTGGGAAAGAAGCTGTTTTTCGATACGCGCTTGTCGCGGGATCATTCTGTTTCCTGCGCCACCTGCCACGTTCCGAAACTCGCTTTCACCGACGACCGGCCGCTCAGCGTGGGCGTCGCCGGCCGGCTGGGGAATCGACGCGTGCCGCGCATTATCAATCGCGGCTATGGGAAGAGCTTTTTCTGGGACGGGCGCGCGGCGACACTGGAGGAGCAGGTGCTCGAACCCGTCCAAAACCCCAAGGAGATGGACATGACGCTGGAGGAAGCGGCCGCCCGCACGGGCCTTTCGATCCAGGCCATCCAACAGGCGCTCGCCAGCTACGTGCGCACCATTCTCTCCGGCGACTCCCCGTACGACCGCTACCTGCTGGGCGACCTCAACGCGCTCACCGAACCGCAGCGCGCCGGGCTGCGCCTGTTCCGCGGGAGAGCCGGCTGCACCGCCTGCCACCTTGGGCCCAATCTCACCGACGAGCGTTTTCATAACACCGGCATCGGCGCGCCGGGCGAGGAAGGCCGTATGGCCGCTACCGGACGGGCGCACGACCGCGGCGCCTTCAAAACGCCCAGCCTCCGCGAGGCCGCCCGTACTCCTCCCTACATGCACGACGGCAGTCTCGAGTCGCTCGAGGAAGTGATCGAGTTTTATGACCGGGGCGGTCGACCGAACGCCGCCCTGGACGCCGAGATCCGCGAGTTGAAGCTGACGGCGGTCGAGAAGGCAGCCATCGTCCGGTTCCTCGGCGCATTGAGTGGAACGGTGCGCGATGGTATGTAGCTGTTGCCTGCTGTTGCTTCTGGCGGCCCAGCCGGATCCGGCATCGCTCGCCACGCTCTACCGCCAGGCGCTCGAAGAGCGCGAGCGGCAGTTCGGTCCCGATCATCCGAGGACCGCCGGCGCCGCGCGCGACCTCGGCCTGTTCCTTCGCAACCAGGGCCATCGCCCAGAAGCCGAGCCCCATCTGCGCCGCGCGCTGGAATTCGACGAGAAGACGCTGGGGCTCGATCACCCCCAGGTTGGCGAAGATCTCGAGAACCTCGCTTCCGTGCTGCCTCCGGCCGCGGCGCTGCCGCTCTATCGCCGCGCGGCCGGGCACAAGGATCCCGCGATCGCCGCGCGTAGCCTGGCGAAGCTCGCTTCCCGCGAGGAGAGCCTCGGAAATCGCGAAGCGGCGCTGGCGTTCTACCGGCGCGCGCTGGCCGCCGAGGAGGCGGCGTCGGGCGCAACCGAGCCTCGCGTGGCGGCACGGCTGAATGACGTCGCACTGCTGATGGAGCCCAAGCAAGCCGAGCCGCTGCTGCGCCGCGCGCTTGCCATTCAGGACAAAGCGCTCCCGGCGCCGCATCCGGAAACGGCGGCCACTTTGAATAATCTGGCCAACGTGCTGCTCGCCACCGGCCGTCCGCGGCAGGCCGAACCGCTGGCCCGGAGCGCCCTTTCCGCGCTCGAGCCAACCCTCGGACCGGATCATCCGCGGGTGGCGACCGCTTCGAGCAACCTCGGCGACATTTTGCGCGCGACGAAGAACTACACGGCCGCGCGGCGCTGTTACGAGCGCGCGCTGGCGATCGACGAGAAGGCCTACGGCCCAATCCACCCCGAGGTGGCCGTCGATCTCGACAACCTCGCCGGTCTGCTCGAGGAGATGGGACAAGCGGCCGCCGCTCGACGACTCCGCCGGCGGTCCGCTTCGATCACCGGCGCGCGCTAGGTTGCAACGGGCGGCCGCCGGTGTACACGCCAATCCAGTGGTTGGCAAACCGCAGGTGCGGCCCCGGCTCGACGGCCGGCATGTGGCAGCCCACGCACGAGCGCCCGGCGACCGGGGTCCGGTGACGCGGCGTCGCGTGGCAGCCGGAGCAGGTGCGGTCGTACACCGCCGCGTTGCGGGCTATCGGCGCATGTGGCGGGTGGCAGGTGAGGCAGGACAGCGCTCCCCGGCTCCGTTGGAAGCAGGCGCTCCGCGCAAGATACGGCGGTTGATGGCGCGTATTCCACGGATTTGTCCAGTCGGTGTCGTCGCCGGCGGCGGCAGGCTTGCGATGGCAGCCGCCGCAGAGCTGGTTCAGCTCGGCCGCCGGCAACCGTTTGGGGTTACGGATCGGCTGGAGGGAGCGGGCATGATCGGCCCCCGGGCCGTGGCACGCCTCGCACTGCACGCCAGACTCGGACGGCTCGACCTTGAATCCGGCCGCCAGACGCACCGGCCCGGTCGAATGACACTGGAAACATCGCAGAATCGCGGCCCCCGGGTCGAAGGTGCGATAGCGCTCGCCGGCCGGCGTACGGTGGCCGGGTGTCAGCGCCATCGACTTGGCGGCCGCATACCAGCTCAGCCCGTGCTCGAGGTAGGCGTCCTCATCGAGCTGGCTGACGAACGTGACGGCTTGAGCGCCGGCCCCGAACGCCCACTCGCCGGCGAGGGCGGCCGGGAACGATGCCGCCAGCCGATGTTCGGCCGCCTTTGACAGCGACCGGGCATGGCCCGTGCCGGCGTGCCCGGCGAACTCGGCCGCATGGCAGCGGCGGCACACCTGGCTTCCCGCATACTGGCCCGCCGCCGGGAGGGCCAGCCACAACAGGGAAAGGAGCACCGCTCTCCAGTCAACGACGGTTTCACCGTTGACTGGTTTGAGCGACGGGCCACCGATCCGCCCGAAGGCGGAATACGGGCGCCCGTCGGCGGCTACCAGATGAACCGACCGCTGAACTGCACCTGCCGGCCGAACACGCCGCCGCGCTGCGTCACGATCCGGCCGAAGTTCGGGGAGGTCACGCCCAGGTCCGGATCGGCGGCCGGGAACCGGTTCACCAGGTTGTATACTTCGCCGCGCAACTCGAATTTGAGCCGGTTCTCGGCGAGAATGGTGAATTCTTTGTAGACCGTCGAGTCGACGTTCACGAACCGCGGCCCCTTCAGATCGTCGAATTGCAGCGGGTTCGCACGGCGGGTGAACGACGGCAACTGGCGGAACACGTTGGTGTCGAACCACCTCTCCTGCGTCGGATTGTCGAGCGTCGGATTGCCGTTCACCAGCAGCCCGCCGAACCGCAGGTACAGCCCGGTGTTATACGTGAACAGCCCGCTCACCGCCCAGCCACCGAGGATCGCGTCGACAACCGGGCTGGCCCCAGTCATGTACTTGCGGCCCTTGCCGACCGGCAGCTCGTAAATCGCCGCGCCCGTCAGGCGGTGCCTGGCGTTGCGCGCCGGCTGCCAACTGAACGTCTGGGTGAAATTGTCCTGCTCGTCATAGAACTCGAGGTTCCGCTCGCGGTTGTAGTTGTAACCCATCACGAGGTTGAAACCGCCGACGAACGGACGCTGGAACTGCATCTGGAGCGAACGGTAGCGGTTCTTGGGGCTGTCGGTCAACCGCTGGTTCAGATCGACGTATTGTGGATAGGGGCGCAACAGTTGGGACACGGCTATGTTCTGCTGTGTCCGCAACTGGCCGGGCATCTTGTCGGCCGGCAGACGGTTAAAGAACGGGTTGGGGACGGTGGCGTTCACGGCGTTGCCGACGCGATAGCCGATCCGCGGATCGACCTGGTTCAGGTTATACGTATAGGGGAGGTTCCGACCGACGTTCATGAAGAAGGTGATGTCGGCCAGGATGCGGGCGGGCAACTGCCTTTGGAGGGTGAAGTTGAAGCGGTCGTTCACGCCCGGGTCAAAATCCTGCTCATACCAGTTTGCGGACGTGCCCAGGCTGGTATACCGGCCGAAGGTCTTGCCGGTGACCGGGACCAGCCCGCTCGGGAACGGATCCGAGATCCGTTGCTGAGGCACGCCGAGCAGCGGCGCCAGCGTCGTGCTGGAGGCGTCGAAGCCAGAGTAGAACACACTACCGAGGATGTCCAGGCCGTCGGTGAGCGTCGCCGGGATGATGAAGCGCGCCCAGCCGACGCGCAACGCCGTCTCGTTATTGACGCGCCAGGCGACGCCGACACGCGGCATGAAGAGCGCCTTCGGGGCGTCCCAGGACCCGCGATTCTCGCTGTCGGCGAAGATCCAGGCGCCGTTGAAAACCGGCGCGGCGGCACGGAGCGTGGTCGCCTGCGCCGGCAGTGGAGGCGCGGTCGCCCCCTGGAATTCAGGGATCGGGTTCGTCAGATCGAGGAACCGGGACAGCCGGTCGGTCGGATCCCGCATCGGCGTGAAGAACTCGTAGCGCAGACCGAGGTTGAGCGTCAATCGCGGCGTCAGCTTGAAGTCGTCCTGAAAGAAGAGACCCAGGAAATCGACGCGCGGCCGCTGGATCGGAATGGACTGGATGCTGGAGCCGTTGTCCAGCGCTCCGAGCAGGAAAGTCGCCCATCCATCGCCGCTCAGCGCCGTGTTGGGCGACAGATACGTGTTCGCCGTCAACGCCGGTCCGAAGCTGAACGACACCGGTCGGGGCCGGGCGGCGTTCACCTTCTCGTGCCGGAACTCCCCGCCCACCTTGATGTAGTGCCGTCCGACGTTCTTCGACATCTTCGACTCGATGTTCCACGAGTCCGGCTCCTGATACCAGTAGCCGGTCCGGCCGAGCGTGGTGGTGCCGCGGCCGGTGACGGTGACGCCGGGGTAGTAGATGTCCGGCAGATCGCCCAGGTACGGCTTGTACCAGGCGTTGCCGGGCCAGAACTTCTCCAGATCCGCCGCCTTGAGCGTCGCGTCGGGCACGCCAAAGGAATCGACAATGGCGTTGAACGCGGCCCGGAAATTCAGCACCGTGGTGGCGTTCATCGCGTACACGGCGTCGCCGGAGAAGCTGAGCGAGTGGCGCTTGGAACCGTCGACCTGCCGGGCGGCGGCGCCGCCGGTGAAATCGTCCCAGCGGGTGAAGGTGCGGAACTGGTTGTAGCGGCCGAACACCTTCCACTTGTTGCTGATGTTCCAGTCGGCCCGCTCGGAGAGATTCCAGTAGCGGAAGCGATTGGCATAGCCGGCCAGGAAATTGTTGACTCCGGTCGGGCCTGTCCCGGCGCTGGTGGCCTTCCACAGGTCGCCGAGAATGATCTTCGAAGTCGGGTCGATGCGGTTGGCCGGGATGATGTTGCCCGCGAACGGCTGCCGCGTCACGACGTTGCCGCTGGTTTGCGTGGTGTAGGGATCGTAGATCGTGCGCAACTGGCTTTGCGTGTTCAACGATTGCGAAAAGTTCCCCGCCCGCTCGAGGTCCGTCGGAAGGGTGTTGAGCACGCTTCGCGGCTCGATGGTGCGCCACCCTTCATAGGAGAAGAAGCTGAACAGCTTGTTCCGCATGATCGGGTTGCCCTGGGTGACGCCCCATACATTCTGCCGCGTCAGGTTCTGGCCGCCCGTGATGCGGTCGGCCAGGGCGTTGAACACGGGATTCCGGCCGAGGTAGTAGGCGGTGCCGTGATGCTCGTTGGTGCCCGACTTCATCTGGACGCTGATGACGCCGCCGGCGGAGTGGCCGAATTCCGAGTCGACCGAGTTCTGTTGCAGGTTCACCTCCTGGACGGCGTCCATCGGGGGCGTGTAGCTGGACTTCTGGGCGGTCATCGAAGGCGCGCCATCCAGAATGATGTCGTTCTTGCGGTTGGTGTTGCCGCCAACGTCGAACTCGTTGGGCGCCCAGTGGTGGTAGGGGCTCTGTTCGTTGGAGGAGCGAACGACGGTGGCCGGGTTGAGGGCGATCAGCAGAAAGGGATTGCGGGTCACCACCGGCAAGGCGTTGGTCATCTTGGTGTCGAGCGTCAGCGCCATCGTGGTCGTGTTGAACTGCACGGCCACCGGCGAGGCCTCGACCGTCACCGACTCCTGAACGTTGCCGAGATCCAGCTTCGCGTTCACCGTGACGTCGCCGCGCGCCTGCACCAGCACGTTGCGTTGCACGAACTGCTTGAAGCCGGTCGTCTCGACGTTGACCGTGTAGTTGCCCGGCAGCACGAAGTCGAACAGGTATTGCCCGTTCTGGTTGGTCTGCTGCCGGGCCTCGACGCCGGTATTCTCGTTGCGCAGGGTGACGTTGGCGCCGCCGATGACGGCGGCGGTTGAATCCGTAACCAGCCCCTGCACTTTGGCTCGCGTATCCTGCGCCGGCGCGGACACGGCGGACAACAGCGCCAGGCAAACAACCACCCCTAGCCAGCGTTCGTTTCGCATACCTGAAATACCTCCCTTGACTTTGCCGTAGACAAGCTCGTGGTCCTACGGCCCCTGCCTCTATGGTTTGCTGGAATCATATCAGCAGGCGACTTCCCGGGTCAATTGCGTGAGGGGATCTGTCGTGAGGGGATCACAAAACAGACTCGGCCGCTCCTCAGTCAACGGCGGTCACCGTGATTGATTCCAGCGACGGACGCGCGCGGCCAGCGGAGCCGCGGCTACACAACCACCTTCCACGGGGCACGCTCCTTGCGCGACAGCCACCGCCGCGCCTCCCCCTGCGCCGTCGTCCATTTCTGCGCGTCCCAGTCGACGCGCAGCTTCGCTCGCAGCGCGACGTTGCCCAGCAGGCACGTCGTCGTCGACCGCTGGCATGTCTCGATGTCGCTGATCGGCTTCCGCCGCGTGCGTACGCACTCGAGGAAATTCGCCCAGTGCGACATGTTGCTGTTGTTGGACGACTTCACGGTCGATTCCTCCAGCGTCGAGCCTTTCTCCGGCAGCAGCCAATACTCGCCGCGGTCCACAAACAGCGTCCCCTTGTCGCCGTGAAACAGGATGCCGCCCCCTTTGCCGAACATCGACTGCTCATTGCCGCTGCGGTTTTCGTATGTGCACAGAAAACCCGGGTACTCGTAGCAGACCTGAAGTGTGTCCGGCGTCTCGCGATTGTCGTCGAGCCGGAACTTGCCGCCGAGAGCGGTGACGCTCACCGGCATCGCCTCCTCGAATGCCATTTGCACGATATCGAGCCAGTGCACGCCCCAATCGGTCATCATCCCTCCGGCATAGTCCCAGAACCAGCGAAAGTGAGAGAACGCCTTCGGATCCACGCCAAACCGGTTCGCGTTGAACGCGCGCTTGGGAGCCGGCCCAAGCCACATGTCCCAATCGAGCTCGGCCGGCGGATCAGCGTCGGGAGGATTGCCGATACCCTGCTCGGAATTGTTCCCATAATTCCACGTGCGGACAAAAGTGACTTTGCCGATCTCGCCGCTGCCCACGATCTGGCACGCTTTCTGGAAATGCACGCCGGAGCGCTGCATGGTGCCAGCCTGCACAACCCGGTTGTACTTCCGCGCCGCCTGCACCATCTTCACGCCCTCTTCCACGGTGACCGAGATCGGTTTCTCGACATAGACGTCCTTGCCGGCCTTGCAGGCTTCCACCGTCATGTAGGCGTGCCAGTGGTCCGGCGTCGAGATGCAGACGATGTCGATATCGCGGCTGGCCAGAATCTCCCGAAAATCCCTCACTCCCTTGGCCTTGCCTTCCGTCAGCGTGACCGCCTGGTCCAGATGCGGCTGATACACGTCGCAGACGGCCGCGATCTCGACGTTCTCCTGTTTCATCGAAATGTTGAGGTTCGACCGCCCCATGCGCCCCATGCCGATGTGCGCGATCCGCTGGCGATCGTTGGCGCCTCGGACCTGTCCGGTGAACAACGAAGTCGTCATTCCCGCCGACGTCGCCTTCAGAAAATCCCTGCGGGTGTCTGCCGTCATGCGTCTCCTGAGTCAACGACGGTTTCACCGTTGACTGATTTCAGCGACGGGCCGCCGATCCGCCCGAGGGCGGAATGCGGTCGGCCCGCCGGCCGCGCGTTAGAATGAAACACAATGATGTCACAGTTGCGGCCGATCTGGGCCTGTCCGCTCCTGCTCACGGCCCAGGCGTTGGCCGCGCCCGCTCGGGATCAGGCCGCCTTCGAGAAAACCGTCCGGCCGTTCCTCGAACGCCACTGTTTCTTCTGTCACAACTCCAAGCTCACCAGCGGTAAGCTCAATCTGGAGGCGCTCGCCTCGCCGCCGGCCGCCCTCGCCGAGCGCGACGCCTGGGAAAAGGTCTTCGAAAAGCTGCGCGACGGGCAAATGCCGCCGCCGGGACGTCCCGTTCCCCCCATGGGCGAAAAGCAGGTCATCATGCGCTGGGCCGAGGCGCGGGTGGCGCTCATGAACCGCTACCGCAAGCCCGATCCCGGCCGCGTTACCGCCCGCCGGCTGAATCGGGCCGAATACAACAACACCATCCGCGACCTGCTCGGCGTCAGCCTCCGGCCGGCCGCCGACTTTCCGACTGACGACTCCGGCTACGGCTTCGACAACATCGGCGACGTGCTGTCGCTCTCACCGAGCCTGATGGAAAAATACCTGGCGGCCGCCAGCCGGATCGCCGCCGAGGCGATTGTCGTCGACACCATCCGGAGGCCCACCTCGGAGCGCTACGAGTCCGAGCGGATCCCGGCGCCAAAGACCCTTCCCTCCGTCGCCGGCGGCGTGTCCCTCTCCCCCCGCGGCCCCATCGAAGTCCGTCACAGGTTCCCCGTCGACGCCGAATACGAGATCCATGCCGGCGTGGGCGGCCGCCGTCTGCCCGCCCAAGGGCCGCTCGAGATGGCGGTTCTCGTCGACGGAATGCTCGTCAAGGTGTTCCCGATCGAATTCGGCGACAACAAGCCCCGCCGCTTTAGCGTCCAGATTCCATTCCTCGCCGGCGAGCACACCATCGCCGCCGCGCTGGTCCGGTCCGACACCCGGCCCGAAATCGCCGAGCACCCTTCGCGCGAAAAAGACGTCCTGGTCGACTTCATGGAAGTGCGCGGGCCGTTCCATCAACAGCCGCCCGTCCTGACCGAGTCTCACCAGCGGATCTTCGTCTGCGGCCACGCCAATGGCGCGCACCAGCGCGAATGCGGGCCGCTGATTCTTTCCAACCTCGTTCCCCGCGCCTGGCGGCGCCCGGTCGCGCCGGCGGAAATCGATCGACTCGCCGGCTTCCTCGCGCTGGCTGAAAAGGAAGGTGATTCTTTCGAGGAAGGCATGCGCGTCGCCCTCCAGGCGATCCTGGTTTCACCTCATTTTCTGTTTCGCATCGAGCGCCATCCCCAGCCCCACGATCCGTCCGCTCTCCACCCGATCGACGAGTTCGAGCTCTCGAGCCGCTTGTCTTATTTCCTCTGGAGCAGCACGCCGGACGCGGAGCTGTTCCGCCTCGCCGCCGCCAACCGCTTGCGCCGGCCCGGAGTCCTCGCCGCCCAGCTCCGGCGCATGCTCCGCGATCCCAAGGCTGGGGCGTTGACGGAGAACTTCGCCGGCCAGTGGCTGCATCTCCGGAATCTCGATACCGTCAAGCCCGACCCGGAACGATTCCCCACCTTCGACGACCAGCTTCGCAAGGACATGTACCAGGAGACGAAGATGTTTTTCGAGGCCGTCGTCCGCGAAGACCGCTCCATCCTTGACTTCATCGACGGCAGGTTCACTTTCCTCAACCAGCGCCTGGCCGGCCATTACGGAATCGGCGGAATTCAGGGCGACGAGTTCCGGCGCGTGCCGCTGACCGGCGGACAGCGCAGCGGTGTGCTGACCCAGGCCAGCGTGCTCACCGTTACCTCCTACCCGACCCGCACCTCGCCGGTCTTGCGCGGTCTGTGGGTGCTCGAGAATTTCCTCGCCGCCCCGCCGCCTCCCCCGCCGCCCGACGTGCCCCAGCTCGACGAAAAGGAGGTCGGCGCAACCGGCAGCCTCCGCCAGCAACTCGAGCGGCATCGCACCGACCCGGCTTGCGCCGTCTGCCACAACAAGATGGATTCGCTCGGATTCGGGCTCGAGAACTACGACGCCGTCGGCCGCTGGCGCACCCGCGACGGCAAGTTCCCCATCGACGCGTCGGGCGTTCTGCCAGGGGGTAAACCGTTCAAGACAAACTCCCGGATGAAGAGCATCCTGCGCGCCGATGCCGCCAGTTTTGCGCGCTGCCTGACCGAAAAGCTGCTGACATATGCTCTGGGGAGAGGGCTGGAACCTTACGACAGGCCCGTCGTCGAAGCGATCGTGCGGAAACTGGCCTCCGACAACTACTGCTTCCAGACGCTGTTTCTCGAGATTGTCAACAGCCTGCCGTTCCAGCATCGCCGCGGCGAAGCGCCCCGAACAGCCGCCGCCGGAAACGGAAACTGACCGCGGGTAGGCGCCGCGGACACCGCTGCCGCCTACGACGCGGTGTTGCCAGTGGGCGCTCGGTGACTGAGAACGTTACTTTCTGAGCCGAGGGTCAAAGTAGAACGGTTCTGGTTCGCCGATGCGGATGCGCTTGAACTTCGCGTGCACAGGATTGAGCAGATAGTTGCGCTCGGAGGGGATCACCGCCGATGGAACGCTGAGGACCGCCGATCTGCACGACACAACCCAGTCGCTGCCGAGCCGCTGAGTTGATGGAGGCGCTTTGGGCTTCGCCCAGTCGGACGGGAGATGCTCCAGGGCATGACGCGCGATATCGCCAGGAATCTCGCACGGGATCGCTACCAAGGAGGCGGGCACCTCGTATTCGTCCAGATTGACGAGATACTCCAGTGCGGCAAGCGACAGCGATTGGGCACAGTACACAACATGCGTGCCCTTGCTATTCCATCTCCCAGGAAACTCGGCCGCTCCCCTTCCGCTGAACGCTTCGCTCGCCACCTCAGCCCGGCAGATCCGCCAGACCTGGATCAACTAAAGACTCCGTGTTCTATCCGCCCCAGAATGGTCTCGACTTCTTCCTCGCCGGGGTTTGTGTCGAGCAGTTCGATGGGCACGCGGTAGCCCAGCGCTCGGTTCGGCCGGCGCAGCCAGCTTGCGGCTTTCCCGGGGTCCTCCAGGACCTCGGTGGCGCGCGCTGTTGCGCGGGCGACCCGATAGACCCGTTCCGATTCCGCCTTGTTCAGCCGGCCCGACATCTTCCGCCGGTCCAGCGTGCGCAGGGGGATGTCGAGCGTGCGCGACGTCTCCTCGCGGGACAGATCGAGCGCCTTCCGTACGCGCTCGAGCGAGCGGTATGGTAGGCCCTCACGGATCTTTTCTATCAGCCCGAAAGGTTGACTGGCCTTCTTACCGAGGATTTTCTCTCCTCCCAGCAGATCCACCACGGTCGTAGCCATATTGTCTTCAGTATAGCGCCATTTGGCAGGCTGCCCTTCCCGGGAAAAAGCCGCCCGGACCGGAGCCCGGGCGGCTGGTCAGTTCCAGGAGTACAGCGTCAGAAGGAGATGCGGGCGCCGATCTGCAACGCGCGTGGGCCGCCCGAGCCGAACACCTGGGTCTGGCGCTGGGTGGGCTGGCCGAAGCCCGGCGCCGCCAAGTTGAAGCTATAGGCGGAGCGGTTGGCGATGTTGAACACGTTGAACATCTCCGCCAGCACTTCGATCTTGTACCTTTCGGCAATCGTGAACCGCTTGGTGAGCCGCAGATCTTGGGAGCTGAAACTGTCTCCCAAATCGTAGCTCGCCGGCAGCGTAAGCGTGGGCATGCCCTGCCCCCGCGCATCGACCTTACCGGCGTAAGTGGAATTCCAAGATGCGACCGCGGCGGCAAGCTCGCTCTTACCACAGCCCCGGTTGAAGCAGTTGAAGCTGACTCCCGGGCCTGGAATGGGGGCGCTACGGGTTCCGTCGCCTTCCAGGTCTACGTTGGCCACGCCCGGATGAAGCGGCCCGCGGCTCGACGATTGCGAAATGAACCCGATCTGGAAGCCCAACGGCAGGTCGATCATGCTGGTGACATTCAGAATGTGGCGGGATCCGCTCGGTCCGAAACCCGCGTTCCAATTGTCGAGGTTGATCACCGACTGGTTTGTTTGCGCCGTTAGGGCGTACCCGGCCGATAACTGGAAGCGTTTCGCGAAACGCTTGTCCACCTTCACCAGCATCGCGTTATAGACCGAACGCCCGCCCGGCGTCCAGAAGGTCATGGATCCGGAGCCGCAGATGGCGTTGACATCGGCTACCTGGGCCGACGTGCAGATCGGCAGCACCGGCGAGCGAACGCCGTTCGCGAAGCGTTCGAACCGGTTGTAGTCCAGCGATCCCAGCAACACGTTGGTGAAGACGCGCCGCACCCAGTCTGCGCTGACCACCAGGTCGCTGCGCAACTGCCTCTGTGCACCGACGTTAAAGTGGTAACCCTTTTGCGTCGGAAAATCGTGCGGGTACATATCGGCACCTTGCTTGGAGCGCTGGATGTTGCGCACCGAGAGATCGTTCAGGTTGGTCGGCGCGAGCGACGCTCGCAAAGCCGGTATCTGCTGGTTGTACGCCTGGATGAACTGCCCGAACGTCAGATTGGTGATGGTGCCCACGGGCAGCGGCGCGCCCACCGGCACCTGCACGACGCCCGTCGCCCCGATCGCGATGATGTTCGGGAAAATATTCCGCAGGTTGATGGCGTCGATGTTCACGCGGCCATTGCCCACCGGGCCGATCAGAGCGCGCTCGCGCAGCCGGCGCCACGTCTCTTCGGTCTCGTAGTAAATGCCGCCGCCCGCCCGGAGTACCGTCTTGGCGCTCTTGTCCAACTGCCACGCCACCCCCAGCGACGGAGAGTAGTGGCTCGGGTTGTGCGTGGTCGGTCTCAGATCGCTTCCGATCAGCGGCGACAGCAACCGCGGCTTGTCCAGGTCGTGATTCACCAAGTTCGACTCGTACTGCCAGCTCACGCCGTAGTTGAGTGTGACCCGCGGTTTGACCTTCCAGGTGTCCTGTGCGAACCACCGGTACCGATTGTTCCTTCTGGCGACGGCGATGTTGTAGGGCGGCGGCTGGCTGGGGTCGCCCACGCCGATACTCGCGCCGGCGAAGGGCAGATTCAGCAAGTCAGTGTCCGTGCGAACCTGCTGCGGAACAGCGCTGAACAGCGGCAACAGCACCGGGCGCAGGGCCGCCGGAATCGAGGCTACCAAGCCCTCATACGAAAAGATTCCGGCGCACGCCGGATCGCAGAAGCCCCAGAAGCCGACGCCGTTGTTGTGCTCGAACTCGCCGCCCAGCCGGATGCGATGCGCACCCTTCTGCCAGTTGAACGTGTTGACGACGTGGTAGCGACGAAGGTCGCGCCCCTGCGTCGCATTCTGGGTGTTGCCTAGACGCGTGCTCGACGATCCCACCAGTGTGCTCGTCTCCGGCAGGCCCAACCCGATACACCCCGGGCAGACACTCTGATCCGCGAAGAGGTTTCGATTCTGCCAGTAGGCGTAGCTCGCTCGAAAGTCGTTGACCATGGTGGAACGAAACGCGCTGGTCAATCCCATAATGCTCTGGTCGGAGAAATTCTTGTTCTGTAGCCAGTTCGAGGGCAGCGAGTTGGCCACGGTGGCGTTGGGACCGAACCCGCGGTTCCCATCATGCGAATAGCGCGCAAACAGGTTGTGCTTGGAGCTGAAACGGTAGTCGAATTTCGCGCTGAAGGTCTTACCCTTGTAGGGACTGGCAAAGTTTCCTGCCAGGGAGCGGAACGAAGGCAGGTCCGGCAGCACGGAGTAGACCTGCACCTGGTTCATGTACTCATAGTTGAAGAAGAAGAACAGTTTCTCCCTCCTGACCGGCCCGCTCACCGAAACTCCCGGATTTCGGCGGACAAAAAACGGATCGGGATTCAAGGGATTGCGTGCCAAGCCTGGATACGCGGCCATGTTGTGATCGCGGAAAAACAAATAGCCGCCGCCATGGAAATCGTTCGATCCGGAGCGGGTGACTACGTTGATCGAACCGACGCTGGTGATGCCCGTGGAAAGGTCGAAGTTGACTGCGGAAAGCTGGAATTCCTGCACCACCTCCTGTGACATGTTGATCTGTGTGCCCGCGGTCACCAGGTCGCGTACATTGCCGCCGTCGATGGTGATTCCCGTTCGGTTCGTACCGCCGCCGAGGATCGAAACCTGGAACAAGGCGTTGTACTGAGACGTGGTCCCCGGGCCGATGGTCACCCCTGGCTGGATGGCCGCCAGTTGCAGGAAGCTGCGGCCGTTCAGCGGCAGGCCCTGGATGTTCTCGCGTCGCACCACGCCGTCAATCGAGTGCCGCTCGTATTCGATCTGCGTGGTGGCGGCCTCCACATTCACGATCTCGGCGGCCTGGCCGATCAGCATCCGCACGTCGGCACTGGTCACAGCGCCCACTTCGACGGTGGCCTCGCGCACTACGGTCCGGAAGCCCTTGGCCTCGATACGAACGTCATAGACCCCGGCCGCGAGCGCGGGCGCGCTGAACGCGCCGTCTTCAGCCGAAGTGAGGTGACGCTCGGCGCCGGTGGCCTTGTGCTTGATGGCGATAGTGGCGTTCGGGATGCGCGCGCCGGATTCGTCGGTCACGGCCCCGGAAATTGTGCCCACCGGCGCCTGCGCGAACACGACGCTCAGGCACACGCAAATCGAAACGGCGCAAACCATGCGCACTGTTTTCATGTTCTCACCCCTCCATCCAGTTCTAAACTGCGAGTTCTTCCAAATACTATGCCCACCGCCGCTCCCTGTCAAGCGGGAACCCGTGGTACGCGGCAACAGTTGTGAACGACTACTGACGGATGGTGACCAGTGTCGGGTCGGCCAGGATTTCCTCGTGAAACCTGTCACAACCGACGCAAAGGTTCCGATAGACGCGCCCGGAGGGGAGGAGCTGGGCGGACTTCTCGAGGAATTTCTCGACGCTCCAGCCACGGGTGATCCCCATGCGCTCGGGGTGGCCCATGGAAATCGCCTCGTAAACGGGGTGGCCGGTGAGCCGGTCGAGGATGGCTTCCAGGCGTTCCTCGAGCAGGTTCCCGATCGGCAGCCTCGTCTTGAGGCAGCACGGGAAGACGTTGCCGGCCGGGTCGATCGAGACTTCCGAGCCGCTGTAGCGGTACTGGAGAAAGTTGAGTCCTCCCGACCAGCGGTTGCAGAAGTTGTCGGTGATGCCGGCGGTCGACAGCTCGTTCTCATCCGCCCGGCCGCGCGGCCACAGCTTCCCGATCCAGGAGTCCGGGGTGGCCCCGAAGAAGTGATACCAGTGGCCTTCGTCCGGCGCCTCGCGCGTGCCTTCAGCCACTGGCCCGAAATGGTGAAGTCCCAGCGACTCGAACATCCCGGTAAGCTTGTCGCAGAGCCGCGCCCGCGCCGACTCCTGTTCGAGCCCGGCGTGATAGGCGTCGATGCCGGAAACCGAGATGAGCCAGACGTGATGTTCGACCAGCTCCTCGATGATTCTCTCGGTCAGGACATCGCCAGTGGTTTGGACGATCAGCTTGACGCCGCCGCGATGCCGGTACTTGTCGGCGAGCAGTTCCATGGCCGGGTACAGAACCGGCTCGCGCACCGGATCGAGAAGGATTTCGCCGCCGGCGAGAATAACGCGGCCGCGCCGAATTGGGAACCGGCTGTGTTCGACGGCGCCGGCGGGATCCAGGAAGGTCATTTCTTCGGGAAAATTGGCGATCACATGGGGGAAGTTGCGGATCGATTCATCGACGACCCGCGCCAGCTCGTCGCCATGATAGGGCCGGAAGCGGTCTTCGTAGCAGTGATCGCAGCGGCGGTGGCACAGCCACGTCATCACGTAGTAGATGGATTCCATGCCCGGCGGAATCCGATACTACCACGCGGAGTCGGGCCGCGATGAACGACGGCAACGTCAGGGCTGGGACTTGCGGCGGAGCTCGGCCGGGGCGCGCTCGAGGTCATGGCCTTCCAGGCGAAGATGCCATTTGAGAGCGACCGTCTCCGGCGGAAAGCACTGGCGATGGTCGCAGGCCTGGTAGCGGAGGCTGCCGGTGACGACTAGCTCTCCGGCCGGGTTGACTAGCGGTCGGACGGATCGCTCCGGGCCGATCGTCAGGTCGCGGACGAGGCGCAGCTTTCCCTCATAGACAAGAGCCGGCGCGGGGATCCCGGCCACCGCCATGCGGCGTGCCGCCGGCAAGGCCACTTCGTGACTGGTCCACCCCGCCGAGGGGGTCATCTCCCATTCGACGCCGCGATAGTCTTCCTGGCCCGGCGCATAGACGTGGTGCTCCGGTTTCAAATCGAGTTCGACAACCAGCGCGATACGATGCCCGCCGCGAACGATCTGACTGGAGGCCGAGGTGGTCATCTCGAGCCGCGGCGTTTCGCTTTCCCCGACGGCCAGGCTGGGCGTCCGGCCGAAATGGCGGGTGAGAATATCGGACGCGGTGACCCGCTGCCGGTAGTCTTCCTCGAAGTATCGGGCGTGGACCACGCCGGAGGCATCCACGACGTAGGTGACCGGATGCGGGATCCCGTAGGCGAAGTTGTCCTTCGGGACGCGCTCGTTCAGGATGCCCAACTCGCGGATCATCTTCGAGTCCGGGTCCGACAGCAGAGGAAAACCGATCTGGCGCCGGCCAGCGAAGTTTTTCAATACCTCGACGCTGTCGTAGCTCAAAGCAGCCACGCCGTATCCCAGTTTTCGGAACTCCCCAAGTTGCTGGTTCAGCTCGACGAGCTGGCTCTTGCAGTACGGTCACCAGTCGGCGGAGCGGTACAATACCAGTACTACGCCGTTGGGGCCTTTCAGAGACTGGAAGGTCTGGAGCGTCCCGTTCTGGTCGTGGGCTTCGAAGAGGGGAATACGGGCGCCCACCTCCGGTCCGATGTTGAAGGTCGGGGAGGCCGCCGGTTGGGCGGCTTCGGAGCTGCCGACCGCCATGATCATGGCGGTCGATGCGAAGAATCGTGGGATCATGAGATCGGTTCGAAGAGGTTTCCGCGTACTCTAGTAGCGATGATAGTAGTATAGGATGTTTGGGCGGAACGGCACTAAGGGTAAAAGATTGCCAAACTAAGGGTTACCTCAATTGACCCAGTACTAGGACGAAACATAGAATCAGAGCATAGTAGTTTCCGCGAGGGTATCAATGGACACGGTAGTTTCGACAGTTGAGAAATCGGCCCCAGCCAGGGAAGCGAATGGCAAGCCGTCCATTCGCATCATCGTTGCCGATGACCATCCCATCGTCCGCGAGGGACTCCGCAAGCTGATCGAGCTGGAGGAAGATATGGCCGTGATCGGTGAAACCGACAACGGCCGCCAGGCGTTGGAGCTGCTCGAGGAATTGCAGCCGGACGTGCTGCTACTCGATCTCAAGATGCCCGGCATGGACGGTCTGAGCCTTCTCCAGGCGCTTCAGAACACCACCCACAAGACCAGAATCATCGTCCTGACCGCTTCGGAGGACAAGAACGAATGGGTCCAGGCGATGAAACTGGGCTGCTCGGGGATCGTGGTGAAACAAACCGCCCCGGAACTGATCATCAAGAGCATCCGCAAGGTGTACGGCGGCGAGATCTGGCTCGATTCCCACACGACGGCGGCGGTGATGCGCCAGTTTGCGTCGCCGACGGATCACCTGGGAGGCAACGGCGCCAAGGGCCGTGAGCGCTCCCCGCTGAGCGCCCGGGAACGCGAAATCGTGGCGCTGGTCGCCCAGGGCTACAAGAACAAGGAAATGGCCGAGAAGATGTTCATCAGCGAGCAGACCGTCAAGAATCACCTGCATAACATCTTCGACAAGCTGGGAGTTTCCGATCGCCTCGAGCTGGCGCTGTACGCGATTCACAAGGGTCTACACCTGAACCAGGACAAGTAGTCGTTGCGCGGTGGCCGTGGGCAGCGGCCGGTTCCCTATGCGAGAATTAAAAGCGCTATGGGGAATATGTGTCTGACCCTGGCTGCCATGGCAGCCATCGCCGTTTCATCGGCGGCCGGCGCCGACTGGATCAGCATCTTCGACGGTCAGAGCCTCAAAGGCTGGAAGGCCACTGAGCGGCCTGAAAACTGGCGTGTCGAGGATGGCGCCATTGTCGGCCGGGGAGAACGCAGCCACCTGTTCTACCTGGACCGGGAGTGTGTGGACTGCGAGTTCAAAGCCGAAGTCAAGCTCAACCACGGCGGAAACTCCGGGATGTACTTCCGCGCGAAGTTCGAGACCGGCTGGCCGACCGGCTACGAAGCGCAGGTCAACAACAGCCACTCGGACCCGAAGCGCACCGGAAGCCTCTACAACCTCCACAACGTCCTCGAGCAGTTGGTGCCGGACGACACCTGGTGGACCCAGCACATCATCGTGAAGGGCAACCACGTAATCATCAAAGTGAACGACAAGACAGTTGTCGAGTACACCGACGCCAAGAACACCCACCAGCGGGGGTACCTGGCCGTCCAGCAGCATCACCAGGGCAGCGAGGTGCGCTACCGCAACATCATGATGAAAGAACTGAAGTAGAGCCTGCTATAACAGGCCGGCGCGCTCCAGGAGCGCTTCAATTCGCGGCTCCCGGCCCATGAAGGCGCGGAACAGCGCGCCGGGGTCGTCGCTGTCGCCCCGCTCGAGGATCTCGCGGCGAAACGCCATGCCCGTGTTGTGATTGAAAACGCCCTCGGCGCGGAACCGCGTGAACGCATCGGCGTCCAGCACCTCGGCCCATTTGTAGGAGTAGTAACCGGCGGCGTATCCGACCGGGCTGCCGAACAGGTGCGTGAAAGAGGCCATCGCGGCGTGCTCGGGCGGCAGCGGTGCTGCGGAAAACGGCTGGAGAATACGCCGGCCATATTCGACCGGATCGCCGTCCGGTTCCGGCTCGTATTCGCGGTGCAGCGCCAGGTCCGCGATCCCGAAGCCGAGCTGCCGCATCATCGCGTTGGCGCCGCGGAAATTGCGGGCGCGCTTCATTCGGGCGAACAGATCTTCGGGGATGGTCGCCTCCGTCTCCCAGTGCCGGGCGAACAGATCGAGCGCCTCGCGTTCCCAGCACCAGTTCTCCATGATCTGCGACGGCAGTTCGACAAAGTCCCAGGCGACGCTGGTTCCCGCCAGCGATCGCACCTCGACCCGGCTCAACGAGTGATGGAGCAGGTGGCCGAACTCGTGGAAGATGGTCTCGACGTCACGGTGCGTGAGCAGGGCCGGCCGGCCGCCGGCCGGCGGCGTCAGGTTCCCGCAGATCAGCCCGAGATGAGGATGGAAGCCATCCGGCGCGGGACCGCCGGTGAGGAAGGCGTCCATCCAGGCGCCGCCGCGCTTGTTCTCTCGCGGAAACCAGTCGGTGTAAAAGCCGCCGAGCAAAGTACCGTCGCCGTCGTGGATCGAGTAGTGGCGGGTTTGCGGGTCCCAGGCGGGCACGCCGTGCTGTTCCCGCACCTCGACGCCGTACAAGCGGCGGGTCAGATCGAACAAGCCGGTGATTACGCGCTCGAGGGGAAAGTACGGCCGCAGCATTTCCTCGTCGACGTCGTAGCGCTCCCGGCGGAGCTTTTCGGCGTAGTAGGCGACGTCCCACGGCTCCAGGGGAGCGGCGGCGGCGCCCTCGTGTTTTTGGCGGAACGCCGCCAGATCCTGGTTCTCGCGAAGGAAAGACGACTCGGATGTTTGCCGGAGCTGGTCCAGGAACTCGTGGGCTCGCGCGCCGGTGGTCGCCATCCGGTCGGCCAGCGCAAAATCGGAAAAATCGCGGTAGCCGAGCAGGACGGCCTTCTGGCGCCGCAACCGGAGGATCTCGGCAACGTGCGCGCGATTGTTCCACGGCCCCGCGGACGCCCGTATGCTGAAGGCTCGCCAGACCTGCTCGCGAATCCCTGGATCGTCGAGATAGGTCATCACGGCCAGGTAGCTCGGTTGCTGGAGCGTGAACCGCCATCCGGCGATTCCCTTGGCGACGGCGCTGTCGCGGGCGGCGATCCGCGCCGTTTCGGGAAGCCCCGCCAGCTTGCCTTCCACGGGCACGATGAGCTCGAAGGCGTTGGTGGAATCGAGAACGTTCTCGCTGAAACGCGTGGTGAGCCGCGCCAGCTCGACATCGATCGCCTCGAGCTTGGACTTGCCCGCCGGATCCAGGTCCGCGCCATGACGCCGGAAGTTGTCGATGGTTTTGTCGAGAAACCGCCGGCGCGCGCCTTCGAGACCTCGCGCCTCCCCGGTGGACGCGTAATCCTTCAGAGCGCCCCACAATCCTTCATCGAGCGGGATGCGCGAATAGAAGGCGCTCACGAGCGGCTCGACCCTGTTGTGCGCCGCGCGGAGCTCCGGGGTCGTCCGAACCGCCTCGAGGTGGCGAACCACCGACATCGCCCAGTCGAGCGGTTCCGTCAGGATGTCGAGAGCGGCCAACGTGTTCTCATACGCGCGAGACGGATTCGGAGCGGCGATCTGTTCCAGCCGCCGCCGGCTCTGTTCGACCAGCGCCTGGATCGCCGGCTCGACCTGGTGCGGCCGGATCTCATCGAACGGGATGTGGAAGCGGATTTCGAGGAGCGGGTTGCCGTCGGGATTCATGAATCGGTGTCGAATTTCGCCAGCAGTGTTTTGGTCAGATGACGCGAGTGGTGGGTCGCCGTCTCGATCGCCGAGATCAACATCGAGCGCAAGCCGTGCTTCTCGAGCTCGTGGACGGCGGAGATCGTCACTCCCCCCGGAGTGATGACCTGGTCCCTGAGGATCGCCGGATGCAAGCCCGTCTCGCGCACCAGTTTCGCGGCCCCCAGCACGGTTTGCTCGGCCAGCCGCGTCGAGACGGCATGGGAAAGGCCCATCTTGAGGCCGGCCGCCACCAGTCCCTCTATCACCATGTAGATGTAGGCGGGGCCGCTGCCGGACATCGCGGTCACGGCGTGCAGCAGATCCTCATCGACAAAACAGACCACGCCGACCGGCCGGAAAACGCTCTCGACCAGCGCCTTGTGCGACGCCGTCGCCGATGCGTTCGTGGCAATTCCGGTCGCGCCCTCGTCGACGACCACCGGAATGTTCGGCATGGCGCGCGCCACCGCCAGGCCGGGCCTGTCGATCAGCCGCTCGATCAGAGCGATCGGGAACGCGGCCGCCAGCGAGATGAGCAACTGCCCGGTGTGCAGCGCGGCGCGGATCTCGCCCAAAACCGACGGCAGCGTGGTTGGCTTGACGGCGAGGATCACCAGGTCCGCCGATTCGACCGCCCGGGCGTTCTCCCCGGCGGTTACAGTGATGCCGTACTTGCGGGCCAGATCGGCGGCGTGCTCTTCGGTTCTAACGGTCGCCCGGAGCCGATCCGGGGTGGTGACGCCGGCTTTGAGCATCCCGCCGATCAGCGCCGCGCCGATATTGCCGGCGCCGAGGACGGCGACGCGTTCGGGCGAAAGCGCCGTCATGCCGGCACCAGCTCGGGCGCCCGCGCCAGCACGTAGGGTCCTTCCGGGATCACGGCGACGGTCGCCCCCGCCGGCAGGCCCTCGAGGAGCGCCTCAACCGCCTCGGGCGCGGAGGCGAAGGCGCGACCCCACAGCGACAGGTAGTATTTGGCGGGCAGGCCCGGGACATAGTACAGCATCTCCGCTTTGCGAGTCACCAGGGCCAGCTTTTCGAGTTGCCACTGGTCGACGATCACGGGCGTCCCGGCGATCCGGTCGAGGAACTCCTCGGCCGCCGGACTGGTTTTCAGCATCTCGCTGAATTCCGGCGCGCCCGAGCCCTCCGTGCAGGCCGCCATCAGCAGGATTCGCCCGCCGGGCCGGACGACGTGTTGTGCGGCGGTGATTCCTTTGATGGCCTGATAGAACGTCAGATCCAGCGGATAGCCGGCGGAGGTGGTGAGGACGGCGTCGGCCGGCCGGTCCATCTCCTCGAGCAAGACGCGGCTAACGAACTCGACCCCCTGGCGATGCGCTAGCTCCGGGTGGCCGGCAAAGACCCCGGCGATCCGCCGGTCGCGTGCCAATGCCACGTCGACGATGAAATCGTGACGTGCCATGCGCGCGATTTCCAGCAGCTCTTCGTGCAGGAGGTTGCCGTAAATGGAACCCTCGGTCGCTTTCGGCAGCCGCATGAATCTTGGGCTGTGCAGGACCTTAATGGTTGGCTCGGCGGCTAGTCCTGGGGCGATCAGCTTACGCCCGCCAGAATAGCCCAGCATCAGGTGCGGCTCTATGAATCCCAGCGTGATATGCAGACCGGCCGCGACGAAACGCTCGTCCACAAAGACGGGCGTGCCCGAGCGCGTCGTCCCCAGCATCCGGTGCTCGGCGAGGTTCCTGGCGTTGTGGTTCAGTACCTGGTACGTTGCGGCGATATCGTCCCCCACGATCTGGTGGATTTCCGTTTCCGTGGCCGGCCGGTGCAGCCCGGTGGCGATCAGGATCGTGATCCGGTCCTTGGGTATTCCTGCCCGCTCGAGGCGGTCGAGCAAGGGAGGTAGCACCTGACGATTGGGCGCCGGCCGGGTGATGTCGCACACCGAGATGGCCGCCGAGTCCCGGCCGGCCGCCAGTTCAACGATCGGCGGCGCCCCGATGGGCCGGTCCATGGCCGCGGCCAAAGCTTCGGCGGGATCGGGCAGCGGCTGGGCCGACCGCGCTTCGAGCACCCGGTATTGAAAGCCCTCCGGCAGATCCAGCATCAAACCGGTCTTGCCGAACGCGAAATCCATTCGCATATCTCGAAACGTAACAGGGATTGGGGCGTCATGGCAACTTTACACGTGAATCGAGGATTCCACCGCAACTTCCGCCGTCCCTGACGGCTCTAATAGGGTGGAGGAACACCGGCGATGTTGATCATGGGTCTGATGGCGGCGCTGCTGGTCGTTGGGTTGTTGCTTTCCATGCTGGGCTCACCTCCCACCGGGTCGCGGGGCCGCGAGTCTTAGCCGACTCGCCCTCATCAGCGGTCGCGGGGGCGTGTTCCTCCACCAATCGCCGAATCGCCCGTTCGCCCGCTTTGCCGCTTCACTCCGGCCGACCAGTTCACCACAACAAGGACTCCTGATTGCGATCCTTGTCGATAAGAAACCAGGTGCGGTTTGCCGGCTCGGCCGGCGGGGAGATTCTTGGCATCTGACGTGCACAGATTCGAGGGTATGCTCGGGGGCTCACGATGCTGATCACGGGTTTGCTGGCTGGTTTGGTCATCTTAGGGCTGTTCATGGCAATGCTGTCGTCCTCGCCCAAGGCGCGGCGGCGCGGGTAATTTCAACACACACCCGTGCAATAATTGCCAGTGGATGCTCATCCCCTTCTTGTATGTTGCCGCCATCCTCGGACAGGATTCCTTTCACGACGTTGTAATCGCCGGCGGGCGGATCGTCGATGGCGCCGGAGGCCCATGGTACATGGCCGACATCGGGATCAGCGGCGATCAAATCGCCGCGTTGGGACGGCCCGGTTCGCTGAACGGCCGGGTCCGGCTCGACGCGCGTGGGCTGGTGGTGGCGCCGGGCTTTATCGACATCCATAGTCATGGACGACGCGGAATTTTCGAAGTGCCTTTAGCGGAGAACTACATCCGGCAGGGAGTTACCACGATGGTTGAGGGCAACGACGGCGGCTCCCCGCTGCCGCTGGGGCCATTTCTCGACAAGCTCGCCGTGACCCGATTTGCGGTGAACTTCGCCACGTTCGCCGGTCACGGAAGTATCCGCCAGCAGGTGATGGGTCTGGAAAACAGAAGATCGACGCCGGAAGAGATACAGAAAATGAAAGAACTGATCCGACAGGCGATGACCGACGGCGCCTTCGGCCTCTCGACCGGTCTGTTCTACGTGCCCGGCAACTACGCCGCGACCGAGGAAGTCATCGAGCTGGCCAAGGTGGCGGGCCAGATGGGCGGGATGCACATTTCGCACATGCGAAACGAGGCCGACGGGTTGCTCGACAGTGTCCGCGAGACCATTCGGATCGGTGAGGAGGGCGGCCTGCCCACCCAGATCACCCATCACAAAGCTGTCGGCAAGCCGAACTGGGGACGGAGCACAGATTCCTTGCGGCTGGTCGAGGAGGCGCGCTCGCGCGCGGTGGATGTGAGCATTGATCAGTATCCGTACACGGCTTCCAGTACCGGTACGGCGGCGCTGTTCCCGCAGTGGGCGCAGGCCGGGGGATCGAAATCGCTGCTCGAGCGGTTGGAGGCGTCCGAGCAGCGTGTGAAGATCAAGGTGGCCATCGTCGAGAATATTCTCCTGAATCGAGGCGGTGGCGACCCGAAGAACGTCGTCATGGCGAGCTGCGCATTTGATACGTCGCTGGCGGGCAAGAGCCTGGCCGAGATCACTGCCTCGAGGGGTCGTGCCGTGACTGTCGAGAACGCCGCCGAGACAGCCATTGACATCCAGAAAAGAGGCGGCTGCTCAGCAATTTACCATGCTATTGCTGAAGAAGATATTGAACGCATCCTGCGCTCCCCTCATACGATGGTGGCTTCAGACGGCGGCATTCCGGCGTTCGGCCGCGACGTGCCTCACCCGAGAAGCTACGGAACTTTCGCCCGCATTCTGGGCCGCTACGTCCGCGAGCGCCGGATTCTGACTCTGGAGGAGGCCGTGCGCCGGATGTCGAGCTTCCCGGCGGGCCGGCTGAAGATTTTTGATCGCGGACTGATCCGGGCTGGCCTGAAAGCCGACCTGGCGATATTCGACCCGGCGACGGTCGGCGACAAGGCTGACTTCGGGAATCCTCACCAGTACGCCGAAGGGATTCGCCACGTGCTGGTGAACGGGCGTGTCGTTTTGCGGGATGGCAAGATGACCGGCGAGATGCCGGGACGGGTGCTCTATGGTCCGGCCCACGGAACGCAGTGACCGCGGTCACTCAACCGTCGGCAGCGTGTACAACGGTTCGATCCCTTGATCGAACAGCATGCGGTAGACGGTGTACGGATCCGTGCGCGACCGCAGCAGATGGTTGCGGAGCACTTCGCCGAAGTGACCGATGTCGGTGTAGAGATCGATGTCGATGTCGGCGGCGAGCAGGTTGTTGTCGCCGGGCCGGGCGGCGAAGGAAAGCTGGAGGCTGGCGAACGGAACCCGTTGCTTGAAACTCACCGGATAGCCGGCATGAAAGATCTCGTTCTCGAACTCAGCCAGCTCGTGAAAGCTTTTCGGGTCTGACTGCTCAATCTCGCGCCGCACGGCTTCGGCCATCGCCGGATCCACCCAGCAAAGGATGCGGTCCTGCCGCAAAGCATCGGTGCCGGAATCCTCCGGCGATCCGATGCGCGCCAGGAAATCGATCGCCGGGCGGGCGGCCAGCGGAGTGGCGCGCAGCTTGGCTTCGATGTTCAGCGCTCCGGCGATGCGTTCGGGTGAGAGGGCGCGAAAATCGTCTTCGCCGATTCCGACACGGGTCAGCGCGCCATGGAATTCTTCCGAGACCGCTTCGAGGCGTGCGTAGGAGAAGCCGGTCAGGTCCGGGACCGGGTCCTCGGGGAGGAGCATCAGAGAGACTTGGATTTCCTGGCCGACTAAAGGCTTGACCGGAAACCGGCCCGCGTCGCGGCGCCCTTTGGCGTTGGCCAGCAGTGAGTAGTTCTGGCCGCGATCGGCCGGCACGTCCTGGAACAATACCTCGGACACGCCGGGCTTGGTGCGATGCCGCGCCAGGATCAGTTTCTGGGGAGAGAACGGATCGACCAGGCGGATCGTGACCGCACCGCCGGTCCATGGCCGGCGGTCGCCGCCGGAAAGATTGACCCGAATGGCGCCGGTGTCTGGCATGGGCACACTTCAAGCGGCTGCTACCCGGGGAAGCGGAACATCGCCTGGTCGACCGCCACGCCGCGCACCTCGATGCGGCTCAGGTCGGCCGTGCCCAGACCGAGCGCTTCAGCCAGCAGGAGCGTGTTATCGCAATCCCGGAAAGGAGCCGAGCCGCGGGCGGCGCGAGGATCGTAGCCCATGACGGCGGTCGCGACGGCGTCGGTAGTGACGGGGTTTGTCCCAACGACGACCACGCCCGGCCGGACGTATTTCAGCCCGCGGATCCAGGGGCCTTCGCCGCCGGAGACCGACTCGATGCCATCGATGACCGACAGATCGATCGGGCGGGCGGCCGCCAGCTCGGCGGTGATCCGCGGCATGCGGTAGGTGGGCTCGCGGCTCGAGGCGGGGTCGTTTTCGGCGGGCGCGATGCGCGCCGGCTGGCGCTTGCCGAAATGGCAGGTGGTAACGCGTCCCTTGGTTGGATTCTCGTTCGGATCGCTCTCGCCGGCGTCATCGCCGTAGATCGAGGCCGGGGTGATCCCGAAAATGTTCTTCATCGCCAGCGTGACCCCGCAGGTGGCGTGGTTCTTGAGTTTCGCCAGCGAGACGAACACGTCGGTCTCTTCGTAGGCGCGGTTCAGCAGATAGGCGGGAAAGATCGAGCCGCCGCCGGGCGTGCGAAACGTCGCGTATTGTTTGTACGTCCCGATGGCGTTGGTGTTCACCAGCTCGACGTTGGGGGCTGCGTTCAGGATCGCGCGGACATTCCAGCCGCTGTCGAGCATGTATTCCTCCAGCGGCCCCGCCGTCGCCCAGCAGCTCTCGACGAACCGGATCCGCCTTGCACCGGCGCGCCCGAGCAGGTGCGCCAGCGCCAGGACGTGCCGGGGGTGGGAATAATGCGTCACGCCGAGCGCCCGGCCCTCGAACTTCAGCGCCGGGCTGCCGGTGAGGTTGAGCTTGATGGTGACCGTCTTGTTTTTCACCAGCCGCCCGAGACCGCCCAACTGGTCGAACATCCTGCCCAGCACGGCCGCCTGGTCCTCGTCATAGGAACCGGAGCGGGCGATCGCCACCGGCGCCGTGGGGGCGAGTTTGGCGGGCGCGGCAGCGGCCGGCGCGGTCGAGACCAAGGCGAGCCATTCGCGTCGTGTGAGTCGGTGCATAGAGTTCATTCTAATACCAGCGTCGCGAATACACCCACCTTGTCGATCTCGACGCCGGTGCCGTCCTCGATTTCATAAACCGTCATCTCGCGCGACGATTCTTCCGGCTGGTACAGCCGCGCCTTACGGAACTTGCCGAGCAGGTGGACGGTGATGGCTTCGACCGGGTAGTCGGAGTAGTTCAGCAGGTGCAGCAGGAGTTGGCGCCCGCTCGGTGAGACGCGCAGATCCGAGAGCATGCTCGAGGCATTGAACAGGCGCGCGCCCAGATTGCGCCGTCCCGTCATCGAGTTGATATCTTTCCAGATCTGGTCGATCTTTTCGACGTCCTCTTTGTCGAGCGTGATCTGGTCGCTTCTCTGTTGCGGGAATCTCCACCCGGGCGGCGCCGTCAGCAGCGTGCCGCCGCCCCGGGTGAACCGGCGCAGAACTTCCTTCTGCTTTTCGGAGAGCTGCTGCGGATCGACATCGACCGCCATCCGGGCATCCTTCATCGCCTGGTCGCTCAGATCGCCGGGCCGCACGGGGCGCACGGGAGTGTGTTTGACGCCGATCATGTCGAGGACGCCGCCGGAAAACAGGGCGCCGCTCGACACATCCTGAACCAGCGCCAGGTTCCCGTAGGGAAGGAACGACATCCATTCCCGATGCTCCTCGAAATAGACGGCGTGGGCGGCCATGCGCCTCCAGTTTTTCAGCGCTTCCGGCTCGCCGACCAGCAGGCGCTTGGCGAAGTTGTCATCGAGAGCGAGGACCCAGCGGGCGCCGGCGAGGGCCGCGTCGCCGATGACTTGCAGGTAGCGCGCCGCCGAGGTTCCCGTAGGGAAGGAACGACATCCATTCCCGGAATGAGCGCGTTCGGCGGCGGCCGGTTCGCGATCCAGACGGGCCGGCGGGTGGCTGACCGCAGGAACCGGAGAAAACCGCTATTGGTGTCGATCCAGGGCGCGCCGCTCGGGGCGGCCTTGGCGTGGCCGTCATCCTGCGCGTTGATGCCCGGCCAGACAGCTTGCGCCGTTCCGACGACCGGGGTATCGGCGTCCAAACGGATGCGAACGCGCGGCGGCAGCTCGATGGTGAGAATCTTCGCATCGGAGAGCGCACGAAGCAGCGGGGAAGGGAACTCCCCTTCCAGGACGACTCCGTCGAGCTGCGCGGTCCGGATGGACTCCGCCAGAGCGGCGGTCTCACCGGCGCCGACGACGCCGAGCGTGGCTATCCCGCGCGCGGCCGCCGCCCGGCTGAAGGCGGCCGACCAGTGAGGCCGCTCGAGCAGAAGGCAGTTGACGGGCGTGGCGGCGAGCAGATCGAGCGACGCCGGATCCGAACTGATCCAGCGGGCCGGCACCCAATCGGCGACGCCGGCGACCAGCAGCAGGGCGAGCCACATGATTCCACTGTACGCCGGACCGGCCTGGTCAATCCGCTGGCGGTGTGCTAATCCCGACCCGAAGCACCCGGCAATTGGCGTAAACCTGATGCGCGGGATGGGCCAGTTCTATCGCGCCCGGGATTCCATACTGGCGCGCGAGGTCGCCATCAAGGTCCTTCCGCGTAAGTACTCCGAGGATCCAGAACGGCTTCGCCGCTTCGAACAGGAAGCGCGCTCTGCGGGAATGCTGGACCACCCCAACATTCTGACGGTCTACGATGTCGGCACGCACGAGGGATCCCCTTACCTGGTCTCGGAACTGTTGCACGGGGAGACCCTTCGCGACCGCATGCAGGGAAATGCCCTTCCCCAGCGAAAGGCTATCGACTACGCGCTCCAGATCGCGCGGGGGTTGGCCGCGGCGCACGACAAAGGGATCACGCACCGCGACCTGAAGCCGCAGAATCTCGTCCTTACCCGTGACGGCCGCGTCAAGATCCTCGACTTTGGGCTGGCCAAGCCCGCGACCTGGCCTTTGACCTGGAAGCGGTGCCAGCGGCCTCGGGTCCGGGCCTGTGGCCGATGGTGGAGGCGCGGGTCCGCTTCCCGCGATTCTTATGGGTGGCGTGGCCGCGCTAATGGCTGTGGACTTTTGCGTCGAAATTAGCAAATACGCGCTTATTGTTGTAAGGCAGGTGGAGCCAATGGTATCAGCAATGAACAAGGAAGCCTCATGAGCGTTGAAAGAGATCGGCTTCTCTCCCTCATCGAGTTTTCTCAGCAGTCCGCTAGGTTACCTGCGGCTACCTGGGGAGCGCGAGGTCATAGACCGGAGTCTCGACCTTGCGGACGGGGCGGCCGCGGCGGAAGAGCCGTTCGATCTTCTGCAGGGTGGAGTCCTCAATCCAAACCTCGCCACAGGCAACACAGACTTCCGCCGGGACGTTGTGGAACGGATAAAATCGGGAGCCGCGCTTCTCCCTGTGAGTGATGGTGGTCTTGCTAAGTTCACCGCCACAGACGGCACAGCGGGTTTTGTTGTGGTGAGCCTTGGAGCTCATGGCGTTCTCTCCCATAGGTTAGGGGGTTTTGCGCTTGCGTGTCCACGGGTCCTCCCACTTGCACGGGTCGAGCCAGTGAACCGTGATGATGTGCAGGTAATCATTGGCCGGGTCGTAGCCGGCTGAGACGTAAACCGGTCGGTTGCTGGGGGCGACCAAGTCGGAACGGCACTAGCCGAACTTCGTCACGACCACTCCCTTACGGTCGTGGCTCGGCAAACTCTCCCTGATTCAACGGCACTGCGGTTTGGTGACGAGGTTCGGCTAGGACACGGCTAGGACGACTTGATCTCGGTCCACAGGCGGTCGCGCAGCCGCTGGGCGGCGGCCGGCATGGTCTGGAACCATTCGCCCCGCGCCAGCACTTCCGGGGGCGGGTACAGCACGGCGTTGTTCTGAAGCGCCTCGGGGAGCATCGCGCGCGCGGACCCGTTGACGGTCGCCGTCGAAACGGCCCGGGCGGCAGCGGCCGCCACCTTGGGTCGCAGCAGATAATCGATGAACTTGTGTGCGAGCTCGAGCCGGCGGCTCTCGCGCAGGATCACGGCGCAATCGGCATAGAGCGCGAAGCCTTCGCCGGGATGCACGAAAGCGAGGTCCGGCGAGGCTCCGATGGCCTGCTCGGCGGTGATCGACCAGGCTTGCGCGGCCAGCACGTCGCCGGCCACCAAGGGATCGCGCACCTCGGCGTTCACATAGGCCCGCACGAGCCGCTTCTGCCGCACCAGCTCCCGCTTGGCCTCGATGAGCTGGTCCGGCACGGTCGAGTTGATCGAGTAGCCCAGCTTCTTCAGCGCGGCGCCGAGCGTCTCGGCGGGATCGTCGAGCATCGTGAGACGCCCGCGCAGCCGGTCGTCCCACAAATCCGCCCAGCTTCGCGGGACCAGCGGAAGCCGGCGGCTGTAGACGATCCCCGTCGAGCCCCACATGTAGGGAGTCGACCAGCCGAGCTGCGGGTCCCAGGACGGATGGCGGAACTCGACATCCAGATGATCGAGGTTCGGCAGCCACTCGTGGCGCAGCCTGGCCAGCAGGCCGTTACGAAGCATCGGATGGATGAACGAGTTCGGCGGGAAGGCCACATCCCAGCCCGAGTTGCCGCCGAACACTTTCGCCAGCATCTCCTCGGTGCTCTCGTAGACGCCGTACCGGACGCGGACGCCGAACTCCGCCTCGAAGCCGGGGATCGTCTCCGGCGCCACGTAGTCGGACCAGTTGTAGACGTTCAGCCTCCCGGCGGAGGAACGAGTGCAGCCGGCCGCCCCGGCGAGGCCGAGGAAAAACGATCTCCGTCTCATGGCTTCCGCAATCGCTCCGCGGCCAGGATCATGACTCCGACGCCGGCCACGATCACCGTCGAGACCGCGTTGACGGCCGGGCTGACGCCGCGGCGCGCCATCGCGTACACGACCATCGGCAGCGTCTCGGAATCGACTCCGGCGACGAGGCTGGTGATCACGTAATCGTCGACGGAAATGGCGAATGCGACGAGCGCTGCCGCCGCAATCGCCGGGGCGAGCGCCGGCAAAGTGACATGCCAGAAGGCGCCGAATTCACCGGCTCCCAAATCGAGCGCCGCCTCCTCGAGCGCGCGGTCCATCGTCCGCAGCCGCGCCAGCACAACGACGACGACATAGGCGGTCGAAAACATGACGTGCGCCAGGATCACCGTGTGCATCCCCAGCCGCACGTCAAAGAAGCGGAACAGCCACTGGAAGAACGCCAGCAGCGAGACGCCCATGACGACTTCCGGAGTCAGCAACGAGAGGTAAAGACCCGCCGAGAGAAGCGGCGCCCGTCGCTTCCAGATCGCGTAGGCACACAGGGTGCCCACGGCGGTGGCGGCGGCCGTCGAAACGGCGGCGATCACCAGGCTGTTGACGGCGGATTCGATCAGCCGCGAATCGGAGGCCAGCGCGCGATACCAATCGAGCGACAGGCCTTCCCACACCGTGTGGCGCGAGGCGTTGAAGCTGAAGACGGCCAGCACCAGCAAGGGAAGATGAAGGAAGGCGTAGGCGGCGGCGGCGTACCATGCCAGACAGCGGCTCACAACAGAACCCCTTCCCGGCGCCTGGAAACCAGCGCCAGCACGAGCAGCACGATCGCCATCAGCGCCAGCGAGATCGCCGAGCCGAACGGCCAGTCGCGAGCCGTCGTGAACTGGTTCTGAACCAGCGTGCCGATCATCATGCTCTTCCCGCCGCCGAGCAGGTCCGGCGTCAGGTAGGCTCCGAAGCACGGGATGAAGACCAGCAGCCCGGCGGCGGCGATCCCCGGCTTCGCCAGCGGAATCACGACACGCCACAGAGTGGCCGAGGGTCGCGCGCCGAGATCGGCGGCCGCTTCCAGCAGCGCGCGGTCCATGCGTTCGAGCGCGGCAAAGATCGGCAGCACGGCGAACGGCAGGTTGCCGTAGACCAGGCCGAGAACCACCGCGCCGTCGTTATAGAGCAATGGGAGAGGCTCGCGAATCACGCCCGTCGCCAGCAGCGCGGTATTGAAAAGCCCGGTGTCGCGCAGCAGAAACATCCACGCGTAGGTTCGGACCAGGAAGCTGGTCCAGAACGGCAGCATCACGAGATTCAGATACAGGCTCTTTCGCGCGCCGGCGCGGGCGATGAACAACGCCAGCGGAAAGCCGGCCAGCAGACACAGCGCCGTCGAGAACCCCGCGATCCACAACGAGCGCGCGGCGATGCGCAGATACAGAGGATCGAGCAAGCGGTGATAGCTCTCGACGTTGAACGGCAGGCCCTGGCCGCCATAGGCGCCGCGGGTCATCAGGCTGTAGGCGGCGACGATCGCCATCGGCGCCAGAAATAACGCCAGCAGGAGCAGGCGCGCGGGCGCCAGAAAGAGGAACCGTTCGAGCCTCATGCGCCGTCGCCGAATTCCATCTCGTCGGACGGCTCCCACCACAGGTGCACCCGCTGGCCGGCAGCGAAGCCGCCGTCGAGGCGGGATACTTCGACCACCGCGGTGGCGCCGCCCTCCAGCCGAGTCTCCACACGCATCGAATGGCCGAGGAAGACCGTGCGGGTCACCTGGGCCGGAA
>Ga0247727_10001770_pt1 | contig 50328 bp, 42 predicted proteins | sample WisWelCaveWW1625_FD_202498 | JGI IMG/M metagenome (GOLD analysis project Ga0247727, IMG submission 202498) | Biofilm microbial communities from Wishing Well Cave, Virginia, United States - WW16-25 | ecosystem: Environmental > Aquatic > Deep subsurface > Groundwater > Cave microbial mat | place...
CACCATTGATCGCGGCAGCGTACATCGTATCATTGCGGACGAACGAATCATGAATGTATTCCGGCTCGTATTGCCCGAGATACTGGGGATTTGTGGGATCCGTGCGAAGAGAATAGATAACAACACCGCCGGGCGACCAGCCCAGACTGCCATTGAGGTAGAGGTAGCCATCGGCAAGAGTAACGGTATGGGATCTCCAGATATTTTTTCCTGCAACCGTATCGCTAAACTCCCTCACAAGAATTGCAGTATCAGGAAGCTTTGAGAGGTCGACAATCTGAACGCCGCGCCCACCTTCAGATACGATGTAGGCGTAGTTCCTGTAAGTTTTCATTTCTCTGTAACAATAACCGGCAGTGTTGCCCGAAATAAACGCAATCTCCCGAATAGGGGAGACGTTCAAATCGATGATGGATGTTCCGGTGTAAGTTCCAAGAAGTGCGTACTCGCGTCCGTCGGGTGAAACCCATCCCCAGCAGCTTGAGAATCGCGTGTTTTGTCCTGAAACACCGTGCGGTCGGTTCAAACTATCGAGCAGCGTCACGCCGTTCGTTTGGCCGCGGAGCTTACCAGGCAAGACGCAAAGGCACTCGAAAAGAACGAAGCAGAGAATGATTCGTACGTACATTAGTTTTCCATGCCGATCGGATCCCTAGAGCGGCGTTACTTCATCGATTCCATTTGACTCTATTTAAGGAGTAACATTTTCTTGACGGCATAAAATGTTCCTGCACTGAGGCGGTAAAAATACAACCCACTCGCGAAGCTTGCCGCATTAAACTCAACCTTATACCGGCCGACCTTTTGTTCTTCGTCGACCAGAGTCACCACTTCCTGCCCGAGCAGATTGTACACCGTCAGCGAAACCCTTCCGGCGACAGGCAGATCGTAATAAATGGCCGTTGACGGATTGAAGGGGTTGGGATAATTCTGGCTTAACGAGAATGCCTGCGGTATCCCTCCAATTTCCTGAACGGCGAGGAGGATACTATCGTTCCCACCTGCCTCGTAGTAACGCGCGGCGAATTCCTGCAGGTAGAGATTTGCTACTCTGGCCGATTGAATGATGAGCGTGTTTTCGTTGTTGGAATTCTCGCCGCTATTCGACCAATTTTGGGATCCGGTGATTGCGTAAGATGTTGCAGTGATGCGATCACCGTCTACAACTGCGTACTTATGATGGAGCAATCCGCTGCCACCTCTGAGGAGCACATCGACAAGGTTTGAAAGCAGGTGGGAATACTGATTGCCGGAATCAGTGTTATTATCCATCACAACGCGGACTTTTCTACCGGCGTTTTTTCTGGCAATGAGTGTGTCAGCAACATCGCTGCGGGTGAAGGACAGCATCGCTACAGACACATTGTGCTGGGCTCTAGCCAGTGTGGACCGAATATATGATGTTGAACGATCTGTCGGGCTGAAGAATAGGCTCACGGGGATAAGATTGATGGCGAAATTGTGGGGGGTATTGTCTGTTTTTCGTACTCCGAATCGCGATGCGGCCTGGTTAGGTGTGTCCGTGTCACTTCCCCACATTTCATTGAACTCCAGGGTATATGCCCCGGCAAGGGCCACATCCTGGATTTCGATTGAATTCTGCCTGTCAGAGGTCGTGCCCTGAAATGTCGGGTTCCATGACCCCGTCCAAACCCAAATACTTTCCGGTGCCCCCCCACGGTAATCAAAAACAAAGAACTTGTTGTGCATGAGTCCGGCACCATTATTAACGGGGTCAAACGCGTCGTTGAGGACTATGATACCATTACTGGACAACATTGGGTAGCTGCTACCGCCGGAATTCTGGTTATCCGCTTCGCAGATCACACGAACCTTGACCCCACGGTTCTTGGCAGCAATGAGTGCACTTGCAACGACATCGCCCTGACCGTTGGCGCTCAGGCTGTACAGGCACGCATCGATTGAACGATGCGAGTTGTTGATTCGTGTGACAACGCGGGATATGAGATCCTCGTTTCCGAGGGCGGTTTCACCGGTTGAAACCGAAGGATCGATACTCTTGTTGAAGTACACATTAACCTGCCCCGTTGTGCCCGGTGGCGAGGCTGTGCTGAAGATGAAATTCGGCGAAAAATTCGTTCCGTTCTCATCGCCTGAACCGACACTATAGTGATAAACAGTCGCGGTGCTAAGGTTCGTCAACGTTACGGCATGACTTACCGTCCTGGTGGTGTCGGCCAAGCTGTCCGTAAACGATGTTGTTGTTCCATACCGGACGATGCTTGATGAAGATACGTTTGTTGTCCACTGAAGACGTACAGAGGTTGGTTGAATGTTGTCTTCAGACGGATTTGAAGTAATGACCGGACCCGGGTGCGCGATGATGTCGTCGGGTGTCCGCGGGGCAATTTCGTAGTCGGCGGTGTAAGGTGGGCCTGGCGCTGGTGTTCCAGGCTTGTATTGTTTCAGAATGCCGATAACGTCGAACACGCTTGGTGTCGGTGGGAACGAACCCGGGATGAAAATGTTCGTCGTACCCGAGGCATCGGAAATAGTCGACGCTGCTTGATTGTATGAAGCGCCATTGATTCTGATGAGGCGGCCTTCATTGGGCTCGGTGAAATCAATTTGAAACGTGTTGTTTACATCCGCGCACGTCAATACCACCGGTGCAGGAACCGGTCGACCGGCGGCGTGGCGCCGCAGCAGAGCGAACTCGGGCGAAATTTCCGTAAGACCGCGGAACTGGAGGATCGAGCCCGTCACCGTAATGCTGTCACCAGCGAGAAGCGGGGTTGAGAGGGTGTCGAAACTGAATATGTCGATCCCGGCTGTCTCGTCCTGGACATAGACGTCCGTGCGTACGGTGGAAAGGTTTGCTGTGACTATCCCTGTGACGGTAACCTCCGCACCGGCCTGATACGGAGGCGCAGGCACACCCTGCGAGTCATTCACGTGTACCAAGACAATCGGGACGAGCTCGAGCACACGCACGCGGGGTTGTCGGAGGATGGGGCTTGGAGTTCCTGATTCAATCGAGGTCCTAACGCCAAAAGTATAGTATCCCTTTACTGGCGGTGATTCCAGGTTGTTAATGGTAACCGTTCCGCTGTCGTTCGTTGTGAGCGTCGCCTGGTTGATCACAATTGTGTCACTGTTGACTGTTACGGAGGCAGATTGAAATCCTGCGCCGGCAAGCTGAATGTCGCTGGAAAGGTGCGACCATGTCCATTCTGGTGGAACGTAGATGGAAACATAGGTCAAGGTGTAGGTAGAATCCTGGCGGATGGAAAATATGAGGGTGGGCACGGGACTGCTGCTGAAGACGATGTCTGGCTGGACGCGTGCGGTTCCAGTCCCAACCGCTTCGTTCTGCACTCGGAGACTTGCGATCCAGGCGGAGTTCGTAGCTGTATTCCCAGTACCCGGGCTTTGCGTTCCAGTGCTGAAGGTCCAATTGGATGTCGAGGTAAGCTCCGGTAAACTATCTTCATTGAAATAGATGGTATTGCCACCCGCCACGCTTCCTGTAAAATGCACTTTGGGTGAGGAGAGGCTGCCAGCATTTGCCGTTCCCCACGAGACGCCAAAAATGTGTGTACCAGAGCCATCGCGGAGCTGGAACGCGTCGCTATTCCCCGCAAAAGAGAACACACCCGTCGCGGTAAAGTATGAAGCGTTGTTTGCCTTGACAATAAGGAGATAATCAGACGGATCCGTGTCTTCTGTGAAGGTTGTTGCAGCCGTCCCAACGATGATTATGGTTCCCTTTCGAACGGAACTCCAGAGGTTGGTTGTGGTAAATGTCAGCGGCTGCTGCGCGCTGCCCCCAGAAGAGAAATCACGTAAATCCCATCCTCTGAGATCGAGACTGTCCTGGACTACCAGCAGTTCGGCCCATTCGTCGGTGCCGGCGGAATTATAAAGCTCGTTTATGATGATCTGTTGCGCATCGGTAACGTGTGGAGCGAAAAATAAGAAAATCAGAAAAGCAACGGTACTACGCTTCATAAGTTGAGCAGATCCGAAGTAGTGAGGAATAATCGGGTGAGAACTTTCTTCAATTAAGCAAAATTCCGATTAAAGGCAAGATGTTTTTGCGGAAATGTGGCGAGAGTATCTCAGGATAGAGGAGGTGAATATCGTGGCTGATGAATGCCCGCCCTCACAAATTCTTGATTACCTTCACCACCTTCCAGACGAATGACACGTCACGCTTTTTCACAGTGACAGGCTCGAATTCAGGATTCAAGGGTATAAGATGGACATAACCGCCCTCGAATTTCACTCTCTTCAGGACGTCTTCGTCGCTCACCCGCACAACGCAGATATCTCCATTGTGGGCCTCCTGCTGAGGACTAACCACGACAATGTCTCCATCCTCTATCCGCGGAGCCATGCTGTTTCCCTTGACTACCAATGCGAACGCCGTAGGGTCTTTCACATTGTCAACGGTGACGTATCGTTCAACATGTTCAGGGTGAAAGAGGGCGGCAGTTTTGCCTGCCGGAACGGAGGAGAGCAAAGGGATGTCCACAAGGGAAACCTTCCTGAGGACCTGCTCCCTGTGCAGTGGAATAATCTTGCCCTTCGGTGGCGGAGTGTGATACATTTCTCCTTCGCCCGTTAAGAGCCACTCAACCCGGACGCCCGTGTAGCGAGCCAGCCGCAAGAGGGAGTTGCTGTCGGGAACCTGTTCGCCTTTCTCCCATCGCTGGAGCGTCCGCGTCGCCACGTCAGCTTTCACGGCGAGCGATGACTGATCCAGGTCTTTGTTTTCACGGGCGTTGCGAATTCGGTCTGCTAGCGTTGCACGCATAATTGCTCCTTCCTGGACATTTTTGTCAACCGATATGTTAATGGACGACATATTTGTCATATCGTAATGTAGCTTTTTGTTTGCATCTTGTCAAGTGAAATCTTTCGCTCTGCGTGTGGCCGAACGCGACGTAAGATTTTTCCCCCCTCTGGAGACGAGTCAGGTGCCTGGAGCTTCTTCCTGGTTTTCCGGGTTTGATCCGACGCGAGATAGAAACAAAAAAGCGGGGGAAAAACCCTCGCTTTGTTACACTCGAACTCGTGCCGACGAAGCTACTTCTAGTCAACTTTGCGTTGCATCATTTCGCCTTTCTTTTCAACCCTCTGGCCTCTTTTTTCTATCCTCTGGCCACGATGTTCTTTCGCATGACCTTTCTTCTGCAGCATCTCTCCCCTTTTCTCCATTCTCCCACCCTTCTCACCGCCTATCGCTTCGCCCTTCCTCTCCATAATTTCACCCCTTCTTTCCATCCGCTCGCCTCTTCTTTGCTTCATCTCGCCTCTCTTCTGTATCCGCTCCCCTTTTTTCTCCATCACCTCGCCCTTCTTCTCCATCTTCTCCTGCTTCGTTTCTTGGGCAATCAATGCTGCATTGGCTCCGACGAAAGCAGCAAGGAAGGCCAGGACAGCAATCATCTTTTTCATAATGTGATCCCCTTGGAATGGTTTTGAGTTGAATGTGTGCAGCAGGACTCCAAACTCGATAGTCACATTTCAAAGATAGAAGAATACGCCACAAAAGTCAAAGAATGGCCGGAACACTTGGAATGCCGCAACGGGATGCATCTTCTGTATTGACAATGTGCTCCCGTTTATATATATTTGCTCCGCACTGTTTTTCCGCGCTATTTCACTCATAGAAAGGAGTACTGTGTCATGGCGGACATATCCCTTGACGCGTTGGGCATGGTGGAGACCAAAGGGTTGGTCGGTTCCATCGAAGCGGCAGACGCAATGGTAAAAGCTGCCAAAGTAACGTTGATCGGAAAAGAGACGATAGGTGGCGGCTATGTGACGGTGATGGTGCGCGGCGACGTCGGGGCCGTAAAGGCGGCTACCGATGCCGGTGCTGCTGCGGCGCAACGCGTCGGTGAGCTGGTTTCCGTCCACGTCATCCCGCGGCCGCATAGTGATGTCGAATTGATCCTTCCGCAACGTCCCCATCCTAAGTAAAGCGCCGCTTGCGGCTGGCAACTTCCCGCCCATGCTGGGATCTGTTTGCCACTCTTCGAGCAGCGGATTAAGGAGTATATGCTCGACTATGCATTAGGGTTGATCGAGACTCGTGGACTTGTCGGTGCGATAGAAGCGGCTGACGCTATGACAAAGGCGGCCGATGTGAAACTTATTGGAAAGGAGCGAGCCGACGCGGGTCTCATCACTGTAAAGATCATTGGCGACGTTGCAGCCGTCCGGGCTGCGGTGGATGCTGGAGCTGCAGCGGCAAAGCGCGTTGGCGAGCTTGTATCGGCCCACGTCATACCCAGGCCCGCCGAAGAGACCGAAATGCTCATCCGCGGCGCTCAGAAGACCGAGATTCCAACCCATCCAGAGAAGGCGAAGATATCAGCCCCTCCTCCTGAACGTGCTCCCGAGCCAGAAGACGCTGGACAGGAAGAACTTCCCCTGTCGCTGCCTGGAGATGAAGAAGAATACCTCGCCTCTCTGGAGGCAATGTCGGTCCATGAGCTCCGGCGTTACGCCCGTGGAGTTGAAGGCCTTACGATTTTCGGGAGAGAAATTTCTCGCGCGAACAAGGAGCAACTCATTGACGAGTTGATGAAAGCCAAATTTCCTAAATAAATATCCTCTTTCCTCAAGACTTCACCCGCGGGTCGCTAGCGGAGTTTTTTCGTAGTCCGGAGCGGGGCGTACGGCAGTTGCCAGAATGCATTCCAGGTCATATCATATTGTCGCAATATCGGTTCTGTTTGCTCTTCTCTTGTGGTTCTCCATAAATATGGGAGAGGAATACCAGGTCGCTCTGCAAGTGCCACTTGTGGTAGAGAACGTACCTGCGGGAAAGGCGTTCAAACATTCCATACCAAAAAGTCTTTCGGTGAAGATGAGGGGAACCGGATGGAGGCTTGCCTCCCTGTTGTTTTCTCGGGAATCTCAATGCATTCTTGATTTTGCATCACTGGGGAAATCTAACGCGATCGTCACGGACAAAGAGCTTGCGGACTACCTCACCCTCTCCGGCGGCATCAAACCTGTGGATGTCAATCCCGACACTCTGATTCTTGACCTCGACCAATATGGCGAGGAAAAGGTGCCTGTTATCCCGAATGTTGTCCTTGAGTTTCATGAGAACTATGGATTGGCCGGGGAGGTTTCCGTCAAACCCGAAAGCGTTGTTGTCGGAGGTGCGCAGAGTATTCTTCAGGGCGTTCATTACTGGCAGACGGTGCGCCAGACGTTTGCCGACCTGCGGGAGTCGTTCACGGTGGAGCTGCCTCTCGTTGAGCCGACGGATTATTCCTTGCAGTTGTTCCAGAAGAACGTGCAGTTTTCTGCAAACGTACAACCTTTTGCAGAGAAGACTTTCCTGGATATTCCTATCAAGGTGGTCTCCCCGCCGCCTCATGGGGAGGTGATATTTATTCCTCCCAAGATTGATATTGTTGCTCGAGGTGCAATCGACGAACTGGCAGCCCTCTCCAATGTTGATTTTCGTTTTTCGGTCGATTATCAATCGCTCGCAGGCGACACGACAGGCTTTGTCCAGCCGCATTTCGAGTATCCTTCCGGGGTCCGCATTATTGCAAAGCGACCTGAGCGGCTTCAATACATCGTCAGAAAACGTCTCTGAGCTTTCCTCGGTGGCTGAAAACCGATCATCGATCCGTGAGGCTTTCAGAGAACAGGGGGACCGGCTGCGTTCACTTGGTTTTAAGCCAGTGTTCATTCTTCTCACCGCTACCCTCATCCAGATCATTGCCCACTTTCACACGAGTCGCGCAGCGTTTCGGGTAATGTTCGGTGGTATCGTTGCCGGTAATCCTTTTGGTGAGTTGTACGAACATTGTTTTTGGCTGATTGGTGATTTCCTCTTACAGTTTCCTCTTCTTCTGCTACTCATACATCTTGTGTTGAAGGAGACCGGTTCTGACTACGGAATTCAGACAGGAAATTGGCGACTCGGTCTGAAGGTTTCGGCAATCCTCTGGTTCTGCATGCTGCCCATTCTATGGGTCGTATCTGCCGGTACTGCGTTTCAACAAGTCCATCCGGCACCCGGTCTCGCGAAAACAGATTGGAAATTTTTCGCGGTATACGAAGTTTGTTCCATCGTGTATGTGATTGGCTGGGAATTCATCTGGCGCGGATACATGTTATTCGGTCTGAAAAAATACTTCGGCTATTATGCCGTCTTCATCCAGATGATTCCCTTCACGCTACTGCATTTTGGATCACCGGAAATAGAAACGTACGCAGCGATGGCGGCCGGTGTCGGGTTGGGGCTGCTTGCTTTTGCTACCCGTTCCTTCTGGTACGGGGTGTTAGCCCACATGTTGATCCTTGGGACAATAGACGTGTTCGGCGCGCTGCGCTTTCGAGCGGGGATCACCGGCGTAGGCATGGTCCACCTTCTTGATGTTATCTCAAGAAACTTTTGCCCCTGAGAGGGTACAATGCGTCTTGCCATCAATATTGACCACATCGCAACGCTTCGCAACGCCCGAGGCGGTACGGAGCCCGACCCCATTGACGCCGCTAGAATTGTCGAAGGGGCGGGTGCGGAAGGTATCGTGTGTCACTTGCGCGAAGATCGACGACACATACGTGACAGGGATGTTGAATTACTCCGAAAGACAGTTACGACAAAGCTCGATCTGGAAATGGCTGCCATTCCAGAAATCATCGAAATTGCAAAGCGCATAAAGCCGGATTTGGCCACGATCGTTCCCGAGCGCCGCAGGGAGCTTACCACAGAGGGTGGACTTGACGTTGTACGCCAGCGTGGAAAATTACGAAAAGCAGTCCGCCAGCTGCAGGCGAGCGGTATCGCAGTCAGCCTCTTTGTGGATCCAGTACGTGATCAGATTGAAGCGGCGAAAGAAATTGGCGCAGATACCATAGAGATTCATACGGGGGAATATGCGGAGGCGAAAACTCCTCCGAAGCGCGACCGCTTATTAGAAAGGATACGTGATATGGCGAAGCTCGCCCGGTCGCTGGGTCTGAGGATAAATGCCGGTCACGGGCTCAACTATGAGAACACCCTGCCCATCACGACGATTGCAGAAATAGAGGAACTGAGCATCGGACATGCGGTCATTGCTCGAGCTGCGTTTGTGGGATTGGAACGTGCGGTGGGGGAAATGGTGAGGCTGGTAAAAGCCGGCAAGCAGTGAATCGACTGACGAAAAGGTGTCGAACTAATCGCGCATCTCTAACCTGCGAACTTCGTCCCTGAGTTTCGCAGCCCGCTCGTAGTCTTCCTTCTCTATTGCTTCTTTCAATTGACCGCGAAGAGTCTCAAGCGCACGCAGCTTCGGATCTTTCGATTGCGCTGCGGGAGGAATCTGCTTATCGGCAGCTTCGTTCTCCGGGAGGAACGCGGCGTCTTCCATGACTTTTTCCGAAACAAAAATGGGGACTCCGGCACGCACGGCCAGTGCGATGGCGTCACTCGGCCGCGAGTCGATTTCCTGTCCATCAAATATGAGCTTGGCGTAGAAAGTTCCGTCCTTGAGTTCGCTGATTGTAACTTCGGAGAGTTCAACGCCGAGCGAATCGATAATGGTCTTCATGAGGTCGTGTGTGAGGGGGCGCGGCGGCTTGATCCCTTCCATTTCAAGAGCGATGGACTGTGCCTCGAATGCGCCGATGATGATGGGCAGCCGGCGGTTGCCGTTGGTCTCTTTGAGAATCAGGGCATACGCACCTCCGCTGGCAGGGCTCGTTGATAATCCTAAAATATCAACTTGAATCTTATCCAACGCCAAATCCCCCTTTTGTGAACAATTCACTCGAAGACATTCTAACCAAAAGCCACGAAAATTGCAACTTCCTTATTCCTTTCCGATCAATTTTTTCACCTCGCGCGTGAGTGCGGGCAAAATCTCGAACACATCTCCAACGATACCATAATCGGCCACCTGGAAAATGGGTGCGTCCTTATCTTTGTTGATAGCAACAATATACTTCGATGATGACATACCTGCAAGGTGCTGCACGGCGCCGGAAATCCCGCACGCCACATACAGTGTCGGTGAAACCGTCTTGCCCGTTTGCCCTACCTGTTCATCGTGAGGACGCCAGCCAGCGTCTACGACTGCGCGGGAGGCGCCAACGGCAGCGCCGAGTGCATCTGCAAGTTCTTCCACGAGATGAAAGTTCTCCGTACCTTTGAGCCCGCGCCCGCCGGAGACAATTATGGCTGCCTCAGTAACGTCCGGTCGACCCATAGCAACTTTGGTCGCCACGACCTTCGCCCGGAAGTCTTCATCCGTTAACGTAAGTGAAGCTCTTTCCACCGTAGCTGCCGTGCCGTTGCTCGATCCTGCAGTGAATACATTGGGCCGGAGGGTAAAAATTTTGGTGCCCGATGTGACTTTCACATCAATCACCGCCTTGCCAGCATACGCCGGCCGCGTGGCGATGATTTCTCCACCTTCGACGTTCAAGGCTGTACAATCCACAACGAGTCCAGCATTGAGGCGCACTGCGACTCTGGGTGTTAGGTCCTTACCCATCTGGCTTGCGGGGAAAATAAGAATCGACGCACGTTCCGTTCTGGCTATTTCCGTGATTATTTTCGCGTACGCCGTGGTGGAATATAGTGCAAGGCGGGGATCATCGGCGGCGACGACGCGTGCTGCGCCGAAACCGCCAAGCTGCGGCGCGATGGATAGAACCCCGCTGCCAATGACTGCTGTAACAAGTTCCGCATTCAGTTGGTCGGCGATGACGCGGGCGGCCCTCGTGACTTCGAAGGCTGACTTCTTGAATGTGCCATCCCGTTGTTCAGCAAACGCGAGAATTTTCATGTCAGGTCAAAAACAAAATGCCAAAAGGAAAATTTCTATCCCACATCTGCATTCCATCTTCCCGGCGCGTCTTGGAGAATCCGATGAGGCAGGCCCGACTTAGTCGTTCCGTCGCCGACCTTCGGACGTCAGCGAGCAGGCGGGCGGATTCCGCATTCAAATGACCTTAGCCTCTTCATGCAGGAGGCGTACGAGCTCCGCCACCGCGTCCGGGTTTGTCCCGACGATTCTGCCGGGCTGTTTTGGCGGCGGCTTTCTCATGCCGAGGACTTCGACTCTGTTTTCAACCTCCTTCGGTTTTTGCTCTTCAATGGTCTTCGACTTCGCTGCCATGATTCCTTTCAGTGAAGGGTACCTCGGCTCGTTCAGCCCTTTTTGTGCCGCAATAACAACAGGGAGGGAGGTCTCAACCACTTCGTGGCCCCCCTCGATCTCACGCTCGGCTACGACTACATTTCCTTCGATCTGCAATTTGACGACAACAGATACGGAAGGCCAACCTAACAGTTCAGCAACCGAGCCCGGCACCTGTTCGTTGTGATAGTCGATGGATTGCTTGCCGAAGAAAATGATGTCCGGGTTCAGGACCGTGACTGCTTCGAAGATTGAGTGAGCCACCGAATACGAATCATCGACGGCATCATGTCTTAGTAAAACAGCCTTGTCCACACCCATAGCCAGCGATTTGCGAAGAGTTTCTTTGTGAGGATCGCCGCCGAGGGAGATGGCCGACACCTGCCCGCCGAATTTCTCCCTCAACTTCAGCGCCTCTTCGATAGCGAACTCGTCGTAAGGATTCAGCATCCAGTTGACGCCTGCTTTATCAATGGTTTTGTTGTCGGCTGCAACTTTGACCTTCGTTTCGGTATCGGGAACGTGATTGACGCAGACGACAATATTCATGAGGTCTCCGACGTTTGAGATGGTCGCGCCGCTGCCGGGAGGGAGCGAGGGAAGTTCGTATTTAGATTCGGTGGCAATATACCCACTAATCAGAAAAAACGCAAACGAATGCCTTGCAACTTTCTCAAATGTTTTATAGATTGGATTGTCATTTTATGGCAAGCCTCGATTAACGTCCACCGATAAGAGAAACTTCAGGCAAGAATTTCCATGGTGACTTCAACAAAGTTCATGACGCTCGAACGTTTTATCCATGAGCAGGAACGATTGCATCCAAGCGCTACCGGTGCATTCTCCGGACTTCTTCACCATCTTTCCCTGGCTGCGAAGCTTGTCTGGCGTGAGGTCAGCAAAGCAGGTCTGGTGAATATCCTGGGAACCACCGACCGGATGAATGTAAGCGGAGATGTTGTCAGGAGACTGGATCAATTCTCCGATGAGACGATTTACAAGGCAATGGATCACGGGGGTCACCTCTGCGTCATGGCGTCGGAGGAAAACGAAGACGTGCTGCACATACCTGACGATTACCCGACCGGCAGATATGTTCTCCTCTACGATCCTCTTGATGGCTCTTCAAACATCGATGCCAACATCACGATTGGTTCTATCTTCAGCGTTTTCAAGCGCGTCACGCCCTCTGGAAAGGGGACGCTCCAGGATTGTTTGCAGCCCGGGGTTAAACAAGTTGCCGCCGGATATGTCGTTTACGGCTCAAGCACAATATTTGTGTATACGACGGGCAACGGCGTTCATGGATTCACCTTAGATCCAAGCGTAGGTGAATTCTTGCTTTCCCATGAGAACATTAGAGTTCCCAAAAACGGGAGAATTTACAGTGTGAACGAAGGGAATTCTTGCAATTGGGATGACGGCATGAAGCGCTACGTGCAGTATCTGAAAGAGAAAAACGAGAAAACACATCGTCCCTATTCTCTTCGGTACATTGGAACAATGGTAGGTGATTCCCATCGCACGCTGCTCTACGGCGGCATTTTCATGTATCCGGGCGACAGGAAGAATCCCGACGGGAAACTCCGCTTGATGTACGAGTGCAATCCCCTCGCGTTTATTTTCGAACACGCCGGCGGACGCGCAAGCAACGGTCGGCAGCGCATCCTTGAAGTGCTGCCCACATCGCTGCACCAGCATACTCCGTTGTTCATGGGGAGCGAAGAAGACGTGAAGGTGTGTGAAGAGTTTTTGCAGGCTAGGGGGTAATTCGACTCATACAACGGTTTGTGCGGAGGGCGTTTCCTGTTCTTTGTACTGCAATTGGTACAGCTTGTGATAAATCCCGCCGAGAGCCAGCAGTTCCTGATGCGTTCCCATTTCCCGAACCTCACCCTTGTGCATTACGATGATCTTGTTTGCCCGCTGGATTGTGGATAGTCGGTGGGCGATGACGATCGACGTACGTCCTTGCAGGAGCTTTTTGATAGCGGCCTGGATGAGCAGTTCTGTTTCCGTATCCACGCTTGACGTTGCCTCGTCCAGAATCAGAACCTTAGGATTGAATGCTAACGCCCGTGCGAATGAAATAAGCTGCTTCTGTCCGACAGACAGCGTTGCGCCGCGCTCTTTTACTTCCTCATCGTATTGCTTTGGAAGATTTTCGATGAAGCGGCTGGCGCCTACTACTCGCGCTGCAGCTTTGATGCGGTCGACGGAGATTTCATCGTTTCCAAGGTTCACGTTGTTCTTGATGTCGCCCGAGAACAGAAAAACGTCCTGCAGGACTATCGCCATGTGTTTTCGCAAATCCTCTTTCCGCACCGAACGGATATCGACCCCGTCAATGAGAATTTGCCCGCGCTGAGCGGAAGAGGAGCCGTCCGGTTGGGGCATCTCGTAAAATCTTCCGATCAAGTTGATGATCGTTGACTTACCAGCTCCGGTGTGGCCGACAATCGCAACCGTTGCACCCGGTTGAATGTCAAACGACACGTTTTTCAACACCCACTCAGGTGCGTCTGCGCCATCGGCCGTAACATTGTAGGCAAACCAGACGTTCCGGAACTCGATCTGCCCACGGACCTTCTCCAGTGGGATCGGGGATTTAGCGTCGGGAATTATCGTCGTATCATCCAGTAATTTGAACAGCCGTTCCGATGACGCCATCGCCGTCTGCATGATATTATATTTCTCCGAGAGGTCGCGGATAGGACGCCAGAACATCTCGTTGTATTGCAGGAACGCCATGACGGTTCCGAGGGTTACTGCGCCATTCAGCGCATCGACTCCTGCGTACCAGATAATGAGTCCCACGGCCAGAGCGCCGATGAGATCGACACCGGGATAAAAGAGAGCATAATAAAAGATCGATTTAAGATTGGCGTCGCGATGTGCGGCGTTGACGTCGGAAAACTTCCCGTAGGATTTCTTCTCACGGTTAAACAGCTGGTCGACCACCATCCCTGTAATATGTTCCTGCATGAAGGCATTGATCCTGGCAAGCTGGATGCGGACTTCCCGATATGCCTCACGGGCTTTTTTGCGAAAGAGAAACGTGCCGTAGAACAGCAGCGGTAAAACGCTCAACGAGACGAGGGCAAGCCCCCAGTTCATCGAGAACATGAAATACAGGATGCCGATGATCGTGAAGACATCGCTGAAGACCATCACGACGCCGGAAGAGAACATATCATTCAGCACTTCAATATCGTTCGTGACGCGAGTGATCAGCCTACCGATGGGATTTTTGTCAAAGAACTTTAGCTCGAGACGCTGCAGATGCGCAAATACTTCCATCCGCAGATCAAAAATCGTGCGCTGACCAAGCCACTGGGTGAGATAAGCATTCCCGTACTGAATGAGTCCACGAACGATCAGCAGGCCGAGGAAGGCAAGGGCTGTCATCAGCAAGCCATGTTTATCACGCTGCACGATGTTGACATCGACTGCGTACTTTGTGAAAAGCGGTCGAATCGCTTCCATTGCGCTGACCATGAGGCTCGTCCCGACGCCGACCACAACGTACCATTTGTACGGCAGCAGGTACTTCAGCAGCCGCCTCATCAAGCGTGCGTCGTAAGCTTTACCGAGTACTTCTTCTTCGTGCATAAATCAAAGCAAATGTATTGCCATCGCTGGTTTAGGTTTTGCCCCTTTCCCCTTTGATTTTTACCTCGTCTTTACAGCTGTTCCAGTTCTTCTTCAAGAAGCTGCTTGTAGTACAGATCGGCATAAATCCCGGCCAGGGTCACAAGTTCCTCGTGCGTTCCGCGCTCGACAACTTCGCCGTTGTGGAGCACCACAATCAGGTCTGCGTCTTTGACTGTTGAGATGCGGTGGCTGATGATAATGCTCGTCCGGTCTTGCATAAATGTCCGGAGGCGCTTCAGGATTTCTTCTTCGGTGTATGTATCGACGGCTGAGAGGGCATCGTCGAGGATAAGGATTCTTGGTTTTCGGATGAGTGCCCTGGCGATGCTCGTGCGCTGCTTCTGTCCGCCCGAAAGAGTAAGGCCTCGCTCGCCGATCATGGACTGGAATTGCTTCGGAAATTCGGCAACATCTTTCGCGATCTGAGAGGTTTCAGCGGCCTGCAGCACATGCTCTTCGTTTCCGTTGTCTTCTCCATAGGAGATATTTTCGTGAAGAGTGTGGGAGAACAAGAACGTTTCCTGCGGAACCATGCCAATGTGGGTCCGGAGAACTTCGAGAGGAATCTTCTTCACATTCACACCATCGACGAGGAGCTCGCCCTCTGAAACATCGTACAACCTTGGGATGAGGTTCACGAGCGTGGTTTTTCCGGAGCCGACATGGCCGACAATCGCGAGAGTCATTCCCTGCTTGATGGTGAGGTTGATGTTCCGCAGTGCCGGCGTTTGGGCGTACTTGTGCGTGAACGAAACCCCGCGGAACTCAATTTCTCCTCTTATCCCTTTCATGCTGAAATTGGTCGTATCCGTATCGCGAATTTCAGGCACGGTATCCCAGATCTTACACAGCCGCTGCATGGAGGCCGCGCCTTGCTGCAACAGGTTCATGATCCACCCGAACGCAATCATCGGCCAGATAAGCATCGTGAGGTACATGAAGAAGGCTGTGAGCGTCCCGATGGTGATGTCTCCTTCAATGACACGCACGCCTCCGCCGTAGAGAGTAATGATGAGTGAAGAACCGACGAGGAGGAACATCAGCGGCCACATCAGAGACTGCATGCGGGCAAGGACAAGGTTTTTCTTGAGGTAGTCCCAGCTGAGTTTGCGGAAGAGCTCAATTTCGTACTTCTCCCGCACGTACGCTTTCACGACACGAATGCCTGAAAGATTCTCCTGTGCGCGTGTTGTGAGTTCCGAATATTTTGCCTGGCGTTCATCGAATTTCTTATAGATAACTTTGCTGATCCAGTACATAGCAACTGAGACCAGCGGCAGGGGGATGAGCGCGAACAACGTGAGCGTCCAGTCTTTATAGAGCATCAGCCCGAGGACCATCGTGAAGGTCATCAGCGTGTCGGTGGGGTACATGATGCCCGGACCGAGGGTGTTGCGCACTGCACCGATGTCATTGGTGGCGTGCGCCATCAAGTCGCCGGTGGGAGTGTTCTGGAAGTACGATAACGGCAGCTTCTGGATATGGGCGAGAAAATCATTCCGTAGATCATATTCGATCCTCCGCGAGACAACAATGATGGTTTGCCGGGTGAAAAACGTGAGGATTCCGGCGCAGAGAGAAAAACCTACAACGAGACCTGCGTACATCAACAATCCTCCCGTGTCGATCAGCCTTGTCTCCAGGCCGTGGTTCAACGAGTCAATGGCATTGCCGATAAAGAGCGGCTGGACAACATTGAAAATGTTGCTTCCGATGACGGTGAGCAAACCCCAGAACAGCGTACGGCGGTATTTCCAGAGATACGGTTTGAGACGTAAAAGTGATTTCATGTATGCCCTAAGACGAACCTGTCAGGACCCTATTGCTCTAGCTTGATCCAATCACTTCGAACCCCGTGTACGTATGCAGCACTTTCGGAACCACGACTTTTCCTTCCGGTGTTTGGTAGTTCTCGATAATCGCAGCCACGACGCGCGGGAGCGCGAGGGCCGAGCCATTCAATGTGTGTACGAACTCAGGCTTACCGGAAGGGTCTGGGCGGAAGCGGATGTTCAAGCGTCGTGCCTGGAAGGCTTCAAAATTACTTATCGATGAAACCTCCAGCCACCGCTTCTGGCCCATCGCCCAAACCTCGAGGTCGTATTTCTTTGCCTGTGTGAAGCCCATCTCGCCCGTGCACATAAGAAGCACACGATAGGGCAGACCAAGTTTTTGGAGCAGCTGTTCAGCGTCGGCACGCAGACTTTCAAGCTCGTTATAGGAAATGCCGGGGTGTACGAATTTTACGAGCTCGACCTTGTCGAACTGATGCACGCGGTTCAGGCCTCGCACGTCTTTTCCATACGAGCCGGCCTCTCGCCGGAAACACGGAGTGTATGAGCAAAACTTGACGGGAAGCTGTCGTTCGGAAAGTATTTCGTCCCGGAAGACGTTCGTAACAGGAACCTCCGCCGTCGGCACGAGATACAGTTCGTCCCGCTCGACAAAATACATGAGGTCTTCCTTATCCGGAAGCTGCCCCGTGCCCAAGGCGCTTGAGGCGTTAACCATGAGCGGTGGCTGGATTTCAACATAACCGCGCGCCTGCGCCTCATCGAGGAAAAAATTGATCAGCGCCCGCTGCAGCTTTGCCCCGGCGTGACGAAAAATGGGAAAGCCCGCGCCGGTAACTTTGGACCCGCGCTCGAAGTCGATGATCTCTAACTTCTCTGCCAGCTCCCAGTGCGGCCTGGGTGTAAAATCGATTTCATTCAGTTTTCCCCAGGAAAACACTGGCTGATTTTGAGCAGGTGTCTTTCCCTCGGGAACCGACGGATGCGGAACATTCGGGATGGAGAGCAGAAGCTCGTTCAACTTCTTTTCCAGCGTGCGCACCTCCTCGTCGAGCTGCTTGATTTCCTCTTTCACGTGCTCCATCTCGGCGATAGAGCGGCTTGCGTCCTTCCCCGACTTCTTCATCTTCGCAATTTCTTCCGAAACGACATTCCGGCGATTCTTCAGCGATTCAGTTTTCCCAATGTTCTCCCGCCGCCGCTCGTCGAGGCGCAGCAGCTCGTCAACGCCGTCAGAGAGGCCCTTCTTGCGAATTCCTTCCTTTACGAGGTCAGGGTGCTGGCGTATGAATTTCAGATCAAGCATGAATGGTGACGATCCTCACTCCCGATCGATTCAACCGTGTTTTCCGGGGATTGGTGCAGCATCGACGAACTTTTTCTTTGTCGCACCCAACTGGTTTTTCACGATCGTCAGTCCCTGTTCGACGTTCGACATTTTTATCCCGAGTTGAGTTTCTGCCTTCAACGTGATGAACCCAGACCGCAGGGGCCGGGGAGCCGGCTGCTTCAGTGCAACGCTTTTCGCCGCTGTGACCAGCTTCTTATCGAATCCAAAGTGTCTCGCGAGCTTCACGGCAAATTCGTAGCGGCTTAGCAATTCTGACCCCGCAATATGGTAAACTCCCTCCCGGTCGAAGGCAATAATCTTCAAGACGGCATAGGCCAGATCGTCGGCGAGCGTGGGGTTGCCATATTGGTCATCAACGACGCGAACAGTTTTGCCGTGCTCCAGTTCGTGAATCAGCCAGAGGACGAAGTTCACGCGTGTCCGCAAGGCCACGCCATAGAGAACCATCGTTCGGACGATCGTAAACGGATTTCCACTGGTACGCAGGACATTCTCACTCGCAAGCTTGGTTCGACCGTAATATGAAAGTGGGTTTGGTCGCGCATCTTCGTCATACGGCCCGGCTTTTCCATCGAAGACGTAATCGGTCGAGAACTGAATGATTTTCGCGCCGACGAGTTTTGATGCTATGGCGAGGTTCTCGACGCCCGCAACATTGACATTCCACGCAAGCTCACGCTCGGTCTCGCATTGATCGACGTTCGTGATGGCGGCGGTGTTGATGACGAATTGGGGCTGGAGTTCGTCCACCACGCGACGCACATCGTTGCGGTTGGTGATATCGAGTTGACGGTAGGTTATCTCACCCTCTTCGAATACGGAAGATTCATGCTTCGAGGAGAGAAACAGCTCGTAGTCTGATCCTCTCGAGAGCAGAACGGCGAGCTTCTGCCCGAGCAGCCCGTTGGAACCGGTGATAAGAATGCGTTTCATCGGAGGCTTGTCTCCAACGCGGTCGCTGCGTCGGTCGTTTCATCTCTGTACTTGACGATGACAGGGGTGTACAGCGCAACGTGCTGAGCTGTGGCCCAGGCTTCTTCGAGGGCGCGGGCACCGGGAACGACGACGGCGTTCTCCGGAATGATCAGTGGTGCTTCAGGCGTCTTACGATAGATTTTTTTCTTTACGACGTCATAGACCGGTGTAGAGCCTGTGAGGATCACACCGGCGGCAAGCACTGCCCGACGCCTTACGATCATTCCCTCAAACACGCCGCAGTTTCCCCCAACCATCGCTTCGTCTTCAATAATAACAGGCATGTCACCAACGGGCTCAAGTACGCCGCCGATTTGCGAGCCAGCACTCAGGTGAACGCGCTTGCCAATCTGGGCACATGAACCCACCAGGGCATGCGAGTCGATCATCGTTCCTTCGTCGATATACGCGCCGACATTGATGTACGACGGCGGCATGATAATAACCCCTTTGCCCACAAATGCCCCGTCGCGGATCGCCGTACCGCCGGGAACGATGCGCACGTTGTCATCGACCGCCATCTCCTTGACCGACATTGTATCTTTGTCAAAATATCGGAACAATCCGTTCTTCCCCCATTCCACGAGGGCTCCGAGGCGAAAACCGAGGAGAATTCCTTTCTTCACCCACGGATTGACTCTCCAGGTGCCGCCAACAAACTCCGCTGCACGTACGTCGCCGTTATTAAGGTGCTCTTTCAGTTGATTGAACGCCCCGAGAGCATTGCCGTGCGCGAGTTGATCGGGAGGAATGTCATACAGCCGTTCGATGATTTGCTGGAGAATCATGTTCGGCCCACTAATCCCAGCTCTTCCAGAATTTGCTTCAGCTTCGGTCGATGCTTCTCGCTTAGCGGTACGAGGGGAAGGCGGCAGCGTTCCTCGATCATGCCCATCATTGCGAGGGCGGCTTTCACGGGAATGGGATTGGATTCGACGAAGTTGAAGTTCATCAGGGGCAGGAGCTTGTTGTGCAGGGCAATTGCCTTTTCGAGTTTTCCTCTGAGACACAATCGCACCATCTGCGAAAACATTTTCGGCACCTCGTTCGAGACGACCGATACGACACCGTCCGCACCAAGTGCCATCAGGGGGAGCGTAATTGCATCATCGCCCGACCAGACACCAAAGCCATCGGGACGATTCCGTAATATCTCCATGATCTGGGTGAAATTCCCTGAGGCTTCTTTGATCCCGACAACATTTGGAATTTCTTCTGCAATGCGGAGGGTCGTCTCTGCTTCGATGTTACTCGCAGTCCGCCCGGGAACGTTGTACATGATGATCGGGGCATCGATTGCCTCGGCTACTGCGGCGTAGTGCTGGTAAAATCCTTCTTGCGTCGGCTTATTGTAGTACGGGGCCACCGAGAGAATTCCCTGCGAACCGGCGCCAATCATTTTCTTCGAAAGCGCGCAGGCCTTGCTGGTCGAGTTGCTCCCGGCGCCGGCAATGACTTTCACGCGCCCTTTCGCCTGGTCAACGACCGCATCGATGACGTATTGCTGCTCATCATCGCCCAAGGTAACGCTTTCGCCGGTGGTGCCCGTCGGCAGGAGTGCTTCGACGCCTCCGTTGACCTGGAAGTCGACTAAATCGCGAAGGGCTACTTCGTCGACAGCGCCGTTATGCTTGAGAGGTGTAACGAGCGCCGTGCCTGTTCCGCGGAAAAGGATTTTTCTTTTCATGGGCCGAACACTAGATTCCTGAGTTCAGAACATCTTTCATGGTGAACACGCCTTCTTTCCCTTTGAGCCATTCCGCGGCAATGAGCGCCCCGAGTGCAAATCCGCGGCGATCCTTGGCATTGTGCACCAATTCAATCGAATCGGCGTCGGAGTCGAAAACGACGCTGTGCTTGCCGACGACGTTTCCGACGCGTGCAGACGATATATGCAGCTGTTCCGGCTTAATCTTCACGTGGGCAGTTTCGTGAAGAATCTCTCGCTTGCGCTTCATGCTTTGAATGATCAGATTCCCGAGCGCAAGCGCAGTACCGCTGGGGCTGTCGGGTTTATCTTTGTGATGGATTTCGGAAACTACCACGTCGTACGTGTCGAATTTGTCAAAAGCCTGCGCTGCCGTAGTCACGATGTGATAAAACAAGTTTATCCCCAATGAAAAATTCGCAGCATACAGGAGACCGATTTTCTTTTCCTTCACGAGTTGCTTGATGTCCGCGAGTTTATCATGCCACCCCGTCGTCCCGACCACGACGTTCTTGCCTGCCGCAGCGATGGCGTCAATATTGCCGAGGACGGAATCAGGAGTAGTAAATTCGACACAGACATCAACATTTTTCAGCGCTTCCTTGGTGAGGCCGGCTCCGTTGGCATTGTTTTCCGCTGTGAAGATCTTCGCAATAAGGATTTGCCTGGCGCGGGCAACAGCCTCGATCTCCCTTCCCATTTTGCCATAGCCGACGAGTGCAATGGTCACGGCGTTACTCCGGATGGTACGGCTCGGCGGCGAATCGTAAATTTCGCGAGTCGGTCGGTCTCAGTCGAGCCGGCAATCGCCGCATTAAATGCCGCAACGGTATTGGCAAATTCCACTGACCGACGCACGTCTCTCGATGCAAGATATTGAGCGCAATACGCTGCCCCGAAGACGTCCCCACATCCTGTTGCATCGAGAGGGCCTTCCAATGCAACGCCGGCAACATCGTGCCGCGCCAAATGATTTCTTTCATCGATGTAGGCCGTACACCCCCTGGCGCCGCGCGTAATGATCAGGACAGGTAAATTAAGTGCGGTTGCCTGCTTTGCCAGATACTCTTCGTTGTATGGCTCCACGGACAGCCCTGCCGCCTCTTCTTCATTCATCTGAACGGCGTGAAGCCAGAACAGCCATCGTCGCCAGTCGGTGAGCGGTCGCCGGACGCGCGTGAAGTCGTCGTTGATGCCGAGCGACAAACTGTGAACGTCGAGATAGAGAGGAACATGTTGTTCCCTAACGCTCATCCGCACTTCGTCCAGCGTGTCGAGAGTGATATCGAAGCCGGAGACCATGTTTATGAGCACCATGTCCGCTGCGAGGTACGGTTTGATTCGCTTGAACGAAACCGGCTCGGCAATGTGTTTTGAGCATTCTGTTCGCTGCTGCTCGTTGCGGTAATAGAGATGGACTTCATTCGTCGGTGCATCAAACTTGTATATGCCTGATGGATCGACTTTGGGATATGCTCGCAGTCGTTCCATGAATTCGGCAAATTCGTTCTTACCCACTCCGAAGACCGGGTAAATCGTAGTTCCTGGCTCCACAACATTTGCCAGGGTCGCAACGGTGAAGAAGATTCCTCCATAGCTCCGTGTTTCTCGCTGCTGCCCGTTGGACTGAGGAGGATGATGGATAACATCAAGGCAAAGATGTCCGACCACGGTGATCGTCATCTGTGAAAATCTCGCTTAGATTTTGGCAGTGTATGGATAATCTCCAGCCTCACAAATGCGCCAGATTCCCTGGCAGGCAAATTTGTTTGCGTACAACGCCCCACCGATGACAACGGAATCCACTCCCAGGGGTTCGAGTTCACCGAGCTTCAACAGATCGTCGAGTCCACTGACGCCGCCGGAGGCGGTCACACGCATGCCTGTTTTCTGGGCAAGCTGTTTGATCGCAGCAAAATTTGGACCGCGCATCATTCCGTCCAGGAGAATGTCAGTGTATACCACCCGTCGAAAGCCGAGCGCTTTAGCGTTCAGCGCAACGGATATCGCCGTCAGGCCAGATGTTTCCTTCCACCCTTGCGTTTTGACGATTCCGTTTTCTGCGTCGATCCCCAATACGACTTTGCTGGAACCGTAGGCATCAAGTGCTCGTTTCGCTTCGTCGGGATTCTCAATAACCATGGTGCCTACGACGATGCGGTAGGCTCCGAGCTCGAACGCCTTGTTCACTTCGGCGAATGAGCGGATGCCGCCCCCAAGCTCGATGGGTATGTCAACGGTTCGAACCATGCGTTCGATGACGTCGGAGTTGACCAATCGTCCCTGTTGAGCGCCGTCGATGTCCGTGAGATGCAGTGATTTGGCGTTCTCTTTCCGCCAGAGTTTTGCGATTTCGATGGGGTCATCAGAGTAGACAAACCCTTCCGTTCCCTGCACCATTTGAACGCATTTGCCCCCTTTTATTTCGACGGCAGGAATAACGAGCAGCATAGGCCTCCAAAATGCAGAAATTTTTAGTCTTTTTCAACCATGACGATTCCAAAACCAGAGGTGAGCGAACAAAGGAACCAGAGGCCCGTAGGTCAGTTGAATCCAGCCAGATGTCTCAACCTCACCGTTTTCAGGCAGCCCCAAACTTTTTCCGTCGATTGCGGATGTAATCGACAAAAATGAACTCTCCGAGATTCTGGAGCGTCGAGTAGTAAGCTCTACCCTTGTTTGCCCTGGTGAGTTCTTCGACGAAGTTTATGAGATAGGGATCGCGTGCCACCATGAATGTGCTGATGACGATCTTCTCGCGCCTGCACGCAACAGCTTCGTCGAGGGTTTTGTTGACGATGCGAGGGTCTAGTCCGAAGGAGTTCTTGTAGAGCCTTCCGCTGTCGTCGAAGATGGCGGAGGGTTTCCCATCCGTGACCATGAAAATCTGCTTGTTGACGTTTCCACACCGGCGGAGTAGACTTCGCGCAAGTCGCAGTCCTGCCTTCGTATTCGTGTGATAAGGGCCAACAGTAAGAAAAGGAAGCTCATTAATGCTGACAACTTTGGCGTCGTCACCGAACACGACAAGCGCGAGGTAGTCTTTGGGGAATTTTTGCATGATAAGCTCGGCGAGCGCAAGTGCCACCTGTTTGGCCGGCGTGATGCGGTCTTCGCCGTAGAGGATCATCGAGTGGGAAATATCGAGCATCAGGACAGTGCCGCATGAGGTCATGTGCTCGGTCTCGTAGACTTCCAGGTCTTCTTCCTTCAGCGAAAAGTTGTCGATGCCGTCCCGTTTGAACGCATTGGTGAGCGTCGAGGTGAGGTCGATGTTCGTCGGCATATCGCCGAACGTCCATTTCTTCGTTTCGCTCAGGCGTTCAACGCCGGTCCCGGTTTGCGGAGTCTCGTGGTAGCCCAGACCGCCTTTTTTAAGCGAAGAGAAGATCTCGTTCAGGGCATCCTGCCGCATGCGCTGGATCCCCTTCGTGGTCAGTGTCAGCATGTCCTTGGCTCGCTCGAGAATCCCCATCTCGACAAGTTTATTGACAAGGTCCTCCATCGTCATCTCTTCGTCGAATAAGCCGTATTCGTGTCCGAGCTGCCGCAGCCACTCCATTACCTCGTTCACGTCGCCGGAGGTCTGGATAAGTAGATAACTGAAGAGCGACATCAGCGATTCGAGCCGCTGCTCATCGGTCATCGATTCAGGGGTCCATTTGGAGTATCGAATTCTCATAGTTCAAGTGCGGAGTGCGGAGTTCGAAGTGCGGACTGCTTTCCTTGCGGTCTGAATCGAGGCCACCGTCATTGCAACGAGTTCGTTTGTTTCATTTATTAGGATTGAGATCTTTTCGGGGCGAATTTTCTCTGAATCGACAAGTAATTGCATCCAATAAACGGATTCATCTGCTTCTTCTTCGACAGTTCCCATTTTTGAAACAAAATCAGGTCGGGAATTGGATCTGCAGGCCGCTCGATAATTTGCCCCAACGGAGGTTCCGCAACGCACCAATTGTCTGGCTATAACTCTGCTCGTGTTGTCTCGTGGCAGCGCCTCGATCAAATTGATAATATCCAGCGCGAATTTTCTCGTCCTGGTCAGCAAGTTGTCTGTGTTCATCGAGGTCCAAATCGTTCTGTTACTATCTTACTTATCCGGTCCGTACTCCCCAATCATCACTCCGCACTTGCATCAGTCTTCTTCGAAGCCTTTGCCTTTTTCCGTGAAGATGCTTCCAACCATATCTTTGTACGAGGTGAGGTGGCCGACTTCATCTTTGGCGATCTTGGAGAATTGATGAAGCCCGTCGAGGACAAATTCCATTGCCGAAGCAAGTGCGAAGATGCTATCTTCCGCGAGCTTCATGTGTTTCCTGGTTATCTCGCGAAGGCCCTTCACCTTATCAAGTTCTCTGTAATAGACTTCGGTCGGCATATCGTCGGCGATCTCGATCTTATTGCCTGCTTCAAACCATTGAATGATTCTTCCATATTCCGAGTCGTCTGTCATTGTGCCGGTACGAGATTGCTCAACCGCATGCAAGCGTATCGGTTTTTTCTGGAGAGGATCGGGAAAGTACTTCTTGAAGACTTCCCGCACCGCTTTCCCTACAAGCGCGCGGCTGACCTTGACGGCGCCTTCCTGTTCACCTTCGAAGACCAGCTCAATTTTTCCCGTCATCCCCGGCAACACGTGCGGCAAGTCGCACAGTCGGGGCACAATACAGGGATCGCCCAGGAGAAGGGCCCGGCGTTCAGCGTTGCTGACGAGGTTTTCAATCGCGGAGATGGTGAGTCGTGCGCTCACCCCCGATTTCTGGTCGACATATTCACTCCTTCGAGCTTCGAAGGCGATTTGCTCAACAATTTCTCTGAAGTAGTGAGGTATCAAGATCTCTCGGCCGTCGCGGACAATCCAGGCCTCCTGTTCGGTAATCGCGATGGAGTCCTCAAGAGTCCGAGGGTAATGTGTCAGTATTTGCGAATCGATGCGGTCTTTGAGGGGCGAAATAATGTTGCCGCGGTTCGTATAGTCTTCCGGGTTCGCGGTGAACACGATCATGACGTCGAGGGGAATGCGGATGTTGAACCCGCGAATCTGAATATCCTTCTCCTCCATGATATTGAAGAGCCCCACCTGAATGCGCGGCTGTAAATCGGGAAGCTCGTTGATGGCAAAGATGCCCCGGTTCGTTCGCGGGATGATGCCGAAGTGGATTGCCCCTTCGTGCGAGTAGTGCAAGCGCTGGGAGGCAGCTTTGATGGGATCGATATCGCCAATGAGATCGGCGATGGTCACATCCGGCGTCGCAAGTTTTTCGCCGTAACGTGCGTCGCGATGCAGCCATTCGATTGCGGCTGCGTCGCCGCATTCTCGCACCAGATCAACGCAGCGATGGCAGACGGGTGCATAGGGATTGTCGTTGATTTCGCAACCTTTGATGACCGGAATATGCTCGTCCAGCAGCGAGGGAAGTTGTCGGACGATGCGCGATTTCGCCTGTCCACGGAGGCCGAGGAGGAGAAGGTCATGCTTTGCCAGCAGGGCATTGATCAGTGCCGGGATTACCGTTGCTTCATAGCCGATGATGCCCGGAAAGAGTTCTTCGTTGCCGGCCATTTTTTCGATGAGGTTTCGGCGGACTTCCTCTTTTACCGAGAGGATCTTATAGCCGGATTTTCGAAGTTCACCAAGTGTTGCGGGGTGTTGCATGGATAGGTCCTTTGAGTTCCTTTCGCGCTGTGCTCGGAGTTATGATAAGCACTTTCTAAAACACGCCATCGTGATCTTTCGTTTCGTTCCAATGTAGAATGTTTTACAGAAAAAAGCAATAATTGATTTTTCCGCCTCTCATATTCACTCGATAGTCGTTCTACAGTGTGCCCGGCTGGTAACTCACCGAAAAATTTCATATCTTTGCGTGTCATTCCTCCCAGTTCATGCCCAGGCGAACCGACATACATTCCATCATCCTCATCGGCTCCGGCCCTATCATTATTGGTCAGGCGTGCGAGTTTGATTACTCCGGTACACAAGCATGCAGGGTCCTGCGGGAAGACGGCTTCCGCGTAATCCTTATCAACAGCAATCCCGCGACGATCATGACCGATCCCGAGTTTGCAGATCGAACTTACATCGAACCTATTACGCCATATTTTGTCGAACAGATCATCGAGCGCGAGCGACCCGATGCACTTCTCCCCACGATGGGTGGGCAGACGGCACTGAACACGGCGGTTGCTTTGGCGGAAAGCGGGGTCCTGGCGAAATACCGCGTCGAGCTCATCGGGGCGAAACTCGAAGCCATTAAGAAGGCTGAAGATCGTGAGTTGTTCCAAAAGTCGATGAGGAACATCGGTCTCGAAACTCCGCACGGTGGCTTTGTCAAGAGCGTCGATGATGCGATGCAATTGGCGGGGGTCATTGGTTTTCCCATAATCATTCGGCCCTCCTTCACACTCGGCGGAACGGGTGGCGGAACTGCATACAACATCGAAGAATTCCGCGGAAAAGTGGAGCATGCCCTGAACTCCAGTCCGATTCATGAGGCGCTCATCGAAGAATCGGTCATCGGTTGGAAGGAATACGAACTCGAGGTCATGCGTGACCTCAAAGACAATGTCGTGATCATCTGCTCGATCGAGAATTTCGATCCGATGGGTATTCATACGGGCGATTCCATTACCGTTGCCCCCGTGCAAACGCTGACCGATAAAGAATACCAATTCATGCGCGATGCGGCGAAGAAAATCATTCGAGAGATCGGAGTGGAAACGGGCGGATCAAACATCCAGTTTGCCGTCAACCCGGAGAACGGGAAAATGCTGGTCATCGAGATGAACCCGCGCGTGTCGCGCTCGTCGGCCCTTGCTTCGAAAGCCACGGGTTTCCCGATTGCCAAGATCGCAGCGAAACTTGCCGTCGGGTACACGCTCGATGAAATTCCGAATGACATCACGAAGAAAACACCCTCCTCGTTCGAACCGACCATCGACTACTGCGTTGTGAAGATTCCGCGATGGGACTTCGATAAATTCAGGGGGGTTGACGATACGCTCGGTGTACAAATGAAATCGGTCGGGGAAACGATGGCGTTTGGGCGGACGTTCAAAGAGGCATTGCAAAAAGCCTTGCGGTCGCTGGAAACAGGCCGCTATGGTTTTGGTGCTGATGGGAAAGATGAATGGGATGTTCGGTCGCTGACCGACGTGATGAAAGAGCTAGGCCGCGAGAAGGTTCGCCGACAATTGCGTACCCCGAAGGCGGAGAACATTTATTATCTGCGATATGGTTTGCAGCTCGGCATGAGCATCGCCGATCTGTACGATCTTACCAGGATCGATCCTTGGTTCTTGCACAATCTCAGGCAGATCGCGGATATGGAAGGGGAATTGGCCAAAATCTCTCTCTCTTCGGCGACGCCTCAGACACTCAGGAAAGCCAAGGAATTCGGTTTTTCCGACCGTCAGTTGGCCCATCTATGGAAGACGGATGAAGCAAACATCAGGAGCTTGCGGAAGAAGCTGCATGTGCAGCCCGTGTTCAAGACGGTGGATACTTGTGCTGCGGAGTTTGAAGCACACACTCCGTATCACTATTCCACATACGAAATGGAGAATGAGTTCAAAGATAGCGGGAAGAAAAAAGTCATCATCCTCGGCGGTGGTCCAAACCGCATCGGCCAGGGGATTGAATTCGATTATTGCTGTGTGCACGGAGTATTTGCCTTGCAGGAGGAAGGCTACGAAGCCATCATGATCAACTGCAATCCCGAAACCGTTTCCACCGACTACGACGTCGCTGATAAGCTCTACTTCGAACCGCTCACGCTCGAGGACGTTCTGACGATTTACGAGCAGGAGAAACCGGAAGGAGTTATCGTCAGTTTTGGTGGCCAGACGCCGCTCAAGCTGGCAAAGTCTCTCGAAGCGAACGGCGTGAGAATTCTCGGCACTTCGCCCGATGGCATCGACATCGCCGAAGACCGCAGGCGCTTTGCGCAGTTGCTTGACAAACTACACATCCCCTGCCCCGAAGCAGGAACTGCGTCCTCGGTTGAAGAGGCGAAGAGCGTTGCAAAGAGGATCGGCTACCCGGTGTTGGTGAGACCGTCGTATGTGCTGGGAGGCCGCGCGATGGAAATTGTCTATACCCCGGAAAAGCTCGAAGAGTATATGCAGCGAGCGGTATCCGTGTCGCCGGATCATCCAATCCTGATCGACAAGTTTTTGGAAGATGCAAAAGAATTTGACATCGATGCCTTGTGTGATGGCGAAGATGTTTTGATAGGAGGAGTGATGGAACACATTGAGGAGGCGGGCATTCATTCCGGGGATAGTGCCTGCATCCTGATGCCCGTGCTCGACAGCCCGGCAATTATCGAGCAGCTGAAAGATTTCACGAGAAAGATTGCCCTCGAGCTCAGCGTCTGCGGACTTATCAATGTCCAGTGTGCGACCAAGGGGGGCATTGTGTATGTCCTTGAAGTGAACCCTCGCGCGTCGCGAACGGTGCCCTTTGTGAGTAAGGCGACCGGCATACCTCTTGCCAAGATTGCGACAAAGGTCATGCTCGGGAAGAAGCTGCGCGATCTCAACGTGAAGTCGAAGGAGCAGTTGAAACATATCTCGGTGAAGCAGCCTGTTTTTCCCTTTGGAAAATTTCCCAGGGCAAAAGTGTTTCTCGGTCCTGAGATGCGTTCCACAGGCGAGGTCATGGGTATTTCCGAAACCTATGGCGAAGCCATCGCGAAAGCATTTCTTGGGGCAGGAAGCTCACTGCCGCTTTCCGGTGGCGTCTTCATCAGCGTGAATAATAACGACAAGAGTCACAAGACACTGGAGATTGCGCGGATGTTGAAAGGGCTCGGGTTCCAGCTGTATGCGACGGGCGGAACCTCAAAATTCTTTGCGGAGAATGGTTTTCAGAATACGCTCGTGTTCAAAGTAAACGAGGGCAGGCCCGACATCGTCGACCGGATAAAGAACGGTGAGATCGATCTTGTCATCAACACGCCGCTCGGCGAGATTTCTCGCTACGATGAGCTTGCGATCGGCCGAACTGCATTGGAAGCAAACATCCCCATCCTGACCAACATTTCTGCCGCGTTCGAAGCTGTGCGGGGCATCCACTGGCTGAAGGAGAAACGACTGGATGTGAGGAGTCTTCAAGAGTATCAGGCGGTGTAATCTGTCTCAGCATTGTTTATGGCAAAAGATCCCGCAAAGTCTCCTCTCGCGAGGAGATCTCACTCCCTCCGGAAATCATCAACCACGCTAGCGACAAAGGGCTCACAGAAGAACATTATCATCGGGGGGGCTCGTGTTCACAATCTCAAGAACATCAATCTCGAGCTCCCGCGCAACAAGTTGATCGTCTTCACCGGCGTGAGCGGATCCGGGAAATCCAGTCTTGCCTTCGATACGATTTATGCGGAGGGACAACGCCGATTCGTGGAAAGCCTTTCCTCCTATGCCCGGCAATTTCTTGAGCGCATGGATAAGCCCGATGTCGATCTCCTCAAAGGTATCAGTCCTGCCGTTGCCATTCAACAGAAGACGATTGCGCGCAATCCCCGTTCGACGGTCGGCACGACGACGGAAATTTACGATTATCTCCGGCTTCTTTTTGGCCGCATCGGCACCACCTATTGCTCCAGGTGCGGAACGGTTGTCCGGCGCGATTCCGTACGTACGGTTCTGGAACGACTCAGACAGGAGACCGGGAGTAACGGTGAGCTGAATCTCCAAATCCTTTTCCCTCTCCATGACCATCCAGGCGCAACGCTCAAAGACGAGCTCGAGAATCTCAAGAAGCAGGGATTCTTCAGAGTTCTCCACAACAACGAAATCGTTGATCTGAATGCTGGCTTTCCCGGGAAGGCATCCAAAAAAGATTTACTGGTATTACTTGACCGACTGACTTTCAAAATCGATGGTCGTCAGGAGGACCCGGCGGGTGAGCGGTCGCGTCTCGCTGACTCACTTGAGGCAGCTTTTCTCAACGGGAACGGGTACGCAGTGGTCAAACTCCTGCACAATGGTAATGAGCTGCGCTTCAGTCAGCACTTCGAGTGTGCCACTTGCAGCATACGGTATGAGGAGCTTGACCCGCGGCTTTTCTCCTTCAATAACCCCTACGGTGCGTGCCCGAAGTGCCAGGGGTTCGGTCGTTCGGTCGGCATCGACCTTGACCTTGTCTTCCCCGACAAGTCGAGAGCACTGCGACAAGGAGCTATCCATCCGTGGACGTTCCCGCGGTGGAAAGAGAATCTTCAGGATCTTCTTGAGGTTGCCTCATCGGCCAATCTGCGGGTTGATGTTCCCTTCGGGGAACTGACTCCTCGCGAACTGGATATTGTGCTGAACGGCCGAGACGGATTCGACGGCGTCTATGAGTTCTTCAGATATATCGAGCGGAAATCGTACAAAGTCCATTACCGCGTATTCTTGAGTCGTTACCGGTCATACACCACGTGCGATGAATGCAACGGCGCGCGGCTGCGCAAGGAAGCTCTGAACGTGAGGGTCGGTGAGAAATCGATCCACGATGTCGTCCAGGCGAGCATTGACGAAACATACAAATTCCTCCTTACCCTCGAACTCAGTCAATATGAGCTGGAGGTTGGCAGGCGAATTCTCGACGAGCTTCGCAGGCGCATGAAATATCTTGTCGATGTTGGCATCGGTTATCTGACCCTTGATCGCATGTCGCACACGCTTTCGGGGGGAGAGTCGCAGCGCATCAACCTGGCGACAGCGCTGGGATCCTCACTCGTTGGCTCACTCTACGTGCTTGATGAACCGAGCATCGGTCTTCACTCCCGCGACACCGGCAAGCTGATTACTATCCTCAAATCTCTTCGCGACATGGGAAACTCGGTCATTGTGGTCGAACACGACGCTGAGATGATCCGGGCGGCGGATGTCATCGTGGATTTGGGTCCTGGTGCAGGAGAGCAAGGGGGCGAGGTCGTGTTCTGTGGAGACCTTCGCGGAATTCTTCAGAATGGGAACTCGCTCACGGGAAAGTATCTGGCAGGCGAGATCTGCATCCCTGTTCCGGGGTCCCGTCGGAAGGGGAACGGAAAAAGTATTAACGTTCGCGGCGCTGCCGAGCATAATCTCCAGAATATCGATGTGGAGATTCCTCTGGGCAAGTGTGTATGCGTTACGGGCGTCAGTGGCTCCGGGAAATCAACCCTCGTTCACGAGGTTCTCTTTAAGGCAATCAAAAAGACGAAGGGGATGTTGGAAGAGAAAATCGGTCGCCACAAAGCGTTAGTCGGAGCGGAGAATGTTGACGATGCCGAGCTGGTCGATCAGTCCCCCATCGGCCGCACACCGCGATCGAACCCCGTCACTTATATCAAAGCTTTTGATGTGATTCGCGACCTCCTTGCCGGCACTCAGGCAAGCAAGATTCATGGATACGCGCCGGGATATTTTTCTTTCAATGTTCCCGGGGGGAGGTGCGAGACCTGCGAGGGAAGCGGAGTCCAGGTTGTTGAGATGCAATTTCTTGCCGATCTCAACCTGACGTGCGAGAGTTGCAAGGGTAAGCGTTTCAAGAGGGAAGTCCTTGACGTACGCTATCGTGGGAAAAACGTCGATGAGATTTTGAGTATGACCGTCTCGGAAGCCATTAGCTTTTTTGAAGCAGATGCCAGCGGCCGAAAGCCGGCACGCAGGTTAAAGGTTCTGGAAGATGTTGGACTTGGTTATGTTCGATTGGGTCAATCAGCAACGACGCTTTCGGCAGGCGAAGCCCAACGGGTTAAACTTGCAGCGCACCTGGCCGAGCGTGACTCGGAAAAACGAACGTTGTTTATCTTTGACGAACCAACGACGGGTTTACATTTTGACGATATTTCCAAACTGCTGAAATGCTTTGACGCGTTGATTGAACGGGGCCATTCCGTGCTCATCATCGAGCACAACATGGAGGTCATCAAATGCGCCGACTGGGTAGTTGATTTAGGACCGGAAGCGGGAGGTAAGGGGGGAAATGTTGTTGCTCAAGGGACACCGGAACAGATTAGTAGGCATCCGACCTCATACACAGGAAAGTTTCTTCAAAAATATTTTTCTTCGTAAGAATGGCGTCTATGCTCCTCTCCAGACTGCGTGGCTTCGCCGTCACCACGCGCTGCCCACATTGATGGTGATGAAGAACCCGCCAAACTCCTTCTTCGGCGGACCCGCTTCAAGGCTTTCGATGCCTGAACCGAACGGTACAAAGTAGTATCGAACATTCATACCCAGGAGTGTGTTGCGATCTGAACCAAAGTATGCGCCCACTCCGATGTACCCGCTTACCGTATAGTATGGATGCCCTTTGCCGAGACTGTTGAAAAATTCCTCCCGGTACGGCGTGGCGTAAATAAGGCTCGGACCCACCGCAGCGTTGAGATATGGCCGGAAGTTATCGATGATCTGGTCGCTGAAAAGTCGCTGCTCGACTCCAATCGTGAGCGGAATAACGAGAAAACGGTTTACCTTTCCAGGTGAATAGGTTTGACCAAGATAGTCAACAAACTCAAGCTCTCTCTCGTCTTTTGCTTCTGAGACGGAAAGGCTTACGAAGCCGGAAATATCCCGCGCGAACTCATGCCGATAAAACCCTCCTAACCCGAACCCGCCGGTGGAGATGAGGATATCTATGCCCCAGGCATTTCGAAACCGCGTCTCCGTTGAATCGGGCTGCGCGCCGGCTGAATCTCCTGCGATGACCTTTGGGCTGTTCTGCGCCCACAACGGTGATGTGACGGCAACGAAAAGAGCTATGTTGAATATGAGTCGCATCGATCTTGCTCGTTTCTTTCTCCAACTTCGACCGATGTAATATAGTTCCTGGACCTCCGAAATGCAAGGGATCGGGCATCATGCACTTCTCGAAATTGCTCCACATCACCAATCTACAAATCCATAATTTCATCATCCCTGTGCTACAGAATCTCCAAAGGCATTCAACTCACCTGCAGCACTGCAAACTTCAGATACTCCGTCTCAGGCATTGCCGGCAACACCGGGTGATCACGTGCGGCGCCCCGCCAGTCGAGCAGCTGAATGACTCGACCCGTCTGCTGAGCACATTCCGCAATGATTCCTGAGAAAATTTCTCGCGTTATGTGGTGTGAACATGAGGCGGTTGCAAGGAATCCCCGCGCCGACAGGAGTTTCATTGCGTTGATGTTGATCTCCATGTACCCTCGCTTGGCGGTTGCAACGGTCTTTTTGGTTTTGGTGAAAGAGGGGGGATCGAGGATGATGAGATCAAAGGTTTCTTTCCTCGCAGTCGCTCTCTCTAAATAATCGAATACGTCTGCTTCGGAAAACGTGCATTTTCCTACCAGGCCACTGATCTCCGCATTGTGCATCGCTCGCTTCACTGCCGGTGGAGATACATCAATTCCTGATACTTCTTTTGCGCCGGCTTTTGCGGCGTGGAGCGCAAATCCGCCGTCGTTGCAGAAGCAATCGAGGACATGCCCTCCGTTCGCGTAATGGCGCACGAGCGCTCTGTTCTCGCGTTGATCGAGAAAGAGTCCGGTCTTCTGACTGTCCAGGAGGTCGACTTCGTACAGAACATCGTTTTCCCGGACAACCACGGGAGCAGCCTTCCCTCGCAAAATCCCCTTGCGCTCATCCAGTCCTTCCAATGAACGAAGCGCTGATTCATTCCGCTCGACAATTCCTTTTGGATTGAAGAGCGATTCCAGAACATCGCAAATCAGTGTAAGACGTCTATCCATCCCGAGCGAGAATGTCTGTACGGAAAAGTAATCTTCGTACTTATCGATAACAAGTCCAGGCAAGAAATCGCTTTCTCCATGCACGAGACGGAATGTTTGAGATGAGGGATAGAGGTTCCTTCTCAAGTCAAGGGCTTGCTGAAGGCGCCGGGAGAAGAACTGAAAGTCGATCTCCTCCTCGTTTCGCGACAGGAGCCGAAGCGTGATGAGGGAGTTGGGATTGTAGAATCCCGTCCCGAGAAATTTCCCCGCATGGTCGCGCAGCTCGATGATGTCACCGGCTGCCGGCTCGCCCCTGACCTCCTTTACTTCATTGCTGAAGACCCAGAGGTGACCATGACGGATGCGTTTGTCTTCGTGCTTCTTAAGGAGGAGTTGTTTTTTCATGAGAAACCAATTTCGATCTGCCCCAAAGTATCAATTGTGGGTGCGATAATCAAGATCGAACTCCGATATACAAACGTGCTCGGGCATTCATCATTGTTTGAAAATCCCTCCAATTTTTGGTATATTCATCGCACGACAAACAGCGGAGCAGAGAATCATTGAACGATCAACGCTGGCTGCAAAATCTGACCCGGTTTGGTCTTCCCGCGATCATTCTGGTTTTCTACGTTACAGCGGCGACGCATTTTTCTTATACCCCCGACGATACATATATCTACTTACAGTTTGCGAAGAACATCGTGCACGGCAATGGTTTTGCTTTCAACGCCGGTGAGCCGACCTACGGTATTACAAGTCCGCTCTGGCTTTTCATCATCTCATCTGGGGGATGGCTAAGCATTGATCTCTATGTCGTTGCGAAGGTTTTTGATTTGGTTCTTGCCAGTTTCGCGCTGTTGGTGCTGTACGTGTTTGCGTTCGAGGTTATCCACGATCACTGGGCAGCATTATGTGCGACACTGTCATTCTCCGTCAACATCTGGTTCCTCCGATGGGCTGGCACGGGCATGGAAACATCGTTTTCCATCTTGCTGCTTCTCCTCACGATCCGTTATTACTTGAGGAATGAATATCACCTGGCCGTAATCTTCGCGGGTTTCCTGACACTGACCCGTCCGGAGGCATGGCTTCTCACGCTCCTCATGCTTATCGGTGTCTATCTGAGTTCTTCCGACAAGCGACGAGCACGAAAGATGATTGCCGCGCTTGTGATTATCTATGCCGCGCTTCTGGCCCCCTGGCTGATCTATGCGTATTCGACCTTCGGGACAATTGTGCCGAACACTGCGCTGGCGAAAGCGGGAATGGGTTTTCACCTCGATGATTTTACATGGACGTTTACGGACATTGCAAAAACGCTTGCGGTCTCGGATGGCATAACAATCGCCGTCGTGCTGATCGGAGTGTTTGCACTTGCGCGACAGGGGCAGTCTATTCTGGTTTCACCCGGGCTGACTGGAAACCCGAAAGAAGAAACTCCGATTTCGAACGCTCGGTGGCTGGAATCGCATTTTCTTCCGCTTGCATGGCTTGTGGGCCTGCCGCTCCTGTATGTCTTTACCAACGCAAACGTCATTTCGCGTTATCTTCTGTTGGTGGTGCCGATAATCGTTGTGTATGCATTTGCAGTCCTCTGGCGTGCTCTTGCAATGTGGCGACGGGAGAACTTACGCTTTGTCCTCGGACTTGGGCTTACTGCGATTCTGATGGGTCAGAACCAGTTTGTTTTTTACAGCCAGGTTAAGCCGAGCATCGCGGCGTTCACACAGGGAATGCAAGACTGTTTCATTCCCATCGGAAAATGGTTCAAGGCCAACACGCCTGAGGATGCCGTTATATTCGCGCCCGACATCGGTGCGTTGGGGTATTATTCTGACCGGAAGATTTGTGACGCCGCCGGGCTGATATCCCCGGAGTTTCTTCGTTTTCTCCGAAACGGTTACACGTTAGACCGCATGGTCGAAGAACGGATGTATCGAACTGTGTGCGAAGCCTCTTACGCCGTGCACAGATCGCATGCGCCCGATGAGGTTCGGAGCGCAGAGTTAACTCCGCTATTCTGGAAACCCGTCTTTGGACTGGGCTTGTCGGATATGCGGACGGTGTATTACACAGTGTATGAAGTCAACAATCTTTCATCAGGAGAGTGATGGAAAAGCTGCCTGTCGGTGTCGTTGGGGTGGGTCATTTGGGCTCGCTTCACGCGAAGACGTATGCGCAGATTTCATCGGTGAAGTTCGTGGGGATTCACGACATCGACGCTCAACGAGCCAACGCTCTTTCCGCTGAGTTCGACGTGAAGACGTTCGACTCGCTTGACGAACTGCTGAAGAATGTGCGGGCAGTGAGTATTGCGACGCCGACCAGCACACACTTTGCAATAGCGCGCAAGGCCGCAGCCGGTGGCGTTCACACCTTCATCGAAAAGCCGATTACCGAAACTCCTGCCGAGGCCCAACAACTTATCGACATAGCAGAAAAGCGGAAAGTGATAATTCAGGTGGGTCATATTGAACGGTTCAACCCTGCGCTTCTGGCTCTTGAAAAGTACAACCTTCGTCCGATGTTTGTGGAGTCGCACCGGCTGGCGCAGTTCAATCCGCGGGGCACGGATGTTGCGGTCGTGCTCGATTTGATGATTCATGATATCGATATCATCGTGAGCCTGGTGAAATCACCTCTTGAGAAAGTGGAAGCCAACGGCGTCGCGGTAGTATCGGACAGCATCGATATCGCCAACGCGCGGATTCAATTTCAGAACGGCTGTGTTGCGAACGTAACGGCAAGCAGGATTTCGCAGCGCAAGATGCGCAAGATGCGGTTGTTCCAGCGTGACGCCTACATCTCGATAGATTTTTCCGACGGGGTTGCCGAGGTCTTCCGACTGGTCAATGAGGAAGACTCCACCGCTTCGAACACGATGATGCTGGGGAAGATCGACCACGGCGCGCGCAAACTGAAAATCATTTACGAACAGCCTGAAGTAAAGGAAATCAACCCACTTCAGTATGAGTTAGAAACTTTTCTTCGCTCTATCGAGTCTAATAGTGAGCCGCCGGTGACCGCGCAGGACGGAAAAAGGGCGCTGGAAGTCGCGCATGCGATCATGGAAAAAATCAGCCAGCAGAAACTTCCAGCGTAGCGATGGCCGTGTCGAAGAAAAACATCGAGATCCGGGATTCTTTGATCCTGCGCATCGGAGCAATCGCTGACCGGCAGAACCTTGAAGCGTACGTTGTTGGCGGTTACGTACGGGACACATTGCTGGGCCAGGAAGGGAAAGATATCGACATCGTAGTGTTGGGTGATGCGATTGCATTCGCGAACACCGTAGCCTCAGAACTCAGGCGTGGTCCCGTTGTGCCCTACGCCCGGTTTGGGACGGCAATGATGCCGTTTGCTGAGGGAAAAATCGAGTTTGTAACGGCGCGGGAGGAATCATACGATACTCAATCGCGCAAGCCTAAGGTGAAGCGAGCCTCGCTTCTCTCGGATCTCTCACGGCGGGATTTTACGATCAACGCGCTCGCCGCATGCCTCAATGAGGTGCACTTTGGGAACGTGGAAGATCCTTATGGTGGAGAGAAGGATCTGGCGAAAAAAATCATTCGCACCCCACTTCATCCTGAGAAAACATTCGACGATGATCCGCTGAGAATTCTGCGGGCTATCCGCTTTGCGGCACAGCTGCAATTTGAGATTGAAGAAAAAACGTTGAAAGCGATCCGGAAGATGAAGGATCGACTGTCGATTGTCTCCCAGGAACGCATCACCGAAGAATTTTTGAAAATCCTTTCATCGTCGAAACCTTCAGTCGGGTTGAAGCTGCTGTGCGACACGGGCGTTGCTGCTCTGGTATTTCCGGAGCTGCTGGAGATGGTGGGGATCGAGCAACGGAAGGATTATCATCATAAAGACGTCTTTCTGCACACGCTCCAGGTTGTCGACAACATCAGTACGGTCTCGGAAAACCTCTGGCTGCGTTTCACCGCATTGGTGCACGACATTGCCAAGCCGAGGACCAAAGCGTTTGAGGAGGGTGTTGGCTGGACGTTCCACGGTCACGAAGAACTCGGCGCTCGCATGATGAAAAGCATCTTCCGCAGGATGCGGCTGCCAATGGGAAAGCTCCCGTACGTCGAAAAACTTGTTCGGCTGCATTTGCGCCCCATGGTTCTTGTAGACGAAGAGGTGACGGACTCTGCTGTTCGCCGCCTGCTGTTCGAAGCAAGCGACACCATCGACGATTTGATGATGCTCTGCCGCGCGGACATTACGACAAAAAATCCGTCGCGAGTCGCACAGTACACGAAAAACTATGATATCGTGATCCAGAAGCTAAAAGAAGTCGAAGAGAAAGATCGGCTGCGGAATTGGCAGCCGCCCCTCCGCGGCGATGAAATCATGAGAGTCTGCGGGATTGAACCGGGACCGCTGGTCGGGAAACTCAAGACAATGATCGAACAGGCAATCCTGGACGGAAGCGTTTCCAATGAACACGATGCGGCCCTGACCTATCTCCTCAAGATCAAAGACTCCGTTCTCCAGCAGGAAAGATAATGCTTTATTTTCGGGAGGGTTTTTCGTATATTGGAAACCATGCTTCAGTGACTTCCATTTTTCACGTTGGTCCTAACAATAGAAATGAAGGATACACGCTATGAGAAAGTATGGATTCTTGCAGCTCATTCTTTCGATTACGCTCACTGCCCCGAGCGCGGCTCAGCAGAAGGCGCCACAAATCTCGCTCGACCAGGCTATCGCCATTGCTCTTGAAGGAAACATCAGCGTAATTCAGGCCGAGAATACGCTGGAAGCGCAGGAGAGCGGCCGACTGGCGGCGTATGGAGATTTACTCCCTTCGTTGAGTGCGAGCGGTGGTTGGACGCGGTCGCAGAGCAGCACAGGCACACTGTTCGTTCAGGGTATTCCGATCCCCGGAGGTACCACGACTCGTAATTCCTTTTCAACTGGTCTGAATGCGCAGGTAACGCTGTTCAACGGTTTCGCCAACACTGCGAATCTGAACCGGGCCGGCGCGAGTGTTCATGCGGCAGAACATTCGCTGCACCGGACTCGGCAACAAACTGCGTACGAAACAACGCAGTTCTATCTCAATGTTCTGCGCACAAAAGAACTGCTGAAGGTGCGCCAGGAAAATCTTAAGAGGAGCAAGAAGCAGCTGGAGCGGATCCAGGAAGGAAGCCGAGTTGGGTCGCTTTCACTCGCCGATGTCTATCGCCAGCAGGTGCAAGTCGGCAACGACGAACTTTCGATGATCCAGGCTCAGAACGATTTCGATAAATCAAAGGCGGATTTGGCGTTTTATCTGGCGCTCAATGTTATGGAAGAGTATGACTTCATTGATCCGACAATCTCATTGGACATCGATACGGCGGATTTCCGAGCCCTCAACGAGCGCTATAAAAACGTCCCCGTTCTCGTTCAAGAGGCATTGAGGGTTCGCCCTGATTATCAAAGTGCTCTTGCGTCGTACAACAGTGCGAGTTCTGGTGTTTCGGTGGCATGGGCCAGTCATTTGCCGAGTGTGAGCGCCTTCGCAAGCTACGGTTACAATTCGGTTGAGCTGGCAACACTTTCGGATAACAGGAGCTCGACGTGGGGCCTGCAGATAAGTTTTCCGATCTTCAGCGGATTCCGCGTTGATAATCAGGTACAGCAGGCCAGGGTAAACGAGCGTATTGCTTTTGAGCAGCTCAAGCAGGCGGAACGTAAAGTTCAGCTGGATATCAAGAAAACCCTCCTCGACTTAGAAGCGGCAGAGAAGCAGATCGATGTGACAAAGAAAAGTGTCGTCTCCGCAGACCAGGATCGGCGCATTGCTGAGGAGAAGTACAACCTTGGTGCCGGCACGCTGCTTGATCTCCTCGTCGCTTCCGCAAACTATGTCTCCGCAGTCAGCAATAAGGTTAATGCGGTCTATAATTATAATCTCGTGAAGAAACAGCTTGAATTTGCAGCAGGAACACTTCAGTATTAAAACTCCCAGGAGGCAGAATGCCAGGCAATAATAAGAAATCGAAAAAGAAAGCGTTAATCTTTTCTGGTCTTGGATTGCTGGTCATCGTTCTCGTTGTGCTCGTGGTGCTCGGAAGTAAGAAGGACCCCGTCATAACAGTTCAAACAGAAAAGGTAGCTCGTCGCTCGATCACGCAAGTCGTCACTGCGACGGGAAAAATCTTTCCCGAAGTCCAGGTCATTATCACGCCGGAAGTCAGTGGAGAGGTTATTCAGCTTCCGGTGAAGGAAGGCCAGCGGGTGAAGAAAGGGCAGCTCTTGATGAGCATAAAGCCCGACTTCTACAAGGCTATTCGCGATCAGGCGGCAGCGGGCCTGGCATCCAGTCGAGCGAGTCTCTCCCGGACGCAGTCTGATTTTAAGCGGGTGAAAGATCTCTTCGCGAAAGGACTGGTTTCAGAAGCTGAGCTTGAAATTTCCCGTTCTCAATTTGAGGTCAACAAAGCGCAGAATGAACAGGCAGAAGCATCGCTGAATCAAGCGAACGAGAACCTGCGAAAAACGACCATCTACTCACCCATGGATGGCACCGTCAGCCAGTTGAAGGTCGAGCTGGGCGAGCGTGTACTGGGGACGAGCCAATTCCAGGGAACGACGGTCATGACGATTGCAGACCTTTCCCGCATGGAAGCACGCGTTGATGTCGGGGAGAACGACGTGGTGTTGATATCGTTGAGCGATACGGCGCGCATTGATATTGATGCCTTCCCTGACAGAAAATTCGATGGAGTCGTGTACGAAATCGCGAACACGGCGAAGACCAAAGGGCTGGGAACGCAGGAAGAGGTCACGAATTTCGAGGTGAGAATCCGCATCGTGGAAAAAGATGCACCGCTTCGTCCAGGAATGTCGATGACCTCGAAGATTGAAACTGAAACAAAGCAAAATGTTATCGCTGTTCCTATTCAGAGCGTTACCACTCGCACGCCGAAGGAGGAAAAGGAAAAGGAGAAGGAGCAAGCTGAAGGTGAAGCCTCTCCCGGTCAGGAAAAGCCAAAACGGGAAAGCAAGGCGAAGGAAGTTGTGTTTGTCGTCGAAAACGGAGTGGCGAAGATGGTCACGGTGAAGCGCGGCATCGCAGATGAGTCGCATGCGGAAATTCTTGAAGGATTGGAAGAAGGCAAAGAAGTTGTTTCGGGAAGTTTTAAAGCCATCAGCAGAGAGCTGGAGGAGGGATCGAAATTGAAAGTGGAGAAAGCGAAGGCGAAAACCGTCACAGAAGCCAAGTAGGACGAAAGGATATCGATTGACGACTCCGGTTATTCACCTGCGGAAGATTACGAAAGTGTACGACATCGGCGGTGCAGAGGAGGTGCACGCCCTGCGGGGGCCCTCGCTGGACATTCACAAGAATGAGTATGTCGCCGTCATGGGTCCTTCGGGCTCGGGCAAGTCGACCCTGATGAACATCATTGGTTGCCTTGACACTCCAAGCTCGGGCCTGTATGAATTCAACGGCGTGAACGTAAGCGAGATGGACGACAATGCGCTCGCGAAAGTGAGGAACAAGGAAATCGGTTTTGTTTTCCAAACGTTCAACCTGCTTGCACGGTCGGATGCCTTGCATAACGTGGAGCTGCCTTTGATTTATGCCGGAGTTGCTTCTGTTGAACGTAAACGTCATGCCCGCGAGGCGTTGGACCAGGTTGGCCTGGGAGATCGCATCCACCACAAACCGAACGAGCTTTCAGGCGGTCAGCGCCAGCGTGTGGCCATTGCGCGTGCCCTTGTAACAAAGCCGTCCATCATCCTCGCCGATGAGCCGACCGGTAATCTCGATACAAAGACAGGCGATGAAATCATGGCGTTGTTCGAGCAAATCCATGTGAAGGGAAATACGATTATTCTTGTGACGCACGAAGAATACATAGCAGAGCACGCTTTTAGAATCATTCGCCTCCGTGACGGTATGGTGGAAACTGATGAAAGAGTTTCCACGCGTAAGACACTTCTTGCAGATGCTCAATAGCGGACACATATGAATTTTCTTACAGAGATCAAAGAAGGCCTCACAATCGCATTTCGCGCCATACGCGCCAACAAAATGCGCTCGGTGCTCACCACCCTCGGCATCGTTATAGGCATCGTGTCCGTGACCTTGATGGCGACGGGCATCGAGGGTGTGGATCGGTCGTTTCAGAAAAGCGCCTCCCAGTTTGGCACAAATGTGATGTACGTCCAGAAGTTCCCGTGGGTTCAAGGCGACGATTGGTGGATGTATCGTAATCGTCGAGATATACGTATTGAACACGCCGGAATGGTTGAACGGCAAGCAACTCTGCTGGAGAGCGTTGCACCGGTTGCCAGCACGATGAAACCGGCAAAGTACGGCGACAAGGCGTTCGAAACTGCCTGGATCAACGGGACAACCAATACATATCTCTCCGCGTCAGGGACAACGATTAAGGACGGGAGGTTTTTCTCTCAGGAAGAATCAAATGGCGGCCGCCCTGTTTGCGTCATAGGAGCGAACATCGCGGAAACGCTCTTCCCGAATGAAGATCCCATGGGCAAGGTTATCAAGATCGGCGGATATCCCTACCGCGTGCTGGGATTGTTTGAAAAACAGGGTGGATTCTTTGGAGCGTTTACTTCTGACAACCGAATCTACATCCCCCTCAACTCATTTAGTGCGCAATTTGGCTCGCATCGAGACATTACGATCAACGTGAAAGTTTCCGCAGGCGAGGACCCCGAAGATGCCAAGGAAGAGATTCGGGGTATTATGCGCAAGGCCCGCGGTCTTTTACCTTCGCAAAAGGATGACTTCAACATCAATCAACAGGAGGTTCTCACCCAGGCATTTGGCGCTGTTACGGGTGTCATTGCCGGCGTGGGATTGTTCATTACCGGACTTTCACTCTTTGTCGGAGGCATCGGCATCATGAACATCATGTTCGTCTCTGTTACGGAGCGGACGAAGGAGATCGGCATTCGGAAAGCCATCGGCGCGCGACGACGGACGATCCTTCTGCAGTTTTTGATCGAGTCGTCGGTGATTTGCTTGATCGGAGGAATTATCGGCTTAATGATCGCTTACCCGCTGAGTTTGATCGTCGATCAATTCTTGCCGACCGCCATGCCGCTTTCCGTCGTCGGCATCGCCATTATCGTTGCGCTTGTGGTGGGGATCATTTCAGGGTTTCTGCCGGCGTATCGGGCATCAAGGCTGGACCCGGTTGAAGCGTTGAGATATGAATGATGAATCTTGAATTGAGAATGACCCTGCCGTCGGTGGTAAGAACGGCCGAGCGTTCAAAACAAAATTCTTAGTTTTTCAATCTGCATTCTAAATTCTATTAATGGAAATTAAGGAAGCGTTGTTGATGGCGTTAAATGCGATCCGCGTGCACAGGCTGCGGTCGGTTCTCACGCTGCTGGGCATCGTTGTCGGAGTGTTCTCGATTATCGCGGTGATGACAGCGATGGGTGTTCTGAGGAACAGCATTGAAACCGGACTCACCCAGCTTGGAGCGCACACGTTTCAAATTCAAAAACACCCGTTCTTTTCAAGCGGTCCGCAGGATCGTCTCAAATACCGGAATAGAAAACATATTCGGTTCGAGCAGGGACTGGTTGTGAAGGAGAGGACAACCCTGGCCAAAGCTGTGGGATTAGAGGCATGGGAGTTTGGCAACAAAACGGTGAAGACGCTGTCCGGTGAACAAACTAACCCCAATGTGTTCCTGGCTGGCGAAGACCTGGAAGGTTTTGTGACCAACAACTGGATAATCGGTGATGGCCGTTTGTTCACAGAGGACGAATTGACAAATGGCGGAAGAGTGATCATCCTCGGGATGGACGTTGTGAAAAAAATCTTTTCCAGAATCGATCCCATAGGTCAGCACGTTCGCATCGATGGAGTAGAATATAAGGTCATCGGGACCATCGAGCGCAAGGGTACGCGTCTCGGGGGAAATCAAGATAATTTTGCCGCCGTGCCGCTGACCACGTTTTTCACCATCTATGGGAAGGAGCGCACCATTCACATTATGGTCACGTCGCTCAATGGCGACGTCTATGAGGATTGCATGGAGGAGGTGCGCGGCATCCTGAGAACCGCACGCGGGGTCCCCCCTGGACAGGACGACGATTTTTACATTTTCTCCAACGACTCGCTGATCCAATCCTTCAACGAAGTCACCTACTACGTCCGCATCGGCATTATGGTCATCAGCTTTATCGCCCTCGTTGCAGCTGGTATCGGTATCATGAACATCATGCTTGTTTCTGTGACGGAACGGACCAGGGAAATCGGCATCCGAAAAGCCGTGGGCGCGCGGAAGAACAATATCCTTTCGCAATTCATCCTTGAAGCAATTATCCTATGCGAGCTCGGGGGGATCATCGGCGTGCTGCTCGGCATCGGCGGTGGAAATATTGTCGCCGGACTCTTAGAGCTTCCCGCCATCATCCCTTACGATTGGGCAGCGATTGGTTTAATAACATGTTCAGTAGTCGGGATTATCTTTGGAGTCTATCCTGCCTGGAAGGCCGCAAACCTCGATCCCATCGAAGCACTGAGATACGAATAAACCAGCCCTTCCTCGCTTAGCTCATGTGTTGAGGTTGGGCGATTTTCAAAAACTCTTCTTCGTTTTTTGGAGTACACCTTTTATCTCGAGCTCCATGTACATCGTGCCTTCTATTGGGTTGGGCCTGTAGGGCTTGATCGTTCTAAAGCCCATAGAACGGTAAAGAGCTATTGCTTCCTTCATTGAAGGAACCGTATCCAGACGCATGCGCGCATAGCCGATCTTATCAGCCTCTTCAACGATTCTTTCCGCCAGAGCCTTACCAATCCCTTTCCCCCGGGATGCGGGACGGACGTACAGCCTTTTCATCTCACAGACATCCGCGCCGATTTTTCTCAGTGCAACGCACCCCGCTATCCGATTGTCCTCGACGGCCAGCAGCAGGCTTCCCTCCGGCGGTGCGTATTCGCCGGGCAGTCCTGCCAGCTCCTCGTCGAAATTCTGAAAACAGAGATCAAAATTCAACGAAGCGGCGTATTCGAGGAACAGCTCGCGCGCCTGGCGTACGTGTTCCTCCGACCCGACCTGGACAAATCTCAGCACGGCTACTGCGCGCCCGGGTTGAGCGATTCATGGGCGTGAACAACCCGCCAACTGTTGCCCTGCTTGACGTAGACTGCGCTGACTTTTCCTGTGTAACTCATCGTCTTTCCGCCCATGTCGGCCATGACCTCCTCGTAGTAGGTCAGCACGGCGGTGTTGCCATAGACCTGGACCTGTGGATTATGCATCTGGAAATCAATGATCTTAAACATGTCTACATATTGCTCGAACTTCGGAAGGAAGTTCACCCTGGGGTCCATCTGCATATAAGGACTTCGCGGGCCCAGGAACGTTGCATCGTCTGCAAGATAGTCGACGAAGAACGCTTTGTCCTTCTTCTGCCACGCCTCGAAGGAAGCCTTCTCACGTGCGATGATTTGACTGGCAATCGATTGCCCTTGCGCCGTACACACTGAAACCGATATGAGGAGCGCGATAACGGCGAACAAAGATTTGTTTGTCATATGATTCTCCTTATTATGTGGGCATTTGTTGTCATGCACTTCTTGGTTTGAGAATAAAAAGGAAATCGAGGCCGAACTTGTGAAGACCCGGAACCATCTGTAAGTTGCCTTGAATAAACCGGTATTTGTAATAAAAATCACTGTGCTTCTTCGGCGTATCCGGGATAGTAATTTCTGTGCTTGCCTGGGTTTCTGGTAATTCTCTTGGGTAGTAGTCTTTCTTCCAGTCCCTCTTCCGGGGCAGGTATCCGATACTTCTGAATCCCCGTTTGAGGCTATAGGTTTTTTTCTTCTCAATGTCGAAACCGCTTTGCTCGATTAATCTGATCAGTGTGCGTGCGGGAAAAAAGAAAATATGCCCATTCTTGCTGCGCGCAGGCTTATTCTCCATCCTGTAGAAATCGATCAGGTCGAGACTGTCGTTGAATCCATTCGGCACGGAGAGAAACAAGATTCCGTCGGGCCTGACGACGCGTCTGCATTCTCCTAATAGGGAGACGGGATCGAGTACGTGCTCGAGCACATTGTTTACATGAACGTAGTCAAAGTAGGCCGCGGGGAAACCAGCATCTGAGAGATCACCTTGCCTGACGTCCAATTCCAATTTTGTGCGGGCAAACCTGACGGCACTCTCGCCGAAATCCGTTCCATAGACTTCCCAATTGGAGTGATGTTTTATGCCGTTGAGAAAGAAACCCGTTGCGCAGCCCACGTCAAGGAATTTGCCGGTTCGCTTCCAGGTTTTCAACTGTTTCGCAAAGGCCATTCCTTTGCCTTCTTCTCGTGATCGATCAAAGTCGTAGTAGGATGCAGAATAGAAGCCGGCGAGCTGGGCGGGCGTCGGCAAAGGATGAAAGCGAATGACCCCGCACTCCAGGCATTCCACAAGATCGAATTCTGTTCCATAGATAAGATTGACCTTACACAGGAATCTCTTTTGGCTTGCGCCGGTGCAAATCGGGCATTCGCTCATGGCTCAATATCGGTAGCGGCTAACCCTGATTCGATTTCGCCTTCGTGAGCAACAATTTTTGCGAGGAAGGTCGGTGTTGCCCTATCGTGCTCAAGTCCGGTTGCAAGAAAGTAATGCTTATACGAGCCGTCAAGGAAATACCGGAAGAAATGGTTTTTGGTACTCTGGATTGGCTGGACGGCTCGGTATTTCCACGTTGGCTTCGGGATTTCCAACGAAGTCTCAACGAGCAAATGGTCGCCAAAGAGTGAGTCTCCTATCGTCTCGCTCTTCCCCGTCTTCGTAGAACATCTCCTCGACTGCACCTTCGCTGGCGGGGAGAAGCTCGAGCTGATTCGAAACCACGTCCATAATTGTCTTAAGTGTTGAGGTAAATTCTCTCATCAGCGTCTCAATCAAAAAGTAAAAGAAACATCGGCAATGGCAATAGAATGGTGTTTTCTTTCTTACCAAAATCAGTCCAACGTTTTGTAACCATAATCGACTGTCTCGACTGTCTAAACTTGGCAGAGAATTTCTTCACTCCTCCAAAATCTCCGGTCTTAATCTCGTTACGATACTTCACTTCGACAGGCAAATATCTGTGCGGTCCGCAGTGCACAATAAAATCAACGTCCTCATGACGTTCCCTGTAATAGTCCATCTGTATCGTGCCTCGCCACTTCTTGAGAGCGAGAAACACAAGATTCTCCGCATACAGTCCGAGCATTGTTTCGTCTGAAAGGAGAGTTTCACTCAGGCGAAGGACAGCATTGCGGAGGGCAAGGTCGACAAGGTAAAATTTCATCAGCCCTTTTCGGACACGCGGGGTTTTTGTGCGAAACTTGGATATACGATAGACAAGATCGGTCATTTCCAACAGCGGCAAATATTTTTCAATCTGCGATGCCGCAACCTCAGTTTCCTTTACAACAGTTTGCACACTGATCTCTCTGCCGGGCATTTCTAACAACGAGATATAAAAACGCTTCAACAACTCTGGCTTTCGGAACTCCGCCGCAAGGATGAGGTCTTCATAGATGACTTTTTTGACTTGATTATCGTAGAGGTATTCCTGCTTTGCCACCCACGTAGGAAGCATCCAGACTTCCGGGAAACCACCTCCAAGGAAATACTGCTGAAGGAGCGAGTCCAACTCTGTCTGAAGCTCTTGGCTTGGCACTGTAAGGAAGACTTCCTCCGTCTGCACGGAAGGATCTTCGGCAAACATTCCTTGTGCGGTTTTTCCTAATTCGAAAATCGATTTCACCTCGCCGAGGAGTTTCTCATTGTATTGCAGAGAGTACAATACGTATTCCCGAAACGAAAAGGGAAGCAGGTGAAAGTCTTTCACTCTTCCCAACAAGCTTTCCCGGCTCTTCTTGAAGATCGGCGATGACGCAGAGCCGGAGATGACGACCTTGATCGGATATTTGAGGTCATAGTATTTCTTAAGATAAAGCTCCCAACGCTCGAGTCGTTGTATCTCGTCGAGAAAGAGATACGTCGGTCCAGCATCCTTTTGCTTGAGAACTTGTTTCATGGCTTTGTCTATGAGCTCGTCCACCTTGACACGGCGAGCGCTGAGCACAGGATCATCGAAGGAATAGTAGATGAGATGCTGTGGCGAAACCCCATCCGCAATCAGCTTTTGCAAAAGCTGGTAGAGCAGTGTACTCTTTCCGATGCGGCGAGGTCCGGTGATGGAGAGAATTTGTGGAACTGTTTTCAGTTCCTCTGAAAGACTGTAGAAAATTGGACGGTGAAAAGGGGGAAGATTGGCAAAACCCGCCGCAGGTTCGTTCCACCATGGATTGTATGGACGTAATATCGCTTGTAAATCAAGCACTTAGCAACCCCTTGCAAATTATCAATGGTATAACATAGATAATTTGCAGGCAATACGCAAACCCTTTACGCACGAGGAGTTACCTTTGCCACCTAATTTTTTCCATTTTGCATTGACTACCTCATCTCCTCCAAGCTCTCCTTGATGTCCTTCGGTTCTTTCTTGCTCAAACCCCAGAGTTCGGCCGCAACCTCGTCAATCTGCTCTTCGAGGTCGCTTACGCTGATTCCGGCGGCGACTTTCTCGTGGTATTGTTTGGATAGACCAGCCAAGGCTTTATGAAGTTCGTTGTGAGTATCAAACCTCGGAAGTATGATATGCGTGATGATCTGCGACGGAACGTTTCACGAAGTGTAGCCTCGCGCTCGCAAGCCCGTGCGCATAACTGGAGCCGACAACGCTGCTCCGCTGCCGTGATTGGGATACGAGTGCGACGCCCGCCTGAACGCCGTAGGCGGGCAGGCCGATGAAACATCTGGGCCGTGCAGAAGGTGAAGATCGTGTAGCTGCCAGAGCCCGCTAAAGTGTGGCGAAGCCATCCCTTTGGGATTTGGGACCAGTCCGAGTGTTTTTTGCTGTCCCTCATCAGGGATGTCTCATCGGTGCCAGCGCCGCCGGTGACCGAATACGTCAAAGAACAACCATCGTTCCTTATCCGAACGATGAACGGGGATTATTTTTCTCTTGTTGAGCCCTCTTCAGCGAAATCCCGCATGTCGTTTGCGGGGACTTTGACCTTTTATAAAGTGTTAGCTGCAGTCGGCCGTCATTTCAGTTTATACACCACTCCGACAGTAAAGGTTGGCGCAAATGATGTCGCCCCACCTGCAGTATTGTAGAAGTACAGCATCGGAGTTTCCAGTCGTAGATCCCAGGCTCTGCCAAGAACGATTCCAATTCCCAAATTAACAATATTGCCTGCGGCCGTTGCTTCTTCATCGTCAGTTGGACGTGCTACCCCCGAAATTGATTTACGTTCCCAGTTCATATTTGCGACGATGAAACCGAATCCTGCAATGAAATAGACGCCTGCTTTCTTCGGATGATAATTGAACAGCCCGTTTGCGCGCACAGTGAAGAGAATAAGAGTAGTTGTTTCTTGATAGCGAGTAACCGGTTCTTGCTCTTCTTCGGAAGAACGATGATAAAATAGATCTGCGCCGAACTCAAAAGCTGTTCCACCCTCAGTCGGGACCCAAGAATACGCTGCACCAGCACCTACACCTAAACCCAGCGTTACATCTGTCCCCAGGGATGCTCTCAGGCCAAGTCCACCGGAAGTCTGTGCTGATGCGATCGACGCCGTGGCGATCACAGCTATCGCCGCAAACATAAGAAAGTCGAATGTTTTCATAAGCTCTCCTCCTGATTGTGATGAAAGGGCAATTGCAACTCCTGCTATGTACAAAGTCAAATTTGTTCAATACGAAAATGGTATTAAACAATCCAACCTACCGCGCAGCGTTCCGCAGCCGCTTATGAGCGAGCGAATCTTTTGTCCCGACTTCTTTGCCGGGACTCGCGAGCGCCTGCCTGCCGGCAGGCAGGAATGGCTGCGGAACGACGTCTGGCGGCAAAACGCCGTGCCCAACAAATGAAGTGTAAACGCAATGGTTGGGCATGGAGCTACTTTGTTCTAACCTGCGCGCCGTTTTGCCGCCTGTTAGGTGAAGTGCGCCGCGCCAGTACT
>Ga0247727_10001771_pt1 | contig 50327 bp, 26 predicted proteins | sample WisWelCaveWW1625_FD_202498 | JGI IMG/M metagenome (GOLD analysis project Ga0247727, IMG submission 202498) | Biofilm microbial communities from Wishing Well Cave, Virginia, United States - WW16-25 | ecosystem: Environmental > Aquatic > Deep subsurface > Groundwater > Cave microbial mat | place...
TTATCCAAACTAATTGAACAAAACATTATGTATCTGTATTATGATTCCGAAGGCGACGTGCTCGAAGTCATCTTCGACGAAGAGTTGCATCGCGCCGACCAAATTGCTTACAAACTGCGTCTCGGCATCGTTTTGTATCTCACCGCCGATGCCAAACAACTCGTGCAACTGACGCTGGTCAGTTACCGCGCGCTGGCGGAATTTCCGGTGATTCATTTTGACGGCTGGAACACGCTGTCAAAATCCGATCAAGCTTTGTTGGCGCCGCTGCTGAAATCGCCGGCCATTTCCGCCTTCCTGCGAATCGATCCGCAAACCGGCGACGGTCATATCGCCAGCCCGAATATGATGGAAGCTCTGCCCCTTGCCGCTTGACGCGATTCATCATCTTAACTTTTAACTCTCATCACCACGAAAGTCACATCATTCTGTTGCGGCTGGCCATTCGCCCATTTCTCGCCAGCCTGATTCAAACGCGAAATAATCTCTGCCGGCGATTTGCCGGCCACCTCAGCAAAAATATTTTTGGCGGCAGGATAATCCAAAATTTCGCTTTGATCATTGAACCTCTCCGGCAGGCCGTCGCTCATCAGCAAAATCGTATCACCCGCTTCCAGTTTTACTTCTTCAACTTTATAAGGGAATTCTACAAAAATTCCGAGCGGCATGCCTTTCAATTCCAATTCTTCAACCTGTTTTGTTGCGGCGCGATAAATCAACAGCGGCGGCATTCCGGCGGAGGAAGCGATGAGCCGATGATCTTTGATTTTCACCAGCGCCATGGCCATATACAAGTTGCCGAGGTTCATTCTCTTGCGCCTGCGCCATCGCGACAATTTGCAGGCTCAGGCAAAATATGAATGCAAGGCGAAGCGGTATCTTCATCAGACAACAGAAAAGATTGTGACGTTTTGCCTTTTATTTGAACTGCCGAATCTGCGTGACTTCCAGAATCCGAATGCCTTGCATGGGATTCTCAACCGCATTGACCAGCGCGTTGATCATCTGGGTCAGCGTTACAAGTCCACATCGTTGCGCTGTTTCGCGTGTCGCCGGCAATCGCTCGAAGAGCCAGTACATCGGCGCGAGCACATAAGGCCACCGATGGCCGGGACCGAGGACATACCACGGCCGCAAAATCGTTGCGTTCAAACCGCTCGCGAGGATGATCGCTTCACATTCGGCGCGCGTTTGCCAGTACGCTTTCATCACGGGCGCCGGATGCGCGACGCTGACATAAACAAAATGTTTAATTCCAGCGGCGACGGCGGCGGGAACGGAATTTTGCACCGAGGCCAGATCAATCGTGCGAAACTGTTCGGCTTTCGAGGGGTTCGGATGCGAGACGCCGACGAGATGCACAAACGTCTCGGCCGGTTGAATTTGATTCAGGTAAGAATTTTTATCCAGCGCATTGCCGATAATCGGCGTGCAGCCCGCCGGCAGTTTTTGCTCCGATTCTTCTCGTGCCAGCGCTCGCACGTTGTGGCCGCGCTGCAAAAGCGCGGCAATCAATCGCGCGCCCATATAGCCGGTGCCGCCGGCGAGGAAAATGTTCTGTTTGGTCATGGTTGGCCGGTTTATAGTATTACTCCCGAAAAACTATCACAACCGCGAAGCCTGCCCTGCCGCAGGCCAGGGATTTTTTTCACCACAAAGGCCACAAAGCGCACAAAGCCTGCCCAGCCGCAGGCCAAGGAAAAATCTTTGTGTTCTTTGTGCCCTTTGTGGTGCAGTTTTGGTTGCGGCCAAAGTCGCGTTACGCCATGGCTTGCAAAAAGTTAGAAAAAAATTCTAAAAGTTTTATGTTGCCAACGGATGAAAAAGCGGCCAACGAATTTTATTTTCAAATCCGTTGGTCGTTTTTTAATCCGTTGGGCAATTTTTTTAATTTAAAATTTCAATGCGTCCGGTTGCGGCGGAAAAACCGCGCTGCGATTGACTCAGGGCAAAACCGTAATCGGAAACTCGCGCACCCAGTCCGGCCAGTCGGGTATGTCAACCCGCACGCGGATGGACCAGTGCAGCGCATTGTCCGGCGCATGAAAGGTGCTCGGCGCGCCGGCGGGAATTTGCAGCAGCAGCGTAAATTGCATTTTATTATTCTCAACGGCAAAGCCGTTCTGATTGCCCTGCTCGACGACGAGGTTTTGAATCCCATGCGCGTGCGTGGTTTTGTGATTGCCGAGGCCGCTAACGACACGCTCTTCGCCCTTGAGCGCCGCCGTGATGTTTTGCAGACGCGCCGCGTGGGACGCCGGCAATAAAACTTTGCACTCGACTTGCTCGCCGGGGCGCAGCTTATCGCGATTGATCTCCACTTCGACGGCGCCCACTTTCTGCTGCGCCAGTTTATTTCGGAGCATGAAAAAAATCTGCCAGACGCCAAAGCCGGCGACAGCCACACCGATGGCTAACATCACCGGCTGCCAATTGCTCAAATAGATCATCGCGAGACCAATAATGAAGAACGGGATGGCGAGCATTTTGGCCATCGTCATTCGTTCCGCCAGCACGCCAGCAGTTGGCGGAGTAGCAGTGGCCGGTGTTTCGACGCCCAGCAAAACTTCTTCGGAAGTTTCACCGGCGACGAGCAGAAATTTTTCTTCGTGCCTGGCGTCAACGGCCATGGGAATGTCCACCTGCGCGCGCAAATGCCAGACAACTTTTAAAAGGTGTCCATCATAACTGGCCGGCCCGGCGAGGCCGACAAAACGGAACGGATATTCCCGCGTTTCGCCGGCATGAAATTCGGTGTCATCGGCGAAGATCATGCCCTCCTCGCCGCCGCCGGCGTGATTGCCCCGGCCATCCGTTTTCCAGGCGCGAATGAGCGTGAGTTTGCGGCACAGAAAATCTTCATGCGCGGCGATCCTGACCGCGCCGGCAATCGGCTCGCCGAATTTGTAGGCGCGATCCGGCCGCTCCAGCAAAATTTGCAAATCACATTTTGACATCGCGACTCCCTTAAAAATCGTTACAAATAATTTACAGGGATGAAAGATGGTCAAAATTTGGCTGGTATGCAAGATAAAAAATCCGGCTAACGGATTGACTGACCGGTCGCTAAATGCTGGAATCCCTATACGAATCAAACGATTTAAGCGACCGGTCAGTATTTTCCACTAATGCCTGAGGATTACCGACGCTTTTTTTAAAAATTTTAATTCGCGGTGGATTGAAAAGCCGGGTTGTTCCATGATCGAACAAGCTTATTTCGCGCATACGGATTTGAAACCATCGGATGCCGCAGATTAAAAGCGCGCGATTTAACTTCAATTTTTGCAGTCCGGCGTGGGGTCGCGCGCTGGCACCATATTTGTTATATTTGAGCCGTTAAATAAATTTTTCAATAACGTGAAAATCTTTTACAATAATTTTATGTCGACGCTTCGACAAAACTTTTTTCGGTGCATCGGGCTGTGGATTTTATCAACGGCGCCATTGCGAGCGCAAACTGATTCCGTAGCGACAACACAAAACTTTTCGCCACCGGAACGTATTGCCGTGCTTGATATCTCTGAGACGCAACTCGCTCGCAAGCAGAGTCAAAGCTTCGCGGCGGCGCTGGCAAAAATATGCCGCGACGACGCGCGTTTCGTTGTGGCTTCAGAAAATGTGCTGGCGGTTTATCTCAAAAAACGCCGGCAGTTTTCAATTTTTATTCCCGACAGCGTGCAGGCGTTGTGCAAAAGTTTAGCATTGCAGCAGCTGCTCGTTTCAAGCGTCGAACGCGCGGCGGCGGCGGAACCGTCGACGCACAATCTCTGGCAAATCACATTGCGCTGGCTGGAGGGCAGCACCGGCCAGATCACAAAAATTTATGCCGGAGAATACAGCGGCGATCTCGCGACTTCCGACACTTTGCCGCTGCGCGAGATGCTATCCGCGTTACTGGAGTCACCGGATATCATTGTGACGGTCGAAAATACGCTCACCGCAATGTCGATGACGGAAATTACCGCGCCAACCATCGAGAGCACGAATGCAATTCAAACGACGAACAAACGGGGACGCAGTTGGTTGTGGTACGTCACCGGCGCAGCGTTAGTGAGCGGCGGCTCGGCCGCGATTCTGTTGAAGAATCCGGCAAAAGCGGGATTAACCGGAAAAGCCATCTTACCGGAGCCGCCAGACCCGCCAAAATAAAAAAGATAAAAAGACAAAAGCGATAAAAAGATTTCTGGCCGGTGGGGACCGGGAGCGCAGGAGCGGATCATTAACCAGATGAAGGATAATTAAGGAAACACTCCAACAAGGCAGGGGAGTTCATTTCATGCAACTTTTTACGACAACACGAAACCTGCAACCCGTTTCGAAAATCGCCGCCGGATCGAGCCATGCCGGCGCCAGTGCAGTAAAAACGTTTCTGCTTTTTATTTCCTCCACCAGGCCGCAATGTGGGATGAGGTGGATGTCGGGCGAAGGGTGGCGGCGCGCTTGCACGATGTTGGCCATCGTCATCACCTCGCTTATTTTTTTGCCGCGTCACCTCCACAGTCAAGCTTCCACCAATCTGCCGCTGGTTCTTGCTTCCGGCGAACAACATGCGCCTGCGCTGGTGAGCGACGGTCAGGACGGCGCGTTTGTGATCTGGCATGATGAACGCGACAACCGCACGGCGATTTATGCGCAGCGGCTCAATGCGCTCAGCCAGCCGTTGTGGAAACCGGACGGCATTCTCATCGCGACTTCGCCGAAAGATCAACTGGCGTTGACGGCCATTGCCGACGGCAAAAACGGCGTTTTGATTTTCTGGCAGGATTGGCGCAATGACGCCGGCGATATTTACGGCCAGCGCGTCGAGACGAGCGGCAATTTGCTCTGGGGCGCAACCGGCGTGGAAGTGAATCGCGCAGCCGGCAAACAGGCCGAGCCGCAGGCCGTGAGCGACGGCGAGGGCGGCGCGTTCGTCGTCTGGCGCGATTTTAAATTGAGCCACGAAGATATTACCGTGCAGCGAATCGACGGCACTGGAAAAATTCTCTTTGAGCCGGCCGGTAGAATCGTGGCGCAAGGGCTCAACAATCAAATGCTGGGCGAGGTCACGGCGACGAATGACGGCGGCTTTATCGCCGTTTGGACTGACAACAGCCTGCTGCTCGGAGCGCCGCGCGTTGCGGCGCAGCGTTTTGACGCGAAAGCGAATCCGCTGTGGAAAGACAACGTCTTTGTGACGACGACACGCAGCACGCAAAATTCGCCGGTGGCGCATTTTGCCGCAACGAACAACGGCGCGGCCGGCAGCACCTTTGTCATTTGGAGCGACGATCGCAATCGCAACGACGAACTTTTCGCGCAAAAAATCGACGCCACCGGCGCCATCCAATGGGGCGCGGCCGGCGTGACGGTTTGCAAAGCTTCCAACGATCAAGCCAATCCGCAAATCATCGGCGACGGCAGCGACGGCATTCTCGTCGCGTGGGAAGACCAGCGTTCCGGCAAAACGGATATTTATGCGCAGGCCGTGAATGCCGCCGGACAAACGCGCTGGCCAAGCGACGGCGTCATTATCGTCGCGACGAGTCAGGAACAAACGCAGCCGCAAATTATTCCCGATGGCGACGGCGGCATGATCTGTGTGTGGAGCGATGAACGCAATTCCGGCACCAACATCGCTGCGCAACGTTTGGATAAAAACGGCAAGGCGCTGTGGGAAGCCAACGGCATTTTCATCACACCCGAAGGCGGCACCAAACAACATCCCGCGATTCTCGCGTTGTCCGGAAACTTTGCCGGGTCGAATGGAAGTTTGGTGGCCTGGGAAGACACTCGCCGCGGCAATGAAGATATTTTTGCGCAGGCGCTCAAAAGCGACGGCACGCTCGCGAACGTGCCGCCGATTATTACTTCATCGCCGGTCACCGAAGCGCCGGCCGGCTCGCTTTACAACTATCAGATCAAAGCGCTGGATTATGATTCCTCCGATCCGTTGCGTCTCGAATTAGTAGCGCCCGCCGGAAAGTGGCTGCAGGTTGATCCCAACAAATTGCAATTATTCGGCACGCCGGGCGTGAGTGACGCCGGTGAAATCGCCGTGACCATCGCCGTAAAAGACAAACCCGGCGCGCAGGTGACCCAGAGTTTTAGCCTCAAAGTGATCGTCACCAATCGCCCGCCGCAAATCATTTCGAAGCCCGATACCATTGCGACGGAAGATCAGCTTTACAGCTATCAGATTGTGGCGAGCGATCCCGATCCCGGCGACGCGCTCACGTACTCATTGCAAACGGATGCTTCATGGTTGAAACTCACCACTGGCAATAAAATTACCGGCACGCCGGCAAATGATCACGTGGGAAATTATGCGGTGACTTTGCAGGTGACCGACAAACTCGGTTTTGCGGCGACGCAAAAATTTTCTTTGCACGTGAAGAATGTGAATGATCCGCCGGCGTTCACCAGCAAACCGGATACGGTCGCCACCGAGGATCAACTGTATTCCTATAAATTCGCCGCGGTCGATCCCGATCGCGGCGACGCGCTCACTTATTCGCTGCAAACCAACGCGACGTGGTTGCACCTGACGAGCGACAACAAATTAACCGGCACGCCGGCGAATGCGAATGTCGGCAGCCACGCCGTGACGTTGCGCGCGACCGACCGGCAGGGTGTTTCCGCCGCGCAAACTTTTTCGGTGCGCGTGAAGAATGTGAATAATCCGCCGGTTTTCACGAGCCAGCCGGATACGGTCGCTACCGAGGATCAGCTCTATTCCTACAAATTCGCCGCCGGCGATCCCGATCCCGGCGATGCGCTCACGTACGCATTGCAAACGGATGCGGCGTGGTTGAAACTCGCCAACGACAATAAATTAACCGGCACGCCGACGAACGAAAATGTCGGCAGCTACACGGTGACGTTGCGCGCGACGGATAAACAAAATGTTTCAACCTCGCAAAGATTTTCACTGCGCGTAAAAAACGTCAATGACCCGCCGGTGTTTACCAGCAAGCCGGACACGGTCGCGATGGAAGATCAACTTTATGTTTATAAAATCGCCGTCTTCGATCCCGATCGCGACGAGACGCTCACTTATTCTTTGCAGAGCGAGGCGAACTGGTTGCGGCTCACCACCGACAATCAATTGACCGGCGCGCCGACCAATGAGCATGTCGGCAACTTTTCCGTGACGTTGGGCGTGATCGACCGGCAGGGCGCTTCCGCGTCGCAGCGATTTTCACTGCGCGTGAGAAATGTAAATAATCCGCCGGAGTTTACGAGCCAGCCAGACACGGTTGCTACCGAGGATCAGCTCTATTCTTACAAATTCACCGCCGCTGATCCCGATCTCGGCGAGGTGCTCAGCTTTTCGCTGCAAAGTAATGCGACGTGGTTGAAACTCACCAATGACAACAAATTAACCGGTACGCCGGCAAATGACCATGTCGGGAGCTACACCGTGACACTGCGCGCGACGGACAGACAAAATATTTCGGCCTCGCAAAATTTTTCGTTGCGCGTGAAGAATGTCAATGATCCGCCGGTTTTCACGAGCCAGCCGGATACCATCGCGACTGTTGATTCGCTGTACATTTATCGCCCAACCGTGGCGGATGTGGATCGCGGCGATGCCGTGCAAATTATCAAACGCACCGCGCCGGAGTGGTTGAGCTGGAACCCGAACACGCGCACGCTGCAGGGCAAACCCAATTCGCAACAAGCCGGAACGGTTCATCTCGTCAGTTTGCAGGCGCGTGACGCGGCCGGTGTTGCGGTTGAACAAAACTTTCGAATTCGCGTGGTCAGCCTGTCGCCGCCCGACGTCACCGCGCCGGCTGCGGCGCAGGCCGTGCAAATCGAGCCGGCGCAGTGGAGCGCGAATAAAAAATTCACGTTGCGTTGGCAAAATCCTTTTGACCCGAGCCGCGTCACCGGCGCGTATTACAAAATCGGCGCGCCGCCGGCGCACAATCAAGACGGCGTCTTCGTTGCGAGTCCGGACGGCGTGACGATTGACCAACTCGAGCTGCTGGCGACGCGCGAAGGCAAAACGCCGATTTATCTGTGGCTCGTGGATGGCCGCGGCAATGTTGATTTTCGCACGGCGGTCGCGATAAATTATCGGTACGACGCGACGCCGCCAACGGCGCCGCAAAATCTCGCGCCACATCGGCAATGGAATCGCGGCGACAGCTTGCTGCTGAAATGGACGCCGTCAACCGATGCGACCAGCGGAATTCGCCGCTATCACTTTTTTCTCGACGAAAAATTTTTCGGATTTGTCAACGGCGACGCCGGCAGTTTCGCGCTGATTCTGCAATTGAGCGAGGGCGAGCACGGCTGGACGTTTATGCCGGAAGACAGCGCCGGCAATCTCGGCCAGTGGGTTGGCGCTTCATTCAAAGTCGATCGCACGCCGCCAACATTGCAGCATAACGCCATTGATAGCGCGCTGGCCGCCACCGATCTCGTTTTGTCGACGCAGACCAATGATGCGCTGGCCGGAATTCGCGAGGTTCGCCTTTATTATCGCGCCGCCGGCGAGTCAACGTATCGAAATAAAATTTTGCAAAACGCGGGCGCGGCGTCATTTACGGTCCGTCTCGAAGCCGCCGAAATTCCGGCGAAAGGATTGCAATATTTCTTTGAAACCGCCGATTCCGCCGGCAATCGCGCGCGCTGGCCGCCTGGCGCGCCGGAAAATTTTCAATCGTTAGTGGTGAATTCGGCCAGTGTTGACGCGCCGGCGCCGTTTGTCGCCAATCGTTATCAACTGTTCTCCGTGCCGTATCTGCTGTTGAATGAATCGCCGGCGCAATGGCTCGAGGATGATCTGGGCAGTTACGATCAAACGGTGTGGCGGCTTTTTCGCTATCAACAGGATGAGGGCAATGTCGAATTGGGCAAACCGAATTTCGGAAATTTTGCGCCGGGCCGCGCGTACTGGCTGATCACCACAACGCCGCAAAATTTCGACGCCGGCCCGGTGCGCTCGCTGCGAACGAATGCGCCGTTTGCATTAAAACTGCAGCCGGGCTGGAATCTCATCGCGACGCCGTTTGATTTTCCCACCGCGTGGCCGGCAACGCAAAAACCGGAAAGCGTCGAAAATAATTTGTGGGCTTTTGATGGAACGAAATACCTCGATCAACAAAATACTTTGCTGCCGTGGCAGGGTTATTTTCTGCGCAATCTGGATTCACAACCGCAAATAATCAGCATCGCGCCGGTCGCGGGTAATGGCGTGAACAAATCCGCCGAGCCAGCGCCGGAAATCAACTGGCAGGTGCAATTGCGCGTTTCCGACGGCGACTTTTCCGATGAAGCGAATTATCTCGGCGTCGCGTCGCGCGCGGTGGAGAATTGGGATCCGCTCGATCTCTCGGAGCCGCCGACGATTGGCGAACACGTGAGTTTATATTTCGATCATCATGACTGGCCTCGTTTCGGGGGAAAATTTACGCGCGATTTTCGCCCCGCGGGCGACGCTGCGCAACAGTGGCCTTTCGTTGTGGTTGCCAGCCGGCCGGGGTTGCCGGTCGAGCTGCGCTGGAATCTGTCCGGCGATTTTCCGGCGGACTGGATTTTTTTGCTGCAGGATGTCGATGGGCATATCCGTCGCGAGATTCAACCGCAGGAGTTTCACCACGAGGAAAATTACACTTTTCGCGCGACCGCGCAACCGCGCCACTTTATCTGGTGGGCGGGAAAAAAAGAGCAGTTGGATGAGGCCGGAGCATTGCGGGATTTAGTTCCCGCGGCGTTTGAGCTGGCGCCGAGTTATCCCAATCCTTTGCGACTCGCGGATTTGCCGCAAATCGGCGTCATTCGCTTTGGTTTGCCGAACGCCAACTCCGTGCGCCTGACGATTTTTGATATGGCCGGACGCACGGTGCGAACTTTAGTGCATGGCGAAAATTTGAATGCCGGTTATCACGAGGTCAGATGGAACGGCCGCGATAATCTCGGCCGCGCCGTTACGGCAGGAATTTACATTTATCGGCTCGAAGCGGCGAATTTCAGCGCGAGCCACAAACTTATTTTGTTGCGATAAAATGCCAACACGCCTCCATCCGTTGCGAAGCATCCGGGAGCTTGCGGACGACGTTTGTCGCGGCAGCTACCGGCGGCTTGCGCTCGGCATGCTTGCCATGCTTGCGATATTTTTTTCTCCCGCGGCGGCGCAAACTCAAATCGATTTGAAGCGCGCGCAGGAATTTTATGAGAAAGCGTTGCAGGAGAAAAAAATAACGGCCCGCGTCGAGCTGCTCCGGAAAGCCGCGCAGTTGTACGAAGCCAGCGACCTCACGACGTTGCCCCCGGCGGCGCGCCGGCAATTCGCGGCGATTCATTTTGCGCTCGGCCGCGAATATTTTCAGCAGGCGAAATGGCCGGCGGCGATCGTTCATCTGGAAAAGGCCATCGCCGGCGATCCCACTTTTTTCGCCGCGCCTGCCACGCTCGGCCTGATTTATTTTCAGCAACGAAAATATGACGAGGCGATTGCGGCGTACAATCAAGTGCTGCCGGCGCAACCCTCGGCGCAACTTTACAACAACCTCGGCGCGGCGCATGAAGCGAAAGGCGATCCGGCCGCGGCCGTTGCAGCTTATCGCCGCGCGCTGGAATTGGACGCCGGCCTGCTGCCGGCGCAAAAAAATTTGCAACGCGCGCTGGAGAAACTGGCGCTCAACCAACCGTCGTCCGCGCTGGAAACAAAAATCGCCGCCATTGATTCGGCGCAACTGGCGGCGCAGCGCCGGGATTCGCTTGCCGCGATCGCACCAAAATCCGTTCAGCGTCTGCTCAAAAACAAAACGCCGAGGGGCCAAAAATCCGACCGCGTCAAAACGCCGGAAACCAGAACGTCCGCGATTGCCGAAAAAAATAAAAATGCGCCGGCTATAAAAAGGGACAAACCAAAGCGCCAGATCGAAACGGCGACCTCTTCGCCAGCGCGTTCCGTCGTATTGAAAAAGGATTCGCTTGCGGCGCGCCAATTTGCGGGCCTTGACGCAACGAAAAAAATTGCGGAGAAAACGTTATCGCCTCCGCCCTCGCCGCCACCGGTCATCATTTCCGTCGCGAAAACCTCATCCGGCAATTCCGCGTTCGCGTATGTCTGCGGCGCCGGCGTCGTGCTGTTTGGTGTTCTCATTTTCACGCAGCGCCATCGCCTCAATCGCGTGTGGCTGCAATTCAAACCGGCACTGGCGGCGCCGGCGGCCATCGTGACCGAGGAGCGTTTAATTCCCGCAGCCGCGGCGCCTCGTGTCGCTGCAATCAAGCACAAAAAACTCACCGTGGCGCCGATCGCCGAGAAACAGCCTGTTGCTGTGGCGGAAGAATCCATATCGCCGCCGGACGATGACAGTCGCGAGTTGCGCCAACCCTCGCTGCAAACGCAGGCGTTCTTCGCGGAAATGATTGCGGCCGAGCCGGAGATCGAAGAGTTTGTCAATGAATTGCTGGAAGCTTCCGCTGACTTTAGCGCGGAGTTGAAACCAACCAACGGCCACGTCGACGCTGCACTTGCCGAAACGGCAAAAGTATCCGATGAGAATGAAAGCGTCGTTCTCGCAGACGAACTGCTGACGTCATCACCAATCGTGGTGTCCGTTGCCGAGTTGAATGAAAAACCAGTAATCAGTGATCAGTTACCAGTCATCAGTAACCAGTTGCCAGTAACCAGTTATCAGCAACGAGAAACCAGTGACCAGTTACCAGTAATCAGTGATCAGTTATCAGTTATCAGTAACCAGTTGCCAGCAACCAGTTACCAGCGACAAGAAACCAGTAGCCAGTTACCAGTAACCAGTAATCAGTTGCCAGCAACCAGTTACCAGCAACAAGAAACCAGTAACCAGTCACCAGTAACCAGTAGCCAGTTACCAGTAATCAGTAATCAGTTACCAGTAACCAGTTACCAGCAACAAGAAACCAGTAACCAGTCACCAGCAACCAGCTACCAGATACCAGCTTTAGGCCGGTATCAAATCGAGCGTGAAATCGGCAAGGGGGCGATGGGGAAAATTTATCTGGCGCGGGATCCGAAGCTGGATCGCCGGGTGGTGATCAAAACGGTTTCCTTCAAGCTGGCGGCGAGCGAAGCCGATATAACGACGCTTAAAGATCGCGTCTATCGCGAGGCGCGCGCGATTGCGAAGCTGAGCCATCCCAATATCGTGGTGGTTTATGACGTTGAAGACGATCAGGAGTTGTCGTATATCGTGATGGAGCACATCGAGGGGCGGGATTTGCGGCAGGCTCTGCAAGGCGAGCGCCGCTTCGATTATGGGCGCGCGGTTAAAATTATCGCGCAGGTGTGCAGCGCGCTGGATTACGCGCATCATGAGGGCATTATTCATCGCGACATCAAGCCATCGAACATCATGCTGCTGCCGAGCGACAAAGCGAAAGTGACGGATTTCGGCATCGCCAAAATTGCGGATAACTTTTCGTTGACGCTGCCCGGCCACGTGCTGGGAACGCCGAGCTACATGGCGCCGGAACAATTCGACGGCGAGACCAGCGATAGCCGCGCCGATATTTTTTCGCTGGGCGTGGTTTTGTATGAGCTGCTGACCGGCGTGCGTCCGTTTGCCGGCGATTCGCTCGCGGCGCTGGCGTACAAAATCGTCCACAAAGTGCACATTCCGCCGAGCCTGCAAAATGTGGAACTGCCGCTGGAGTTGGATGAGATTATCGGCAAGGCGCTGGCGAAAAATCCCGATGAACGCTATCAAACCGCGCTCGAATTTCGCGAGGCGCTGCTGGCAGTAAAAATCGAAGCCGCGGCTTGAAATGATTTATTATTGTTGCCTGGCAGTTGTGGCTTCATCCGGCGGGGTCGCTTCCGGCCAGGTGAAGATATCATCCATGGTTACACTGAAGCCGGGCATCAGCTCCGGACAAGTGAGCCGCTCTCTTTCCCAGCGCTGTTCCGTCGGCGTTATTACCATCACGCCCTTCTGGAAGGGATCGGCAATCCAAACCACACGGCTGCCTTTTTCAAGATAAAGTTTGGCCTTCTCGAAAAGCTCCGTCCATTTGTCCCCGAGCGAGACAATTTCGATGGCCAAATCCGGAGCGCGAGTCGCATACCGTTTGTCCCGCTCCAAACTTGCGTTGAGAATAACCGAGAGATCGGGAAGCCGCCCTTCATAAGGATTATCAGGCCAGAGCCGATGCTCAAACTCCGTTCGCACTCTGCCGATTGGGTTGGCCAGAAAATAATTGGTCAATCTCGCCCCGAAAAGTGACTGGGTGTCGGAATGTTTCGCGTCAGGCATTTTAAAAACCATCCTTCCGTCGATCAACTCAAAAATTCGACCATCGGCTAATTCGGTGGCTTCTTCCATCGTCAGCCTGGCGGGCGGTGATTCAGATGGTTTCTGCCGCAACGGAACTTCAACCGTCGGGCGTATCGCTGCGCTGATGCCGGGGGGTTCTATCGTCGTTGTCATAACTGTCGCGTTCCAATTATATTTTTCGTACAAAAAAGCCGTATCGGCACTCCAAGAACTTCATTCAAAATAAAAAAAGCTGTAGCAAAAAGCAAGTTTTATCTCAATTCGTCACTGGCGCGATACTGGCTTTTCCCGTCTTGTTTTGTAAAGCAGCGACTCAACGCAAAAGCAGGGCTTTGCGGGTCTCGCGAAACTCTCCTGCTCTCAGGGTGTAGAAATATAAACCTGAACCCGTCGGCTTTCCGAAACTGTTTCTCCCATCCCATCGAACGGTGTAAGAACCTGGTCGTTTCTCCTCATCCACAAGGGTACGAATCTCCTGACCGTTGGCGTTGAAAATTTTTATAGTGACATGAGTGGGTTCGGGAAGCTGGTAGCGAATTTCCGTTTCGGGATTTCCCGCAAAGCGGGATTTCGCTCCGTTCAAGAAGGGATTGGGATAGTTTTGAGAAAGAGTGAACTGATGAAGTATATCACTGGCATTATTCGATACCTGAGTATTGCCTGGGCCTTCAAGAACATAAATTTTGTCTTTAGCCAAAACGACGAGTTCGTTCCTGCCGTTGTTATCGTTATCCGAAACAACTATTCTATTAATCTCTCCACCAAAAGTGTATTTCCATTTTTCAAGAAGATTCGCATCCAGAACTTTAACTGTCGCTTTGTCCCTGATCACAATTTCAAGATTTCGGTCTCCATCCAGGTTGTTTACCAATTCCACCCAGCCGGTAATGCCTGCGCTTTTAAGTAAATTAAGATTATGGTCCAGGATGTATTGCTTCAGACTGCCATCAGTCGCAACAATTTCGCTTTTTCCATCCCTGTTAAAATCAGCTATGGCCCATGTTCCTCTTCCAGGGAATTCAGTAGAATACTGCAAGTTGAAAGTCCTGTAAATTCTTTTGGTGTCTATATTGATCAGATGAAGTTGAGAAATTCCAGGATAATGAATCTGATCGTGCAGCTCAAATACAAGAACCTCAAATTTGCCATTCCCCTCCCCATCCACAAAGACATTATGTATAGAGCCATTGCTTGATTCTCCGCCTCCGGAATTATCGTATCCCAATGTGAACTCCTCATTTCCGTCCTCATCCACGACAATTGTATAGAAATCATCATCCGTGGTCAAAGTGCCGTTGTGATTATATCCATCTCCAGACACGCCGTTGTGAACCGTTGCCGCAAAATTGGAAAACTCTAATTTTCCATCATTGTTGATATCTGCGATAGAGGTAATTTCGTGTTTTGGCCCGACCCCGTAGTGCCAGATTTCTGACCCCGTGTTATAATTAAAGACGGCATAGCCGCGTGGAGCTCCACAATATCCAGCACCTTCGCTGACCACAATATTTCCGTTTGGAAGCCTGGTTACCGGCCACATGCCGCGATCATTCTCATCATGTGGAGCGGGTTTGACAAATGTCTTTATTAAATTGCCAGAACCATCATAAAAGAAACATTTCATCGTGTAATTTGTGGAAAACTGTTTTGCGTCTCTTCCCAGGCCAATATCCGCCATTCCATCTCCGTTCACATCCTCAATCATGGTGACGTAGGAACGGTCTGGCTCAAGCGATACGCTTCTCAGCACCGTGCCCTCGCTGTTGAAGATTTTCATCGTCGAGCCGTTGGTGGTGATGATTTCCAACTTATCATCCCCGGTAACATTGCCAGTCAGGACGTGATCATAATCAGCCGCAGCACTGCTTGACCACTTTACGGCAAATTGACCTTCTGATCGCACCGTTGATGAGAATGAATAGTAGTTGTGCCCTATTATGTCATTCCGTTCGTGACGCCAGCCTTTTTCCTGCAACGTAACCGGCGTTATCGTAACGGTTATTTTCCCAAAGTTATCGTCCCGATAAGTATCTGTTATAAAAAATCGCAGCCAGCCTTGTTGCTGGGGATGATTCACCTCAACGCGAGTCGCTTCATCCTTGTAAGCTGTTGTCCACGCAATGGCGTCTTTATTGCGATTGTCGTATTCTACCGCTACCCAGTTCCAACCACCGGTGCTGTTGGAAATCCGAACATCAAAAAGCCCGTTGGGCAACCTGACTTCCACTGCGGTTGGGAAAAGTATAAAGCAATTCTGCTTTGGATCTACCTCAACTTGTGTACTGACCTGTGTCGAAACGTTTGTTATCGTAACGGTTATTTTTCCAAAGTTATCATCACGATAAGTATCTGTGATGAAAAATCGCAGCCAGCCTTGTTGCTGCGGATGGTACACTTCGACGCGAGCCGCCTCGTCCTTGTAAGCTGTTGTCCATGAGCTGGCGTCTTTATTGCGATTGCTGTATTCCACTGCTACCCAGTTCCAACCACCGGTGCTATTCAAAATTCGAACATCATAAAACCCGTTAGGCAACCTGACTTCCACTGCAGTAGGAAACAGGATGAAACAATTTTGTTTCGGATCTACCTCTACCGTCGTCTGTTGACCAGGCGATTTGCTATTCCATGTCATAACAAGTGTGACAAGAAGAATCGCTGCGTTCTTAAAAGTTTCAGCAATCATGTTCTCTCTTTCGAAGGTTTCAATAGTTTTATTGCTCTACGCTCAACCGTCTCTCAACTGCCATTCTCGCAACTCCCATTCCATCTTCAAAAAATAAAAAAGCCTCAACACTCATGATGTCAGGGCTTTAATTTTTTGAGAATTATGCCAGAGAGACAAATTACAAATGCAACAATACAGTCTCCTTTTTACTAAAAATGCTATTTCGCAATCTCTTTTTTACAACAACCTACGGCGCCAGTGACGGGTGGGTAGCGCAGACATCTTGTCTGCCCCGCGAACGGGGCGCTACGTTTTCCACCCAAAATCTGAGGCGATACACAACAACTTCACTCCTTCCTGATTCCCAGCTTCTCCATCTTCCGATACAAATGGCTTCGTTCGATGCCGATGACTTCGGCGGTCTGGGGAATGTTCCAGTTATGTTCTTCGAGGGCGGTGAGGATAAAGCTGCGTTCAAAATTTTCGCGGGCATGGCGGAGAGTTTCAGGAGTGGGCGTGGCGTCAATATCCGGAAAGCGAAGCACGTTTTGGACGATGCGGCCGGTGACGCGCGCAGATTCGGTGAGGATGGTCAGTTTCTCGATGAAGTTCTTCAGCTCGCGCACGTTGCCCTTCCAGGGCAAGCTGGTGAGTACTGGGCCGGCATCGGGCAAAAGCTCTTTTTTTGACAGGTTGTTGGTGCGGCAGGTTTCGGCAAGAAAGTATTTGGCCAGAGAGACGATATCTTCCCGACGTTCGCGCAACGGCGGCAAATGCACGGGCACAACGTTGATCCGGTAAAACAAATCTTCACGGAATGCGCCGCCAGCAACCATCTTTTCAATGTTTTTGTTCGAGGCGAAGATGAGACGCACGTCAATCTGTTCATGTTTTTCAGCGCCGACGCGCAGGATTTCGCCCTGCTCCAACACGCGGAGTATCTTGGCCTGAGCCAGCAAGCTTAGATCGCCAATCTCATCAAGAAAAATAGTGCCGGTGTTTGCCAGAGCGAAAAGGCCCTTTTTTGCGGTACGGGCATCCGTGAAGGCGCCTTTCTCATGACCGAAGAGCTCGCTTTCGATGAGCGTGTCGGGGATGGCGGCGCAATTCACGCGTATAAAGGGCGCGCTGGCGCGTTTGCTGTGTTTGTGAATGGCGAGAGCGACAAGCTCTTTGCCCGTGCCGCTTTCACCCGCGATCAGAATGGGCGTATGGGTTGGCGCCAGCACGTCGATGAGCGCAAAGACTTTGCGCAGAGCCGGACTTTCGCCGATCATCCCGTAGCGCTCAAAAAAATTTGCTGCTGCAAGCTCGGCCTGTTTTCGCAGGGCGCTTGCCTCTAAAGCGTTGCGAACCGTGATGAGAACGCGCGGCGCTTCCAAAGGCTTTTCGAGAAAATCATACGCGCCCAGTTTGGTCGCCGCAACGGCGCGTTGAATCGTGCCCTGGCCCGAGATCATGATCACCGTCAGGCCCGGCTTCATGGCGAGCGCTCTTTGCAACACCTCGATGCCATCCATGTCCGGCAGGACGAGATCAAGAAGCATTAAATCGGCATGATTGGTTGCGAGAGCTGTAAGTGCGCTTTGACCATTCTCAGCGGAAAAAACGCTGAAGCCCTCGAATTGCAACACATCGGTCAACAAATCGCGGAAGGTCTTGTCGTCATCAACTACCAGAATATAAGCATTCTCCATAATAGCTTAATTTTGCACTAAAATAAAATCGCAACGAAAAAAGAACTGCAACGAAAGGAAATTTGTAAATTTCAGAAATTATCTATCCCACCAATTGGGTAGGATTATGTTTTTAGGCGCCGTTGATGAAATCCGCGATTTTAAAGGCTTTTTTTCGTTGCAGTTCTCTTTTCGTTGCAAAATTCAGGTAGTACGTTACACGGGCAAAATTACAAACACCACGGTTCCCATGCCGGCTTCACTTTTAATTTCAATCGTTCCGCGATGGTCTTCGATGATCTTGCGAGCGATGGTGAGGCCGAGGCCCGTGCCGTCTGTTTTGGTGGTGAAGAAGGGCTCAAAAAGTTTTTCGCGCACCTCCGGCGGCATACCGCGGCCCGTATCGGCAATCTCGATTCGCACATACGCCGCGCTATCTTCTCCGGATTCAAATCGCAAGGCTTGTGCCAATCGTGTCGTGATCGTTAGCTTGCCCTGTTCATCCATGGCTTCAAGACTGTTGTCGAGCAGGACTTCAAGAGCCATGCGAATTTGATTTTCGTCCAGATTTATTTGCGGCAGGTCTGCTGCCAAATCCATTTCGATTTGGATTGGTTCGGAGATTCGTGAGCGAATTTTTTCGAGACATTGCCGGATAATCTCGTTGAGGTCTTGCGGGCGTAGGTTGGGCGCTTCCAAGCGGACGAGCTTCATAAAACCATCCGTGAACTCGCGCAAGCGGCGGACTTCATGGGTGACGTAATCCACGTAACGGTCATATGCCTCGGCTTTCGGAGCACTGTCCCGCTGGTATTCCATCTGGAGTCTTTGGACCGCCAGCATAACCGAAGACAGCGGCGTCTTGATCTGATGCGCCAGTCGCTGGGCCATGGCGGCCCAGGCGATCACGCGCCGCGACTGCGCCAATGCGGTCACATCTTCCAACCGGCGACTTTTACGGCGCAAACGACGGACTGCCGCAACGATAGCGAAAGTCAGGCCGCCACCAACGAGGAAGCTGAAAATGAGAGGCCACGCCAAACCCAGGGCTGCTCCATAGTTGCGCCGCAATTCCAGTCGATACCACCTGTCGGCGCTCACCAAAAAAATTTCTTTTCCTTTTCCAAAACCATTGCTGATCACCTGCGCCGTTGGTGAGATTGCCGGGTATTGGGCCAGCAGCGAGAGGCTCCTGGAAAACACGTATAAAGCGGAGGCACTGCAGATGATGATTTCCGGATCGTCATCGACGTTGAGATCGGCAAGCCGAGGCTTGTCACCTGGAGTTTCACCAGGCTTAAAGGAATGTACGATGTCGTTTTTAAGGTTACGAAGTTGTATAACGCCGCCAACCCAGCAGGTTGGAAATTCGTCTACGCCGTCGCCGTCAAAGTCGATGAACAGGAGAGCATCGGTGAGCTGATGCTCGGATTCCCTGGTGCGGAACATTCTCCCGTGATCGAAGTCCCAGAATCCAATCAAACTCTTTTCCGGAGGGTGCTGATTGCGGCTCCATTTCAAGACGAGAATTTCAGGACGCCCGTCATGATCCAAATCGTGCGCCAAAGGATAAACGGTGGAAAACACGCCGCCCATGGTGCGCGCCACGAGTTTCCGGCCATCCTGGGCTAAGATTAGCAGGTAGGCGTGCGAATCATCAGTTTCATTCACGACTTCGCTGCTGCCATTGTCAGGAGCGTCAGTCTCACACAGGATTTCGGTTTGCCCGTTGCCATCAAGGTCAGCGAGAGCCACTTTTCCGATCTTCGTGCCGGTTGGATAGCTCCAGATGAGCGCACCCGTCAGGTAGTCGTACACCCGGATTCCCCGTGGTTGATAGGCATAACTCGTAAAAACTCTGAGGACAAGATCAGCGCGTCCATCACCGTTTGCATCCATCATGCCGACAGGATTAACCACGCAACGCCATGGGCGCTCTCCTCGAGAACGACCCGTGACAATCGGAAATTGTTTGAGCGAGTCCCCGTTGTTGTTGAAAATTTTCAGAAGAACGTTATTTCCAAATTGCTCGGAGACAAAAATCTCCGGCGCCGCATCCCCTTCAACATCGAAGCACCCGGCGTCAATAGGGTTGATAAAGTTTTGTTGAAATCTCGGCCTGGTCATGGATGCGTCCGAGACGGTTATGTGATTCGTCTCATCCACCTTCAATTCCGCCGCACGGCTGATCTTGAGAATTTCGCTAATGCCATCGCCGTCTATGTCGGTGATCTCAAAACTTGTAACTGCTGACGGAGCCGAACCCTGGCCGATGACGTCAAGTTTGTAAGGAAGGCGATCAGGATCAGGAGATTGGTCGTTTTGTTTCTGGCAGCTGGAGATGCAGTTCCCCATGATGAAAATTTCCAGCAGTCGAAGGAGACAGGTTTTAGCTCGTGTTCTCACAGCATCAGCATATTGACTCAACTTTTAATTGGCCATTCACATTGCTGATTTTCTTGCGCATAAAAAACATGCCAAATCTTTTGCAGAATGTCAAGCCCAAAATCTTTGATTCGATTATTTGAACCTTTGCCGAAACGCCGGAAACAGGGCCTTCGCTTTTTGCAAAAGGGAATCGGCTTCCTGCGTGCGCCCCAACATGCGCAGCGCATTCGCTTTGTTCGCCATCGCCGGCGCGTAAGTGGAGTCAACGGCCAGCGCGCCTTCCGCGGCTTTGATGGCTTCTTCGGGTTTGTTGCGCGCAATATTTGCCGAGCACATACTGCAATAAATGTAGGGATCCTGCGGATTGAATCGCTTCGCGCGCTCATAACTCTCGAGCGCTTCCTCCGGCCTGCCGAGATTGAGCAGCGCCGTGCCATGATTGGCCCACGCCAGGGCGAACGTCGAATCGAGTTTCACGGCGCGATCGAAATGCTTTAATGCTGCGGCCCAATCATGCGCGCCGGCTTTTTGCAGGCCGCGATCGAGCTCCTGGCGCGCGGCGGCGGGATCGTGCGCCTTGCAGCTCACCATGGACAAACTCAAAATCGCAAAAAACAGGAAGCCGTTATGAATTGTTTTCATCGTTATTCCTCTTTCGCTTAAAAATAAACAAATCTTTCGCAAAAATCAAGCTTCGAGTTTTATTCGATGGCGATTTAAAATTCAGACTGCGTCCGCAGGAAATTTTTTCTGACTTTTGCGGCCTCATAAACCACAACGCGGACAAGCCGCAACCTTACAGGCGCAGCCAAACAGGTTTAAAAAAATTGCCCCAACGGATAGATGAACCCAACGGATAAGGCTTTTACAGTTGGGTTCATCTATCCGTTGGCGCTAAAAGTTGGAGACTTTTGAAAATGTCACGAAACCCCTATGAATACTGAGCGAAATGACATTCATCTAAAAAATCTTTGCTTTTTTCTGCACAGATTTGACTATTAACGGATTATTGATTCAAAACCATCACGGTTTTCGTCGCCGTTTTATTTTCGGACTGGATCGTCACCAGATATAAACCGGTCACGCAAAAACTGCCGGTTCGATCTTTGCCTTCCCAATACACCACATTGCTTCCGTACGACATGATTTGATTTTCCTGCAGCGTACGCACCAGCCGGCCGGCGGTATTGTAAATTTTGATCGTCACTTCCGCTTCCTGCCCCAGCGCAAAAGAAATCGCGGTTTTGGTATCAAAGCCGCCGCCGCGAGGAGAAAAAATACGCGGTTGGCTCGCAATGTTGAAGAGACCGGCCTGGCTGCCGGCACTTAAATCCTCATACAACGCAAACACGCCAGCTTGTTTAAAAGTCGTCGTGATTTTATTGTTCGCTATGTCCACGGATCCGCCGAGGCGCTGCCAGTCACTTTTGCCATCGGCGGAGTGATAGAACGCCAGCTTTTTCTCATTTTTGCCGGTGAGCAGGGAATCAGGATAAAACAGCGCCAGCGTTGCGGGTCTGGCCAGCTCAGGATTGCCGGGCGCGATCTCGATTTTAAAACAGAGCCTGGCAAAGGTCACTTGCTGGTCATCATTTTTCGGAATAAAATCCTGCGCGGGGCACTCGCGCACAAAGAGCTGCGCATCGTTGCTGAGATCACCAGGTGGAATGTAAATTTCCAGCTTGCCATTATCAATGGAGAAATGCGACCCTTGCCGCGCCGCAACGGTTTGCGAGGCGCGCACGACGGTGACTCGCACAAAATCGTGGCTCTCGTGCCGCAAAGTGTCCCACGCCGATAAACGCAGCCAGTAAGAACCATTCGGCAGGCCTGCGGTATCCCAAATCGCCAGCGTGTCATTACGGATTTCTTTGGTTGATTGTGTTTTTAAAAATCGCTCGGTTTTCCAGTCCGATTCTTTGATTTTCTCACGCTCAGTTTCGTAAGCATAACTGAGTTGATAATTTTTAAAATCCCGTATCGGCGAACTATCGAAGGCCGAGCCAATGATCGCTGTTTTGCCTGCAACCACTTGATCAGGACTGGGCGAGTTTATTGCAACCGTCGGTTGCGTAATATCAACTGTGAATGTCCATGTTGCGGGTGTGGGATCAATATTTCCCCACGCATCGCGGGCTCTGACATAAAATCGATATGTTCCATTTTGGGAAAGTGGCGTTAGAACTGAAGTGCGCGTTGAAAATAATTCCCAATCACGTTCGTCAGGGACTCTCGAAGTGTCAACGATGACATAAGAATACAACAGTTGATCCTGCGCGGCCCGATAATCTCTTCCGGAAAATTCAAAAAGCGTGGTTGACGTTCCAATTAAATTTTTAGGGCCTGCAATAATAAAAGTAAATGGCGGGGTTCTGTCCGGGTTCACTCGGCTAACGCCAGCGTTAGCGCCGAACCACAAAGCCCCATCACCTGATTCAAGGATTGCATAAACCGGGATAAGCGCCAACCCATCCATATTGGTAAAAGTATTCCAGATTTTATCCTGATACCGGCTGACCCCTCCTCCAGGCGTTCCGAACCATAAAGCCCCATCATGGGACTCAATGATTTCACCAACAAAATTATCAGCCAGGCCATTGGCTGTGGTTAAGGTTGTCCAGTTCCCATTCTGGTAACGGTTAAGGCCTCCACTCGTTCCAAACCATATTTGCTCCGGAACGATCTTCAAGGACAGCGCCAACATCATTATGCGCCAAACCGCTCTCAGTTGTAAAGATTGTCCATTTGTTTTGATAATAGCGGATTAAACCATCTCTTGTTCCAAGCCATAAGGCCCCATCACTGGACTCATAAACAACACGAATAAAGCGAAGCGCAAAACCATCTGCATCCTTAAAGGTTCTCCAGATGCCATTTTGATACCGGCTGACACCTCCATACACGGTTCCGAACCACATGGCCCCATCACGGGACTCAATAATTGCGGAAACTTCATTATCTGCAAGTCCGTCAGCGGTAGTGAAGCTTGTCCATATACCGTTCTGATAGCGGCTGACGCCTCCATAAGTTCCAAACCACAGAGCTCCATCATGGGATTCAAAGATTGATCTTACTGTATTATCAACCAGACCATGGGCTACGGTAAAGGTAGTCCAAACTCCATCTTTGTACCGGCTGACGCCACCATCATATCCGTATGCCGTCGCCTGGGAAGTTCCAACCCATATCGCACCATCGCTCGACTCGTAGATCTCATTGATAGAATTTGATCTCAGACCATCTGCCGTCGTAAAGGTTATCCAGATTCTATTCTGATATCGGCTAACGCCTCCCCTCGTACCAAACCACACAGCGCCATCGCTTGCCGCAAGAACAGCCCAAACATGATTATCAGCCAACCCTTCGGTTGTGGTGAATGTGGTCCACGTTCCATCCTGATACCGGCTAACTCCTCCCTCAGCAGTGCCAAACCACAAGGCGCTATCGCTGGACTCGCTGATTGCAAGAACATAATTATCAGGCGATCCATTATTGGTGATGAAAGAGTTTGTCAGGATTCCATCCTTATATCGGCTGACTTGACGTCCGTAAGCGCCGAACCACAAAGCGCCATCACGGGATTCCAGAATAGAGAACACCTCGACAAAAGTCAACCCGACAGTCGTCCAAATTCCGCTCAGATACCGATTAACTCCACCCCGCGCCGTAAGAACCCACACTGTGCGATCTCTCGTTTCAAGAATTGCATTTATCCAATTGTTAACAAGCCCATCCGCAGTTGTAAAAGTTGTCCAGATTCCATTTTGATAACGGTTGAGGCCATTGGCAGTTCCAAACCACAAAGCGCCGTCACGAGACGCGGCAATCGCTCTGACCCAATTATCAGCCAACCCATGAGCGACCGTGAAGGTTTTCCAAATGCCATCCTGATATCGACTGGCACCACCACGCCAGGTTCCGAACCACATTGCCCCATCAAGAGACTGACTGATGGCAAACACATCATTGTCGGCCAGCCCTTCGGCTGTGGTAAAGGTCCTCCAAATTCCATCCAGATAGCGACTGGCCCCTCTGTCAGAGCCAAACCACAAAGCCCCATCACGAGCCTCGAAGATTGTATAAACATAATTACCAGCCAGGCCATCAGCAGTAGTGAAGGTTGTCCATAAATCCTGCTGTTGCGCTGTGGTTGCAGTGACAAGCATTAAAACCCAAAAGATCGTTTTATCAAAAGCTTTTTTCATGAGTACACTTCGTCGTGCATAGACTCTCAAAAGTATAAGCCACTATTTATTCAATACCATCACCGTCTTCGTCGCCGTTTTATTTGCGGCCTGGATCGTCACCAGATATAAACCGCTCACGCAAAAACTGCCGGTTCGATCTTTGCCATCCCAGTATACCACATTGTTTCCATGCGACATCGCGGTATTTTCGGTGAGCATGCACACCAGCCGGCCAGCGGTATTGTAAATCCTGATCGTCACTTCCGCTTCCTGCCCCAGCTCGAAAGAAATCGCGGTTCTGGTGTCAAAGCCGCCGCCGCGAGGAGAAAAAATACGCGGTTGGCTCGCAATGTTGAAGAGACCGGCCTGGCTGCCGACGCTTAAATCCTCATACAACGCAAACACGCCAGCTTGCTTGAAGGCCGTCGTGATTTTATTGTTCGCGATGTCAACGGAACCGCCGAGGCGTTGCCAGCCACTTTTGCCATCGGCGGACTGATAAAAGGCTAATTTCTTCTCATTTCTGTTTGCCGCCAAAGAGTCGGGATAAAACAATGTTAACGTTGCCGGCCTAATCAACTCGGGAGGGTTGGGCGCGATTTCGATTTTAAAACAGAGCCTGGCAAAGGTCACTTGCTGGTCATCATTTTTCGGAATAAAATCCTGCATGGGGCAATCGCGCACATTGAGCTGCGCATCGTTGCTGAGATCACCTGGGGGAATGTAAATTTCCAGTTTGCCATGATCAATGGAGAAATGCGAGCCTTGCCGCGCCGCAACGGTTTGCGAGGCGCGCACGACGGTGACGCGCACAAAATCGTGGCTCTCGTGCCGCAAAGTGTCCCACGCCGATAAACGCAGCCAGTAAAAACCGTTCGGCAAGCCGGCAGTATCCCAAATCGCCAGCGTATCGTTGCGGATTTCTTTGGTCGGTTGCGTGATTAAAAATCGCTCCGCTTTCCAGTCCGCTTCTTTGATTTTCTCCCGCTCCGATCCATAAGCGTAACTGAACTGATAATTTTTGAAGTCGCGAATCGGCGAACTGTCAAAGGCCGAACCAATGATCGCGGTCTTGCTTGCAACCACTTGATCGGCGCTGGGCGAGTTTATTGCAACGGTAGGTTGAGTGATATCAACCGTAAAAATCCAAGTTGGAGGTGTGGGGTCGATATTTAGCCATTCATCTCGGGCTCGAACGTAGAATATATGGATACCATTTTCTAAAGATCGTATTTCAGCAGAAGTGGCTTTTTCAAATGGCTGCCAGTCGCTGCTGTCCGGAATCAATGGGCTTTTAACAATGGCCCAGGAATAGGAGAATTGCTCCTGGGGTGTATCAGAATCTCTTCCGATAAATGTGAAAAAAGTGGTTGAGGTTTCAATTAGTTTTTTAGGTTTTTTAGTGATGAAAGTAAATGGCGGGCTTTTATCTGGTTTCAATAGGCTAACGCCTCCACCATATGTTCCGAACCACAACGCCCGATCGCGGGACTCATGGATGGCACTAACATAATTACTAGCCAGCCCATCGGCCGTGGTAAAGGTTTTCCAGATGCCTTCGTGATAGCGGCTGACGCCTCCACCTGTTCCGAACCACAACGCCCCATCGCGGGACTCATGGATGGCACCAACATAATTAGTAGCCAGCCCATTGGCCGTGGTAAAGGTTTTCCAGATACCTTCTTGATAGCGGCTGACGCCTCCATCATCTGTTCCGAACCACAACGCTCCATCGGGGGACTCATGGATGGCATTAACATAATTACTAGCCAGCCCATCGGCCATGGTAAAGGTTTTCCAGATGCCCTCTTGATAGCGGCTGACGCCTCCAGAATATGAATATGTTCCGAACCACAACGCCCGATCGCGGGACTCATGGATGGCAGTAACATGATTATCCGCCAGCCCATCGGCCGTGGTAAAGGTTTTCCAGATACCCTCCTGATAGCGGCTGACGCCTTCACCTGTTCCGAACCACAACGCCCCATCGCGGGACTCAAGAATGGCACTAACATTATTATCAGCTAGCCCATCGACCGTGGTAAAGGTTTTCCAGATGCCTTCTTGGTAGCGGCTGACACCTGCACTGGTTCCGAACCACAACGCCCCATCGCGGGACTCAAGAATGGCACTAACATTATTATCAGCCAGCCCATCGACCGTGGTGAAGGTTTTCCAGATGCCTTCTTGATAGCGGCTGACGCCTCCAAAAGCTGATCCGAACCACAACGCCCCATCGCGGGACTCATGGATGGCATTAACTCGATCATCTGCCAGCCCATCGGCCGTGGTGAAGGTTTTCCAGATGCCTTCGTGATAGCGGCTAACGCCTTCAGAAGTTCCGAACCACCACGCCCCATCGCGAGACTCATGGATGGCAGTAACCCAATCATGAGCCAGCCCATCGGCCGTGGTAAAGGTTTTCCAGATGCTTTCATGATAGCGGCTGACGCCTCTACCTGTTCCGAACCACAACGCCCCATCGCGGGACTCAAGGATGGTATTAACAAAATTACTCGCCAGCCCATTGGCCGTGGTAAAGGTTTTCCAGATACCTTCTTGATAGCGGCTGACGCCTCCACCATAAGTTCCGAACCACAACGCCCCATCGCGCGACTCATGAATGGCAAGAACATCGTTAGCAGTCAATCCATCGGCCCAGGTGAAGGTTTTCCAGATGCCTTCTTGATAGCGGCTGACGCCTCCACCATAAGTTCCGAACCACAATGCCCCATCGCGCGACTCATGAATGACACGAACATCATTATCAGCCAGCCCATCGGCCGTGGTAAAGGTTCTCCAGACGCCTTCTTGATAGCGACTGACGCCTCCACCATAAGTTCCGAACCACAACGCCCCATCGCGGGACTCATGGATGGCACTAACATGATTATCCGTCAGCCCATCGGCCGTGGTGAAGGTTTTCCAGGTTACATCATAGCGGCTGACGCCTCCACCATAAGTTCCGAACCACAACGCCCCATCGCGGGACGCATAGATGGCAGTAACATGATTATCCGCCAGCCCATCGGCCGTAGTGAAGGTTTTCCAGGTTACATCATAGCGGCTAACGCCTCCCCCTGTTCCGAACCACAACGCCCCATCGCGGGACTCATAGATGGCACGAACATTATTATCCGCTAGCCCATCGGCCGTGGTGAAAGTTGTCCACAAGTCTCGCTGCTGGGCTATAACATGAGTTGAGAGAATTAAACTCAAGACCAGGGTTTGATAAATCACTTTTTTCATGAGCAGGCCTTCATTCGTAATGCGTAAATTACGTTTTACGCATTACATCTTAAATATTACGCTTTACTGATTCACCACCATCACCGTCTTCGTCGCGGTTTTGCCCGCGGCTTCGAGGCAGATCAGATACATGCCGCTGGGGCATTTATTCCGGCCATAATCGTCGCCCTCCCAGTGTACGGCGTTGCGGCCGGCATTCATCATTTCGTTTTCGCACAAAACTTTTACGAGGCGGCCGGCGAGGTTGTAAACTTTCATCTTCACGGCCGTGGGTTGATCGAGGTCAAAGGAAATCGTGACGTTCTCCGCAAAGCCGTTGCCGCGAGGTGAAAACATGCGTGGCTGGGCGGCGAGGTTAATGCCGGTGATCGCCGCAGGGTGATGCGTGGATTCCGCCGCAATAAAAAGTCCGATCGTGCCGAGCTCCGTAATCGTAGTGGTGATGCAATGCTGCTTCGTATCAACCGTGCCGCCGAGACGGCTCCAGCTTTGATCATCGCGGCGATAAACGGCCAGCGTCCGCGCCTCAAATTTTTCCACGATCGCCTCACCATAGAAAATCTTCAAGGTCAGCGGTTTGGCCGTTTTGATCGCCGGCTCCAGTTGATAAGCCATGCCGGTAAAGCGCTTTTTTTCGTCGTCACGAAGCTGGAGCGCGGCCGTATCAACTGCAATGATGCGGAGCGCCGCGCCGGAAGGCAGAGCTGCCGGGGGCACATAAAGCCGGAGCGATCCGGATTTTTGCGCCCGCGAGGAATCCGTGATCGTAACGGCGCCGCCGCGGTGCGAGTCAATTTTATAAAAACGCCGGCGCGACGGCGAAGGATCGACGTTGCCGTCCTTGTCGATGGCGCGAACGGAAAAAGCATGGGGTCCGGCCGGCGCGATCGCCAAAGGAACGATACGATCCGAAGTTGGCTTTGACCACGGCCCAAAATCCAGTTTATAACTGTATTGCATTTGATCGGCCGGCGTGTTGAGATCAAAGCCGATGAACTCGAAATTCTCCTGATCGTTGAAAGTAACGTCCAATCTGGTCACAATCTGCGTTTCCGGGCCGAGCACGGTTTTATGATATCGCGTCAAGCCGCCGCCCAAAGTGGAAAACCAAATCACATTTTGCGGCGCCAGGGTGATGTCGGTAATAAAATTATCGCCCAGGCCGTCATCCGTGGTGTAATCGATCCAGGCGTTGTTCGTGCTATCAAAGGAAGCGGCGCCGTCCGTGGTGCCACACCAGACCGTGCGTTGCGGATCGATGGCAATCACCGTGATGTTATCGTCCGGCAGATTATCCGAAGTCGTGAATATTTTCCATTGATTGTTGAAAAAACGGGCCATTCCGCCCTGAGTTCCCACCCAAATCGCGCCGGAGCTGTCAATGCCCAGCGCGGTGACGCGAATATCCGGCAGGACGGATTTATACAGCGTCCAGGCATTGCCATCATATCGGCCGAGCCCATTGCTGGTCCCCGCCCAAAGGTGATTGCGCCTGCGGTCCAGAACAAGGGCTTTAATCACATTCGACAGCCCGAGATCCGCCAAAAGAAAAGTGTCGGTTTTAGCCGGCTGGAGCGCCGAGTCCAGCGCCAGCCGGCACAAGCCACGATCGGTGCCGATCCACAGCGCCGTGTCTTTCTGTGCCGCCAGGCAGGAAATAAAATTGGTGGGAAGCCGGGCGGGCTTATCGCGGCGATAAGCTTTTTCGATGATTAAGTTTGAGCCGGCGATGTGCATGGCGAACAGGCCACAGGCTTGCGTTCCCACCCACATTCGTTTTCCCTCGCCCTGCAAAATGGTCGTAACGTTAAAGGGGTTGCGCATGACAGGATCGGGCCAATCACAGGATGGCCGGTAATAATGCCATTTTAAAGAATCCGCGAGGCCGGCTCTGTAAAAGACTTCGATGCCGCGTCCTGCGGTGCCGGCCCACAGCCTGCCGAGGCTATCGCTTTCCACGGCAAAAACGAGGTTGTGAGAGAGGCCGTCTTTCTCGGTTAAATAGGACCATTTATTATTGTACTGGCTGACGCCACGATCCTTGAAAAATCCGAACCAGATATTGCCATCGGTATCGCCGGCAATGGCAGAGATTTGGTTGGAGGCTGGGCCAAGGCCCAGAATTTCGGCCGGAAAAGATTGCCAGCGCGTCGCGGTGCTGTCGAGCACACTGATGCCGCTATTATCCGTGCCAATCCACTTATTTTTAAACTCGTCAATCCAAATCGCGCACACGAGATTGTCAGACAGGCCTGAAGGCGATTCAGTATAATAGTTGACGATCCTGTCGGCGGCATCCAGCTCGCAGATTCCTCCCTGCGTTCCGAGCCACTTATGTTCGTTGCGATCGATGGCAATGGCTTCGACGATGCGATTGAGAGGATAGCGGAAATCCCCGGCGCGCCGGCAGGTCCAAAGCGTATCGGTGTGATCCAGAATGCACAAACCGTTGTCAGCGGTGCCGAAATATTTTTTGCCGCGGCCATCGCCAGTGATGGTATTGATAAAATTGCTCGCCGGGCCTTCGTTGACGGCATAACGTTTGAGCGTGTCCCACTGGCTCAGCCGCATATTCCATAAATAATAACCACGGGTATCATAGCGATACCAGTTTTGGCCGTCAAATTTTCCCAGTCCCGCTCCCCTGGTTCCGTACCAGAGAACGCAGCGTTGGTCAACATACACGGTTTTCACATTATCGGATACCACAGAGTCCTGGCGAAATGTCTTCCATTGGTTAAGACGGGGCTTGAAACGGGCCAATCCTCGATCGGTTCCGATCCAGAGGGAGGTGTCGCAATCGTCAACGGCGAGCGCATTAATGTTATTGCTCGGCAGGCCGCCGGCTGAGTTTTGCACGTTAATGTTCTCGAAACGCTGGCCGTCATATTTCCACAACCCACTCCCGGCAGACCCGACCCACAGAATCCGGTTTTGCGGATCAAAGGCGATGGCGCGTATATGTTGCTGCGGCAAGTGATTTCGCCAGAGATTGGCATGCGCCGCAGGAACGAAAACGAACAGCCACCCCGAGACGGCGAGCGCTAAAATGGCGTGGCGGCGGACATGTTGATTCAGACCTGAGAATCTCATGGCTTTATCTGCGCGTTCGATTTCTTTAATCGTTTTCGTCGGGGTTCGATGGCGGCCTGGCCGGTATATCGACTTCGCAACACGCTTCAAACCATTTGGTGTAATCGCTCGGCAGCGTGATCTTGCAATCGGCGTTTTCGTAGATTCGGCCTTCAAACCAAATACAGCGCCTGCCGGCATTCGGCCCCAGGCCGGTGACGATATATCGAAATTCCGGCAGCGAACATGGAGCCGGAACCGCGCACTCATCCAGCTCGATATCATCGTAAAAAACTTTGTCCGTAATCGCAGTAAAGGTGACCGTGCGTGCCTGATACTCGCCACACACCCAAATGTCGAGGCCCTGAATATTTACTGCCACTTTTGATAACGGGCTTCCGGAATCATTGCAAAGCGACAAACGGACCACGAACGTGTCCGGGATTGTTCCTCTGCCGCGACTGATATAGCAGGTGTCCATGCAGGCATAAATGTTAACGTAACTCTGTTCACAAAATGAGGCCTCGTACACCGGTTGTGAATTCTGAGTTCCGGTCATCGCAAACGCGATGCACGTGTCTGAGACGTTTTTGGCCAGCGTGAATTGGTAACCATCATCGATGGGGGAGGCGCTCGCTCCCGGAGCGATCGCCTGATAGCGCGTGAGGGAGTCGAGGAGACGCACGCCCCGCTGGTTGGTAGATAAAATTGCCTGGCCGGGGGGAATGGTGTCGCGCCCGGTGTTTCTGAGCTGAACTCGCATCCTGACGGTTTCACCCGGATTCAAGCGGCCATCTTTGTTGACGTTCCCAGAATCGTCAATGATAACGTTGACCACTTCGACGGAAAACGTTTGGGGGTTGATTATGGCGGGAAATGTCGCCCGGTAATTCGCTCCGGTGGTCGCTTCAATATAAAGCGCCGCACTCGGAGCTAAAACGGCGCCATCAACGGAGACCACCAACGCATTGCTGGAAAGGGCGCTTCCCCCGGGCGTTAGGGCAGGAAAATCGAGAACTTTCTGGCTAATCCGGATGCCGCTTTCGCTGGTAAACACCGTCGCTTTGCTGGCGGGTATTTTGGTTTTGCCAACATTCTTCAGTTGCAACTGGATCTTAGCGGTCTCGCCCGGATTCAATTGGCCATCTTTGTTGCCGGGGGAATCGTCGATAATAACCAGCCTTACCACTTCCACCGAAGCTGAAGGTGTTTGCGGCTGGCGGACCGGGGCGGAGCAAGCTGCCGCGAAAAGAGCCATGCTCAACACACCCGCACAGATTGCCGGCTGTTTTTTTGTCATGTTTCATTCTCCTTATTGTTACTGATTCGAAACCATTACCGTTTTCGTCGCCGTTTTTCCGGCGGCTTCGAGACAGATCAGATACATGCCGCTGGGGCATTTATTCCGGCCATAATCGTCGCCCTCCCAGTGCACGGCATTGCGGCCGGCATTCATCATTTCGTTTTCACAGATCACCTGCACCAGCCGGCCGGCGAGGTTGTAAATTTTCACCGTCACGGCGGTGGGTTGATCGAGGCCGAAAGAAATTGTGACATTTTCCGCAAAGTCGTCGCCGTGCGGCGAAAACATGCGCGGCTGGGCAGTGAGGTTATCAATATGGGTTTTTGAAGAGGAATTCTTTTGGCTGGCGTCGAAATCAACAAAAAGCGCGTAGGTGCCAGGTTGTGTCAGCGCCGTCGTTAACGCCTGCCGCTTCGCATCGACCGTGCCGCCAATCAGAGTCCAGTTGGAGGGATCGCGACGATAAACCGCCAGCATGCCGGCCTCAAATTGTTGCGCAATAGAATCACGATAAAAAATCGTCAGCGTCAACGGCCGGCCGCTGATCATGGTTGTATTCGCCGGTTGCGGCACGAGCGCAAACGCGATGCCGGTGAAGCGCAAGCCGAACTGTTGCGGCGCCAGCTCACTCGTATCGACCGGCGCCGATTGCACCCGAATGGAACTGCCGCTGGGCAAGGTATTGGGCGGCACATAAAGCCGGAGTGATTTCAGCTTTTTTCCAAGTGTGGAATCGACAATGGTCACGGCGCCGCCATGGCGGGGTTCCACTTTATAAAAACGCATCCGCGCCGGGGTTTCGTCAAAGTTGCCGTCTTTATCAACGGCACGCACAAAGAAATTATATACGCCTTCGGTCGAGATCTGTAACTCGACAAAAGGCGCCGGGGTGATGGGTGACCAGTCAGGAGGGGAAAGTTGCGAACCGGAGTCATCGCCTAACGCATACTGGTAACGCAGGCTGGTTGCGGGGGTGTTGAGATCGTATCCCGCATAATGGAACGTCATATTGGTCTCGGTCACGATATCGAAGGTTTCCAGGAAATACGTGTTCGGGCCGATCTCGGTGCGGCGATATTGCGACACGCCGCCGCCCCAGGTCGCGAACCAAACCACATTCGGTGGGCCAAAGCTGATATCCAAAATAAAATTGCTGCTCAAACCCTCATCAGTTCTGAAAGGGTGCCATTGGTTATTGATAAAGGCGGCCGCACCATCCACGGTTCCACACCACACCGTGCCATCCGGCGCTACGCCAATTGCGGAGATTTTCTCGCCTGGCAAGCCATTCGCTCTGGAAAATTGTGTCCACGTGACGCCATCAAAACGGGCGAGGCCGAAATTGGTGCCCACCCAAAGATTGCCGGACTGATCGCGGTCGAGCGCATTGATGGCGACATTTTGAACATAACCTGGCAGGCCGCTGACGTCACATTGCAACGCATTAAACAGACACAGTCCTTTATCCGTGCCGACCCACAGACGACCCCGGTCATCATGAATGAGCGCACTAATATAGGTGTTCTCAAGATAGACATTCACCTTTCTGCTGGCAAGCAGGACTTGCGCGAGCCCTCTATCGGTGCCGGCCCATAAAGTATCATTGCGGACAGCGATGGCATTGACGCGGTCACTTGGAAAGTCAACCGGACAATTTTGCCGAAACCGATTGGTGATCGTGAGAAAGTCGGACAATTTAAAAATGCCGCATGTCGCCGTCGTCACCCACATGCCGGTTTGATCCGGCAGGAAATCGGTTACGAATGGCGTATCGGAACAACGAGAAACTCCTGAGAGTGAGTCTAAACAAATGTCGCCTACCAAAGCCGGCTTCCTCCAAACGCCTCTTTCCAGAATTTGAATGCCTCCCGCCTGGGTTCCTATCCACAAGCGTCCGCGCCGATCTTTTTCAACTGCGTAAGCGAAGTCACTCTCCAAGCCATCAGTTGCGGCCAGCTCCGACCAATTGTTGTTCAGCTTGCTGACACCGCTGAGCTCCAATAGACCAAACCACAAATTGCCGTCGCTGTCGCCAATGATGTCGCTGACCTGATCTGAACCAGGCCCATTTTCTTTGGTAAAAGTTTTCCAGCGGCGATTGGTGCTGTCGAGCACGCTCACGCCGGCGCTGGTGGCAAACCATTTCATTTCGCCATCGTCAATCCAGATGGCATGAATTGTTTCTCGCAGCTCACGATCAGTTTGTTTGAGTGAACTTAGGTCCGGCCTTGGCAGGCGGCTGACAGTGCGATTCGCCGGATCGAGCAAAAAAACACCTTTGCTGGTGCCCAGCCATTTTTTGCCGGTGCGATCGATCGCGATGGCTTGAACAATTGGTTGAAGAGTTAATGGAAATGAATCAAAACACTTCCAGGTGAAAGCGCTGTCAAGAATGCACAGGCCGGCGCCTCGGGTGCCGAAATACATTTTGCCTTCGCGATCTTGCGCAATCGAGAGAACCTGTGATTGGTGCGGCAGCGTCCATCTCGACCAGCCGGTTTTGTCTTTTTTTCCGATGGCGCCGGCGATTTCGCTGGTTTTGAGGCTAAACCATAAAGCGCCGCGAGCGTCAACGAACAACGCCTGGATGTAATCTAAATTGTAGATTGTCCACGTTTTGGATTTAATATGATAACCCAGGATTCCCTGGTGGGCGCCAACCCAAAGCGTATCACCGTTTTTCGCCAACGCCAAAGCCGTGACCGTGACCTCATTATTTATGGGTAATGAGATATGTTCAAATTGCTGACCGTCGTAGCGCCACAAACCATTGTTTTCAGTGCCGAACCAATAAGTTTGAGTCAAAGGGTCGTATTTCATCTTCGTGACTTCACTCAATTGCAAGAACTGACTCCAGCGGCCAGCCTTTGTTGGCTGCACAAAAATCACGATCACCGCGAGCGTTATTGCGCCGATTTGCGAGTACAGCTTCATAAAAACCTGCGAATTTGATTAGTTTCCAGGACGCATGCCGGCGGCGACAATATTCGATGAGTTCGTGCGGCGCACCACCTGCGCTCTAATCCCGAGATTCCGTTCGCCAATCTTATCGACGAGATTCCTATAGATTTCGACATAAAAGTAAATACAGACCATGGTCTCACTTGGTTGAGGAAGATAGCTCGTAGTAGCACGAAACTTGAAGCGATTGGTTGGAACGCTCGGCGGGGCACAATTATTAATGCCCACATTGCCGTAGTCAAAGTTATCCAGGAACGCTCCACCACTGCTCATTGGACTAAAAGTCACCGCCGAAACACATAATTTGACAGATACAATTTTGACCCGGGCGTTTGTGAGTGTGGAAAGATTAGTGAAACCGTCGTTGCATATTGCCGCGTCGATCGTTAGCTCGGCGAGATTAGTGGCAGCGGGTCCCACTTCAAGTGTGCATGGGCCCATGCACACACGATAGTTGGGATAAGTATAAATGTCAATTGGAGGATCACCATTGATGCCGTTGGCGCCGTTGGTCGCAAAAGCAGTTCCGACCATCCCCGCCAGGGCCAGGCGTTCGATGCGGCTGGTAAACCGCAGGCAATCGAACAAAAAGGTTTCATTTAATTTGAACTCAAAAAAATCATCCGAAAGAACCGTGTCTTTGCTGCCGATTCCTTTTTTAAATTGGAGGCGGTTATCAATCAATTTCACCGCCGTATCCTTCGTGGCCAGCACGAGATTGAACGGAGGGATGGGTTTATCTCCCGTATTAGCCAAACGAATGCGGATCTTGACCTGTTCGCCAGGATTGACGTGCGCATCTTTATTGCCCAGGGAATCCTCGACCACGGTTCCATTTGCCGGATTAAACGAAAGTTGCCTGCCATCGATGGTCGGCGTGTCAGGATCGGAGCACAGCAGATACACAACTAAAATCAGCGCCAGGCCGCCAACAGGCAACCACCGATTTTTTGATAGCCATGGCAATTTACCCTTTGGGGGTTGGTTGGAATTGCCATACTGGTTAGCATTGGAATTTTGCATGTCCACTCCTCCTTCGGATTAATCGTTAACTTTATCAGCCAAATACAACGACGTGAATTTCAGAATAGTTTGATTCTACTGATTCACCACCAGCACCGTCTTTGTTTCCGTGCGGCCCTGAGCCTGCAAACAAATGAGATACATGCCGCTGGGACAAAGCCTGCCGTCGCGGTCGCGGCCGTTCCATTCCAGCGCATTGCGGCCGGCATTCATCGCATGATTTTCAGACACCGTCTGCACCAGCCGGCCGGCGAGGTTGTAAATTTTCGCCGTGATCGCGGTGGGTTGATTCAGCTCAAAAGAAATCGTTACCTTGTCGAAAAATCGGGGCGACAACATGCGTGGCTGTGCAGTCAGGGCAAAGCCGCGCCTGGGATCAGTGTTGGAAGGTGGCGTGCCGGCAAAAAGCGCGATGACGCCCAATTGCGTGATCGTCGTCGTAATCTGCCGGCGCTCCGAATCGACCGTGCCGCCGATGAACGCCCACTTGCCGGCTTCGTAGCGATATAACGCCAGCGGCCGCGGATCAGCAGACGGCGCGAAGTGATCGCCATAAAAAATTTTCAGGGTGATCGGCCGGTTGGCGCTGCTCGCCTCTTTCGTTGCGAGCAGTTGAAAAGCAACGCCGGTGAATTGCTTCATTTCCTCATCGCTCAGTTGGAGCGAATCTGCAGCAATGGCGGCAAGGCGCAGGGAAGAGCCCGGCGGCAGCGAAGCCGGCGGCAGATAAACCTGCAGCCGGCTGCCGCCCCACCCGATGGTAGAATCAACGAGCCCGCCCCGCTCAGGTTGAAGCCGATAAAATCGCAGGGCCGCCGGCGAGGCGTCGGCGTTGCCGTCTCTGTCAATGGCGCGCACGCGAAAAAGATGCGTGCCGGCGGCATCGATCGGCAAGGTCACAAAAGTGGCCGCCGTGACTGGCGACCACATTCGCATCGTGTCCAGCTTATATTGATAGGTCAAATTCAGCGCCGGCGTGTTGAAATCAAAGCCGGAATACTGGAACATCACATTCGTTTCGGTGGCGACGGCGAAGGGATTTACAATAAAAGTATTCGGGCCGAGGCTGCTTTGGCGATAGCGGGCAAGGCCGCCGCCAAAGGTGGCAAACCACACCACGCCGCCGGGAGCGAAAGTGATCTGGCGAATGAAATTATTGCTCAGCCCGTCGTCCGCCGTGCGCGCAATCCATTGCGTGCCGGCAAAAGAAGCGGCGCCGTTGGCCGTGCCACACCAAACCATGCCGTCCGGCGCCACACCGAGGCAAGTAATGCGGTCATCGGGCAACCGATCCGGCTGGCTGGAAAAACGCCGTCTCTCCGAGCCGCTAAAACGATACAGACCGTCTTCGGTTCCCATCCACATGGCGCCGGAAGAGTCTCGCGCCAGCGCGGTGATCGAAATTTCCTCCGGAACCATCGGCAGCAGCTTGCCGTGATCATAAATCACCAACCCGCGGGTCGTGCCGATCCACAGCCGGCCCGTCGCATCATGCGCCAACGCATTGACGCGTTTCGCCGGCAAGCCGTCAGCAAGAGTTGTCACGACGGCGATGAACGGTTTCGTCACAATTTTTGCCAGGCCCAGCGCCGTGCCGGCCCATAAAGTATCCTTATCCATCGCCAGCGCATACACATAATCGCTGGGCATGCCGCTATTGTCACGGCGCAATCTGGAGCCGCTGACAACGGCAAAAGTATTGAATACTTTTAAAACCCCGCAGCCGGCCGTGGCGACCCACATGCCGTCCTGGTCAGGCAAAAAATCTCTTGCCGCCGACGGCAGATTTTGGCAACGGCCATTATCCACCGGCAGGCACTTCAAGGCGCCGTCGGCCAACACTTCGATATCACCCAAATCATTTCCACTCCATAATCGGCCCGCCGCGCCATTTTCAATGGCATAAAAAAAATCGTCGCGCCGGCAAGTCTTCCCCCCCAGATTTTTTGTCGTCAGCTCGGACCAGTTATTGTCCAACCTGCTGACGCCAAGCTCATTCTGAAAAGCAAACCACAAATTGCCGTCATGATCGCCGCTAATATCAAAAATTGCTTTGCCGGCAAGCCCGCTGTTCTGCGAATGATAAGCCAGCCAGAGCGCCGTGGCGCCGTCCAGCACGCTCACGCCGCTGGTGGTGCCAAACCATTTGGTCTCGCTCTGCGGATAGGTTTCGATCCAAATGGCGTTAATGATGTTATCAATCAGTCCGGAGTTCGCCGTGGAAAAACGCTGCAAACCATTCGCGCTGTCCAGCACGGCAACGCCGTTCAGTGTTCCCAGCCATTTATTTTTGTGGCGATCGACGGCGATGGCGGAAATGACGTTGCCGAGATTGGGAATATTTAATGCCGTCAAAGCGCACGGCGCCTGCTCGCGGCAATCGATGCGGTAGAGACCCGCGCCGTCCGTGCCGGCATAAATCGTGTTCGGGCCTTCCTGCGTCAGGCAACGAATCCCGACACAGTTGACGTTGGTCAGGCGCCATTTAATGCCGCGGCGGTTGCCGATTTCACAATTTTTCGTGCCGTACCACAAAACGCCGGCAGTCGTCATCAACAGGGCGCGAATATCACCAGCCTGGGCATACGTCCAGGTTCTGGTCGGCGGATGATACGCAAACAAGCCGGTGGGCGTGCCGACCCACAGCGTGTCGCGGCCGGCGTCAACGGCCAGCGCCGTGATGCGTAATTCGCGTCCGCCCGTCATGGTCATCGGCACGAGGCGTTCAAAGCGGCGGCCATCAAACTTCCACACGCCGTTGTTGCTCGTGCCGAACCAATGAATTTGCGCCACGCTATCATAGCGAATCCGCACGACGTTTTCCTGGGACAGGAAATGCGACCATCGACTCGCCTGGGCGGAAGGGGCCAGACTCATCAACACCAGCAACGCCCAACCGCTGATCTTTTCACAACTTTTCATATTGTCGCGTAACGTTTTGTAGCGCAACATTTATGTTGCGCGCATTGTTTCTTCGCAACACGTAGCGCGGGCTGGCCGCAACCCAACTGCACCACGAGGCACAAAGGAAACAAAGAAATTTTTGCAAAATGTTTGCCCCGCTTGGCGCATTGGCGTCAACTTAACGGTGCTTGCCCAACCCCGTTAGGTTTGCAAAAAAAGCAAAGAAATATGGCTCACGGAAATGGAACGGCTCACGGAAAAAATTCCGTGATCCCGCTGTGGCGGGACATTCCGTGAGCAATAATCTTTTTGGTTGCGGCTCGTCCGCGTTATGGGTGAAATGTTTATAGTTGTGGTTCTTCATAGCTTTTTCAACTCCGTAGGAGTGGCATATGAAAATATTATGACAAATTGCTGCTTATTGGAATTCACACTCACGTCAACATGTCACCCCTAAAGGGGTTTTCACCGTATGTTGGCCGTCAAGCTATAAACATTCCACTCCTAACGGAGTTCACGGATTCGATTTTAACTGCACAAGTTGGCGCAAACAAGAATGTAACTCTGAGTTTGTTTGCCTAATCGCCTAAACCGGCGGCACGCCCACTGGTCGCGCCGGCTCGATCGCGATCACCAGGCTTTTTATTCGCATGGGATGCACATAAACGTAAACCTCAAATAACGCACACCGAATTTCTTTCGTTCCCAAATCCGGCAGCGCAAAAACAAATTGCCGCAGCGGCCTGAAAAACCCCCCTGTCACTATGTTTCCATAGCTGACGCTATCGTGGGCGCTGCGAATCGAGGGGAGGAAAGTAAACGTGCTCGTGCTGTCGCTTTGCTTGTCGCGAAGAACGAGCATAAGGGGTTTCATTTGAATCCAAACGTTCTGACCTAATTGCTCCGTGTTGTTGAAAAGGCTCAACCCAATTTTCAGGGAATCTGCGGCGGTGGGACTCGGTTTGGCAAAATAGCCGCAAGCACCGGTGCCGACGAAATAAGTCGGGTCCAACTCATCTGAGTCCATCGGCATGACCACCATGAGGGGGTTCTCCGGAGTAATGGAGAGCCAATCGCCGACAACGCTGGACTGTTTAACAAGGCTTTCGACTTTGCCCAAAAATGCAACGTAAGGCGAATGATATCCCGGCTTCACCTCGAAGGCAATCTCATCCCCGGCCACCACAATCGAATCCGGGGGAATGCGCGGGTATATGCACGTGGAGTCAAACATGACGACCTCCGAAGCGTAATTCTTTAGCTCCAGACGAAATGCCGGTATGGTTTCCCTGCTGACATTTTTAACGTACAGACGGGCCGCGGTGCGTTTGCCGGGTTCGATACGGCGCCCGCTGATTGGTGGTGCGCTCAAATCCTTTGTCGAGCTGTTCGCGTCGATATAATGGATGGGGTCATAAGAATAATAGCGCAATTTTTGCCGATACTTATCATCCGCGGTGTCGCGAATGAACCCGATGTACGACCCGGCGAGCAATAGCAACACCACCAGGATGCCGGTTAGGGTTAACCAGTGATTTTGCAGGAACTCGAGGCCATCATCGATGAAATTGCTTTTGGCATTTGGCATAACGATCTCCACAGAAAAGATTAAATTTTTTTAAACATGACCAGTCTTTTTTTGTTAGAGCGTGTTTGAGTCACTGACCGGTCACTTTTACGCACAAAATGTTCTACATTTCAACCACTTTAAGTGACCGGTCAGTCTCATTTCACACCTTCTATTTAATAGTAGACACTCAAATCAGTGAATTTCTCCCGGATTTCATTTTGACAATATAAAAAATTTTATTGCTTTATCAAATCATTTTATTATTTTATCGTTATGGCATATTTGTTGAAATGGCCATGAACTAAAAGGTATTTAGAAATCATCCCAACTCGACATTTCCAGGTTTCTTAAAATCCTTTCGCGGCATGTTCAAGCCATGAGTCCAAGTCATTAAAAATAAAGAAACTGTTTTATTGCCGCAGCGTGATCAGCTTTATTTTTTGGAAATTTCAGATTCTATCAATCAAATCCCATTCAGAAAAAATAATTTATAATGATCTAAATATCTGTTTATTAAGCACAAATAATTCAGGCGTCCTTTTGGAACGACTTTTGAAGGAATTATCCTTCAGAAGAAATCAGAGGTTTTGAGAAAAACGCGGTGATTTTGGTGTCTTATTATTAAGGTACCTTTTCTTTGCTCGCCTAAACTTTATTCACGAGAACTTAGCCGGCGAGGTGTAAAAAAGGACTCCTGACTGATCAAAACGGTTACTGGCAAAAAACCAATCATTCTGACTTTGCCTGTCAAGAGGAGAACACTTTTATGAAAAATGCTCGTCTGTTCACGCTGGTCGCCTTCATTCTGTTGCTCGTTGCGCATTCGTTCGCGCAGGTTCGCAATCGCGTTGCGACCGGCGCCCGGCCGCTGGCGATGGGAGAAACCTTTGTCGGCGTCGCCGATGACGCCAATGCGATTTACTGGAATCCCGCGGGATTGCCGCTCATTGAAAACTACGGCCTTTATGGCATGCGCGCCAATCTTTACAACGCCGGCCTGCAATCGAGCTATCTCTCGTTTTTTCTGCCGTTCGCGGAAAATCTGGCTTTCGGCGTGGACTTGTTTGAAATCGGCTTCGACGACGACGAGATCGATTATTCCGATCAGAAGTTCAATCTGGCGCTGGGCTATAAAATTTCAGACAAGCTGTCGCTCGGTTTGAATTTCAAGCACCTGCGTTTCGAGAGCAAATACGTCGTCGGGCCGCAAATTTCCTTTAATACGCGCGCGCACGGGTTTGGCGCGGACGTGGCTTTGCTCTATCAATTCTCCAATAAGCTGCGGCTCGGGCTGATGGCACACGATGTGACCGACACGAAAGTTAAACATAACCAGGGCGCGAAGGAAGTGGTGCAAACGCGCAATCTGCGCTACGGCGCGGCTTACTGGCTGCGCAAAAACCTGTTGCTCGCCGCGGATATCGATGATCGCCTGCATCTGGGCAGCGAGCTGAAACCGGTGAGCTTCATCGCCTTGCGCGCCGGCCTGCAAAAAGACCGGCACACCGACGAGGGCCTGACGTATGCTTTTGGCGCCGGCCTCGATTTGAAACTGCTGCGCCAGACGCTGCGGCTGGATTACGCCTACACCGTGCCGCCGGCGCTGCCGGATATGAGCACGTTTTCGGTGGCGCTGTTGTTCGATCTGTTTTCGCCCAAAATTAAAATCGAAGCGATCAACATTTCGCCGATTTATCCGCCGCTCTACAAGCGCCATTCCATCGATTCGATTGGCACGGCGGTGATTCGATATAAAGGAAAGGAGCCGTTGAACTACGAAATCAGCGTGTCCATGCCGCGCTTCGCGCAGGCGAATCCCAAAAAATGGTTTATCGCGCCGAACGTTGCCGCCCGCCAGAAGCCGGGCAAGCTGAGAAAAGCCGAGGCCGGGGCCGTCGAAACCGTGCCGTTATACGCGATCTTTACGGATTCCATTCTCGCGGTCGAAGGGAATACGCCGATGCTGGCGAGCGTGACGGCTTCATATAGCGTGAACCGAAAAATCCACACCGCCAGGGCAAGCCGGGAATTTCAGCTCTTTCCGCGCAACCGCTTGAATTGGGGGGACGGCGTCGAGCAGGTCGCGGCTTTTATCGACCACGAAGACGATGACGTCGAGGCCGCGGCCAACGATTTTCTGGGGCGGGTGCCGGCGGAGGTTCTGATCAATTCCAACCTTAACCGTGCGCAAAAACTTTTTGAAGGCCTCGGACTTGCCGGCATCGCTTATAAGGAAGATCCGTATCTGCCTTACAGGCAGGTTTATGACGGCCTCGACAATGTTTTGTATCCGTATCAACTGCTGAAGGAGAACAAAAACGGCGATTGCGACGACCTGACGGTGCTCTATGCGGCGCTGCTGGAAAACTGCAATATTTCCGTGGCGCTGATCAGCGCGCCGGGACATATTTTCCTCATGCTGGACAGCGGCATTCACGAGCGCATGCAGGACAAGCTGAAACTGCCGCCATCCATGTATCACCTTTATGGCGGCAACGTGTGGATTCCGATCGAGATTATCGAGGTCGGCAAGAGCTTTGATGTGGCCTGGGAACAGGGCGCGAAAAATTTTCAGCATTATGCCGCCGCCGGCGACACGGAAATCGTCAAAGTGCGGACGGCGTGGCAAAAATATGAGGCGGTCAAATACCCGCGCCGCCTGAAGGACCGTCGCGTGCCGCTGCGCTACACCGCCAACGGCAATTTCGTTCGCCAAATTCGGCAGGCGCAGGAAAGATACGTCAACGAGCTGAAACAGCAACTGGCGGAAAAGCCGGTCGAGACCCGCAATCGGCTCGCGCGTATGGCGGCGTTCGACAGCAACTATGTCGAGGCGGAAAAGTTTTTGCGCGAAGTGATCGCGCTGGACCCCGGAAACTTTATCGCGCACAACAATCTCGGCAATGTTTACTTTTTGCAGGCGAAACTGGATTCGGCAGAGGCCCATTATTCCAAAGCGCAGCCCCTGGCGAAAACCGCTGATGACAGTTTGGGCATTCGCCTCAACCTGGGCGCTTATTTTTATGCCGTTCATGACGACACGCTGCTGGCGACGGCGACCATTGCCGAAGCGTTCAATGGCCGCAACGATCTGGCTCGGGTGGAGCGGCTGCTTGGGCTGAATTTCGGTGAAATCGACCTCCGCAAAGCCGGGCCGGAACAGTTGCAGAGCATCTCGGCGTTCAGCATGAAAAATCTGGCGTTCATGGCAAATGACGCCAAAAGCAGGAAACCCGGACAGACACCGCCGCGAAAAAAAACCAAACAGGCAGGAAAAAAAGGCGCGGCGCCGGATAAAATTGGCAATAACTTCTTTTGGGCGCAGTAACGCGTTTTGGCAAAATGGTTTGACCCCAAATGATTTTGCTCTCAAAAGCAAAACGTTTACGATTTTCAATTCCGCCGGTGAAATCACCCGTGGATAAAAGACGAAGCGCAAACCCGCGGCAATGCCGCAAAGTCGCGGGCCAGGTGCGCCGCCTTTTCATATCTTTAATTTTCTCAATGCGGCAAGGAGGGTTTAGTCATGCGAAATACGAATAACTTTCATGGTGCGAGCGCGTAAGCGCCGGCGCCAAATTCATTTCGCGATAATCTGGAGGGTTATCCGGAAGCTCAGGATGAAAGGTTATGGGTCAGGCAAAAAATTGCCGATTGAGAAAGTAGTTATCGAATCATGCTAAAATTGATTTACAACAGATTTCGGTTCGAAGCGACAACGGCTCGGGAGGTGCAGACTTTGACGTTGATTTTTCTAGTCATGGGATTTCTACAGCCAACGCCGGCTCAGGAACGCGGCGTTTCGTCTGCGTCAATTCTGAAGCAAAAGATAGCGCAATATCCCGATAGCCTTGCGCTTCGTCATCAGCTCGCACGCGACTACATACAGTCCAGCGAGCTGACCAGAGCCGAACAACAGTTGCGCGCGATCATTGCGCTCGCGCCCACGAATTTTGCGGCTTACAACAATCTGGGCAACGTGTTCCTGCTGCAGGACAAGCTGGATTCAGCGCAAGTCAATTACTTCAAAGCGCTGTCATTGGCCGGGACGGCGGATGACAGCCTCGGTGTTCATTTTAATTTAGCCGCGGTTGTTTTTGCCGCCGGCGCCAATGCGCTCGCGGAAAAAATATGGTCCGAACAGGAATTATTTTTTCCCGACGAGGCGCTGATCGTTGTTGCCAGGGACAGCTTGGAAGTATTCTGGGCTGCCGATGGCAAAAAGAAAAACGGCGGCAACGGCAGGAATGGAAAAAACGGCGGCTCGACAAAACAAAAAGGCAGGGGGAATACCAAAGATGGCGGTGTAAGGTCGGAAGCCAAATCGGATGAAAAAAGGTGGGCCGTGGTGAATGACGTCGCCAATCGCCTCGCCCGGAATTACGCGTCGATTGGCGAATACGCCAAAGCCGAATCCTATTTGCGCGCCGTTCTGGCGGCGAACGTCGAGAGTTTTGCGACGTACAACAATCTCGGCAACGCCTGCTTTTTGCAGGGCAAGCTGGATTCGGCCGAAGCGTGTTATTCCAAAGCATTACTTTTAGCAAAGACGGCGGATGACAGCCTGGGCATTCGCCTCAACTTCGGCGCATGGCTGCACGCGGACAACAACGATCTGAAAGCGGCGACGACTATTGCCGAAGCGCTCCGCACGAGTGACGGTATCGCTCGCGTCGAGCGGTTGTTGGGATTTAAATTTGACGCGATCGATCCTGCGAAAGCCAGCCTCGCGCAGTTGCAGGGTGTCACGGCTTTTAGCCTGAAACAACTGGTCATGAAGGCGAGCAACCTCGTCGTGATGGCGAGCCACACGGATCCGAAGATGAAAAGTGCAAAACCGCGGCGGGCAACAACCCAACGGGAGGGACGCGTAGATGGAGCGCCGTCTCAAAGAAAAGCGGCGGCGCCTAAAAATGAAATTCGGAACGTATTCTTTTGGGCGCAGTAACTTTTTAGCTAACGAAGTCAATTTAGGAATCAACTCAAAACACAACCAGGGAAAGCATCATGGGAAACTTTGTTATAAATCATCGCCGCCTGCTGGAGAGAATTCTCCTCGGCCTTGTTGCCGGAATATTGCCGCTCGCGCTCTTCCGGAATCTGGAAATGCTGCAGGGCTTCGAGCTGCGCCTGCGGTCTTTACTGATATACGAAAGAGGAACCCTGCCCCCCCATGACGACGTCTTTCTCGTGACGATTGACAACCAAACCGTGTCCGAGCTGGGCTGGCCGTTGCCGCGCCAGCACTATGCCGAGCTGATTCGCACGCTGAATCAATACGGCGCGCGCGTCATCGCGTTCGACATTCTCTTTGACCAAACACGCGAAAAAGGCATGGATGATTCGCTTGCGGCCGCCTCCACTGATTTTGATAACGTGATTCATGCCTTCAGCATCGACATGTATGGCGACGGCCATGACGAATCAAACGCCGAATTGACCATCGACTCGCTGTTTCTGAAATACGCCATTTATCCGCAAAATGAAAACTGCCTCGATTTTTTTCACCCGGATACCGCCTTTTTTCCGCATCCGCGCTTCGCCCAGGCTTTTCAACATGCCGGTTTGCTCTCGCTCGTGATCGGTGAAGCGGATCGCTTCGAAAAATTGCCGCTGGTTTTTAAATATGCCGGCCAGACCTATCCGTCGCTGGGCCTGCTCGCCTGGTGCAAATATCTCGGCGTCTCGCCGGACAGCATCCGTTTGGGCAAAGACTTTTGGGGCTACCACGCGCGCCTGCAGACGGCGGCGGCAACGTATGAAATCCCGCTCAACCGCCGCGGCCAGAGCAATCTCAATTATTATGGGCCATTTGAAATGTTTCCGGCATATTCGGTCTGGCAAATTCACCAGGCCGTTCGCGATCTCAAAGCCGGCCGCGCGCCGCAGGTGCATTTGGCCGGTTTAAAAAACAAGGTGGTGTTTATCGGCAGCGCGCAAACCGGGGACGACACCTTTGTGACGCCTTACTCCGCGGCCTTCCCCGGCATGGGAATTTTTGCCACGGCGGTGAGCAATTTTCTCAACGGCGAATCCCTGCGTGAGCTGCCGTGGTATGTCGATCTCGGCATCGTGCTCATGCTCGCGCTGCTGCTCAATGGCGCCGTGGCCTGGGCCGGCAAAATCAATAAAGCCCGAACCACCGTTTATGCGATTTTCACCTTTGCCGCCCTCACGCTATTATACAATGGCCTCGCCTATGAAATTCTGTTTAAGAATTTTCACCTCGTTCCGGCGACGCTGGCGGTCAACAGCGCTTTGCTCGCGATCTTTTCCGGCCTCGTGTTTTATGAAAAAACCCTGGAGGAAAAAACGCTCAAACTGAAGGCGAACGCGCTGCAGGAGCGGATTAATCAAAAGCTCGCCGAAATCACCAGTCTGAATGCCATCATTGCCGGCCGCGATCAGGAGCATAAGGATATGGAGCAGATTATTGAAAATATCGAAATGCTTCTGGGGCAACGGGCCGACGAGCTTCCCCAGGCGTTCCGCAACCCGCTGGGCAAGCTGAAAACTTTTTGCGACAGAATGCAAATCGAATTGACCAGTTTGCAGGTGCAAAAACAGAAGCTGGAGATCGCGAACCGGGGTTTAACCGGCCAGCTCCAAACGCTTGTCCCCCAACCGCTCGAGCGCCCCGGCGAATCGATTCCAGTCCACGAAATCTCCGCGGCGGAAGCGCAGGAAAAACTGGAGGCCGCCCGCTGGGTGATGAAACACTATCACGCCTTCGTGCAGAAGGCGAAAGTCGGCCATTATTTTCACCCGGATTTTAACATGGCAACGGCCGTTATGAACGGCAGCGGCGACAAGGCGAAGATGCAGGAAATTTTTGATCAAATCAAGCAATTCGCCTCTTTCGACACCAGAGTCCTGATCACGGGCGAAAACGGCACCGGCAAGACGCATCTGGCCGAGGCGATTCATCGTTATAGTCCGCGCAAAAATGGCCCGCTCAAAACCATTGCGATTCCCGCCCTCGCGGAAGGTTTGCTCGAATCGGAAATTTTTGGCCATGAGAAGGGGGCCTTTACCAACGCGTTCAACGCCCGCAAAGGCGCTTTTGAAAATGCGCACCACGGCACCATTTTTCTCGATGAAATCGGCGATCTCAAGCCCCATTTGCAGGTCAAGCTGCTTCAGGTCATTCAGGATCGCAAGTTTCAGCGCGCCGGCGGCAATGAAACGATCGAGGTCGACGTCCGGATTATCGCGGCCACGAATCGCGATCTGCCCAAACTCATTCAGGAAAATCAGTTCCGGCAGGATTTATATTATCGCCTGAAAGTGGCGCACGTGCACTTGCCGCCGCTGCGGGAATGCAAAGAGGACATTCCCCATCTGGTCAGCTATTTTCTCACCAGGCTCAATGAGAGCAACCAGCGCCACAAGCGCATTGCCGACGACGCCCTGACCGCCCTGATTTTCTATGACTGGCCGGGCAATGTTCGCGAGCTGCAAAATGCGATGGAACGCGCCTTCATCAAACATAACGGCGCGACGATTCGTTTGGACGATTTGGACGAAGAGATTCAACAACTCTACGCGAAAGTCTGCAGCGTCCAGCCGGTGCTCATGTGGAATGACATCTTAAAAACGGCCGAGGAGGAAATGCAGAATATCTTCAGCCGGTGCCGGGAATTGCTGCGCGCCGGGCGGTTCGAGCCGGCCCTGCAGGACCGCCAGCAACAATTGGAAGCCAGCCCGTGCAAAAATTGCTACGAGTATTTGAAATCTTATCTGGACAATAAAGGCTCCATGTTTGAACAGGAGAAACGCGACATCCTGGCCAAACAAACGATTGTGGCGCTCGCGGATCAATTCAACGACTGGTGCAAAAAAGAGGACGTGTTTGACTCCATGGAGCAGGCCTGGAAAGAAATCGAAAAGCTTATGGGCCGCGGCCGCCGCCAGCTTGACAACTGGCGAAGCAAATACGGTTTTCCGCCGTTTTATCAGCCCGCGAATGCGCACCCGTCTCTTTCAGCGCAATAAAAGCCGCGCGCGCAAACCGCGAAACGATCATGACGCCGCGAGGTTTTCGCAAGCCCTGTCTTCGCCGTTCTGATGCAAACCTGTACTCGCCTCTTTCTTCACCCCATCATAAAAAACCGCGCGGTCGCCTGAGGATAGGCGGCCGCGCGGTTTCCTCGTAATGCCTCACTAGTCTTTTAGTAGTCAAATTTGTGTAAAAAAAGCAAACATTTTTTCATCGAATAGCATTTCACCCTTTATTTATGAGGGTTTTGAATGATTCTGCCGCAGCTCCAACTTTTCAGATTTTGTAGTTATAATTTGTCGACTTTACAACTCAAAATTGTACAGAAAACTTAATTAAGACAAAATCAATTAATGATAAAATGATCGGGGTTGGCAAGATAATTGTGGCAGGATGATTAAAGAGCTTTTAAATCATCTTGCCACAATTATCTTGCCAAAATATCTTTACGTCTCCGACGCTTTTTCTTGTTTGGTTGTGGCTTGTCCACGTTGTGGGTGGTAGCGCAGACATCTTGTCTGCCCCGCGAACGGGGCGCTACATTTTCCACCGATAAAATCTGAGGGATTACGTTTTCTCCAGAAAAGTGCTTGAACTTTTGTTGTGGTTTGTTTAAATTGGTTCTGGTTCCGAATTAATGTTAAATTCTCATTCATTCATCTCATGGGAAAAATACATATGCGCCAATTCATCATTTTCGGGTTGCTGGTTGCGGCTCTGCTTTTCTGCTGCAGCACAACTTTCGCGCAGGACCAAGCCACGCAGGCGGCTATATTGCAAAAGCTGTCTGATATCGACGACAAATTCAATCTCATCGTCGGTTTGCTTGCTATCATTGCCGCTTTTCTGGCTCTGCCCTACGCGCCCAAACTGCTGGAAAGATTCAAAATCAAAAACGACGCGCAGAAATTGCAGAGCGAACTCGACCAGCTTAAAACCGAAATGGCGCAGCTCACGCGTCTCGTGCAAAAACCGGCGCCGTAAGCTGGATTTTCCGACCTTTTGCAATCTTGCCAGGTTTTTAATTCTTCATCTTCATATACAGCTCAAAACAGCCGAGCGTTGCCGGCGCAATGGTGGGGTTATTCCCGGCAATAAACTTTTTGACATCTGCTTGATCGGCGCGAATCGCCAGCAGCTCGGAATATTCATCGGCTTCCGGCGCATGTTGCGCCAATTGGCGAATCTCCGTCATCGTCAACAGCACGCGCACAAAAAAGGCGAGTTCAGGTTTGCGATGACGAACATTTTCTATTAGGCCGATGCAAATACACTCTTCGAGTAAATCGAGCGGCACACCAAGTTCGGCGTGAATCTCATCCTTGATCGCCACAAACACCTCCGGCACGCCGGCGTGAAAATGTTCATCCGGATGAATATGCCCGCCGATAATGTCCAAAGCCCCGGGCCCCTCGCCGACATGCGCGCTGCGCCGAATGATCGGCAAATAACCGTCGGCGGTTTCGATGACCGCGCTGATGCCCAGCGCGCGCACCGGGCCGGCTTCGCTGAGGTTCGCAATCAACTCTTCCGTGTGCGCATTGCTGAACAGCAAATCACGATAGCAGGTGCGTGAAAACGACAATTGCAAATTGCCGTTATGTTCGCCAAATTTTTCGAGGCGACAGAGCGCGCCGTTAAAAATGCGCCGTTGGCCTTCGACGATGAGTTGCGCCCAGTATTCTCCCGCGCGTTGCGCAAACTGGCCGGGCAAAATATATTCGCCGGGCTGGTAAACAGTTTGAATTTGCGCCGGGGACCAGATTCCGGAGAGATGAATGAGGAAGGGTAGGTCCGTCATCAGTGAGCAGTTCCATGTCATGAAGTTAGCGAGTCATGAAAAATGGCCGAATCGCAAATGCCGCAGCCCTTCAGCGGTCCCTGAAAAAAATAAAAAAATTTCCACCGGATAGAAGAACCCAATCCCGCCGCGGCGCATGCGCGTCAACCTAAGGAGCTGCGCAAAAACAACTTGGAATTCTGTGCAACTATTTTTTAGAAGTGGATTTTGAATTCCACACACAGCCTGTTGGATAAATCGTATAGTTCCAATCGGACAAGACTTTATGTTTTC
>Ga0247727_10001772_pt1 | contig 50315 bp, 39 predicted proteins | sample WisWelCaveWW1625_FD_202498 | JGI IMG/M metagenome (GOLD analysis project Ga0247727, IMG submission 202498) | Biofilm microbial communities from Wishing Well Cave, Virginia, United States - WW16-25 | ecosystem: Environmental > Aquatic > Deep subsurface > Groundwater > Cave microbial mat | place...
GAGGCGGGCGTGTCGTTCCGCGACCAGCCCAACTACTACCGTCCGATCGGCGACGTGAACCTGCAGACCAACGGGTACCTCGCCGGCTCGCCGGTGGTCTACTCGACCAAGATCCACGACGACTACTTCCCGCCGCCGCACGGGCAGTTCGGGAAGTTCCCGCTCGGCGTGCCCGAGCCGCTGGCGACGCCGAACACGGCGACCGGCCCGCAGCCGCACGACGGGGCGCGCTTCCAGGTGGTGTGGCGCGACATCGACGCCTCGCCGAGCCGCGACGCGCTGGCCGGGACGCTGCTCGACCTCTACCGCGTGAGCTGGGCGCCCATCGGCGGCAACGTCACGACCGACAGCTACGACAACGTCTCGATCCACTGCGCCCACTGCCCGCTTCGGCCGATCACGGCGCAGAACGGGGCGGCCGCGAACGAACCGCGCAGCGGCCTCGCCCAGCCGTTCGAATGGGATGGGTGGCTGAGCGTCTCCGACCCGAGCATCACCGACCTGTGCGTCGCATCGTGCTACACCAACTACGGCCCCAACTTCTGGGACACGCTCGTCACCTGCGTGCAGCCGGGCACGAAGTACAAGGTCACCCAGGCCAACCTCTTCGCGCCGCCGAACGACGGCAACGCCTACCACCCGTGGCCGACCTTCGACGTCCCTTTCCAGTACAACAACGGCGACATCCCGCAGGAGGAGACGGACCTCTACAACAGCGTCTCGAATCTCAAGTGCGGCGGCCGGCCGTGCTGGCAGGAGAAGCGCACCTACAGCTCGAACCCCGACTACAACAACCTCGGCGGCGACAGCCTTCTCTTCGAAGTCCGCATCCGCAAGCAGACGACGACCATCTCGCGCCAGAACGGCTTCACGATGGCGATCGCCGTCCTGCTCGACCGTTATCCCTACTTCCGCACCTACACGCTCGGGACGCCGGGCAAGACGCTGAATCCCGACGACGGAGCCAACGACCAGAATGCCCGCTGCGCGCGCCACGACACGGCGGCGCCGGTCAACGACTGGCCCAACGGCGACAACTCGCGCTACTTCACCGTCCTCGACTACGTGAAGACGACGGCGAGGATCCGATCGCCGTGGGTCAAGGTGCAGCCCTCGACCACCGTGTCGCCCGACTACTACCCCGCGATGCTCTATCCCCCGCTCGCCGTGCAGCCGACCGGCACGACGACCTCGCTCCAGTTCGACGGCGCGGACGGGCCGGGCGGCCTCAACCGCACGGGATTCGGCTCGAGCGTCGACACCGCCGACGGCAGGGCGAACATCGCCTTCCGGGCGACCCTGATCGGGAGCACCAGCACGCTGCTGCTGCCGAACTACGACACCGTGGCGATCCCCTACCGACGGCCGTTCGGGAGCTGACGAACTCCGAAGGTCCCGGCAGAGCGGCCCGCGCGATCAGGGGATCGGCGTGAGCTCGACGGTCCGGAAGTCGATCGGCGCCCCCTCGGACTGGAGGCAGATGAAGCCTTCGTTGGGGGTGGCGTCGCGGCCGACGTTGACGAGCTCGCCGTTGATCACGAGGACGACGCGGCCGTCGATGCAGGTGATCTCGTAGCGATTCCACTCGCCGACCGGCTTCTCGGCGCCCTTCAGGTGCTTCACGTTGATCGGCGCCCCCGGATTCCGTCGCGCGTCGTCGACCTTCGCGGTGGCGCCGTCGATCAGCCAGAAGTCGCCGGCGCTGCCGCTCTGGAGCTGCGCCTCGACCGAGTAGGGCCAGACCTTGTCCTCGCGCTGCATGTGCAGCAGGACGCCGCTGTTGCCCGGCTGCGCCGGCCAGCGCCACTCGACCACGAGCAGGTAATCCTTGAACGCCTTCTCGGTGCGGAGGTAGCCGTTCGGCGCGCCGGTGCAGTGAATGACGCCGTCCTTCACCGACCAGGTCTTCGCAGGATCGTCCTTCGGATCGGGCAGGTACTGCTTCCAGCCGGCGAGGTCCTTGCCGTTGAAGAGCGCGATGCGAGTCTCGGAGCGCGCCACGTGCGGAGCGCTCCAGGCCACGAGCCCCGCGCCCGCCAGCACGACCGTCCCCCACCGCACGAGATTTCGCCGATTCATCGATGCTCTCTCCCTGGTCAGGTCTCATGCTGCGGCCCGATCAGATCGTGGTGCCCACCTTCGAGGAGGCACGCAGCGCGAGATGGATCGCCAGCAAGGCGACGACGAACGAGATGGCGATGGTCTTGGCGTCGAACGCCCAACCCATCTTCGGCGCCACCATCCCGACGAGCATCGGGCCCGAAAGCACGAAGTTGATGCGCGAGAAGAGCTTCGCCTTCTCGGGGAACCCCTCCGGCGGCTTCTGGCCCTCCTTGGTCGCACGGACGATCGCGCGCTGCTTCGGCCAGATGATGAACCAGACGTTGAACCACATGTAGAGCCCGAGCGTCAGTCCGGTCAGGACCCACTTCGCGCGGTCGGTCAGTGCTCCCGCGACGCTGAAGTTCGCGTTCATGCCGCTCGCGCCGACGTAGGTCACGTAGAAGAGCAGCAGCCCGAAGACGAGCGTGCTCATCGCCCCCCAGCGGAACCACCAGAGCGCGCGCGGCAGGAGCTCGGGGTTCACCGCCTTCTTCGTCGGGCCGTCGAGCTTGCCCTGGGTCGGGACGTTCACGAGGTTGAAGAAGTAGAGCAGCCCGATCCAGGTCACTCCCGAGATGACGTGTGCCCACCGGATCATTCCCTGCACGACGACGTCGTCGAGGGCGAGGAGCGGGAGCGATGCCAAGTGCGGCCTCCTTCTTCTTCCGACCGGGAAACGAAGGCCGCGATTGTTTCCCTGCCGGACGCGGGTGTCAACCGCGAGAGCTCCGCATCGACGCTCTGCCGCCGCGGCTTGTGACGGGCGCCTGCAACCGCGAGACTGCGCGTCTCCCCTCGTGCCGAGGTCCCAGTTGGGCGGCAAGAACCCCTATCTCAAAGCGGTCGACTTCGAGCCCGCGACTCGCCGCTTCCGCGTCACCTTCCGGCACGACGGGCGGGAGACGGTCGTCGACGTCGATCCGGCGAAGCTGCCTCTCGGCCGCGACGGGCTGCCCGGCAGCCTGCTCGACATCGGGCTCGGGAACGGCATCGCCATCGACCACGCCTGCGGCGGCGTCTGCGCCTGCTCGACCTGCCACGTCGTCGTCCGCGAGGGCGAGAAGTCGCTGAACGAACAGACCGACCAGGAGGCCGACATGCTCGACAACGCGCCGGGCCTCACGCCGCAGTCGCGCCTCTCCTGCCAGTCGGTCCCGAACGGCACCTGCGACCTCGTCGTCGAGATCCCGGCCTGGAACCGCAATCTCGTGAGAGAAGAGCACCACGGCTGATCGCGGGCTCCGCCGCCGGTCCTTCACACCCAGTCGAGGTAGATGGCGAGGACCAGGAGCAGCGCCGCGACCGCCGCGCAGCCGCCGAGCCAGATCACGAAGAACTTCAGCGTGCGAAGGTCGCCGGCGCGTTCCTCGGCCGAGCCGGGGGCCGGCTCGCTCACTCGTTCTGACCGGCGCCCGGAGCGTCGCTCGTCGAGCTCCACGGCTGCAGGTCGCCGCGCTTGAAGGGCGACGTCCCCTTCTCGGAATCGGGATAGGCGCCGATGGCGAAGATCACGCCGAAGATGAGCGGCGCCGACGCGATGATCCACATCGTCCTGCGCTCGAACTTGAGGTGCATGAAGTTGAGCGCGACGAGCACCGCCTTGTAGACCGCCATGATCACGAGCGCCGGCTGCCGGAACGCGCGAGGCAGGGCCACCGTGCCGACGATCACCTCGGCCAGCGTCACGACCAGCAGGATGAACCAGATGGTGTAGTAGTTCGCGTGCACGGCGTGGCCGTCGCCGTGGGACTCCGCGTGCGGGCCGTGATCCATCGTCGTCGGCGCGGGGTCCATTCGTCTCGGGCTCCGGTGGTCGTCGGCGGGCGGCGCCCGCCTCCGCGGTCACATGAGGTAGATGAAGGTGAAGACCAGGATCCAGATCAGATCGACGAAGTGCCAGTAGAGCCCGACGTTCTCCACGAAGTTGGCGTGCGCCGCCGTGAGCTTCCCCGTGGAGACCCTCGCCAGCGCGATGCCGAGCAGGATCACTCCGCCGAGGACGTGGCAGCCGTGGAAGCCGGTCGTGCAGAAGAAGGTCGCGGCGAAGTTGCCGCTCTTCAGCGTCACGCCCTCGTCGATGAGGTGGGTGTACTCGTAGCACTGGCCTGCGAGGAAGAAGACGCCGCCGAGGAACGTGCCGAAGAGCCAGCGCCAGCAGGCGACGCGGTCGTCCTTCTGGATCGCCTCGAACGACTTGACCATCGTGACCGAGCTGCAGATCAGCACGAAGGTCATGACCGCCGTGAAATTGATCCCGAGGATCTGCTGCGGGATCGGCCAGCCCTCGTCGCCCATGCGCAGCGCCGCGTAGGCGCCGAGCAGCCCCGCGAACCCCATGGCGTCGGAGCCCAGGAAGAGCCACATCATCAGCTTGTCCCACTTCGCGCCGAGGGGGCGGCGCTCGGACAGCAGATGCTCAGCGACCATCACGGTCGGGTTCACGTCGGCGGCTCTCCGTAGGCGTTGCGGAGCGATCCGAACGAAGCGGGGAAGGCTAGCGGCGAGGTCCTTCGAGGCAAGCGGGGGCCTCGTCGCTCGCGCCGCCGAGCCCTCGCCTTGATCGTCTTTCGACCCGCCGATACCGTCACGCGCCCATGACCGACGCCTCGCTCCTCCTGCGCGTGAAGCAGATGCTGGTGCGCCAGCTCAACCTGAAGAAGACGCCCGAGGAGCTCGCGGACGACGTCGCACTCTTCGGCGGCGAGTTCGAGCTCGACTCGATCGACGTGCTCGAGATCGTCGTCGGCATCGAGAAGGACTTCGGCGTCCGCATCTCCGATCGCGCCGTCGGCGAGAAGGTGATCCGCACGCCCACGACCATCGCCGAGTTCGTCGCCGCCGCGCCGCGCACGGCGTCGGCCGGCGGCCCCGCCTGACGGCAGCGTCGAATGGCCCGCGTCGACCGCAATCTCCCGACCAAGCCGGTCGACACGATCGTGATCGGCGCCGGCGTCGGCGGGCTCGCCTGCGCCGCGCGGCTCGCGCTGCGAGGCCAGAGCGTGCTGGTCCTCGATCAGCACTTCCTGCCCGGCGGCTACTGCACTTCGTTCCATCGCGGCGGCTACACGCTCGACGCGTGCATCGACGCGCTCGGCGGCGCGGCTCCCGGCTCGCAGTTCTGCCGCGTCCTCGACGCGTGCGACGTGCTGCCGCGTGTGCGCTTCCGCCGGCTCGACCCGATCCGCGAGAACGTCTTCCCCGGCTTCTCGGTGAAGGTGCCGGCGTCGATGGACGCCTACGAGGCGCTGCTCGCCCGCCGCTACCCGCGGCAGCAGCAGGGCCTCCACGAGCTCTTCGTCACGCTGCGCGAGATGCTGCAAGGGCTGCTGATGGTCCCGGTCGAGGCGATCTGGGACGGCGGCGAGTTCGAGCGCGTCTTCCCGGCGCTCTCGAAGTGGCGCCGCCGCACGTGGCGGGAGCTGCTCGACGCGCACCTCGACGACGAGGAGCTCATGAGCGTGCTCAGCGAGCGCTGCTCCTACGTCGGCCTGCCGCCGTCGCGCGTCGCCGCGCTGTCGATGGCGGCGATGCTCGTCACCTACTTCGAAGGCGGCACGTGGCGCGTCGAGGGGGGCTACCAGCGTCTCGCCGACGCCTTCGTCGACGCGATCCGGGCGACCGGCTCGCGCGTCGTGCTCGGGGTGAAGGTCGAGCGGCTGCTCGTCGAAGGCGGCCGCGTGACCGGCGTCGTCCTCGCCGACGGCCGCGAGGTGCGCGCTCGCCGCGTCGTGAGCAACGCCGACGCGCGCGCCACCCTTCTTCAGCTCCTCGGCCGCGAACACCTCCCCGCCGAGACGGCCGACGCCGTCGCCGCGCGCCCCCCGTCGCTCTCCTTCGTCGTCGTCCACCTCGGACTGGCGCGCGACCTCTCGACGATCTCGCTCGCCTCGAGCATCGGCTACTTCCCCGGCGGCAGCGTCGAGCGCGGCTTCGCCTTCGCGAAGCCGATCGCGGAAGACCCCGACCTGGCGATGGGGATCATCGTCCCGACCAACGAGGACCGCTCGCTCGCTCCCGAGGGACGCTCGATCCTCTCGATCCACTACCTCTGCCCGAGCGATCGGGTCGCCGACTGGAGCGCGCAGAAGGAGTCGATCGCGCGCGACCTCGTCCGCCGCGCCGAGTCGCTCGTCCCGAACCTCCTCGATGGCGCCGAGTTCGTGAGCGTCGCCACGCCCTACACCATGTGGCGCTACACGCTGAACGAGAACGGCGCCGCCTACGGCTTCGAGCAGACGCCCGAGCGCTACTCCGTCCTCAAGCACCTGCGCCGCGACCTGCCTCCCGGCCTCCACCTCTGCGGCCACTGGACCGACTGGGGCGGCGGCGTCGTCGCCGCCACCTGCTCCGGCTTCGAAGAAGCCCGCCGCATCCTCGCCACCCAGAAGAAGGTCCGCCGCGCCGCGGTCTGACGCGGGCGCCGTTCACGGCCGTCAAGGCGGCGGGGGAGTCGAAGTGTGCGGGTCGAGGGGGAACCTCGCGCCATCTACTTCGATGGGGGTTCGCTCGGCGCGAAAACGCTTGTCGCACGGTGTTCAACGATCGGTCAGTTGCTCGACGCGTTTTCGAGCCCCCTCGACCCGCACGTTTCGCCTGCTCCTCCCGCCCGTCCACCGTTCATCGCGCGGCCCGTCTCGCGCCGTCAGCTCCGCGCGACCCGCATCGTGATCCAGAGCGCCGCCCCCGTGCAGGGATCGAGCGCCCGCAGCCGGGTCGCCGGAAACGTTCCCTGCTTGGCGCGCGCCGCCAGCTCCGCCACGTGCACGACGGCCTCGGCGCCGAGCAGCAAGTCGAGCTGCGGCGGCGAGCGGGGCGCCGAGACGCTCGACCGCTTGCGGCGTCGCAGCTCGAGCCGCACCGCGCGCGCTCCGGGCTCCGCGCCGCCCGCTTCGACGCGCGCGAGGACGAGCGCTGCGGCGACCGGGATCGGTGACGATGGCGGCGACGGCGATGGCGAGGGCGCATCCGTCGACGCCGTCGGTTCGATCGTCGGCGGATCGGCGAGGAAGCCGGCGTGGCGAAGCGCGCCCTCGACCTCCGGGCTCGCCGGCGCGAAGCCGAGGATCACCGCGCGGCGGGCCCGACCCTCGGCGAGGAGCAGCGCCGCGTCGAGCAGCGCCTGCGCCGAGGCGAAGGAGCCGCTCGCGGCCGTGACCGACGGCCCGCGGAAGCCGAACGACGCCGCGATGGCGGCGGGAATCGCGTTCGCCGCGGTGTAGGCGAAGAGCGACGGACTCGCCGGGCCTGCGGCCGGCTCGTGGAGGATCCGGGCGAAGCGCGCGCAGACGGGGAGCGACTCGTGGCCGACTCCCGCCACGAGCGCCACGTCGTCGCTCGGCGGCAGGAGCTCGCCGGCGTCGCGCAACGCCCCTTTCACCGCCAGGAAGGCGAGCTGCCCTTCCTCGGGAAGATGGCGCAGGCTCATCGCCGGGTTGAGCCGCTCGAACTCCGCGAGCGACACGCCCGCGAGCTGCTCGCGCGTGACGACCGCGCTGCCCGCGACGATCACCTCGTCGCGCACCATGCGCAGCGGCGGCGCCGCCCGCGCCGGGCGCGCGCGCGCGGGCGCGAGCTCGGCGGGCGCGGCGCGCGGCGGCGCCATCAGCCGCACGATCGCCGCAGAAGCCTGGCCGCCGAGCCCCGCGGCGAGGACGGCCGCGTGCTGCCCCGCGATCGGCTCGGGCTCCCGCGGCAGCCGCACCGGGAACGTGGCGACCGGATGGCGAAGGCCAACGATCGGCGGCACGCGGCGGTGCTTGAGCGCCGCGACGGCGCGCACGATCGAGAGGATGCCCGACGCCGCGAGCGGATGGCCGAGCGCCCCCTTCCACGACGTGAGCGGCACGCGGTCGGCGAGCGTCCGCTCGCCCGACAGCACGTGGGCGAGCGCTCGCAGCTCCGCGAAGTCGCCCTGCGGCGTCCCGACGCCGTGGCCGACGACGAGCGCGAGCTGCGACGCCGGCAGCGCCGCCTCGCGCAGCGCCGACTCGAGCGCGCTGGCGAAGCCGCGCCCTTCCGGATGGGGCGAGATCAGGTGGTGCGCGTCGTTGGTCGAGGCGACGCCGAGCACCTCGGCGATCGGCAGCGCGTCGCGCTCCTCCGCGCTCTCCTCCGACTCGACGACCAGGAAGCCGGCGCCCTCGGCGAGCGTGAGGCCGGTGGAGGCGATGTCGTAGGGAGCGCAGCGGCCGCTCGCCAGGGCGCCGAGCGCGTGGAAGCCGGCGTAGACGAACGGGCCGAGCGCGTCGACGGCGCCGACCAGCGCGAGCCGCGCCTCGCCTCGGCGGATCCTCTCGGCGGCGAGCATCAGCGCGATCAGGCCCGACGAGCAGGTCGAGTTGTAGGTGGCGACCTGCGCCCGCAGGTGGAGCCGCGCCGCGAGCGTGGCGGCCGGCCCGTGGTATCCCGCCTGCGTCCACGCCGCTGCGCCGCGTCCGCGCGCCGCCGGCTCGTGCGCGCCGGCCGACGCGCGAAGCGCGGCGCTCTGCAGCGCCATCGCCGTGTTCATGCCGCCGAGCGAAGTCCCGACCAGGAAGAGGTCGACGCGGCGCACCGTCTCGCCCGGTCGGATCGCCGCGGCGCGCAGCGCCTCGGTCACGGCGGGCAGCGCGAGCCTCACCGCGCGGTCGTCGGTCGCTTCGCCGGCGAGCGCCTCCTCCGGAACGACGCCGACGTCGAGCAGCGGGAGGCCGGCAGCCACGAAGCGCTGGTCGGGCGCGAGCGCCGTCCTCCAGCCGTCGGTCGCGTGGACGAATCGGGGGACCCCGGCACCGGCTGCCGTCACGGCCCCCATTCCGGTGATGACGATCTTCACGGCCGCCGCGTTTGCGCGCTGCCCGCCGCCGCGAGCACGAGGACGCTCGCGCCGCAAAACGGCGAGACGGAGAGGACCGCCGCCCGCCCGCCCGCCGCGACGATCGGCAGCGCCTCGAGCGCCTGCCAGAGCGGCGTCACCGTCCACGCCTCGCCGCACCAGGCTCGCATCCGCCGCGAGACGACGGGCTCGAAGCCGTCGGCGGCGAGGAGCGCGAGCGCCCTCGCCTCGATCGCGTCGACGTGGGTTCCGTTCGCGGCGCTCCCGAGCCAGGAGAGGTCGCGCAGCGACCCGCCCGCCGCGTCGGCCGCTCGCCGCAGGAGTTCGGCGAGCTCCCGCGCGTCGCTCTCCCGGTCGCGTCGGGAAAGCTGCGCGCTCTCGACCGCGAGCAACCGCGCGAGCGCGGGCCGCTTCGGCGGAGGATCGTCACGCTCGAGCACGAAGGCCGCGGCTCCCTCGCTCGGCACGAGCGCACGGCCGCGCGTCACGCCACGCCTGATGCCAGGCCGCTCGCCGTCGCCAGCGCCTCGCGCGGCAAGCCCGAGCCGCCGGTAGGCGCGCACGGCGAGCTCGGAATGCTCCTCGGCCGCGCCGACGACGACGCGGGAGAGACGGCGCGACTCGAGCAGGTCGCGTCCGATCGACACGGCGCGAAGACCCGCGTCCGATCCGCCTCCGAGCATGTGGCCCGGACCGAGGAGACGCAGCGAGAGCGCGACGTGGCCCGCCAGCGCGTTCGGAACGCCCTCCGAGAAGAGCACCGGGCTCGCGCCGAGCGGCCCGCTCTTCAGCAACTCATGCCAGAGGCGGTAGCTGAAGTTGGCCGAGCCGAGCGCCGAGGCGAAGACGAGCCCCGATTCCTCGGGCAGCGCCGCTCCGCCCGACTCGCGCGCCGCCTCGGCCGCGGCCGCCACGCCGAAGAGCACGTGGGCCGTCGCTCGCCTCAGGCTCTTCGCGTTCGGGAGCGACGAGGCGTCGAAGCCCTCGACCCGCGTCTTCGGCGCGGCGTCGCCCGCGCTCGCCCGGTCGCGCGACGCCGCCTCGATCGCGCGCCGATCGAGGCCGAGCGGCCCGACCGCGCCCGCTCCGACGAGGAGGACGCCGCCGCTCACGGCTTCGCCAGCACGAGCGCCGCGTTGGCGCCGCCGAATCCGAACGAGCTGCTGAGCGCCACGCGCGCGCGGAGCGGCCTGCCGCCGTCCTTCAGCACGTCGAGTCCGGCCGTCTGCGGATCCTGCTCGGTCACGGAGAGCGTCGGCGGCGCGAAGCCGTGCTGGAGCGCGAGGATCGTCACGATCGCCTCGACCGCGCCGGCGCCGCCGAGCGTGTGGCCGAAGTAGGACTTGGTCGAGCTGGTCGGGATCTGAGGCAGGCGCGCGCCGAAGACCGTCTTCAGCGCGTGGAACTCGGAGAGGTCGTTCATCGGCGTGCCGGTGCCGTGGAGGTTGACGTAGCCGACCTCGTCGGGCGCCACGCGCGCGTCGGCGAGCGCGGAGGCGATGCAGCGCGCCGCGCCTCGCCCTTCCGGGTCGGGCTGGGTGAGATGGAAGGCGTCCGAGCTCGCGGCCGCGCCCAGCAGCCGCGCGCGCGCGCGGCCGCCGCGGCGCTCGAGCGACTCGCGCCGCTCGAGCACGAGGATCCCGTAGCCCTCGCCGAGCAGCATCCCCTCGCGACCCGCCTGGAACGGACGGCATCCGCTGCGGCTCAGCAGCAGCAGCGAGCCGAAGCCGGCGTGGGTGTACTCGCAGGTCGGATCGAAGCCGCCGGCGATCACGAGGTCGGCGCGACCGCTGCGCAGCCGGTCGAGCGCGAGCGCGACCGAGGCCGAGCCCGACGCGCAGGCATTCGAGACGATCAGGCTCAGTCCACCGATCCCGAAGCGGCGCGCGATCCGGAAGAGAGCCGCCTCCGGCGGCCAGTCGGCGAGCGGGCGGTAGCGCAGCCGCTCGGCCGGCGCGGGCGTCGACCGCAGCCGCGCCTCCTGGCGCAGGAAGCGGTCGGCCTGGAGCATCGCCACCAGCGTGCTGCCGAGCACGAGCTCGCGCCGGTGCGGCGGCGCCGCAAGGCGATCGGCGTCGAGCCCGGCATCCTTCAGCGCCGCATCGATGCAGCCGATCACGTGGCGGATCGCCCGATCGAGCCGCGCGCCGCCGAGGTCGACGCCGGGGAACGCCTGTTCGGGCGCCACCGCCTCGGCCCCGCGCCGGATCTCGTAGCGGCTCGCGTCGAAGCCCTGGAGCTCCGCGAATCGCGGCTGCTCGCTCCTGAGCGCGGCGACGGTCGCCTCGGGTCCGACCCCGAGCGACGTGACGATGGCGACGCCCGAGACGGCGACCTCGACGGCCATCACGCGCCTCGCGCGTCCGGGAGGCTCGGTTCGGCCGGCAGGTCGAGCGCGCCGGGCCGGCGCGCGCACCACCCGAGCTTGACGCCGATCGGCCAGCGATAGGCCCAGAGGAGGAAGGCGAAGAAGGCGGCGGCCGCGAGCTCCTCGAGCCACCACGACGTCGAGACCAGCACGACCATCAGCGTCCCGTAGAACGCGATGGTGGAGAGCAAGGAGCGCAGGAACTGCCGGTCGACGTAGCGCGGGAGCTTCATGCGGCGCTCTCCGCCGGGACCGGCGCCGGCCGCGAGGCGGGAAGCGGCACGACCGCATCGAGAGCCGCCGAGAGCGTCCCGAACCGGAAGTGGCGAAGGAGGCCGCTCACGTTGCGCTCGACCGCGCGCAGGTTGAAGCCGTGCATGAAGCGGACGACCGGCCCGAGCGGGAGGCGCGGCTGCGCGTCGTCGAGCTCCCAACTATGGAGGTAGATCATCCCGGGCGCGCCGGCGCGGTTCAGCCGATCGAAGAAGTAGGCCGTGTACCAGTAGGGCGAGGTCCGGAAGCCGAGCCCGCCGGTGAACGGCAGGTTCTCCCAGAAGAGCCGCATCGTGGTGACGGGAAACACGCGGAGCGAAGCGGAGCGAGAACCATCGCGCGGCGAAGCGGAGCGACCCTCGTCGCCTTCCTCCCGCCACAGGAAGGGCCGCGTCTCGAGCTCACGCCCCGAGATCCAGGTGATCGGGCTCACGCTCGAGTCGTCGCGGAATCCCAGGCGCGAGAGGATCGGATAGGCCCACCGCCGCCGCTGCGCGTCGATCGACCACTCCGGCGCGCGGAACGCCGTCGGCCTCTCGCCGGTGATCCGCTCGAAGAGGTCGCGCGACGCGCGCGCCTCCGCCTCGAACTGCGCCGGCGTGAGGTGGAAGACTTTCTTGTGGCTCATGCCGTGCGACGCCACCTCGTGGCCGGCGTCGCGGATCGCGCGGACGACGTCGGGATGGCGCTCGGCGACCCAACCGAGCACGAAGAAGGTCGCCCGCACGTCGAAGCGGTCGCAGAGGTCGAGGGCGCGCCGCACGCCGAGCTCGACGCGGCTCTCGAGCCGGTCCCACTCGGAGGGCGGCACGACGCGCTCGATGCCGCAGACGTGGAACCACTCCTCGACGTCGACCGTCAGCGCGTTCACCATCGCGCAGAGGATACTGCGCGAGCGAAGCCCGCGGCGGGCCGCGCTCCATTCTTCGAGACGAGCCGGCGGATGCCGGGACGAGCGAGCAGCGGCACGAAGCCGAGGAGCTTGATCGCCGCCGGCCACGGATCGTCGCGGCAGAAGAGCTCGTCGACGACGTCGGGCTCGAGGCGGAAGAATCGGGCCGGCCGCGGCCGCGCCTTCCACCAGTGCAGGAGGTCGCCGGGAAACAAGGCGCGCGAGCGTCGGTCGGTCCGGTAGGCGCCGACCGGCTCGACCCTCTCGCCGCGCGCGAGCCGCGCGAGCAGGGCCGGGAACGAGACGCCGGCGACCACCGCCTGGTGCAGCGAGCCCCAGAAGCGGGGATTGCACTCGAGGACCTTGAGCTCGCCGTCGCGCAGGTCGCGCTTCCACTCGAGCATGGCGACGCCGGCGAAGCCGAGCTCGGCGAGGAAGCGGGCGCAGCGCAGGACGAGCGGCTCGTCCTGGATCGCCTCGCGCAACGTCGACGAGCCGCCGCTCACCGGGTACTCGCGCAGCCGGCGATGGACGAAGCCGGCGACGAGTCGTGGCGCCGATGGCGCCTGGCGCGGCAGCGCCGATGAACCGTCGTGGGGCGCCGACTCATCGCGCCACAGGAGCAGCGAGACGCCGATCGCTTCGCCCTCCCGCGGGAGCCGCTCCTGCACGAGCGCGCTGCGATCGAGGTCGAGCGCGGCGCGACCGCGCACCAGGAGCTCGTCGCGCGTCGACGCGTAGGCGACGCCGCGAGCGCCGGAGCTCACGCGCCGCTTGACGACGAGGGGCAGCCCGAGCTCTTCGGCGGCGTCGAGGAGCTCGGTCTCGTTCCGGAAGCTTCGCGTCCGCGGCGTCGGCAGCCCGTGCGCGCGCGCGAGCTCGCCGAAGGTCGCCTTGTCGCGCAAGCGCTCGATCGAGGCGGCGTCGGCGAAGGGGAGGGCGGCGTGGCGCTCGAGCCGCGCCCGATGACGAAGAACCACGAGCAGCGTCTCCTCCTCCATCGGGAGCAGGACGACGGGGCCGCGGCGCGCCTCGTCGGCGGCGACCTTTTCGAGCCGCGCGACGAACCGCTCCTCGTGCGCGATCGGGTCGTCGTAGAGGAAGCGGCGTGCCGTCGCCTTCGACCAGAGCGCGGGAGCGAGCCGCGTCTGCTCGCCGCAGACGACCCGCTCGCCGGCGGCGTGGAGCGCGCGCGCCGCGACCAGCGTCTTCGGCCAGAAGCCGTCGGTCAGCAGGACGGAGCCGCGCGCGTCCATCCCGGCGATCCCGGCTCAGACCGGATCGAAGACGGCCGGCCGCCGGAAGCCCCAGGTCGTCTTGCTCACGCCGGGCAGGTGGAAGCGGCCGCGAGAGAGCCTCTCGAGCGCGTCGGAGACGACCGCCGCGCCGCGCGAGACGAGCGAGCCGAGGCGCCCGCCGGCGGCGCTCCCGCCGAGGGTGCGGGTGGCGACGCGCTCGAACCCGGTCTGCTCGAGAAGGCGCTGCGCCGTCTCGGGCGTGAAGTCGGAGAGGTGCCACGGCGCGTGGTAGAGGTCATGCCTGATGCGCAGCGCGTCGAGGCAGCGCGCGAGCGGCGTCGTGTGGGGCCAGCGGACGAGGACGAGCCCGCCGGGCGCGAGCACTCGCGCGACCTCGTGCAGGAAGGCGCGCGGGTCGGCCAGGTGCTCGATGACGTAGAAGGCGCAGACGACGTCGAGGCTCGCGTCCGCGACGGCCGAATCGGCGAGCGGCGTCGCGCGCAGCTCGAGACCGAACTGCTCGCGGGCGTGGCGGCGGCCGCTCGCCGACGGCTCGAGGCCGTCGACTTCGAAGCCCGCCGTGCGCGCCGCCTCGAGGAAGAAGCCGAAGCCGGCGCCGATTTCGAGCAGCCGCCGGCCCGGCGCGAGGCGCGCGAGCTCCTTCAATGCGCGCCCGATCACCGGCCGCTGCTCGCGCTCCCAGCTTGCGATCTCGGCCGGATCGGTCGGGAGGTAGTCCTGATAGACGTCGTCGAGCCGCTCCTCGTCGATGCCCGTCTTGATCGTGAGGAAGCCGCAAGGGCGGCAGCGCAGCACGCGATGGTCGCCGCGGCAGCGGATCGCGAAGAGCTCCGGGCTCCCGCACGCGCGGCAGCGATCCTCCGCGCGCGGAAGCACCTCGCCCTGTCTTCCCTCGCGCACGCAGTCGTCGAGGAGCTTCGACGACGAGGCTGGCGGGATCGCGGCCGTCGTCACATCGAGCCTCCATCCACGGCGAAGACCTGCCCGGTCAGGTAGGTCGAGTCGGGATCGAGCACGAGCCAGCGCAGGAGCGAGGAGACCTCGCGCCGGCGTCCCACGCGCTTGAGCGCGACGCTCTGCAGCAGCGCGTCGCGCCGTTTCTCGTCGAGCTTCTCGTTCACGTTCGAGTCGATGAGCCCGGGAGCGACGACGTTCACGAGCACGTTGAACCGCGCGAGCTCCTGCGCGAGCGACTTGGCGAGCCCGGTCAGCCCCGCCTTCGACGCGCAGTAGTTCGCCTGCCCCGCGACCCCGCGCAGCCCCGAGAGCGACGAGACCAGCACGATCCGCCCGCTGCGCTGCTTCATCATCGGCCGCGCCGCCGCCTTGCAGGCGAGGAAGGCGCCCTTGAGGTTGACGTCGACGACCGTGTCCCACTCCTCTTCCGTCATGAAGGTGAGCAGGTTGTCGCGCAGCACGGCGCTCATGACGACCAGCGCGTCGAGCCGGCCGTGGCGCGCGACGGCGCCGTCGACGACCCGCTCGAGCGTCGCGGCCGACGTCACGTCGACGGCGACCGGCTCGATCCGCCCGAGCGGGAACGAGGCGGCGACGTCGGTGAGCCGCTCGATCCGCGTGCGGCCGCCGGCGACCACCGTCGCGCCGTTCTCGGCCAGGTGGGCGCAGAGGTCGAGCCCGAGGTCGCCCGACGCGCCGATCACGACGACGACGGGCGCGCTCACTTCGCCGGTCCCGCGAGCGGCCGCACGACCTTGACGTCGGCGGGCACGTCGAAGGTGAGGTCGGCGTCGCTCACCTTGGCGTTGGCGACGAACTCCTCGATCGAGAGCGCGAGCTCGTCGCCGTTCGCGCGCACGATCCGCCACGTCGTGATCGAATACTGCGGGTCGAGCGTGATCTCGACGTGGACGACCTCCTTCTTCAGCTCTTCGCGCCGAGGCGTGAAGCGCAGCCGCATCTCCTTCGACCCGGCGGGCAGCGGCCGGAGCTCCGGCAGGTAGGGCTCGCGGAGAGCGGCGAGGTCGCCGGTGAAGCCGGGGAAGGCGCCGGACCATGTTGGGCTTGCGCCCTGGGACGGGCTTGCTCCCGAGCCCGCGGTCGCGGAGGCGCCGGGCGCACGCGCGCCCGCGAGCGGGTAGATCTCGAGCAGCTTGAACTCCGGCGTGTAGATCCGGACCTCGGTCGCGTCGACGGCGAGGAATCCCGGTGCCGGCGTCTCGGTCCGCCAGAGCAGCCGGCGCTCGCGGAAGGCCATCGTGCCGGTCGAGACGAGCGGGCGGCGCATGAAGCTCACCTTCTTCTCCTGCCGGAACCGGCAGGTGAAGCTCGTGAGCCCCTTCATCCGCGCCTCCCATGCGTCGAGCACGCGATCGACCTCGCTCGTCGCCGGAGGCTGCGCCTGGAGCACCATGAGCGCGCAGACGGACAAGAGGGCGCGGCGTCCTAGCATGGCGCCCCACGTTAATGATCTGCGCCGTTTGGGAGATGGAGCTCGCGCTTGGAAGGGATGGGAATCGCCGCGTCGGCCGTCGCGCTGCTCGTCGGTCTCGCCCCGCAGGAATGGAAGGTCGCGTTCGCGGGACCGCTCTCCGGTCCTCTCGCGTCCTCGGGCCGGGAGTCGCTCGACGGCGTGAAGGCGGCGCTCGAGGTCGTCGAGAGCCAGCACGGGATGAAACGGCCGGCGCTGGTCGAGCTCGACGACGGCGACGAGGTGAAGAAGGCCGAGCTCGCCTTCGCCGCCGCGCTGAAGCAGAAGTGCGACGTGCTGGTCGCGGCGGCGACCGGGCTGACGGTCGAGACCTACGTCGCACGCGCTCGCACGGAAGGAATGGTGCTCCTGCTCGTGGGGAGCTCTGGCCCCGCGGCCCCGTCGATCGCCGCCGACGAGCCGGTCTTCTGGCTCGGCGCCTCGACCGTCGAGCGCGCCATCACGATCGGAACCTTCCTCGACGTCCCCTGCATGAGCCGGCAGCCCGGCCTCGTCGCCGACGACACTCCCCGCGGCCACGAGCTGGCGGCGGCGCTCGAGCGCAACCTCGCCGGTCGCTTCAAGTTCGCGGGCTCGCTCTTCGTCAAGCCGCACGCCGCGGTGCCGGTCGAGGGGCTCTCGAAGCTGAAGGAGAGCGGCGCCGATCGGCTGATCCTCTCGGGCGAGCCCGACCTGGTCGACGCCGCGATCGCCGCGCTCGGCGCGGCGGCATGGAAGGCGCCGCTCTTCGTCGACGACGGGATGCTCTCGGGCCCGGCGACGCTGCTCTTCGGCGCCGGCGCGGGCGAGCGGCGGAAGGGGACGTTCCTGCTGCAAGGGTTCCCCCGCTTCGCCAGCCCGCCGCCGCCGGAGCTCACCCCGATCTGGGCCCGCGACCACGCCGGATCGAAGGAGGTGCTGCAGCGAGCGCAGCGCGCCTTCGTCACGACTCGCCTCTTCTTCCGCGCGGCCGCCGCGGCGGCGACGCCGAAGAAGGCGAAGCTCCCGGAGCTCGTCGCCCTGCTGCTCGACCAGCGCTACGGGCCGGAGGAGAACGAGCGGCCGCTCTTCGATGAAGTGCACCGCTCGGCCCGGCAGCGCTGGCTGCCGTTCAAGCTCGGCGCGGCCGGTCCCGAGCAGGACGAGCCGACCTACTACCTCGATCCCGACATGGGGCCGGCGCTGCGCGTCCGCTCGCCGCTGCTCTACAAGGCCGAGCCGAACACGAAGGTCGTCTGGTTCACCTACGGCGACGCAACCAGCAAGGCGGTGCGATCGATCGAGCAGGACCTGACCGCGCTCGGACTGATCACGCGCGGCTACGACGGCGAGATGGACCGCTGGATCCTGGACGAGCTCATGGCCCGCACGCTCGGCAAGATCAACCGGCTCTTCCTCAAGAACGAGGACGGCACCTTCCTCCCGGGCGTCTCGTTCGCCATCTCGTTCACGACCGAGAAGCCGACGACCCTGAAGGAGCACGACTACTGGCGCGCCGTGATCGCCGGCGACGACCCCGACGCGGGCGGCCGCGCCTGGCCCGGCGAAGGGCGCTGCGAGATCTACTCGACCTTCATGAGGCGGACGATCTACCAGCCAAGGGCGCTCGACCCGCCGCTGCGAGGCGAGGACCGCCGGTTCCTCGACGGCAAGTACGTCTGGGGCTCGAGCAGCGGCGACAACCTCCGGCTCAAGCTGATCCGCGCGCTCATCGACGGCTACGCCGGCAGCTTCGCGCTCACCGGAGCCCACGAGCTCGGCCACATCGCCGGCCTCGGCCACGACGAGGAGAGCCCGCGCTCGATCATGAACGTCGCGGAGGGCGGCGGGCTTGCCGAGACCTCCGCCTGCTGGATCCCGGGCCACGTCGAGGTGCTCGAGCGGGCGCTCGGACGCTACGGCGCGACCAAGAAGAAGTGACGGCGACGAGCAAGAACAGACCGGCCGGAGGAGCGTTGTGTCGCTCCCCCGGCCGATCATCGATTCCCCCTCCGTCCCGGCGCGAGCCTCAGTGCGTGTAGTACCGGACGAACTTCCGGTCGGTCGGCGCGGGCGGCACGCCGATGACGGCGGTGTGCGCCTGCTTCTCGTCGGCCATCGACCGCTTGCGCGGAAGGACCGGCAGGATCAGCCCGTTCGCGTGCGCCTTCGCTTCCGGGAGCGCGGGCCGCGCGATGGCCCCGAGCGAGCGGACGTCGGCAACCCAGCGGCGTCCCTTGGCGTCGATCTGGAAGAGGACCGCCGAGGTGGTCGCACGATCGATGGCGACGAACTGACGGGGCGCCGGACGGCCGGGAAGGATGCCCGCCGTCGTCACGCGGTTGGCGTCGCTGAGCCAGCCGCGACGGACCATCAGCGCGATCGCGTCGAGCCAGTCGCCGAGCGTCCGTCCCGCCGCGCCGAGCGCGGCCGCCGACGCCTGACGCAGCGTCCCGCCGACGTGCATCTTCAGGACGCGATCGCCGGGCAGGATCGGGCCCGCCGCCAGCGACCGCGCGAGCGGAAGGTTGCGAACCGCGGCGCCCAGTCCCGCGATCTCCGCCATCTCGAGGCGGCCGAGGTAGATCCTGACCGACCGAGCAGGCGCCTCGGTGAGGCGGACGGCGCCATCGGCGAAGACGGCGAGCTCGGAGACGCTGCCGTTCGCGGGATCGCGCCTGGCGTAGCCGACCAGCATCTGCCGCGAGTACTTGCCCGGACCCGCGACCGAGCCCACCTGCCCGTCGGCCGGGCTGACGAGCAGCGTCCCCAAGATCGCGGGAAGAAGCGCGAGGTGCTTCGGAATCCTCATGGCTCGTTCTCCCTTTCGGGGCGCGACCCCCGATTCCCGGCTCGAGAACCGCGAGAGCACGCGCACCGATTCCGAGAGCGGCGAGCAGAGTCCGACCGCACACCTCTTTGGTTCGCGGCGGTCAGGACGGCGGACGAGCGCCCTCTTCGACGCGAGCGCCCTCCTCGATGCGGCCGAGCAGGCGCAGCAGGCCGTCGAGGATCGTGAACGGATGCGGCGGGCAGCCGGGGACGAAAAGGTCGACGGGAAGGAGCGACGGGATCGCCTCCCGCGTCAGGTGCAGCGCGACGTCCCTCATCCAAGGCGGCGAAGCGGCTCCGCGCGTCGATGATCGCCAGGTGGCGAGGTTCGTGAGCCCGACGGCGACCATCGCGAGGTCGGTCGGGGAGAAGCTCGTCGAGGCCGTCACGACGCGCCTCCGCGCAGCGTCAGGATCGCCGCCAGCGCCGAGAGCGCGCCCGCAGCGACCAGGAGCTGCGGCACGCGCACGAGACGCAGCCGCGCCATCGCCGACTCGACGAGCCCGATCGCCACCGCGAGGCCCGCCATGCCGAGCAGCGCGGCGCCGAGGTCGACGGCGGCCGACCCGCTGCGCACCGGCACGATCAGGTTCACGACGAGCGCGGCGAAGACCCAGAGCTTGACCGCGGCGGCGTAGAGGAGGAAGCCGAGGTCGGGGCCGCCGTGGTCGAGCGCCATCACCTCGTGGACCGTCGTGAGCTCGAGGTGCGTGGTCGGGTCGTCGAACGGAATCCGGCAGTTCTCCGCCAGCAGCACCAGCACGAGCGCGCCGGCGAGCAGCGCGAGGGCCGGCCCGAACGCGATCCACGCCTGCGCGTCGACGCCCTGCGCCAGCGCCGCGAGCGAGAGCGGATGCACCGACTCCGGCAGTCCGCGCCCGACGGCCGCGCGCGCCAGCTCGGTGGCGCGGGCGAGCGCCGCGAGGCCGACCAGCAGCGCGGGCTCGACGATGGTGCCGAGCTGCGCCTCGCGGCTCGCCTCCCTCCCCTCGAAGCTCGAGCCGGCGTCGAGCGCCGCCAGCACGGTGGCGAATCGGACGAGCGCGACGATTCCGGCCAGCAGCACGAGGTCGCCGGTGAAGGAGAGCGGCGCCGCGACGCCTCCGAGCGGGACCAGGAACGCGGCGAGGAGCGCCCCCGAAAGCGCGGCGACCGGCGCCGCGCGGAAGATCCACGTCGTCGTCTGGCTGTAGACGGCGTCCTTGCGCAGCAGCATGACGAGGTCGAAGTAGAGCTGCAGCAGCGGCGGTCCTCTGCGCCCCGCGACGATCGCCTTGGTCCGGTTCACGACGCCCACGAAGAGCGGCGCGCCGCAGAGCGCCAGCAGCGGCGCCGCGATCGACGCACCCGGAATCCACGACGCCATCTCAGGCCGACTCCAGGATCAGCAGCACGAGCAGCGTCGCCGCGATCGCCAGCACGTAGAGGTGGATGCGGCCGTGCTGCAGGATCCTCGGCCACGAGTTCAGCGGCGCAAACCCTTTGAACAGCGGCTCACGCGGACGGTGGTATCCGCCGTCCCAGGTGACCGCCTCGCTGGCGGGCCGTCCGAGCCGCAGCAGTCGGCGCACCTGCGCGACGACGTAGATCAGCGCGCCGAGCAGGCTCGCGCCGATCACGCCGCTCACGACCACGGTGACCGCCCGCTCGCGCCAGCACCACTCCCACAGCGACGGATCGCCGAGGAGCTGCGCGACGACCGGCCGCGCGAGCTGCACCAGGATCGGCGCGCCAAGCCCGCCGAGCAGGCAGAGCGCGGCGAGGAACCCGAGCGGCGCCAGCGCGAGGCGCGACGGCTCGGTCGCGCCCGCCGCCGCGCGATCGCGCGGCACGCCGAGGAACACCGCCCCGAGCGCGCGCGCCATCGCCGCGAGCGACAACCCGGCGACGAAGGCCGTCGTCCCGATCACGAGGAAGAGCGGCGCGGCCACGCGCGGCGCGAGCGAGGCCGCCCCTTCGAATGCGCCGGCGACGAGCAGCAGCTCGCTCGTGAAGCCGCTGAACGGAGGGAGCGCGACGAGCGACGCCGCCCCCACCAGCATGAAGAGGCCCGTGCGCGGCAGGAGCTTCAGCAGCCCGCCGAGCCGATCGAGCGCGTCACTCCCGGCCGCCGACGCCACGGCGCCCGCTCCCGTGAAGAGGAGCGCCTTGAAGACGGCGTCGTGCAGCACGTGGAGCAGCGCGGCCGCGAGCCCGAGCACGGCGATCGCGTTCGCCTCGACCGAGCGGCCGAGCAGCGCGACGGCGATGCCGACGACGACGAGCCCCGAGCTCTCGGTGCTGCTGGCCGCCAGCACGCGGCGCAGGTCGCGCTCCGCGACGGAGGCGAGCGCGCCGAAGAGCGACGAGGCGAGTCCGACGGCGAGCAGGAGCCACACGGCGCTCTCCGGGATGCGGCGTGCGTCGCCGAGCGCGATCCAGAGCCGCAGCAGGCCGTAGATCCCGAGCTTGCTCGTGGCGCCGGCGAGCAGCGCGCCGACGTGGCCGGGTGCGCTCCCGTAGGCGTCGCCGGCCCACGAGTGGAACGGCGCGAGCGCCGCCTTCGTCCCGAAGCCGACGAGCGCGAGGAGGAGCCAGCGCAGCGCGTGGTCGCCTTCCAGCGCGCCGGCGCCCGCGAGGAGGCGGCCGTGGCTCAAGAGCAGGAGGGCGGCCAGGAACGCCGTCCCGAGATGGCTCGCCACCAGCCACGCGAAGGCGCCGCCGGCGCGCGGCGCGGCCGGCTCGTCGCCCGCGTCGATCGCCATCAGCCCGTAGCCGGCGAGCACCATCGTCTCCCACGCGACCAGGAAGAGCACCGAGTCGCGCGCGACGACCACGAGCGCCATCGAGACGACGAGCAGATGGAGGAGGAACCAGGGACCGCCGCCGCGCGCGCGGCGCGACTCGAGCCAGCGCGCCGCGGCGAGCGCGACGAGCGGCGCGAGCAGGAAGATCGGCAGCAGGAACCAGGCGGAGAGCGGGTCGAGCTCGACGGCGAGTCGGCCGCCGGGCACGGACCACTCCGCCGTCCGCGCCTCGGTCCCTCCCGAAAGGAGCGCGCGCAGCGCCGCGTCGAGCGCGGTGACCGAGAAGACCCACGCGCCGCCGACGCCGATCCACGCGCTCGCGCGGCCGAGCCGGCCGGCGACCAGCGCGGCGACCGCCGTCGCGGCGAGCCCGACGAGCGAGACCAGCAGCAGCGTCACGGCTTCGCCGGGCCCGCCGCGAGGCGCGCGTCGAGCACGCCCGCCGCCGCGACCACCTCGGGGAGGAGGGCCTTGCGCTCGATCCCGCGGCGGAAGGCGGCGTCGCGGAGCGAGAGCTGCATGACGACGAGACCCTTCCCAACCGTGCGGCGGGATCGGAAAGGGGACGGATTGTAGCGGCGGCGGCGCGGGCCGACGTTCAGCGGCGCGGCGTCAGCAGCAGGCGCGAGGCGCGGTCGGCGGCGAGATCGCGATCGCGTCGCTCGAGGAGCTCCTTCGCCGTGAGCGCGTTCGTGGCGGCGCCGAGCTCGCCGAACGAGAGGCCGCTCGACGACTCGCGCATGGAAAGCGCGAGGACGATCTGCGCTTCAACGAGCTCGGCGCCCGGTCGGCCGCTCCACTGCTTTCGCAGCGCCTTGAAGTCGGGGAACCCCGAGAGCTCGTTCCTCGCCATCGTGACGAAGGCGTCGAGCGAGCCGCCGGGCGGCGCCTGCTCGATCCCGTCGATGGCGCGGCGGAACGCCTTCGCCGCGAGCTCGCGCGCGCCCGCGTCCGGAAGCGACGCCGAGAGCATGAAGAGGCGGCCCTGCGGCAGCGCCACGTCGGCGGTGGCGAGCGCGACGATCTTCGCCTTCGAGAGCTCGCCGTCCGCCTGGAGCTTCATGGCGACGAGATTGGCGAGCAGCATCGCGCTGGTGCGATCGGCCGGCGTCGCGTCCGGGAGCAGGTACCACTCGAGGAGGTGCGTCGCCGGCAGGTCCCACGTCCCGGAGAGCTCGCCGTGAGGAAGGTCGCCGGGCTTCGCGGCCGGCGCGGCGTCCCCTCCTTTTTTCGGCCCTCGCGGATTGCCGCCGAGCGCGTTGGCGAGCGAGTCGAGGCCGCCGCCGCTCGTGAGCTGCGAGTCGAAGATGCGCCTCACCTCGTCGGCCGGCAGCGGCCCGACGGCGACGATGCGGAAGCGCGGGCCGAGCTCGAGCTTCGCGTCGGCGTACTCCTCGAGCATCTCGACGGTCGCGTCCGTGACGTCGCCCAGCACGCGCGCCTCCTTCGCTCCGTGCCGGACGATCTGCGCCCACGCGGCCGTCGCCCACTTGTGCGAGTAGCCGCGCGGCACGGTGGTCTGAAGCTCGCCCTCGATGTTCTTCTTCTCGCGCTCGAGGACGTCGGCGTCGAAGCTGTTCGCCGAGAGCCACGCGATCATCTTGGCCGCGGCGAGCGTCGCCTGCTTCGGCGGCGCGTGGACGTCGAGTCGCAGCGCGCCGTCGCTCGTCTCGCCGTTGAAGACGATGTCGCCGTCGGCGAGCCCTTCGGGATCGGTCGTGCGGATGAGCATGTGCTCGAGCAGGTGGCTCCACTGCGCGCGGCCCGCGTCGTCGTGAGCGAGCCCGACCGGCACGAACGCGAGGAAGGTCTGCTTCGGCGCGTCCTTCAGCTCGAGCACCGAGAGGCGCACGCCGTTCGAGAGCTTGTGCTCGACGAAGGCGTCGCCGGCGGGTGCCGAGCCAAACCACGCGGACAAGAGAAGCGTCGAGATCATCGTGAGCACTCCATCAGTCATCGGTGGTCGGGGCAGGTCATCGGTCAGCGGCGGATGGCGCGATCGAGGAGTCGTCGCAGCGACGCGCCGTGCACCTCGAGCGCCGGGCGCAGGTGCTGCTCGTAGAAGTCGACCATCGCGGCGTTGGCGCCGTGGCCGTCGGCGATCGCATGCCCGATCGCCTTGCCGCCGAGCGCGAACCAGCCGACGGCGAGCCCGCCGATCGCCGCCGCGCCGAACGCGCAGCCGCCGAACGCGACGATCCCGGCCGCGATGCCGCCGAGCGCGAGCAGCCCCGCCGCGAGCCCCGCGAAGGCGATCGCGCCGAGCGCCATCCCTCCCATCGCGAGGCCGCCGAACGCAATGCCGCCCACCGCGATCACTCCGATCGCCACGTCGCCGATCGCCACGATTCCCTTGGCCGTGCGCGCGCCGATCCCGGCCCGGTAGCCGCCGACGTTGATGTGGAGCAGGGGCAGGCCGAAGAGCCTCTTCGTGCTCCGGTACTCGAAAGGCCGTCCGAAGTAGCCGGCGCCGACGGCGACGCGCCAGTTGCGGCCGCGCGCGAGATGCCACTCGCGCAGGATGGTCCGCATCAAGGACGCGGCGACCGGCCGCCCGGCCGCGAGCGCCTCGAGGTCGGCGGCGAGCTCCTCGGCGCTCGCGTAACGGCGCGCCGGGTCGCGCTCCATCGCCTTGGCGACGACCGCCTCGGCGGCGTGCGAGAGCTTCGGGTTCGACGCGCGCAGCGACGGCGGCAGCTCGCGGCGGATCGCGTCGAAGACGGCGATCGTCGTCGGCCCCTCGAAGGGGCGCCGGCCGGCGAGCGTCTCGTAGAGCGTGACGCCGAGGCTCCAGACGTCGGTGCGCGCGTCGACGCGCGCCTGCGCCTGCTCGACCTGCTCCGGCGACATGTAGTAGGGCGTGCCGAGCGGCTCGCCGGTCAGCGTGAAGCCGAGGTCGCCCTCGCCCTTGGCGAGCCCGAAGTCGGCGACGACGGGCGAGCCGTCGCGGCGGAGCAGGATGTTCGACGGCTTGAGGTCGCGGTGGACGATGCCGCGTGCGTGGGCGGCCGCGACGGCGCGCGCGACGACGGCGAAGAAGCGGGCGACCTCGATCTCGAAGCTCGCCGTTCCGCCGCCGTCGGCCACCGCCTCGCCGTCCTGGAGGCCGATCGCGTGGCGGAAGCTCTTGCCGTCGCGTCGCGCGGCCGGCGGGAGCTCCGACAGCGCGTGCGCCAGGTTTCCGCCGTCCACCTTCTCCATCACGAGGAAAAGATGGCCATCCTGCGCGCCGACGTCGTGGACGCGGACGACGTTGGGATGGTCGAGTCGCGCGGCCGCGAGCGCCTCGCGGCGGAAGCGCTGCGCCTGCTTCGGGTCGAGCGCGAGCCCGGGCCGCAGGACCTTGAGCGCGACCTCGCGCTTCAACGCCTTCTGCTCCGCGCGGTAGACGGTCGCCATGCCGCCGCGGCCGAGCTCGCCGAGGATCCGGCAGTCGCCGAGCTCGACGCCGGGACCGAGCGGCTTCGGTGCGTGGATCGGCGCGCCGCCGGCTCCCTCGCCGACGTCGACCAGCGCGAGCAGTCGGCGCAGATCGACCCGCCGTTCCGGCGGCACCTGCGCGACGAGGTCGTCGAGCTCGCTCGCGCGCCCGCACGCCACGCGGTCGGCGTACTCCGCCACGAGCCGGTCGATCAGGGCGTCGAGTTCGCGCGCTTCCATGGTCCGGAGCAGCACCCTCGTCGAAGACGTCATGGAGGTTCCAGACGTAATCGGTGCGCCGAGTCGTCGACGATTCTCGCTCCGAACCAGCGCCCCCTGCGCGACGATCCTCTCGTCGATCTCGAGTCCTTCGCGGTGAAGTTCGTCGCTCATGACGGTACCGCCTCCGCCGCGCGCGACGGCGCGCGGAGGGGTTCATCGCGCACCGCTTCGTGCGGGGGAGCTGCCTGGCCCGCGGCGACTCCTCGATGATCCGCTCGTGGGCGCTATCCTCTGCGGTGATTCGCCGCTGATGCCTGGCTGTCGTCAGGTCGTGGAGCGAGCCGATGGCGATCATGAAGTCCGCCTGCGCGCTTCCGCTTGCACTCGCTCCGGTGGCGCTCTTCGCGGTCGCGTTCGCGCAAGGGGTCTCGGTCGGGAGCGGCGCGACGCTCACGACGAGCCTCGCGCCGGGGACGGTCCTGTGGCCGGGCCAGGTGGTGGAGTTCACGGTCGAGGCGACGAGTGCGCGGCCTGACCGCGTCACGCTGAACCTCCTCGACCCGCCCCCCGGCTGCGTCTTCACGCAGGATCCTCGCAGCGGCCCGCCCAAGAGCGGAGGTGTCTCCAGCAGCACGGGAAACGTGGTGACGGCGACGGGGAAGGTGCGGTGGATGGTCCCGAGCAACGTGGGCGGGCTGCGCCGCCTCACCTTCCGCGCGACCGACCACACGAATCCCGGCCGGACCACCTTCGCTTCGGTCGACGTGCGCGTGGAAGGGGAAAGCGCGGCCGCCACGATCGTCGTCGGCGACGTGACGGGAGACGGCGTGCTCGACACGGTCGCGGGCGCGAGACTGGCGACCGTCGCAGGCATGGCGCAGGCAGGCGCCGTCTACGTGTGGAAAGGTGTCGCGGCGCCCTCGGGCTCTCCGGACGCGACGCTCGTGGTGCCGGGCGCGGTCGCCTACGACCAGCTCGGCAAGGCGTGGAAGGGCCAAGGAACCCAGCTCGCCGACGTGACCGGCGACGGCGTGCTCGACGTGGTCGTCGGGACCTATTCCGCCGACGTCGCGGGAGTGTCCCAGGTCGGCGCGATCTACGTGTGGAAGGGGGGCGCGACTCTCACCGGCACGCCGGCCCCGCTCGCCACGCTGACCGTCCCGGGCGCCGTAGCCTACGACTCGCTCGGGCAGCGGAGCGGTCAGGGCATCCAGCTCGCCGACGTCACGGGCGACGGCATGATCGACGTGGTCTCCGGGTCCATCGCCGTCACCGTCGGCGGCGTGGCTGCCGCGGGCGCGCTCTACGTGTGGAAGGGCGGGCCCACGCTCAGCGGATCCCCTGCTCCGCTCGCGACACTCACCGTGCCTGGCGCGGTGGCTTACGACTATCTGGGGATGTCGGTGACTCAGCTCGTCGACGTGACCAGCGACGGAATTCTAGACGTCGTCGCGGGCTCGCTCTACGCCGACGTCGGGGGCGTGACCGACGTGGGAGCGGTCTACGTGTGGAAGGGCGGTCCCTTGCTCCAAGGAACGCCCGCGCTCCTCGCCACGCTCACTGTGCCGGGAGCATCCGCGTATGACGGGCTCAGCTACGTGGGGGACGCCACCGACCCCGCCTATGGGGTTGCTGCCGGGCAAGTGGGCCGAATCGCCGACGTCACGGGCGACGGCGTGCCCGACCTGGTCGTGGGCGCGATCAATGCCACCGTGGGCAGCGTGGCCGCAGCAGGAGCGGTCTACGTGTGGCAGGGCGGCCCCTCGCTCACCGGGATGCCGGCACCGCTCGCCACGCTGACGATTCCAGGTCCCATCGCAGGCGACTACCTCGGGTTGCTCGGCGACGCGAACGGTTTGAGCGGTCAGGGCATCCAGCTCGTCGACGTCACCGGCGACGGCCTGCCCGACGTGGTGGCGGGCACGAGCAAAGTGGACGTCGGCGGCGTGACCGACGCGGGCGCAATCTACGTGTGGCAGGGCGGCGCGACGCTCACGGGCACGCCGGCGCCGCTCGCCACGCTGACCGTCCCGGGCGCGGTCGCCTACGACCGACTCGGCGACGCGCTCGGTCAGGGGCTCCTGATCGCCGACATGACCGGGGACGGGGTGGTCGATCTGGTCGCGGGCGCCCGTCGCGCCGACGTCGCAGGAGTGGTGGACGCAGGTGCGATCTACGTGTGGAGCGGCGGCGCTTCGCTCGTCGGCACGCCGTCCCCGCTCGCCACGCTCACGGTCCCGGGCGCCACGGCCTACGACCAGCTCGGATCGACGATCGTGATTGGTTTCGCGAAACACGGACTCTCGATCCAGCTCGCCGACATAACGGGCGACGGAACTCTCGACGTAGTCGCCGGCACCATCTGGGCCGACGTCGTCGCGGGCAAGACGGACGGTGGCGCGGTCTACGTGTGGGCAGGCGGCCCGGCGCTGAGCGGCTCGCTCGGGCCGCTGGTGACGCTCTACGCGCAAAACGGGAACACGAACGATCTGCTGGGCAGCAGCGCCGACTACGCGCAGGGAGTCCAGCTCGCCGACGTGACGGGTGATGGCATCCTGGACGTGATCGTCGAAGCGATCAACTTTGATGTCGGCGGCGTCCAGGACGCCGGGATGGTTTTCGTCTGGGCCGGCGGCTCGACGCTCAACGGCTCGCCCCTGCCGCTAGCGGAGCTCCGGGCGTCGAACCGTGTCACGTTCGACCAGCTCGGTTACGCGACCGGTCAGTCGATCCTGTTGGCCGACGTGACGGGCGACGGCGTGCCGGACGTCGTCGCCAGCGCGCGGTTCAAGAACGTCAACGGGAAAGCGGACGTGGGCGGGATCTACGTCTGGGCCGGCGGCGCGGCGCTCAGCGGCACGCTCGATCCGCTGGCGGCGCTGACCGACCCGGGCGCGGTGAAGAAGGACTACCTCGGCAGCGCGATGAACCAGGGGTACTACCTCGCCGACATCACCGGTGACGGAGTCCTCGACGTGGTGGCAGGAACCCCCTGGGCCAACGTCTCCGGCATCGTGGACGTCGGCGCGCTCTACCTCTGGGAGGGCGGGTATCCACTCGTCGGCTCCCCGGCTCTGCTCTCGAAACTGACGGTGCCTGGGGCCAAGCAGTCCGACCTCCTCACGCATTAGTGGTGACTTGACGTTGCGCTCGGCTCCTCACGCGAGACGGACCCACTGCGCAATCGAGGGCGTTCCCGTGCTGCTGATCAGGAACATCATGTACCAGCCGGGCGGCGCCACGACGGAGTCTTGCGACGTGCCTGCCGGAACCGGGATCGGCGGCGTCTTCACGCGGATGGTGTTGGGCGGGGGAGTAGTCCCCCCAATCACCTGCTCGAGCTCGACGTAGCGCTGGTCCATGTCGCTGTGGTGCGTCACCGAGCAGGGGCGCATAAGCACGACGCGGTCGACGTGCAGGCCCGGCGGCATCGGTGTGTAGGGGATCGAGTAGGTGGTGGCGAACGTCAGATAGGGTCCGATCGTCGATGCGAACGCGGGTCGGGCCTGGGAAAGAGCGAGATAGTCGGGAGTGAAGACCTCGTAGTCCGTGTCCCTGATATCCCCTCCCGCGCTGACGACCTTGCCGCTCGGCAGCAGGGCTGCCGTCGAGTGATACATGCGCTCGGAGACCTGGGGACTCTGGAGGACCCAGGCATTCACCGACTTGCGGTAGATCTCAGGTCGAAACTCCGGAGTCGGGTTCGACACGCTGAAGTAGTCAGGTCCCTTGCACCCCCCGACCACGAGGATCGCGCCGTCGGGAAGCAGGACGGTATTCGGAACCATTCGCCCGAAGTTGAGCGAGGGAAACTGGGAAGGGCCGAAAAGAGGCGACCACGCCGAACTTCCCAGTCCGCTGAAAGCGTTGCAGACCTGGACGGTATTGGTTGAATCCAAGGGCGACATCGTCGTCCCCTGGTTCCCGCCGAGGATCATGACCATGTCCTTGTTGGCGGGGTGTCGCCCGACATTCGGAACGAGGACAGAGGAGCCGGATGACCGGAAACTGCCGGTGTCCAAGATCGGCAGCGGCCCTGAGGGCGGCGGCGGCCAGTTCGTCAGCCAGTTACAGCTTGGAAGTATTGGAAAGCTCGTGGGATGGACACGGTTCGCGCCTCGCCACGGCCCAGCGACGAAGAGATCGCCGGACGAGAGCAGATGCTGCCGAGGGTACTCGCCGAACAAACTGAGGTTCCCGTTGGCCGTGTACTGTCGGGCGTACGCTGGTCCCTCGTACAGATAAGTTCCGGACAGAGGGCCTCCGATCGAGGAATTCAGTACCCAGCTCGACGTGCTGATGTCGAAGAGTTCAAACGTGTCAAACGCGTTGTCCGTGGGCCCACTCGGAGGGCCCCACACCTGGTTATTGGTGTCTTCGACACCTCCCGACACCATGATCTGGTTGTTGCCGAGCAAGGTGACCGTCGGATACCAGCGAGCGAGCTGCATCGGCTGGAGGAACGTCCAACCGTAGTTGGCCGAGCCAACGAGCGTCGGATCCCAAATGCCGGCGAACTTGCTCCCGAGGAAATTGTTCCACCAAGGGGGGCTATGGTTCTGGTCCGGGTACAGCGTGTTTCCCCCAGCGACGAAGAGGCGCCCATCCGGCATCCAGACATGACCCGAGCAGAAGAGGTCTCCGAACCCCGCCGGAATATTGACCACGTAGTTGTTCCACCACCACGTCCCCGGCGCAGTTGACGCCTCTGGAGCAATCACGGAGAACCGCTGCGGCCAGGGCAATCCGGGCATGATGTTGTTGTTATCGGGCTCCTTGTCCCAAACGATGATCTTCCCAGGGTTGGACAGACCGCCGGTACCCGGAAGCGGGATCACGGCCATGTTGATCGCTTCGAAGGTCGCGGGCCACGTGATCGCGCCAGGATGGTCGAATCCTGGCGCCCAGGAGCCGCCCTGCTTTGCCTCCACCGTTTCGAGCAGGAGAGTGAACGACAGCGAGATTCCCATCGCGATGTGGACTTTCATGGCCTTCCCCTCCTTCGGTTCGTTGCGCCAAGTGCATGGCAGAACGACTCGGTGCCTCGTTCACCCGACGGCCGAGGGTCGGACTTGACGGCGACCTTCACGGCCGCGCTCGGCGGGTCTTGCGCGAGCAGCCACGCATTCTCGTCCCTCCCACTGAAGGACCTCCCGCACTGACCGGCGCAACAGTAGTCGGGGGAGCTTCCAGGATCCATCCCCTCCTCCAAGGAAGGGTGCGTCGCGGTCGACGGCGTCTCGCTCCACGCAAACGGCCGGGTCGCGTTCGAGCTCAAGACAACCTACCGCGACGGGATCACTTCGCCCGGAGGATCTCCCCCCACGCTTCGAGCGCCCGGCGGTAGAGCGAGTTCACGGCGTCCTCGCTGCGGCCCATGCGGCGCGCCGTGTCGGCGGCGGCGAGCCCCTCGAACTGGCGAAGGCCGAGGACTCGGCGGTGCTCCGGGGTCAGCTTCTCGAAGGCGGCGAGGAGGCGGCGCTGCTCGTCCCACTGCTCGGCCTCGGTCGAGGGGCCGGGCTGGACGCCGGCGACGAGGCTCTCGAGGAGGCCGGTCGACGACCAGTCGGAACGAGAGAGGCGCAGCGCTCTCGCGCCTCCGCCGCGCTTGCGCGCGCGCACGGCGCGCGCGGCATCGACGACGACGCTGCGAGCGAGCCGCGCGAGGAAGCGGCGCAGCGGCAGGTCCTTCGGTTCTTCCGGCGGCAGCTTCGACTCGTGCGCGATCGCGCGGACATAGACCTCCTGGACCAGGTCCTCGAGCTCGACGCAGGCGCGCAACGATCGGCCGGCCAGGTGAAGGAGCAGCAGGCGCAGCCATCGCCCCTGCGCGACGATGCGCTCGCCGACCTCGAGCCCTTCGCCGTGAGGCTCGCCGCTCATGACGGGACCAGTTCCGCCGCGCGCGGCGGCGCGACGAGCGCGTGGAGCGCCGTCGCTCCGAGGATCACGCCGCCGCCGGCGAGCGCGAAGCCGCCCGGCCGCTCGCCGTGGACGAGGAAGGTCCAGAGCGGATTGAAGACGGGCTCGACGAGCAGCAGCAGCGACGCCTCGAGCGCCGCCACCTTCCGCATGCCGCGCGTGAGCACGACGTAGCCGAGCCCGACCTGGAGGCAGCCAAGAAAGAGCAGCGAGCCGAGGTCGGTGGCGCTCGCCGCCGACGCACCGGAGAAGTAGGGCTCGCCGAGCGCGAGCGAGACGAGCCCGCACGCCGCGAAGCAGGTGAGGTTGCCGGCGACGACGGAGGCGGCCGCGCCGCGATCCAGGCCGCCCGCTCCGTGCGACCGCCGGCCGAACCAGCGCAGCCCGACGAGCGTCGAAGCCCAGAGCACGCCCGACGCGACCGCGAGCGCGTTGCCGAGCAGCGGACGAGGCGCGGTCGCCGGCTGCCGCGCGGCGTGCTGCGCGTCGAGCGCGTCCTTGAAGCAGAAGGCGAGGCCGGCCGCGAGCGCGCCCATGAACAGCAGGTCGACGCGGCGCACGCTCTCCTTCAGAACGAGCGGCGAGAGGAGCAGCACCCACAGCGGCGCGGTCGACTGCAGGAAGATCGTGCTGGCCGACGTCGTGAACTTGTTGGCGCTCACGAAGCAGGCGAGCGTGCCGGCGTAGAAGAGCCCGAAGAGGAGCGAGCCGCGCGTGAAGCCGCGCCGCGACGCCGGCCAGACGGCGAGCAGGAAGGCCGCCGCGATCAGCGAGCGGAAGCCGGCGATCTGGAGCGGCGCGAGCCGGCACGCCTTGATGAAGGCGCCGCCCGTCGAGAAGAGCGCCGCCGCCGCCATCAGGTCGAGCCGCGGGCGCCAGTCGCTCCTCACGGGGTCGGAGGTCCGCTGCGCGCCGCGCCGTCCTGAAGCCGAGCGTCGCGACGCGACGCGTACCCGCGGCGCGGAGCGCCTCGCGAGGCCATCAGGACGGGCTCCGCCCGTCCTGAAGCCGAGCGAAGATCGGCTTCAAGTCGGCCTCGATCAGCGTCTCGCGCGCGAGCAACTGGCTCGAGCCGTCGACGAGGACCTCGCGGTGGCGCTCGAGGATCGCGCGCGCGCGCTGGAAGGCCTGCTCGACGAGCGTGCGCACGGCGACGTCGATCTCGCGGGCGGTGGCGTCGCTGCGCTCGTGGCGCGGGAAGAAAGGGCTCGGGCCGCCGAGCAGCGTCCCGTTCTCCTCTTCCAATGAGACGTGGCCGAGCTCAGTCATGCCGTAGCGCGTGACCATGCTGCGCGCGACGCGGGTGGCGCGCTCGAGGTCGTCGGCGGCGCCGGTCGAGAGGTGGCCGAAGACGAGGTGCTCGGCGGCGCGGCCGCCCAGCATCACGGCCATCTTGCTCTCGAGCTCCTCCTTCGTCATGAGGAAGCGGTCCTCGGTCGGCCGCTGGATCGTGTAGCCGAGCGCCGCGATGCCGCGCGGGATCAGCGAGACCTTGTGGACCGGGTCGCTGCCCGGCTGCGAGGCCGCCACGAGCGCGTGGCCCATCTCGTGGTGGGCGACGATCCGGCGCTCGCGTTCGTTGAGCACGCGGTTCTTCTTCTCGAGGCCGGCGACGATCCGCTCGACGGCAAGCGTGAAGTCGTTGAGCTCGACCGTGTCGCCCTTGCGGCGCGTGGCGACGAGCGCCGCCTCGTTGCAGAGATTGGCGAGGTCGGCGCCGGTGAAGCCGGGCGTCAGCGCGGCCACCTTGTCGACCTCGAGCCCCGGCGCGACCTTCACTTTCCGCAGGTGGACGTTCAGGATCTGCACGCGGCCGCGGCTGTCGGGCCGGTCGACGAGCACCTGCCGGTCGAAGCGGCCGGCGCGCAGCAGCGCCGGATCGAGGATCTCGGGCCGGTTGGTCGCCGCGATCAACACCACGCCGATGCGCGGGTCGAAGCCGTCGAGCTCGACGAGGAGCTGGTTCAGCGTCTGCTCCTTCTCGTCGTGCCCGCCGTACATCGGCATGCCGCGCGCCTTCCCGAGCGCGTCGAGCTCGTCGATGAAGATGATCGCCGGCGCCTTCACCTTCGCCTGCTCGAAGAGGTCGCGTACGCGCGCCGCGCCGACCCCGACGAAGAGCTCGACGAACTCCGAGCCGCTGATCGAGAAGAAGGGGACGCCCGCCTCGCCGGCGACCGCGCGCGCGAGCAGCGTCTTGCCGGTGCCGGGCGGCCCGACGAGCAGGATCCCGCGCGGCATCCGGCCGCCGAGCCGCCCGTAGCCGTCGGGGTCCTTCAGGAAGTCGACGATCTCCTTGAGCTCGTCCTTCGCCTCGTCGACGCCGGCGACGTCGGCGAAGCTCACCTTCGTGTCGGAGACGACGTAGACGCGCGCCTTGCTCTTGCCGATGTTCATGAAGCCGGGCGCGCCCTTGCTCGCCTGCCGCGCCATGAACATCCAGATCCCGACGAAGAGCGCGGTCGGCACGACCCAGGCGAGGATCGCGACCAGCGGCGACTCGCGCTCGCCTTCGAACACGACGCCCGCATCCTCGAGCTGCTTGACGAGCTCGAGATCGAGCCGGGTCGTCACGAACTGCCGCGTTTCGTCCGAGACGCCCTCCTTGAGCTGGCCGCGGATCTCGTCGGCCGAGACGCGCGCCTTCTCGATCTGCCGCGCCTCGAGGTGCTCGCGGAACTTGCTGTAGGGGATGCGCTCGACCGAGGTCAGCCCGTCAATCAGGTCGTGCAGCAGGAGGACGCCTGCGACCGCGAGCAGCAGGAAGACGAGGTTGAAGCTGCGGCGGCGCTTCGGAGCCGGCGGTCGTTCAGGCGTGGGCACGGAGTCGGCGATCCTGCGCGAGGGGCGTCACGGCGCGCGCGAGAGTAGCAACGAGCACCGCGGCTCACTCGCGCGGCGACGTGCGCGCGAGGAGCGTCGCCGCCTCCTCCGCGCCTTCGACCCCGACTCCGAGGTCGCGCAGCAGGCCGTCCTTCAGCGAGTAGATCCAGCCGTGGATCTCCACGCGCTGCCCGCGTCGCCACGCCTCCTGCAGGACGGTGGAACGGCAGACGTGGCCGACCTGCTCGACGACGTTCAGCTCGCACATGCGGTCGAGGCGCGCCTCGCCTTCGAGCCGGTCCAGCTCGGCCGCGTGGCGACGATTGAGGTCCTGGATGTGCCGCAGCCAGTGGTCGATGAGCCCGAGCGGCCGACCGTCGAGCGCCGCGCGGACCCCGCCGCACCCGTAGTGGCCGCAGACGATCACGTGCTTCACGCGCAGCACGTCGACCGCGTACTGGAGCACGGAAAGGCAGTTGAAGTCGGTGTGCACCACGAGATTGGCGACGTTGCGGTGCACGAAGATCTCGCCGGGGAGCAGCCCCACGACCTGGTTGGCGGGCACCCGGCTGTCGGAGCAGCCGATCCAGAGGTACTCGGGGGACTGCTGACCGACCAGCCGCTCGAAGAACTTCGGGTCGTCGCGGGTGACGCGCGCGGCCCATGCGCGATTGCGTTCGAAGAGCTCCTTCAGGCTGCGCATCCCTGCAGCCTATCCACGACCCCGTCGCAATCGAGAGCCGCCTAGAGGCGCGACGCCAGGTCGGCGAGCGCGGTCGAGCGCGCCCAGTAGTTCGAGCTGGCGAGGAACGGCACGTTCCACGGCAGCTCGCCCTTCCGCGCCAGCAGGCCGAGCGCTTCGGCCGCGCCGCCGCGCCGCGCCGCCGGTGCCTTCGCATCGGCGACCAGCGCGACCAGCGGCTCCACGGCGCTTCCGTCTCCCACGAGCCCGAGCGCCTGAACGTCGGCGCCGAGCTCGACGAACGTGGTGGCGCGGGCGAGCCGCGCCATCAGCGGAGCGATCGCGCGCCGGTCGCCCATCAGGCGAAGCCCGCGGGCGAGCTGCGCCTCGAAGTGCGGATCGAGGACCGGCCGCTCGAGCTCGGCGCGCAGCAGGTCGGAACGGTCGCGGGCGCGCAGCAGTCCGAGCGCGAGCGCGAGGTAGCCCCGGAACGAGACGTCGCGCGCCTCGGCGAAGGCGAGCGCGAGCGGCTCGACCGACCGCTGCGTCCCGAGCAGCCCGAGGGCGAGCGCGATCGCGCCGCGGCTCGACGGGCTGCGCTCCGAGTCGAAGTGCTCGACGAGCTTGGTGATCGCGCGGTCGCGGGCTTCCGCAGTCAGCGCCTCGTTGCGGCCCCAGATCCCGAGCGCGAGCGCCGCGTACGGCTTGAGCGACGCGCGCGGCGGAGCGACGAACTGTCCGAGCAGGAATCGCTCGAGCGCCGCGTGCGCTTCGCCGTGCCGCGCCACGTCCGCGTCGCGCGCGCCGATCTCGGCGAGCGCGATCAGGGCGAGGCTGCGCGCCGGGCCGTCGGTGCCGCGCGACACGAGCGCCTCGAGCGCCGCGACCGCCTCCTCGTCCTCGACGCGGGCGAGCCGGCCGAGCGCCACCGCGGCCGAACGGCGCATCTGCGTATCGGTCTTGTCGCCGGCGAGCGCGTTCACCAGCGCTCCGAGCGCGCTGCGCGCCGCCGACTCGCCCTCCGGCGTGGCGGCGAGATGGGCGAGCGCGATCGGCGCGTGGGCGACGACGACATGATCGAGATCGCGCCGCGCCATCGTCCTCAGCAGGAAGGCGACGACCTCGGTCGCGCCGCCGCGCACGCAGCCGAGCGAGAGGAGCGCGAGCTGCGCGACGCTGCGGCTCGAGCCCGAGACCGCCGGCTCGATGGAGCGCTCGAGGTCGGGGATCGTCGCCGGGTCGCCGATCAGACCGAGCGCGGCGGCTGCTCCGGCGCGCACCCGCTCTTCGACGCCGGCGGGATGGGCCGTGAGCCGGCGTCCCTCGTCGGTGTCGAGCAGGAGGGCGCGCAGCGTCGGCACCGCGTCCACCGAGCCGACGACGCCGAGCGCCGTCGCCGCGGCTTCTCGCACCGTGATCTCGGGATGGTCGAGCGCCCGCACGAGCGGCGTGAGCGCGAGGTTCGCCTCGTTCGGCGTCACGATGTTGCCGAGCGCGAGCGCCGCCGAGTCGGCGATCGCCGCCTCTTTCTCCGAAAGCGCCGCGAGCAGCGCGGGGAGGATCCGGGAACGGACCTCCGTCGACGTGACTCGTCGCGTCGACGGCGCGGCGCGCACGCGGCCGGCGAAGGCGCTCGCCGTCGTCGTCGTCGTCGTCGTCGCGTCGACGCGCACCAGGAGATAGGAGTCCTGGTTCGCCTCCCACCAGAACTCCCAGCGATCGACGACTTCGTCGCGCGATCGGCGACCGGTCGTCGGTCCGCTGCCGCGCATCCCGCCGGTCGTCGGCGTTCCGGGCGACGGCGTCGCTCCCGGCGTCGTCGGCGCGCCGCTTCCGTTTCCGTTCGTCACGCCCTTCGCTGCCGGGTCCGGACCCGGGGGCGGAGGCGGAGGCGCCTGCGGCGAAGGCGGCGGCGGAATCGGCGGCCCCGGTCGAGGGGCGTAGCCTCCGCCGCACTCGTTTCCCGTGTGGCCGAGCACGCTTCGGCCGACGCCGAATCCGCCGAGCACGACGATCGCGACGACCGCAACGAGGAGATGGGTCTTCCACATTGATGTGATCCTCAAGAGGGCGTCACCTTCACCGGGCCGTGACCCTCACAGGAGGTCGGCGATTTCCGCGAGCGCGACGGAGCGGGCGCAGTAGTTCGAGGCGGCGCGGAACGGTTCATTCCACGGCAGGTCGCCCTTGCGCGCCAACAGGCCGAGCGCGACGGCGGCAACGCCGCGGCGCGCCGCCGGCGCCTTCGCGTCGCCGAGCAGCAGGACGAGCGGCTCGACGGCGCTCTCGTCCCCGATCAGTCCGAGCGCCTGGGCATCGGACGAGACCTCCGCGAACGTGTCGGCGCGGGAGAGGCGAGCGACGAGCGTCGGGACCGCGCGCGGATCTCCCATGAGTCCGAGCGCAAGCGCGAGCTGCGTCTCGAAGAGCGGCGCGAGGGCCGGCCGCTCGAGCTCGGAGCGCAGGAGTTCGGACCGCTCGCGCGCCCGCAGGAGTCCGAGCGACAGCGCGACGTAGCCCTTGAACGAGGGGTCGCCTGCGTCGGCGAAGGCGAGCGCCAGGGGCGCGACCGCCTCGCGCGCGTCGAGCAGTCCGAGGCTGAGCGCGATCGCGGCGCGATTCGAAGAATCGCGCTCCGAGTCGAAGTGGTCGAGCAGCTTCACCGTCACGCGCTCGCGGGCGTCCGGCAGGGCCGCCTCGCTGCGGCCCCAGATCCCGAGCGCCAGCGCCGCGAACGGCTTCAGCGACGCGCGCGCCGGATCGACGAGCTGGCGCAGCAGGAACTGCTCGAGCTCGGCGTGGAGCGGGCCGTGGCGGCGAGCTTCCGCGTCGCGCGCGCCGATCTCGGCGAGCGCGATCAGCGCGAACTGGCGCGCCGGGCCGTCGGCGCCGCGCAGCACGAGCGTCTTGAGCGCCGCGAGCGCCTCCGCGTCCTCGATGGACGCGAGCCGCCCGAGCGCCACGGCGACGGAGCGCCGCAGGTCGGCCTCCGTCTTGTCGCTGGCCAGCGCATTCACGAGCGTCCCGAGCGCGCTGCGCGCCGCGGAGAGCCCTTCCGGCGTGGCGGCGAGGCGCGCGAGCGCGATCGGCGCGTGGGCGCGCACGATCGGGTCGATCTCGCGACGTGACATCGCCTTGATCAGGAACGCCACGACCCCCGTGGCGTCGCCGCGGACGTTGCCGAGCGACAGCAATGCGAGCTGCGAGAGGCTTCGGCTCGCGCCGGCGATCGCGGGCTCGAGGCAACGCTCGAGGTCCTCGATCGCGGCGGGATCGCCGATCAGGCCGAGCGCCGCGGCCGCGAACGCCCGCACCTGCTCCTCGACGCCGGCCGGATGGGCGGTGAGCCGGCGCCCCTCGTCGGAATCGAGCAGCAGCTCGCGCAGCGTCGACGTCGCGTCGGCCGAGCCGACGACGCCGAGCGCGAGGACGGCCGCCTCGCGCGCGGTGCGCCCGGGATGGTCGAGCGTCCGGACGAGCGGCGTGAACGCCAGCATCGCCTCGTCCGGCTTCACGCTCCGCCCGAGCGCGAGCGCCGCCGAGTCGACGACCTCTGCTTCCGGGTCCGACAGCGCCGCGAGCAGGGCCGGGAGGATCCGCGCGCGGACCTCGGCCGACGCGACGCGCCGCGTCGGTGGCGCGGCGTGCACGCGACCGGCGAAGCCGGCCGAGGCGGTCGTCGTCGGCGCGTCGTCGCGCAGCACGAGGTAGCCATCCTTGTTCGCCTCCCACCAGAACTCCCAGCGATCGAGCGTCTCCGCCGATCCGCGCCGGCCGGTCGTCGGGCCCGACGCTCCGCGGATGCCTCCCGTCGTGCCGCCCTTGACCGTGGGGCCCGGCGAGCCCGGGTTGCCCGGCCCCGGGCTGTTGGCGTTCTTGACCGCCGTGAGGCGCAGATCGGGGGGCGGCGGCGGCGGCGGGATCGTCCCGCCGTGCCCGAGTCCTCGCGACGCCAGCGCGATCCAGCCGAGCGCGAGCGAGGCCAGGAGCAGCCGTGGTTTCCACATGAGAGAGACTCCAGAAGGACCGGCGATCACAGGATGTCGAAGATCTCGCGGAACGCCGGCGTGCGCGCCCGGTAATTCGAGGCCGCGGTGAAGGCGGCATTCCACGGCAGCTCGCTCTTCTCGGCGAGGAGGCCGAGGGCGACCGCCGCGAAGCCGCGCCGTACCGGCACTTGACGCGCGTCCTGCAGCAGCGCGATCAGGGGAGCGACCGCGCTGCGGTCTCCGATCAGCCCGAGCGCCTGCGCCGTCGACGCGGTCTCGGAGATCGTGTCGGCCGAAGCGAGCTGCTCGATCAGCACGTCGACCGCGCGCGGATCGCCGAGCAGGCCGAGCGCGCGGGCGAGCTGCAGCTTCATCCGCGGCTCTGCGCCCTTCGTCACGAGCAGGGCGCGCAGGTCGTCGGCGCGGTCGCGCGCCAGCATGAGCCCCATCCCGACCGCGAGGTAGCCGCGGAACGGCGGGTCGTGCGACGCGAGGAAGGCTTCAGAGAGATCGTGCTTCGACTCGGTCGCTCCGAGAAGCCCGAGCGCGACGGCGCACGCCGCCTTGTAGGACGGATTGCTCTCTTCGAGGTAGGTCTCGAGCAGCTTCGACCTCGCCGCCTCCTGCAGCGCGCGGTCGAGGTGCTGGTTGCGTCCGTGGACGGCCAGCGCGAGCGCCGCGTAGGGGCGCTGCGTGCGCGGCTTCGGCTGCGCGAGGCTCACGCGGAAGAACTCGGAGAGCCGGCGGTGGCCATCGGCGTGGAGGTCGGGCTCCGGATCGCGCGCGCCGACGTCGGCGAGCGCCATCATGGCGAAGTGGCGGGTCTGCTCGTCCTTCGCCCGTGCCGCCGCCTCCTGAAGCGCGGCGATCGGCTCGAGGTCGTCCATCGTGACGATCCGGCCGAGCGCGACCGCGAGCGAGCGCTCGAGGTCGAGATCGCTCTTGTCGTCGGTGAATCGGGCAACGGCGCTGGGCAGCGCGGCGCGCACCGCGTCGGCTCCGCCGGGCTGCTCGGCGAGGCGGGCGAGCGCGATCGGCGCCTGCGCACGCACGACGAGCTCGAGGCTGCGATCGCCCATGAGCTCTTCGAGGAACGGCACGATCCGGTCGTGGCCGCCCTTGACCAGCCCGAGCGCGAAGACGGCGAGCGACTTGACGTCGGCGTTGGCGTGCAGCGACTCGTCGACGACGACGCGCTTGAGATCGGTGACGACCTCCGGCGAGCCGATCATCCCGAGCGAGGCGGCCGCGAAGGCGCGCGTCAGGTCCTGGACGGCGCCGCTCGATCCGGTCAGGCTTCGGCCGCGAGGCGTGTCGAGCAGCAGCTCGCGCAGCGTCGCGATCGCCTCCGGCGCACCGACGATCCCGAGCGCCAGCGCCGCCGATTCGCGCACCGACTTCGTCGGGTGGCCGAGCGCCTTCGTGATCGCCGGCAGGATCAGGTCGGCCTGCTCGGCGGTGCTCATCCGCGCCAGCGCGATCAGCGCGGCGTCGACGATGTCTCCTTCGTTCGAGTCGAGCGCAGCGAGGAGCGCCGCGCGCATCCGTCGCTCGTCGTCCGCGGTCGTCCGGCTCGCTCGAGCCTCCTTGCCGCCCGCGGAACGGCCGGTGAAGAGGCCGCTCGACTGCGTCGCCACGCCCATCAACCGCAGGCGCTGCTTCAACGCGAGGAAGCTGTCGTCGTTCGCCTCCCACCAGACTTCCCATTGCACGTCGCCCGACGAGCCGCCGTTCGGCCGGCTCCAGGGACCGGTCGTCGTGCGCGCGCCGGGAGGATTCGCGGTCGGCGGAGTCGGCGGACTCGTCGTCGGCGCCTTCGAGCCCGGGGTGCTCGGCGTGCCCGGCGGAGTGGTTCCCGGCGAGGGATTCCCGCCCGGCGTCGGCGGAGCCGGCGGCGTTCCGACCGGCGGAACGGTGTCGTTCGGTCCCTTGTAGCTGCCGCCGTGCGCGGCCGCGATCGACGCGGCGCCGACCAGTGATGCGGCGAGAAGCGCCGCCGATGTCCATGCCTTGCTCATCTGCAACTCTCCTCGCGCCGGGAGAAGTGCGCGTCGGAATCGGGAGAAGGCACGGGCGAAGCGGTGCGAGTGGGGCAACCGAGTACCGCCGCATGGCGCGGCGCGCGTTGGCAACGACCGTTCCATCGTCTCGCCGCACCGGATGGTGCGCCGCGCTCGCCGCCAAGCGACCGCGGAGACGTCACCGGTGAGCAACGTTGCCTCTTCGCCGCGCCGCGCTCCTCGGGCGCCTAGAATCGCCGGCTCCCGCGGACGACGAGGCAGCGTCGATGAAGGTCTGGGTCCTGACCACGGCGACGGCGTGCCTCGCGCTCGCCGCGCCACCCGACGACTCGAACGAACCGAAGCGGCGCGTCGAGTTCGGGCGCGACGTGCGGCCGATCCTCTCGCAGCACTGCTTCGCGTGCCACGGACCCGACGAAGGAAAGCGCAAGGCGGGGCTGCGGCTCGACACGGTCGAGGGCGCGACCGCCGTTCTGAAGACGGGCAACCACGCGATCGTGCCGGGCGACGTCGAGCAGAGCGAGCTCGTCGCCCGCATCACGCACGAGTCGGTGAAGCAGCGCATGCCGCCGCAGAGCACCGGCAAGCCGCTCTCGCGCGAGCAGATCGAGACGCTCGAGCGCTGGATCGCGGAGGGCGCCGAGTACCGCAAGCACTGGAGCCTCGTGCCGCCGACCCGGCCGAGCCCGCCCGCGCTCGCCGACCTCGACGCGCGCGATCGCGACTGGCCGCGCACCGACGCCGACCGTCTCCTGCTCGCGCGCCTTCACGACGAGGGGCTCCATCCGTCGCCCGAGGCGAGCCGCGAGACGCTGCTGCGCCGCGTCACCCTCGCTCTCACCGGGCTGCCGCCGTCGCCGGCCGAGATCGACGCGTTCCTCGCCGACCCCCGCCCCGACGCCTACGAGCAGGTCGTCCGCCGGCTCCTTGATTCACCGCGCTACGGGGAGCAGATGGCGCGGCGCTGGCTCGACCTCGCGCGCTACGGCGACACGCACGGCTACCACCTCGACAACGAGCGGTCGCTCTGGCGCTGGCGCGAGTGGGTGATCGACGCCTTCAACGCCGATCTGCCGTTCGATCGCTTCACGATCGAGCAGCTCGCCGGCGACCTCCTCCCCGACGCCACCGACGCGACGCGCATCGCCACCGGCTTCGAGCGCTGCAATCCGACCACCGGCGAGGGCGGCCTCATCGAAGAGGAGTACCTCGTCAAGTACGTCGTCGACCGCGTGAACACGACGTCGACGATCTGGCTCGGGCTCACGGTCGGCTGCGCCCAGTGCCACGACCACAAGTTCGACCCGATCCTTCAGCGCGACTACTACGGCCTCTTCGCCTTCTTCAACTCGATCGCCGAGCGCGGCACCGACGACAACGCGCTCGCGCCGGCGCCGTCGATGAAGGCGCCCGATCCGGAGCAGGCGGCCGCGCTCGCGCAGCTGCGCGGCCGCATCGCCGCCGAGGAGTCAAAGCTCGCCGCACCGATGCCGGAAGTGGACGCAGCGCAGGCGAAGTGGGAGCGCGAGTGGGCCGCGCGGCTCGCCGGCCGCTGGCGCGTGCTCGACCCGGACGGCGCGACGTCGAGCAGCGGCACGACGTTCACGGAGCTCGCCGACCATTCGCTGCTCGCGGGCGGGGCCAACCCCGCGACCGACGTCGACGAGCTGACGTTCGCCGATCCGCCGACCGCCATCACGGCGCTCAAGCTCGAGTCGCTCGCCGATCCGTCGCTGCCGATGGGCGGCCCGGGCCGCTACGCCAACGGCAACTTCGTGCTCACGAGCTTCGAGGCCGAGGTCGTCGGTGCCGGCGGTGCGGCGCGCCGCGTCGAGCTCGCCTCCGCGCTCGCCGACCATGCGCAGGAGAACTTCCCGGTCGGGAACGCGATCGACGGCGACGCCGGGACCGGCTGGGCGATCCTGCCGCAGCTCTCGTCCCACCAGGCGCTCTTCCTGCCGCGCGAGCCGATCGTCTGCGGCAAGGGCGAGTCGCTGCGCGTGCGGCTCAAGTTCGAGTCGCAGTTCGCGCAGCACGGCATCGGCCGCGTGCGGCTCGCCGCGACGAGCGACGCCGGCCTGCAGCCGTGCACGCTCTCGCCGTGGCGCGTCCTCGGACCGTTCGCGGCTCGCGACGGCAAGGAGGCGTACGCGACGCGGTTCGGGCCCGAGCCATCGCTCGCCGGCGGGATCGACTTCGCCGCGACCTGGGACGACGGCGCCGGCCGTCCGCTCGCCTGGATCGAGAAGCCGGAGTGGATCGACGGCCGCGTCTGGAATCTCACGGGAGACAACTCGGCCGTCTATCTCGCGCGCACGATCGACGCGCCGACCGAGCGGATTGCCACGCTCGCGTTCGGCAGCGACGACGCGATCGAGGCGTGGCTCGACGGCGTCGTCGTGCTCGACCGGAACGTCGAGCGCAGCATCGCGCCGAACCAGGACCGGATCACCGTCGAGCTCAAGGCCGGCCGCAACCAGCTCGTCATGAAGGTCGTGAATCATCTCGGCGGCTTCGCCTTCTGGTTCGAGAAGGCGGGCGAGGAGCCCGACGGCGTTCCGCTCGCTCTTGCCGAGGCGCTCCCACGGCCGGAGCCGGAGCGCAGCGACGTCGATCGCTCGGCGCTGCGCGACCACTTCCGACGCCGCCACTCGCCCGAGTGGGTTGCGATCCAGAAGGACGTCGCGGCGCTGCGCGACGAAGAGTCGAAGCAGGACGCCGCGATCCCGCCGACGATGGTGGTCGCCGAGCTCGCGCAGCCGCGCATGACGAACGTCCTCATTCGCGGCCAGTACGACCGCAAGGGCGACCCGGTCGAGCCGGCGATCCCGCCCGCGCTCGGACGGCTGCCCGACGGCGCGCCGAAGAATCGTCTCGGCCTCGCGCAGTGGCTCGTCGCGCGCGACAACCCGCTCACGGCGCGCGTCTTCGTCAATCGCACGTGGGCGGAGCTCTTCGGCGTCGGGCTCGTGAAGACGGCGCAGGACTTCGGCGCGCAGGGCGAGTGGCCGGCGAACCAGGAGCTCCTGGACGAGCTCGCCGTCGACTTCATGGAGAGCGGCTGGAGCGTGAAGCACCTCTACGAGCTGCTGGTCACGTCGGCCGCGTTCCGGCAGTCGTCGGCCGTGACGCCGGAGATGCTGGCGAAGGACCGCGAGAACCGTCTGGTCGCGCGCGGACCGCGGCTGCGGCTCGACGCGGAGGAGATCCGCGACGTCGCGCTCGCGGCGAGCGGGCTGCTGGTCGAGCGGATCGGCGGCCGCAGCGTGAAGCCCTACCAGCCGGCCGACCTCTGGAAGGTGGTCGCCTATCCGACGAGCAACACCGCGAGCTTCGTCCAGGACCACGGCGAGGCGCTCTGGCGGCGCAGCCTCTACACCTTCTGGAAGCGCACGTCGCCGCCCGCGAACCTCGCCGCGTTCGACGCGCCGTCGCGCGAGTCGTGCACCGTGCAGCGGCCGCGGACGAACACGCCGCTGCAGGCGCTCGTGCTGATGAACGACGTGCAGTTCGTCGAGGCGTCGCGCGTGTTGGCGCAGCGGCTGATCTCCGAGGGCGGGAGCGACGCAGCGAGCCGCGTGACGCTCGCGTTCCGGCTGCTCCTCGGCCGGCGGCCGAGCGACCGCGAGCTCTCGATCTGTACGAAGGCGCACGACCGCGAGCTCGCCCGCTTCCGCGCCGATCGGGCGGCGGCGGACGCGCTGATCCATCAAGGCGAGGCGCCCGTGCCCGCGACGACGAGCGACGGCCTCGCGCTCGACCCTGCCGAGCTCGCGGCGTGGACGATGGTGACGACCACGCTGCTCAACCTCGACGAGACGGTGACGAGAGGCTGACTCGGGCGGCGCCGAGCGCCGCGTCGGAGACGACCATGGACCCGATCCGCGAACGCGAGCTCCTGCTGACGCGCCGCGCCTTCTTCGGGCGCGGCGCCACGCGGCTCGGGACCGTGGCGCTCGCGTCGCTCCTGAATCCGCGGCTCTTCGCGCGCGACGGCGCCGGTCCCGACCTCGGGATCATGCGCGGCCTCCCCCACTTCGCGCCGAAGGCGAAGCGGGTGATCTGGCTCTTCATGTCGGGCGCGCCGAGCCAGCTCGACCTGTGGGATTGGAAGCCGAAGCTCGCCGAGCTCTACGACGCCGACCTGCCCGACTCGGTGCGCAACGGCCAGCGCTTCACGACGATGACGTCGGGGCAGGCGCGCTTCCCTCTCGCGCCGACGATCTACAAGTTCGCGCAGCGCGGCCGGTGCGGGACGTGGGTGAGCGAGCTGCTCCCGAATCTCTCGACGCTCGTCGACGACCTCTGCGTCGTCAAGTCGATGTTCACCGAGTCGATCAACCACGACCCCGGCATCACCTTCATGCACACCGGCTCAGAGCTGCCGGGCCGGCCCTGCATGGGAGCGTGGCTCAGCTACGGGCTTGGCAGCCTCAACCAGAACCTGCCGAGCTTCGTCGTGCTCCACTCGAGCTGGTCGGGAAAGCGCGACGCGCAGGCGCTCTTCTCGCGGCTGTGGGGCGCCGGCTTCCTGCCGAGCCGCCATCAGGGCGTGGCATTGCGCGCGCAGGGCGATCCTGTGCTCTACCTCTCGAATCCGGCGGGCGTCGACGCGGGCGCGCGGCGGCGGATGCTCGACGACCTGCAGCAGCTCAACCAGGCGAGCTACGAAGTCGTCGGCGATCCCGAGATCCAGACGCGCATCGCGCAGTACGAGATGGCCTTCCGGATGCAGACCTCCGTGCCCGAGCTCACCGACCTGTCGAGCGAGCCGAAGTCGGTCCTCGAGCTCTACGGACCCGAGGTCACCACGCCGGGGACGTTCGCCGCGAACTGCCTGCTGGCGCGCCGCCTCGCCGAGCGCGACGTCCGCTTCGTCGAGGTCTTCCTGCGCGACTGGGACCACCACGGCGACCTGCCGCGCGATCTCCCGTTGATGTGCCGCGACATGGATCACGGCGCCGCCGGCCTGATCCACGACCTCAAGCAGCGCGGCATGCTCGACGACACCCTCGTCGTCTGGGGCGGCGAGTTCGGCCGCACTGTCTACTGCCAGGGTCCCCTCTCACGCACCAACTACGGCCGCGACCACCACCCCCGCGCCTTCACCATGTTCCTCGCCGGCGGCGGCGTGAAGCCCGGCTTGGTCCACGGCGAGACCGACGACTTCTCCTACAACATCACCCAGGACGGCGTCCACGTCCACGACCTCAATGCCACCATCCTCCATCTCCTCGGCCTCGACCACACCAGACTCACCTTCTTCCTCCAGGGCCGCGACTACCGCCTGACGGACGTGCATGGAGAGGTGGTGAAGGAGCTGCTGGCCTGACAGGTCCGTAGCTCATGGGTGCGCACCGGACTTCCGCTCCCCTCCGAATCCGAGCGCCTGCAGCAGCGGGATCAGGCTCGAGCCGACGAAGAAGTAGACGCGGCCGTCGGCGGCGCGGTCCGCCATGAAGTTGTAGCCCGCGCCGAACTGCATCCGCCCTTGCCACAGACCCAGCGTCGTCCCGAGCCCGATCTCGACCTCGCGGTCGGGCGACGAGTTGAGCAGCGCCGCGTGGAGGCCGAGCGCCGGATCGAGCGCGCGCATCCCTGGCGCGAACCACGATTCGTCCTCAGGCCGCGGGCTGTAGTGATGGAGCCAGGAGAGCGCGGGCGAGAACGTCCACCCCTGGCTACCGCCGCGCAACCGGCTCGGCCTTGCGAGCACGACGCTCGGCTCGAGCGACGCGTGGTAGCCGAACTCGACCAGCTCGAGCGTGGAGACCGTCGACGCGATCTCGTCCTCGCCGCGGAACAGCGTCGTGCGGATCGAGAGGACGTCGCCGGGGAGCCGATCCGCGCGTTCCAGGTCGATCGACGTGTCGCTCACGTCCTCGAGACGCACGGCGAACGAGTCGGGCGTTCGAAGCTGCGGGAGCGGCGCCTCCGTCACCCCGCCGAACAGCGCGGCGATCCGCAGCGCGATCGAACGAGCGCGGTCGAGGTCCCCTGCGAGCTCCTCGACGCGCTGCCAGGCCGCGCTCGCGCGCACTCGTTCGGAGACCCTGTCCACGAGCGGCGCCGCGAGGCTGGCGACCGCGGACGGCAGCCGCGTCGCGGCATCCCGCCAAGTGGAGGTGTCCCGGATCCGAAGCCCGACGTCTCTCGCTCGCTCGACGAGACCTTGCGCTCTCGAGAGGATCTGTGGCAGCGCCGCGACGCCGCGTGCGTCCCACTCCTTCTGCAGCGACTTCACGTCGTCGACCAGAGCGAGCAGCTCGACGGCCGCCGCGCCGGCCGCGCCGAGGTCCTGCGCGAGCGTGGTCGGCAGCGCGTTCAGATCGACACGGAGGGCCGGATCGTTGCGCAGGTCCGACCAGAGCTGCGCGAGCTCGGAGGCGATCCCATCGGCCGAGAATCTGCGGCTCCCGAAGCGCTTCCGCAGCTCGTCCATCTGGGTGACGAGCTCGCCCAGGCGACTTCCGAGCTGCGTCGTGGTCTGCGAGAACGCCTCCTCCACGGTTTTCTCGTGCAGCCTCACGCGCTCGGCGGCGGCGGCGATGTCGCTCGACGCCTGGGTCAGGTCGGCCAGGCGCTGTCGCTCCCTCGGTCCGAGGCGCAGTCCGAGGCGGTCACGGCGCTGGAGGCGGCCTTCCGGCAGCCGGTCGTAGCCCTCGACGTGGACGGCCGAAGGCGTCGCATCGACTCCTGCGTCGGAGGCGGTCAGGAACGCCTCGATCCGCAGCGCGAGATCGTCTTCGGTCACGCGCCGGACTGCGGCGCCCGCTGCGCGCTCGAAGGCGTCGAGCTTGTCCTGGACGACGCGCTGCAGAGGCCGATAGTCGTTCGAGCGGAACGCGGCGACGACGACCTGTCCCTCGGCGGAGGCTTCGTCCCAGACCCCCAAGAGGGCGCCGCGAGTCCTGCGGCGGAGCGAAGCGTGAGTTCGCCGGCGAGCGAAGAACTCCTCCAGTTCCGCGGTTCCCGGGAGCTCTTCGACCGGGATCGCCGACGCGGCCTCGTACGCGGCGAGAGCGAGTTGATGGAGTGCGACGATCTCGTCGATCGCCTGGAGCGCCGCCGTCAGGTCCTTCCGCGATTTCTCGATGTCGATGCCGCTGGTCGGATCGGCTGCACCTCCGGCCGCCGCCAGGAGCTCGTCACGACCGATCCGGATCGCGATCGTGCTGTTCACGTCGACGGGCGTCGACTGCGGAACGTGGGTGGCAGGCCCTGGGTCGAGCTTCGTCTGCGAGAGCGCGTGATCGGGCTCGCCGTCGCCCTTCTCCACGAGCACGATCGCCTTCTCGATCGGACGCTTTGCGTCGGTCGTCTTCGGGTGGTAGGCGCATGCCGAAGCCATGGCGACCGTCAAGCCGACGACGGTGAGGCGCGCGGTCATGCTTCGTCTCCGAGATCGAACTGATCCTGGACGCTCGCGTCGGACGGCTGGCCGTCGGGACGCAGCAGATCCGTCACCCCGCCGGAAGTGACCGCGCTCTTCGGGTGCTTGCTGAGCACCGCGAAACGCGCAGCGGAGTCGGGTGGCGGCGGCGCGCCCGGCGCGGGCGGATCGCCGAGCGACCAGCGCTTGCGTTCGTCCTCGCTCAACGGAGCGTGATCCGGGAACCAGAAGACCCGATGCCACGGCTCCGACTTGTTCCTTTCCGCGCAGTCGTGAACGGCGGCCGCGGTCGTTCCTTGTCCGGCGAAGACGAGGATCGTGGTCTTCGGGTCGCGGAGCGCCTGATCGAAACTCGTCCGGTCGCCACCTTCGATCTTCATCGCGCGTCTCCCGCGGAGTCGGTGAGGGTCGGAACTCTAGCGCGGTGCTCGCGGGTCCTTTTCGCGAACGTCGTGGAGTCGCCGCAGTCGGCCGATGAGCGCCGGAGCTCCTCCTTGATCCCGCGGCGCGAACCTCTTCGCCGGCAGGACGTGGGCGACGTAGGCGCGGGCTTCGGCGAGGTCGCGGAAGCGGCGGGCGGCGATGGCCTGGACGAGGAGGTTGCCGATGGCGGTCGCTTCGACGGGGCCGGCGAGGACCTCGAGGCCGGTGACGTCGGCGGTCGCCTGGTTCAGGAACTCGTTGCGGCTGCCGCCGCCGAGGATGCGCAGCGCGGTGAGCGGGCGGCCGGTGAGGCGCGTGATGGTCTCGAGCACGTCGGCGTAGCGCAGCGCGAGCGACTCGAGGACGATGCGCGCGAGCTTGCCGGGATCGTCGGGCGCCGGCTGCTGCGTCTCGCGCAGGAAGCGCTGCACCGCGGCGACCATGTCGTCGGGATGGAAGAAGAGCGGATCGTCGGGCGCGATCACGCCGCCCCACGCCGGCGCGCGCGCGATCGCGGCGTCGAGCTCTTCCCACGTGACGTCGCGTCCGCGCTCCTTCCACGAGCGGCGGCAGCCTTCGAGGATCCACATGCCGGCCACGTTCTTGAGGAAGCGCGTCGTGCCGGCCATGCCGCCTTCACCGGCGGGGGCCACGCCGCCCTCATTCGTGAAGTTCTCGCGCAGCGTCTCGTCGTTGACGAGCGGCGCGCGCAACTCGACGCCGACGAGCGACCAGGTGCCCGAGCTCACATAGGCGACACCTTCGGAAAGCGGCGTGCCGGCGACGGCGCTCGCCGTGTCGTGCGAGCCGGGCGCCACGACCTCGCACCCGGGCAGCCCGACCTCGCGCGCCACTTCCGAGCGGAGTGGCCCGAGCCGCGTGCCCGGCGGGACGATGCGAGGCAGGATCGAGCTCGGGATCTCCAGCCGTCGCAGCAGCTCGCGGTCCCAGTCGCGCGTGTCGTGGCGGACCATCTGCGTCGTGGTCGCGTGGGTCCACTCGGCGACGTCGCTGCCGCACAGCAGGTGGTGGAAGAGGTCGGGCATCGTGAGCAGCCGGGCGGCGTTCCTCGGCCAGCGGCCGCCGTGCACGTGGGCATAGAGCTGGAAGAGCGTGTTGAACGGCATGAGCTGGATGCCGGTCGCGCGATGGATCTCCTCGCGCGGCACTAGCGCGAAGACCTTGTCGAAGATGCCGTCGGTGCGCGGGTCGCGGTAGGCGATCGGCTCCTCGAGCAGGGTGCCGGCGCCGTCGAAGAGGCCGTAGTCGACGCCCCACGTGTCGACGCCGACGCTCGTGACGCGCGCGCCCGAAGCGGCGACTCGAGCGAGCCCGACCTTGATCTCGCCGAAGAGATCGCGCGTCGACCAGCGCAGCGCGCCGTCGACGCGGCGCATCTCGTTCGGGAAGCGGTGCAGCTCCTCGAGCTCGAACTTCTCGGCACCGAAGCGACCGCGCACGACGCGGCCGCCGCTCGCGCCGAGATCGACGGCGACGAAGCTCGCGTCCTCCAAATCGTCGGTCATCCGGCGCGTCTCCGATCAGGGCCCGATCACGACGATCAGCTCGCCGGGGCCGTGCACGCCGAGCGTGAGCTGCAGCTCGATGTCGGCGGTGCGGCTCGGGCCGGTGACGAAGTTCACGGCGGAGGCGCCTGGGATCGCGGCGCCGAGCCGCTCGAAGCAC
>Ga0247727_10001773_pt1 | contig 50293 bp, 45 predicted proteins | sample WisWelCaveWW1625_FD_202498 | JGI IMG/M metagenome (GOLD analysis project Ga0247727, IMG submission 202498) | Biofilm microbial communities from Wishing Well Cave, Virginia, United States - WW16-25 | ecosystem: Environmental > Aquatic > Deep subsurface > Groundwater > Cave microbial mat | place...
GGTTCATATCTTCCTTGGTAGCAATCTTGCCGCGGTCAATTTGGAGTCTCGATTCGTCAAAGGGAAGAATGCTTTGGGTGTTGTTCCCGATATTCTTGTCTGTGAGCAATACCACGGGAGTTTGATACCGGTCCGCGTAATTGAAGGCCTCGAAGGAATCGTAGAAATATTCCTCGTGATCGGCCGGAGCAATGACCATACGCGGAAATTCACCGTGCGCGAAATTAATAGAGAAGAGAAGCTCGCCCTGCTCGTGGCGCGTCGGAAGACCGGTGGCTGGTCCGCCCCGCTGATAATTGACAATGACCACCGGAACTTCGTTCATTCCCGCCCAGCCGATTCCCTCCGCCATCAAAGAAAACCCGGGGCCTGAGGTGGAGGTCGAGGCCCGGACTCCCATAATCGCAGCGGAGATCGCCTGCTCGACCGAAGCGATTTCGTCTTCACACTGCATCACGAGCATTCCGTGTTCGGGGAGTCCCTCCAGATAAACCGACTCGTCACTCGCCGGAGTGATCGGATAATAAGTTTGAAAGCGGCAGCCGGCCTTGAGCTTTCCGAGGGCGATCATATTGGTCCCGATCGTCACGAGCCTCTTCGGGACATTGGCTACCGGTTCAAGCCGGTAAGGGAACTTTTCAATGTATTCCTTTTTGATGAACGAGTAAGCTTTCTTCGCCACGGTCATATTCATCGGAACGAGTTTCGCCTTGCGGCCGGTGAAAATTCCGGCGAGCGCCTTTTCAATGATCTCCTCTTCGAATTCCAGGAGCGCGAAGGAGGCGGCGACCGAAATCGTATTTTTCATGATGACGAGTTTGCTAAACGATTCGCCCGTGTCTGCGGCAACTTGTCTGAGGACTTCGGCATAATCGAGGGGAACGAGGAGGACATCTTTGGGAAGTTCGAGGTTTTCGGGGTGGGTGACCGTCGGATCGTAAATCAGTGCCCCGCCGGGCACCATTTCGTGGGCGTGAATCCGGGCCGTGGAGTCTTCAAAAGTGGCCAACAGGTGCACCGGATCCAGGTGTGAGCGCACCGGCTCCCCAGAAACCCGGATCTGGAAATAGCTGTGCTCTCCCATAATATTGGAGTGGTATTCCCGTTTTCCGAAAATCCAGAGCCCCCCGGCCACGCAGGTGCGGCCGAAAAGAGTGGCTGAGGAATCGACGCCCGTTCCTTGAGGTCCGCCGATCATCCACGAGAGGTCATTCACAATCTTTTTTGCCATAAATTGCTCCTCTACCGTTTATGAAGTTCAGTTGGGTTCATCAAGGAATTAGCCCTGCAGGATCCCCACAATCAAGTATAGCTTAAGTCGCTAACCCCATTAGGAATGACCAGTTGCGCAGGTCGCGCTTTTTCCTTAATATGAAGGCGAGTCACTATATCAATTTCAATAGAAAGACTCAATAAAAAAATCGTGAAGCTTCCTCCGGCAAAACTCTGGATCAATGGAAAATGGGTCGCTCCCGAATCGGGACGGACCTTTGAGACCCTGAATCCCGCCACCGAGGAAGTCATTACGCACGTGGCCGAAGGGGAAAGGGAAGATATTGATCAGGCCGTCAAAGCAGCCCGCAAGGCGTTTGAATCAGGCCCCTGGCCCCGAATGAAGGCGAGTGAGCGGGAAAAAATCCTCCGAAAAATCGCAGTACTTGTTGAAGAAAATAGGGAAGAGCTCGCCCGCCTTGAAACTTTAGATAGCGGGAAGCCGTTGGAAAATAGCCGCTCGGGCGACCTCCCGGCAGTCAGTGGAGCTTTCGATTACTACGCAGGTTGGGCCGACAAGCTGGGCGGGGAGACGATTCCCGCAGACCCGGACTACTTTTCCTACACCCTCCGGGAACCGCTGGGGGTGATCGGGGCGATTACCCCCTGGAATTTTCCTCTCGTGCTTGCGGCACAGAAGGTCGCACCGGCCCTTGCCGTGGGAAACACCATCGTCCTGAAGCCTGCCGAGCAGACTTCTCTCACCGCACTCCGATTGGCCGAGCTTACTGCTGAAGCGGATCTTCCCGAAGGGGTCTTGAATGTCGTCCCGGGATTGGGCCCAACCGCCGGAGCCGCGCTCGTCGCTCACCCTGACGTGGACGGAATTTCATTCACGGGGGAATATGTCACAGGGCAGGAAATCATGAAAAACGCTGCGCCAACTCTTAAACGAATCTCGTTTGAACTCGGGGGCAAGTCTCCAAACATTGTTTTCGCCGACGCCGATCTTGACGAAGCGGCGGAGTTTGCCTGCGACGGCATCTTTTTCAATCAGGGCGAGGTCTGCTGTGCCGGCTCCCGTCTTTTTGTGGAAGAAAAAATCAGGAAGCCTTTTACGGAAAGGCTCCTCCAGGCGGCGAAAAAGTGGACGGTGGGAGATCCTTTAAAAAGCGAAACTAAAATGGGCCCCCTCGTTTCGGAGGAGCAGTTCAAAAAGGTTCTCCGTTACGTCGAGATTGGTAAGAACGAAGGTGCCGAGCTCTTGCTTGACGGTAGAAGGGAGAAAAAAAAGGGCTACTACGTCGGTCCTACGGTTTTTGCCGGGGTACGAAACGAAATGCGTCTCGCCCAAGAAGAGATCTTTGGTCCGGTGGTTGCTGAGATTTCGTTTCGGGAGTTTGACGAAGTCCTCGAGCAGGCGAATCAGACCTTCTACGGCCTTGCCGCTGCAGTCTGGACGAAGGACATTCAGAAGGCCCACCGGGCGGCCCGGGCGCTTAAGGTGGGCACGGTGTGGGTTAACTGTTATGGCGCCTTTGACCACGCCGTCCCCTTCGGCGGTTACAAGATGTCCGGCTTTGGACGGGAAGGGGGGGTCCACACCTTTGATTTCTACACGCAGATGAAATCGGTCTGGATCCGTCTCTCATGATAGCCCCCCAAGAGATTCAGTCGCGGATCCTCAAGGCAATTCCCGGTGCTGAGGTTACGGTTCAAGACCTCACTGGCGGGGGGGACCACTTTCAGGTGATCGTGGTTGCATCTGCCTTCCAGGGAAAGAACCGGATTGAGCAGCACCAGATGGTTCACGCAGCGCTGGGGGGGTTGGGGGACGAAATTCATGCCCTCACGATCAAGACGATTGCTTCGTGAAACGCGGATAGGCTAGAATAGGGGTGGCTGAGGCGTAAAAACGTGCAGAATACGATCGAAAAAATTCAAAACGAGCTCAACACCGATAAAGTCGTGATTTTTATAAAGGGGACCCCTGATTCTCCCCAGTGCGGCTTCTCTGCCCGCACGGTCGAGATCTTTAAGGGGCTCGGCTACCCCTTTCATACGGTGGATATCCTTGCGAACCCGGACATTCGAGCCACCCTTCCGCAGATCTCCCATTGGCCCACCTTCCCGCAGGTTTTCGTCCAGGGGAAGCTGGTCGGCGGGTGTGACATTGTGACGGAGATGTTTCAGGCGGGCGAGCTTCAAAGTCTTCTTAAGGAAACTTTTAAGAAGTAAGCGATCAGAATCCAAGAAGGAGAGGTAAAAGTTTTTTATGGTAAGAATTGGTCAGCCCATTGCAGATTTCGAGCTCGAAGCTTTTCACAATAACGACATCGGGAAGGTCCGGCTTTCGGATTACCGGGGGAAGTGGCTCGTGCTTCTCTTTTACCCCGCGGACTTCACCTTTGTCTGCCCGACGGAGCTTGAGGAGGCGGCGGAAAACTACAAAGAGTTTCGGGACTCCAGTGCCGAAATTTTGAGTGTGAGCACCGACACGGCGTATGTCCACAAGGCGTGGCACGACGCCTCCGCCACGATCCGGAAGATCAAGTTTCCGATGGTGGCCGATCCGGCAGGAAAACTCTGCCGCGAATTTGGAACCTACAATGAAGAGACCGGACTTTCTTTCCGCGGGAGTTTCATCATTGACCCCGATGGGGTCTTGAAAGGCTACGAACTTCACGATAATAGCTTCGGTCGGAACGTGAAGGAGCTTTTAAGGAAGCTGAAGGCGGTCAAGTTTGTGCGCGAAAATAAAGGGGAAGTTTGCCCGGCAAGCTGGGAGCCGGGAAAAAAGACCCTCAAACCCGGAATCGATCTCATCGGCAAGATCTAAAGAAGGAGGAATCGAATGGCCCTAGGCGACCTCTACAGCAATCTGCACCTTCTTTTCCGCTGGCTTCACGTGATTGCGGGAATTATCTGGATCGGCCACCTTTATTTCTTCAATTTCGTCAACGTTGCTTTCCAAGGGAAGCTGGACGACGCCACAAAGAAAGCAGTGAACCCCCAGCTCATGCCACGGGCGCTTTGGTGGTTTCGCTGGGGAGCGATGATTACCTTCATTGCCGGGCTCATTCTCTTCACGATGAATTATATGTATATCCCGGGCGTCGGTTTTGGTCCGAGCTCGCTTTTTATGGATGAAAACGGAATCACGAGCCGGGCGGTCTGGATTCTGGTCGGATCGCTTCTCGGCACGGTCATGTGGTTTAATGTCTGGTTTATCATTTGGCCCACCCAGAAAAGGATCCTCTCGGGGAAAGTCCAGGCGGACCAGCTTCCGGCAGCCCGGAAGCGCGCACTCCTCACCTCCCGGATCAACACCTTCCTTTCCGGGCCGATGCTTTTTGGGATGCTTGCGCCCGCCCACTACGGTGCGGTGAATCTCGTCACGATTCTTGTCGTGATCGCCGTGGGGGTCGTCTTTATCTGGGGTGCGATTGCGACCTCACCAAAGGTAGGAACCTCCGTCTAATTCAGTAGGGGCACGGCGCGCCTCGCCCCCACAGCCAGATATGTCGCAAATCAGAATCCGAGTAGGCCACAGCCCCGACGCGGACGATGCGTTCATGTTCTATGCGATCGCCCAGGGGAAGATCGAAACGAACGGTCTTGCGATCGAGCACGTGATTGAGGATATCGAAAGCCTCAATCAAAGGGCCTTCCGGGGAGAACTTGAAGTCACGGCCCTTTCCTGCCACGCTTACGCTTACCTCGCTTCCAAATATCAGCTTCTTCCCTTCGGGTCCAGCGTCGGTGACGGCTACGGCCCGATCGTCGTCGTTAAAGAGGGTAAGGGTCGGACCTCGCTTGAGAAGAGTAGAATTGCCGTGCCGGGCCGGTACACGACAGCCTTCCTCGTCCTGAAACTTTACGAGCCGAACTTTGAGCCGGTTTTTGTCCCCTTCGAAAAGGTCTTTGACGTGCTGGAAAAGGGAGAAACTGATTTCGGACTCCTCATCCACGAGGGACAACTCACTTACAAGGAAAAGGGGTTTCAGAAGATTGTGGACTTGGGGGAGTGGTGGCAGAAGGAACACGCTCTTCCACTACCGCTTGGAATGAATACGATTCGGAAAGATTTGGACGAAGCGGTGAAGAGTTCTTTTTCAGCTCTTTTCCTCAAGAGTGTCCAATACGCCTTGGCTCATCGGAAGGACGCAATGCGTTATGCCTTAAAATTTGGGCGGGGAATTGACCCCCAGAGAGGGGACCGCTTTGTGGGAATGTATGTCAACGAAGATTCGCTGGCGCTTCGACAAAAGGTAAGAAAATCGCTCGGCCTACTCTTTGACCTTGCTTGGAAAAAGGGCCTCCTCCCCGAGCCGGTCAGGGTCGAGGTTTTCGAATAGCCCTTTCATCAAGAAGGCGTTCCTTACGGAACCTTCTTGATGATGAAGTAGAGGGCCAGGACAATCGCCAGCACACCGATCACCCACTGAACCGTTATCATTCCCACGCCGAGCGTAAGTACCGGCATGAGAATGTCCGGGATGACCAGGGCCAGGCCCGCTATGAGGAGCACGATCCTCGCAATCAGCTTCAGACCCGACATCGATTTCTCACCTCCTCATTCAATACCATCGGCGGGCTTTTTCCCCACTTAAATAGTTAGTCGACCCTTCCCGGTAAGTCAAACCGAGAGTCTGTAACTGTTTGATCTGCTTTGGGTTAGGAGAAGAGAGAAACGGGAAAGGCTAAAGCTCGAGGACTTTTGGAAGCCGGTTGAGATTCCGGCACCCTTTTCGGGTCACAAGCACCATATCTTCGATCCGGATTCCGCCGGCGTCTTCGTAATAGAGGCCAGGTTCGACCGTCACCACCTGGCCCGCCTTCAAGATGTCTTTTCCCACGCTGATTCGCGGCGGTTCGTGAATTTCAAGACCGACGCCGTGGCCCGTGCCGTGGAAAAATCCCTGCATTCGTCCGTTGATTTCACCGGTCGGGAAGCCGAGTTCTTCGAAGCGGCGGTGGATCGCTTGATGGATTTTGCTTCCGTCGGCTCCGTGGCGGATTGTCCGGAAGGCGATCTCCTGGCCTTCGCGCACGGCCGCGAACATCTTCTTTAATTTGGGAGAAGCCTTCCCCCGAACCACGGTCCGTGAGAGATCGGCGAAATAGCGGTTCTCGACCGATTGGGGAAAAATATCCATCACGATCGACTGATTGGCGTAAAGGGGCCCCGAGCCTTCGTTGTGGGGGTCCACCCCGTGGAGGCCGCAAGCGATGATCGTATGTTGGGCGACACAGCCTCGTTCCATTAAAGCGACGTTCACCACCCGCTTGATCTCTTCGCTCGTGAGAAGTTTTCCCCGGTAATAAAGTTTCCCCTTCTGAATTCGGGAACGGGCGATCACTTCACACGCGGTGCGGCAGGCGGCTTCCGTGTGGCGAAGAGCGGTTTCTATCGCCCGGACTTCCTTCGGAGATTTGACGGTTCTCTTTTCGAAAAAGGGATCCGGCTTTGTTGTGACTTCAAAGTTTCTCTTCCGGAAAGCGTCGGCGTACATTGTGGGAAAATCGCCCGGAACGAGGAGGCTCTGAACCCCCTTTTTGCGGAGGAAGTCGCCAATCAGCTCAACATAAGAGGGGCGTTTCCCCTTTTCTTCCTCGAACTCCTGGACCAGCTTAGAGATAGAAAGGACGTGATCGGCTTCGGATTGAGCACGCGCCCGGTCGACTTCAAGATCGCTCATCAGAAGAAACCTTCGGCCGTTCGCCTGGACCAGGACGAAAGGATCAGGCGCAATGAACCGGGTCGCGTAGTAGAGGTTTGCATCCCGCTCACTGGCCGCAATGATGAGGACCGCCTGCTTTTTCTTCATCGAAGGCCCTCATTATACAAAAAAAAGCTTAACAAAGAACCGCTCTTGTTGAATAATCTCTTTGGGAAAGAAGGAGGCCGGCAATGGGAGAATTCGTCAAGGTTGCCAAGAAGAGCGAAATTCCTACGGACACCGGAAAATGCGTCGAAGTCAAAGGAAAGGAAATTGCCCTCTATAGAATTGGTGACAAAGTCTACGCGATTGACCACGTCTGCGCTCATCAAGGAGGTCCTCTCGCCGAAGGGGGCTTAGAGGAGAAAGTCGTTACCTGCCCTTGGCACGGCTGGTCGTACGATGTCACCACCGGTCAATGCACTTTTAACGAAGGGATTAAGCAGCAAACCTTTCCCGTCAAAGAAGAGGGAGACGACATTCTTGTCGAAGTCTAGCAGCTGGCCAAGACGGATTATCTGCCTGACCGCTGAGACGACCGAGATCGCCTTTGCCTTAGGGGCAGGGGATCGGGTCGTCGGCGTTTCGGGATTTGCCACAAGGCCTCCCGAAGCGCGCCGGAAAGAAATAGTCTCCGCCTTCACCTCCGCCCGGATCGACAAAATTCGCGCCCTAAAACCTGATCTTATCCTCGCCTTCTCGGATCTTCAGAAAGATATCGTGCGAGATCTCACCCAGGAAGGCTTCAACGTCTTTGTCACCAACCAAAGGAGCCTCGAGGAGATCGGAGAAGCGGCCTTAGCGATTGGAAGACTCCTCGGAGAAGAAAAAAAAGCGGTGGAGCTTTGCCAGAAATTTTACGGGGAGCTTGACCGGCTGGAAGAGAAGGCCTCGCAATTTCCAAGGAGGCTTCGGATCTATTTCGAGGAATGGGACGGCCCTCTCGTTTCAGGAATCCGTTGGGTCGGGGAGTTGATCTGGAAGGTGGGAGGAGAAGACATTTTCCCCGAACTCGCATCGGGAATCACGGCCAAGGAGCGGCAGGTGGATCCGGAAGAGGTGATCCGCCGGAATCCCGAAGTGATCCTCGCGTCGTGGTGCGGGAAAAAAGCCGAGTTCGAAAAAATGCGCTCCAGACCCGGCTGGGAGACGATCGAAGCGGTCCGGCAGAACCAACTTTATGAAATTAAATCGCCCAATATCTGCCAGCCGGGACTTTCCCTTCTGGAAGGGGCGCGTCAAATGTTTGAGATCTTCGAGCGGATTAATTTTTCTTCCCTAAAAGAGGCGGATCGCGTAAGCTAGGACTCTCCTCGCGTTTTTCCACGTTTGAGGAATCACAACCTTAACAGCAGCAAGGACTAATAATGGGAGCACCACGACTCACTCTAGAGGAATTGCCGGCAAAGGCGAAGGAGATGCGCCGGGACATTATCCGGATGCTGACCGAAGCCGGCTCCGGACATCCGGGCGGTTCCTTGTCTTGCATTGATATCCTCACCGTTCTCTACTTTTATATCGCCAATTACGACCCCAAAAATCCCAAGTCACCCGACCGCGACCGAATTATTTTAAGCAAGGGGCACGCGGCCCCCGCGCTTTATACCGCGCTGGCTCACTCCGGATTCTTTCCAAAAGATCAACTGGTCACCTTGCGAAGACTCGGAAGCCCGCTTCAGGGGCACCCCGATCTCAGGCGTCTTCCGGGGCTTGAGGCCTCGACCGGTTCTCTCGGACAGGGGCTGTCGATCGGGATCGGCTGCGCCCTGGCGCGGCGTCTCGACAAACGCTCCTATTACACCTATGTCGTGATGAGTGACGGAGAGACCAACGAAGGCCAAACGTGGGAAGCCATCATGGCTGCGGCGCACCACAAGGTGGACCACCTGATTGCGATCTTGGATTACAACAAGTTTCAACTGGACGACTCCGTCCACAAAATTTGCGATATGGAGCCGATGGTTGAAAAATGGCAGAGTTTCAACTGGCATGTCCAGGAGATCGACGGCCACAACCTTCGTCAGATCGCCGCCGCCATTCGGGAGGCGCAGGAAGTGAAGGACAAACCCTGCATTATCGTGGCGCACACGATCAAGGGCAAAGGGGTTTCTTTTATGGAAAACAACAATCACTACCACGGGGTGGCCCCCACGAAGGAAGAGGCGGAGCGGGCGCTCAAGGAACTCGTCTAAATGGAAAAGAAATTCGGCCCGGCCACCCGAGACGCTTACGGCGAAACGCTCGTCGAACTCGGGAAGGAAAACCGCGACATTGTCGTGCTCGACGCGGACCTTTCCAAATCGACCAAGACCGCCCTTTTCGGCGAAAAATTTCCGGACCGGTTTTTCAACGTCGGAATTCAGGAGGCCGATATGGTGGGGATTGCCGCAGGGCTCGCCGCTTCGGGAAAAATTCCTTTTGTCTCAAGCTTCGCCTGTTTTTTGACCTGCAAGTCTTACGATCAGCTTCGAATGGCGGTCGCTTTTTCCGAAATGAATGTCAAAATCGTCGCTTCCCACAGCGGGATCAGCGTGGGGGAAGACGGAGCTTCCCAGCAGGCGATCGAAGACCTGGCGCTCATGACCTCGCTTCCGAAATTTGTCGTGATGAATCCCTGCGACGCAGTTGCCACCAAGGCCCTGGTGCGCGAGGCGGCGAAATACAAGGGCCCGGTCTACATTCGGACCGGCCGCCCCAAGACCCCTTTCATCCACGACGAGAAGGCACGCTTTGAGATCGGAAAAGGAATGCGGCTCCGAGAGGGAAAAGATCTGACGATTGTCGCCACCGGGCTTCTTGTTTTTGAAGCGCTTGTGGCGGAGGAGAAACTTCGGGCGGAAGGAATTGAAGCAAGTGTCCTCGATTTTCACACCTTGAAACCCTTAGACGAGGCGCTTCTGGTGGAAGAGGCGAGCCGGACCCACGCTGTGCTCGTCTGCGAGGAGCACCAGATCTGGGGCGGCCTCGGAAGCGCGGTGGCCCGCGTCCTTTCGCAGAAGAACCCTGTGCCGATGGAATTTGTAGCGATCCAGGACACCTATGCGGAATCGGGAAAGCCGGAAGAGCTTTTTCAGAAGTACGGTTTGACCGCTTCTCACATTGTTGAGGCGGCCAAGCGTGTTCTCGCCAAAAAAGAACTCGTTCGTTAATCGGTCAAAGTCCCTTCTCGTTCTCTTCCTTCTTCTTTCCGCCACACTTCACCTGACCTGTCACCGGGCACCGTCCCAGCCCGTCCGCTTAGCTCAAGGGTCCCACGCGATGGTTGTAACCGCTAACCCCTACGCGACCCGGGCCGCATTGGAAATCCTCCGCCAAGGAGGGAATGCGGTGGATGCAGTGATTGCCGCGCAGTGGGTGCTTAATGTGGTGGAGCCCCAGGGGTCGGGAATCGGCGGGGGCGGCTTTTTTGTTTACTTCGATTCCAAGACAAAGAGGGTTCACACTTTTGATGGCCGGGAAAAGGCCCCGGCTCGCGCCTTTCCCGAAATGTTTCTTGATCTTTCGGGGACGGCGATGCCTTTTTATCCGGGTCGCATGACGGGGGGTCTTCCAGTGGGCGTTCCCGGAACCCTGAAGCTCTTGAAACGGGTCCACGAACGTTTCGGGAGCGGGAAGTTCCGCTTCGAAGAACTCTTCCAGCCGGCGATCCAACTGGCAGAAAAGGGCGTTCCCGTATTTCCGCGCGTGGCGGCTGCGATTGAAAATGAGTCGGTTCGTCTGGGTTCTTTTGAGTCCTCTCGCAAAATCTTCTTTCACCCCAATGGGCAGCCTTTGAGAGAAGGAAACCGGCTTGTCCAAAAAGATCTCGCTCGGACCTTTCGGACCATTGCTCAAAAGGGGATTGGCGCCTTTTATGAAGGAGAAATTGCCCAGGCCATCGTCGACGCGGTCCAAAAAGCACCCGTGCTGCCCGGGCTGCTAGAGCCTTTAGATATGAAGATTTACGAACCGGTGGAGCGGACGCCGCTCAGAGGAAGCTACCGGGGCTTCGAAATCTTCACGATGGGCCCCCCTTCTTCTGCGGGAGTCGCACTCATTGAAATCTTGAATATCCTAGAAAATCATGAGGCCCTCGCCAAGGGGCCATCGGCGGATGCATTTCATCTTCTCATTGAAGCGCAGAAAATTGCCTTTGAAGACCGCTCTAATTTTCTCGCCGATCCAGATTTTGTGAAAGTTCCCTTGGGGCAATTGCTTTCAAAAGAATACGCGGGAGAAAAACGTAATGAGATCAACCTTGAGAAGGCGCGACCAACCGGTGTCTTGGTCCAGGAGGCTTCGCTGGAGGTCCATTCAAACACAACCCACGTCTCTATTCGGGATCCGCAAGGGAATTTCGTCTCTTACACCGGAACCATTGAATATGTCTTCGGCTCGGGCATGGTGGTTCCCGGGTGGGGCTTTGTGCTGAATAATGAATTGACTGACTTCGACGCCGAGCCCGGCAAAGCGAATTCACCGGCACCGGGAAAGAGGCCGCGAAGCAGTATGTGCCCGCTTCTTGTCTTCCGCCAAGGAGAACCTTTTCTTGCGATGGGATCTCCCGGCGGTTCTCTCATTATCCCAACGGTCCAGGAGGTCCTCACAAATATTCTCGATTTTCAAATGCCGCTTGAGGAGGCCGTGTCCGCACCCCGTTTCGCCGCCCGGGGCGGGAGTGTGGAGACCGAGCCGGGTTTCCTGGCAAAGACCGACCTCGTCAATTCTCTCAGGCCCCGCGGGCATGTCTTCGTGTTGACCCCTCCTTTTGGGAACGTGCAGGCAATTCTCGTGGACGAAAAAGAAAAAACCCTTCAAGGCGTCAGCGACCCGAGAGGTGAAGGGGAGGCGCTGGGGTATTAGAGAAAAATGGGGATTCTCGTCACAATCGTCATTATCCTGGTGCTCTTCGAGGTGTTTGAAAGTTACGTTCTTTGCGAGAACCGCCGGAAAATTCCGATTCGGATTCACGTCAACGGGTCTCGAGGCAAGTCGAGCGTTACCCGACTCATTGCCGCGGGACTTCGGGCCGGGGGAATCCGGACTGTGGGAAAGACCACCGGCACGGCCCCCTACACGATCCTCCCTGACGGATCGCAGTTTCCTCTCCAACGGCGGGGGAAAGCGGATATTATCGAGCAGGTGGATATTCTCCGGGTGGCGCGGGAACACGAAGCCGAGGCCCTGGTGGTCGAATGTATGGCGATTCGCCCTGACTTCCAAAGGGTGTGCGAGCAAAGAATCATTCAATCCACCCTCGGCGTCATTTCCAACGTGCGGGCCGACCACCTTGATCAAATGGGGCCGAGGAAAAAGGACGTGGCAAGGGCGCTCTGCGGGACCCTCCCCAAAGACGGAACCCGCTGCTTTACGGCCGAAAGCGATGAAGCCATGCTTCAAATTCTCAGGGAACACGCAGAAAAAAGAGACATTGAAATCGTTCAGGTGCGCGAAGAATCGGTTTCCAATGAACGGATGCAAGGTTTTCGGTACCTGGAACACCGGGAGAATGTGGCGCTCGCCCTAGCCGTCTGTTCGGAGTACGGTGTGGAACCGGAAAAGGCCCTTCAAGCGATGCGCGAAGCCGAGCCGGATCCCGGCGTTCTGCGCTCTTACCACTTCCGGGAGGGTGAAAGGGAGGTGGAATTTATCAACGCCTTCGCTGCCAATGATCCGGATTCGATCCTCAAAATTTGGGATCGGATGTCAAGCGGATTCAAGGCCTCCGAGACCAAAGTCATCCTTTTAAATGCCCGAAAGGATCGCCTCCAGCGTTCCGAGCAGCTGGCGGAACTCATTGCCAAAAAGCTTCAGGGGGATTTTACGTTTCTCATCGGCGATAACCAGGAGATCGTCAAACGCAAAATTCTCAAATTCTCGAAAAACCTTTGCAAAGTGAAGGCGTGTGGAAAGAAACCGATCCGGAAGGTCTATGAAGAGATTCTTAAGGTTTCAAAATCGGACCTTATCATCTTCGCGATCGGGAATATCGGAGGGGGTGGACAGGATTATGTGGATTTTCTTGTAGGTTTGTGGCAAAAGAATCCTTCGAGGAGAGAAACATGGACGAACTCTCTATAGGAATCGGTCTCTTCATCAACCTCATTTTTGTGGAAGTGATCGGGATCGCGGCCGGGGGAATGGTGGTGCCGGGATACCTGGCGGTTCATCTAAATTCGACCCTGAAAATTGTAAGCACCCTCACCGTTGCCTTCGCCACGTACAGCGGGGTCAAGTTCCTCTCCCGTTACCTCATTATCTACGGCCACCGGCACTTGATGTTCTGTATTTTGATCGGATTCATCTTCACTCGGGCATTCAATTTCATTGCGGAACAAGGCGCTTTCCTCGAAGCAAGCCTTTACCTTCGTGCGATCGGAATGATCGTTCCGGGTCTCATTGCCTACTGGATGGAGCGGCAGGGGGTTCTCGAGACGATCTGCGGGCTTCTCATCGGGTCCGTGGCGACCCGCTTTATTCTCATTATCGTCTTGGGCGGGGAGTTCGGCGCATGATCGGCCGGAGAGTTTCCAAGGGGTCGTTGGTTCTTTTGGCCTCCGTCGCCCTTCTTCTTTTTACCCTCCTGGAGACTTGGGCCCAACTTCACCCCTGGTATATCGAGAAGCTTGAAGCCTCGGGGATCATGAGCTCGGCCCTCAACTTGATTCGCGAGGAGGCGTCAAGACGCGGCCTGGAGATTGATTCCCGTTTTGATCCCAACCGAACCGGACTCATCGGCCCGGAGATGAGTCCCATTGTCACGGATGAGGGACTTTTAGATGCCAAACTGATCGCGACCAACCCCAACTTTGCTGCCGTGATGGTCGATTTCCTGAAGCAAGCGGAAGTCCAACGGGGAGATATCATCGCCGTGGCCTACACGGGATCCATGCCGGGAGCAAATATCGCCCTCCTCGCTGCCTGCGAGGCGATTGGGGTGAGGCCTTTAATTATTTCTTCCGTCGGAGCCTCCAATTGGGGCGCCACGGATCCGCGATTTACCTGGATTGATATGGAGCATTTCCTGGTCGCGAAGGGGATTTTTAGATTCGGGAGCCTCTTCGTTTCCTTTGGAGGAATGGCTGACACGGCCAACAATCTTGATGATACGGGGAGACGGGCTCTCGCCGAGGCGATTCGGAGAAGTACGGCCCCTCTCTTTTATGAAAAAAACTTGGAAAAAAATATCGAAGCAAGGCTCAAGCTTTACAATGAGGCAGCAGCCGGGCAGCCGATCAAAGCGTTTGTCAACGTTGGAGGAGGGGTCGCAAGCCTCGGCTCTCAATCCAACGGTTTCCTCATCCCGCCAGGATTTAACCGCACACTCGATCTCGCCAACCTCTACCCGCAGGGAGTCATCTTCGAGATGGGGGAACGGGGGATCCCAATCATTCACGTTCTTAATCTTGCTCAGATTGTGGACGCTTACGGCCTCCCCAGATACCCTGTTCCCATGCCTCGGGTGGGAGAGGGTAAGGTCTTTTATCTCGGGCGTTACAATCTGACGTTAATTCTGGGTCTCACCGCTCTCCTTTTGCTGCTGATCTTGGTTGTGGTGGAGGTGGACCTTCGATTTGCGCCGGAAATTGAAAGCTTCCTGAGAAGAAAATTTACTTTTAGAAAAGGAGAAAATCCTTGAAGAGGGGCCACGACAAGATTTTCACCTTGAAGAAGGGCTACGTTAAGATTTTCACCTTTGTTGCGATTTTGGCGGCCCTCTCCGTTATTTTGTCAATCTTTCGCGAGGAGTTGGAGGGGGTGGATAAAAAGTGGGAGGAAATCACTCCCTCAAATCCGACAAACGCGGTTTCTATTTCGACCCAAAGAAGCAAGAATACCTACTTTCAAATTTCCGCCAAGGAGCTTTTGGAAATGAATATCACAGGCCCCGGTTTCCTCAGGATCATCACGCGGCTGGACTTTCCGGAGAAACAGTCAAACTTTGCAGAGTATGAGGTACAACTGACGACCGATCAGTTGGAGCGAAACATTTTCAAGAAGAAGACCCGAAGATCGTATATCTCGAGGTACAACAATTCGGTAGCGAGCATGCCGGGAAAAATACGAAACCTCTCCCTCTTCGTTCCAGAAGGAAACCACCACCTCCGCCTGACCTTGCCTCCCGACGCGGATTACCTCGTCAATTTCCGCTTTTTCTTCACCAAGGAAATTCTCAAGGGAGTGTGGGCTTATCTTCAACCCCTGACATCCCCCCAGGAGTCGACACTTTTAGTGGACAAGAAAAGAAAAAGAGCCTACTTTATTGTGTTGCCGGACAAGGGGCCGGTTTTTGAAGCCGTCGGGCCTGCGAATCTTAGAGTTCTAACCCGATGGGTTAACACTCAAATTTCGGTCCGGTTTGGACGATATCAAGTAAAGGTGTGGGAAGACGGCGTCCTTAAGCAGACCCACCCTATCGAGGCGAGCCCCGCTAAAGATGCGGTGCTTGTCGAGAACGCAAAACAGGGTTCAGTCGGGACATCTCAAGCGATCTACATTCAGGTCCCCGAGGGGAAGCATCGATACGAAATCCTTGCAGACGGTTTGGAGAATGTTGAATCGGTATTGGCAAGGCCTTTCATTTTGAAGGAAGATTTGACAAAGGAGACTTTATGAACAACAAAGTACTGGTCAGCGCCCTTGCAGTTCTCTTGTGTGTTTCCCCTCTCTCCTTGACTGGGGCAGAAGCCGAGGGAGAGGAAAAAGGAATGGACGAAGTCTCGCAAGAGACGGAACAAGAGACGGAAGAAGAGAAAGAGGATTCCAAGAGATTTTCAAAGTATTTTCCCCCGTATAAAAATATTGCGGGCACGGGCTTGAACCTTTCCTTGAGGGGAGCCGTCGAATTTGAATATGATTCCAATCCTTATCTTTACTCTCGGGATGCCATCAATGATTACGATGCCTACCGCGATGTCAGCAATCCTCGAGGCAATCGTCATACCCGATTCAATGGAGTTGAGTCGATCGACGATTGGTTGACCCGGGTCACGATGGGGCTCGACCTCTCAAAAGACTTTTTCAAAGACCGGACGACCACGTTCACTTTCCTCACGATTCTCGATCTTTATTGGCACGATACAAATAAAAATCATGAGACCTACAGCTTTCAGCTCAAACAAGAGATTACAAAAGATGACCTCGCCTGGTTCCGTTACTCCTTTATTCCCGAATTTGTTTACCGGAATCTATTCGACTTTGACGTTCATGGCTATCAGAGAGCCTTTTTCTCTCGGCAGCAATTCACTGCAGGATACCGACACGACTTTAATCAGTATCTGGCAGGGCGTTTCACTTATCGTCTCATTGGGAAAAACTACAACCGTAATTTCAACGAGCGGGATTCGACCACCAACGAATTTAGTTTCCAGGTGGTCCTTCCCCGCCTCCTGTCTTGGATCGATAAAAATAAGATGGCTCTCAGCGGAGTACTTTTTTACGAACTGGGAAGAACCGATGCGCGGGGGACCGACGGCGATCGGGAAGTCGATTTCGATATTTCGCATTCAAGCAACGGTTTCGGGGGCCAGGTCGAGCTCGAGCTGTTTAAGAAGTTCCGCATCCGGCCCTATTATGAATTCTATTACCATGAATTCACGACGGGACACAGCGTCGATTCGGATCCCTTGCACGCGGGCCGATTTGACCGCCTCAATACCTACGGGATTACCACCGAATATGATGTCACCAGGAATGTCCTGGTCTTTTTTACTTGGGAACTTCAAACTGCGGATCCCTTCTTGAAGGCTTCTGAAGAAACGAACACGTCGGATGAAGTCCTGGGGTACGAAAGGAATATTTTCAATTTCGGACTGAAATTTAATTTTTAAGCCTCGCCCAGTCTTCTCTTCTGATCATGAAGCAGTATCAGGCCTTGCTGAAGCATATTCTCTCCGCAGGCGTTCAACGTAAGGATCGAACGGGCGTCGGAACGATCAGTACGTTCGGGTATCAGATGCGCTTTGACCTCCGGAAAGCCTTCCCCCTCGTCACCACAAAGAAGATCCATCTGAAGTCGGTGATCTATGAGCTCCTTTGGTTTTTACAGGGAGACACTAATGTCAAATACCTGCGTGATCACGGCGTCACGATCTGGGACGAGTGGGCTCGGCCGGACGGGGACTTGGGCCCCGTTTACGGAAAACAGTGGAGGAGCTGGACCAAGCCCGACGGGGAAGCGGTCGATCAAATCTCCGCAGTGGTTGAAAGAATTAAGACCAACCCCGAAAGCCGGCGGCTGATCGTGACCGCCTGGAACCCGGGAGAACTTGATCAAATGGCCCTTTCCCCCTGCCACTGTCTTTTTCAGTTTTACGCGCAGGAGGGCGAGCTGAGTTGTCAGCTTTACCAAAGAAGCGCAGATGCCTTTCTGGGGGTCCCATTTAATATCGCTTCATACGCCCTTCTGACCCTGATGATTGCACAAGTCACGGGTCTGAGACCTAAAGAATTCATCCACACCTTTGGGGACCTTCATATTTATCTGAATCATCTGGAGCAGGTAAAACTGCAGCTTACCCGGGAGCCGCGTCCCTTGCCTCGAGTGATCATCAATCCGGCGGTGAAAGATATTTTTGCCTTTCAATACGAAGATTTCACCGTTGAGGGTTACGACCCTCACCCTCCGATCAAAGCACCGGTTGCGGTTTGAAGCTTTATCACATCGTGGCAATGGCCCCGGGAGGGGTCATCGGAAAGGAAAACCGGCTTCCCTGGCATTCGCCGGCCGACCTCAAGTATTTCAAAAAACTCACCCTCGGTAGCACAGTCATTATGGGAAGGAAGACCTTCGAAAGCCTAGGGAGACCACTCCCCGGAAGAGAAAATTTTGTTTTAAGCCGTTCCGAAAAAAAGGAGACGGCCGGGGTGCGATTTTTCCACTCGCTCGATCAAGCCCTGAAAGCGGTAAAGACAGAAAAGGCCTTTATCATGGGCGGCGGGGAGCTTTACCGAGAAACGTTGGATCGGGTGAACGGGATCTACCTCACTCAAGTGGCGGGGAAATACGAAGGGGACACCTTTTACCCCACAAAATCAATTGAGGAACTTGAAGGAAAAGGCTTTCAGGTGGTTTCTCGCGAGAAATCCGCGGACGATCCGAAGCTTGAATTCATCGAATTAAGGAGAAAGGGATGACCCCCTCGTCTCTTTACCTTAAACAGCTCGAAGTCGGGCCGATGCAAAATTTCGTTTACCTCATCGGCGATAAGACGAAGCGCGAGTGCGTAATGATCGACCCCGCTTGGGACGTGCCAAGCGTCCTCAAGGAGGCGGAAGGAGACGGGATGAAAGTCACCGCCGCGCTGGTCACACACTGCCACTTCGATCACGTGAATGGCCTCGACGATTTTCTAAAGCAGGTGAAAGGAAAAATCTACTGCCAGAAGGAGGAAGCCCCCTCCCTGAAGCATTGGCAGACGGAGCTCAAGCCGGTCGAAAGCGGCGAGAAGCTTGCGGTGGGGGAGATCGAGATCACCTTCCTTCATACGCCCGGTCACACTCCCGGTTCCCAGTGTTTCCTCGTGGAAAATAAATTGGTCTCAGGGGACACGCTTTTCATTCAGGCGTGCGGCCGCTGCGACCTCCCCGGAGGTAACGCCGAGCAGATGTATCACAGCCTGAAGCGGCTTTCCGAACTCGACGAAAAAACCGTTCTTTACCCCGGCCACAATTATTCAGACGAAGCGACCTCCACGATCGCACAAGAGAAACGCTGGAACCCCTACCTTCAGTCCCCGAACCTGCAGGAGTTTTTGAGGTTTCGGATGGGCGGCTGAAACGGTATAATCCCCACCTCTTATGGCTGAGGAAATCAGAAGACAGTACGTCAATTTCAGATTCTTTAGGACCGACCCGCTTTGGCGGAGGCTTCCGGAGACGGAAAAGGAAAAGGGACGGAAGGAATTTGTCCGGATCTTCGAAGATTTCCGCGGGAAGGGGGTCCTCCTTCACAGCTACTCGCTCCTCGGAATCCGCGCCGAAGCCGATTTCCTCCTCTGGCGGATCTCGGAAAGGCTCGAGGACTTCCAGGAGATGTCCTCGGCCCTCCTTCAAACGGGGTTCGGGAAATATATCTCGATTCCCTATTCGTTCCTCGCAATGACGAAGCGCTCGATGTATGTCGACAAGCACGTCCACGAGGGGCAGGAGGGGAGACGGACGAAGATTGTTCCCGGGGAATCGAAATACCTTTTCATTTATCCTTTTGTGAAGACGCGAGAATGGTACCGCCTCCCCAAGGAAAAACGCCAAGAAATGATGGACGAGCATATCAAGGTGGGTCACAAGTACCCGACAGTGAAGCTCAATACGACCTACTCTTTCGGGTTGGATGATCAAGAGTTCGTCGTCGCCTTCGAAACCGACACGCCGGCCGATTTTCTTGATCTTGTAATGGAGCTTCGGGAAACCGAGGGAAGCCGTTACACGCTTCGTGACACGCCGATTTTTACCTGCGTCAAGAAACCGCTCGAAACAATTCTGAAAGAACTTTAAGCCGCCCGTGGAAATCCTCCGGGAATTTTTCTCCAACCTTTATCGTTTTGACGAACTCATTCGCTGGGGAGGGTACCTCGTTCTCTGCATTATTGTTTTTGCGGAGACGGGGCTCCTCGCCGGTTTTTTTCTCCCGGGCGACTCTCTCCTTGTGACGGCAGGGCTCCTCGCCGCCGTGGACGACGGCGTGGTGAATATCTGGCTGCTCAATTTACTGCTTTCCCTTGCGGCGATTGCCGGCGACACGACCGGCTATTGGATCGGCCATTATGCGGGCCCCCGGATTTTTAACCGGCAAGACTCCATTTTTTTTCACAAGGATCACCTCGTTCGGACACAAAAGTTCTACGAGAAATACGGCCCGAAGACGATTGTCATTGCCCGCTTTGTCCCGATCGTGCGGACCTTCGCTCCAACCGTAGCGGGTGTGGGACGAATGCAGTATCGGAAGTTCCTTCTCTACAACGTAGCCGGAGGGATCGGCTGGGTTCTCAGTATGACCCTTGCAGGCTACTTCCTGGGGCGGTCCGTACCCAATATTGAAAAGCAGATTCACTGGGTGATTGCGATCGTCATTCTGCTCTCCTTTATCCCGATTATCCGGGAGTTTTTCGTCTCTCACCGCCCTAAGAAGCCGCCTTTGAAATAAGCCCCCGATTCCTCTATAATAGTTTCTCTGGCGCCGCAACCTGTGGCACCGTAAGGAGTTTTGAAGCCAAAGGTGGCGAGAATGGAAGAGCCTCTCGAGTCCCAACCGGAGAACCCAGGAAAGAAAAAAGACGAGGCGATGGAATTATTTCGGCAAGCTTACGATTTTCAGAGGAAGGGGGATTTCAGTCAGGCAGTCTCGCTTTACCGAAAGTCGATCGAACTCTTTCCCACGGCCGAAGCTTACACCTTCCTCGGCTGGACCTACAGCTTCGAGGGAAAGTACGACGAGGCGATTGCCGAGTGCCGGAAGGCGATCCAGGTCGATCCCGATTTCGGGAATCCCTACAACGACATCGGGGCTTACTTGATTGAAAAGGGGCGCTTGGACGAGGCGATTCCCTGGCTTGAGAAAGCAGCCCTGGCCAAGCGTTATGACAGTCACTGTTTCCCTCACTACAACTTGGGACGTGTGTGGGAGTCGAAGGGGGATTGGGAAAAGGCGCTTGAGTGTTACCACAATGCCCTCAAGGCCAATCCCGACTACACCCTCGCCAGCCGCGCCCTGAGCTATCTACAAGGATTGATGAATTGACCGGGATTTTCATTCTTTTCGTTTTTTCCGCAGCTCTTGCCGGACTCTTCATCTACCTGGCGACGACTCTAGGCCCCAAGAAGCCGAACCCCGTAAAATCGGAGCCCTTTGAATGCGGCGAGAAGCCGTTTGGGCTTCCTGAAGGGAGGCTTCCGGTCCGTTTTTACCTCGTCGCAATGCTGTTTGTCCTTTTTGACGTGGAACTCGTATTCCTTTTTCCGTGGGCCGTGGTTTATCGCCAGCTCGGGATTCTCGGATTCGTTGAAATGATCATCTTTCTTTTCTTTCTGGTTCTCGGATTTGTCTACGCTTGGAAGAAGGGGGCTTTGGAATTCAAATGAAAGAAGAGTACGAGTTAAGTTCCTCCGCCGGTTTTTTCACATCGAAGATTGAAGAGATGCTCGGCTGGGCCCGGAAATATTCGATCTTCCAATATCCCTTTGTCACGGCCTGCTGCGGAATGGAATATATGTCGACCGCCTGCTCCCATTACGATATGGACCGGTTCGGCGCAGGGCTTCCCCGGTTTTCGCCCCGCCAAGCCGACGTTTTGATGGTCGTCGGAACCATTTCCCACAAGTTGGCGCCGGTGTTAAAAACGATTTACGACCAGATGACTGAGCCGAAGTGGGTGGTGGCGTTCGGCGTCTGCACCTGCACCGGGGGCTTCTACGACAATTACGCCACCGTGATGGGGATCGATACGATCATCCCGGTGGACGTCTATATTCCGGGGTGCCCCCCTCGGCCCGAGAACGTGCTCGACGGTTTGATGAAATTGCAGGAGAAAATTCAGAAACAGAAGCAATTGATGTAGCCACAATGGAACGAATCGACGAACGCGTCAAAGAGAGATTGGGGGACAAAATCCTCGCCACGCACCATTTCCGGGGAGACGGGACAGTGATCGTTGAGCCAAGTTCGCTACTCGAAGTGATGCGATTTCTCAAGGAAGAACCCGAGTTTGACTTCAATGTCTTGATGGATTTGACCGCCGTCGATTACCAAACCTTTGAAGATGCGGGTGCCACCCGGCCTGATGTGACCGAAGGAAAGGGCCCCCGCTTTGAGGTGGTCTACCACCTTTATTCCGTGGGAAAGAATCGGAGGCTCCGGGTGAAGGTCCCGGTGGAGGAGAAAGATTTGCGGGTTCCTTCCCTTACGGGGCTTTGGGCTGCGGCCGACTGGTACGAACGGGAAGTTTGGGACATGTTTGGGATCCGCTTCGACGGACACCCGAACCTTAAACGGATTTTGATGTACGAAGAATTTGTGGGACACCCCTTACGAAAAGATTACCGCGTCAACAAGCGCCAACCCCTGATCGGCCCGAAAAATTAATCCGATGAATACGGCAGAACCGCAAAAGTTTCAGACCCGCTCCATGATGCTCAATATGGGGCCCGCCCACCCGGCGATGCACGGAATCATTCGGATTGTTCTGGCGCTCGAGGGGGAGAATGTGATCGACGCGACAGTCGATATTGGCTATCTCCACCGCGCCTTCGAAAAGATGAGCGAGGAGGGGGGCTACCTCCAGGTGATTCCTTACACCGACCGGCTGAATTACGTCTCTCCGATTATCAATAACGTCGGCTACTGTATGGCGGTGGAAAAGCTTTTCGGAATCGACACCCCGGAGCGTACAAAATATATCCGGGTGATCTTAAGCGAACTCTCCCGTGTCTCGGACCACCTGACCTGCATCGGCGCCTCGGCCATGGAGCTCGGAGCTTTCACCGTGTTTCTTTATATGGTGAAGGCGCGCGAATACATTTACGAATTGATGGAAGCGGTCACCGGGGCCCGTCTCACGGTCTCCTACGTTCGGGTGGGAGGGGTCAAGGCCGACCTTCCGGAAGGATTTGGAGAAAAGACGCACGAAGCGATTCGAGAAACCCGGAAGGTCCTGAAAGAATGTGACGAGCTTCTGACGCGAAACCGGATCTTTGTCGACCGGCTAAAAGAGATCGGAATTATTTCTAAGGAGGACGCCCTGGCTTACGGACTCACCGGCCCCTTTCTTCGCTCCACCGGAGTCGATTATGACGTGAGGCGTGCCAGCCCTTACCTCGTCTACGACCGGTTTGATTTTGAAATCCCGGTCGGAACCAAAGGCGACAACCTCGACCGCTACCTTTGCCGAATGGAGGAAATGGAGCAGAGCTTGAGGATCGTGGAGCAGGCCCTGGATCAGATTCCCTCAGGCCCGATTCAAGTCGACATGGAGGGGAACGTAGTCCCGGCGGCGGTCGCGGTGGACGAAGCCAAAATGGGACGGGTCGAAAAACTTGCGGGAGCTCGGGTGGCAGCGGACTCAACCTTGGAAGGCGCGCACAAAGATCAGTACCCTTTGATTCAGGCGGCCGAGAAGCGCGCCGTCCCGCCTTCCAAAGAGGACACGTATGGCAATATCGAAGGGCTGATGCACCACTTCAAAATGGTGATGATGGGGGGAGGATTCGGAATGGGGGGGCACGGGATCCGTCCCCCGAAGGGAGAAGTTTATTTTCCGGTCGAAGGAGGAAATGGCGAGCTCGGGTTTTATGTGGTGAGTGATGGCACCGACCGGCCCTATCGGGTGCGCGTGAGACCCCCTTGTTTCCCGATTATGGCGGCGCTCCCGATCTGCCTTCGCGGCGGAACAGTGGCGGATGTGGTTCCAACCTTCGGCTCCGTCAATATGATCGGCGGAGAGCTTGACCGATGATTGGCGAACTCAAGCAGGAAATCCGTCCCGAACTTGACGCGATCGTCTCCCGCTACGAACAGAAAAGAGCCGCGATTCTCCCCGTGCTTCGGCTTTATCAGGAGCGTTACGGCTACATTTCCGAAGAGATCGAGCGCGAAGTGGCGGATTACCTCGGAATTCCTCCGGTCGATGTCCGAGAAGTCGTTACCTTTTACACGCTCCTTCACCAGAAGCCGGTGGGAAAAACCTGCCTCAATATCTGTCGCACCCTGGCTTGTCACCTCAGGGGGAGTGAGGAGATGACAAAACAGATCGAATCAAAACTTGGAATCAAGGTGGGAGAGACGACTCCGGACGGGAACTTCACTTTGGAAGAGGTCGAATGCCTCGGGGCCTGCGAGCTGGCACCGATGATGCAGGTCAATGACGACTACGTCGGGCTTCTGACAAAGGAATCGGTGGATTTAATCCTTGCAGGAAAAATGTCATTGCGAGGAGGCCCGGAGGGCCGAAGAAGCAATGACGAACCCCGATTAATTTCTAAATTTCTTGAACCAGGCCGCAACTATTTCCTTGAAGAATATCTCCGGGAAGGGGGTTACGAAGCGGCAAGGAAAGTTTTTCAGGAATTTACCCCGGAAAAGCTCGTTGAAGAAGTGAAAAACTCAAATCTCCGGGGCCTCGGCGGCGCCGGTTTTCCGGCCGGAATGAAGTGGAGTTTTGTCCCGAAAAACACCGGAAAGCCGGTCTATCTGGTCGTGAACGCGGACGAAGGAGAGCCCGGTACGTTTAAGGACCGTTACATTCTTGTCAATGCCCCTCATCTTCTTCTCGAGGGGATTTTGATTGCAAGCTACGCGAATCAGATCCACAAGGCGTTTGTTTACCTCCGGGGCGAATACCAGGAGGCCTACGATATTCTCTCGAAGGCGGTGAAGGAGGCGGAGGCAAAAAAATTTATCGGAAAAAATATCCTCGGGAAAAACTTTAATCTTGAAGTGGTGGTTCATCGGGGCGCCGGGGCCTACATTGCAGGAGAAGAGACAGGGCTCTTGGAGTCGCTCGAAGGAAAGAAAGCGTTTCCACGATTAAAACCCCCCTTCCCGGCAGTGGTGGGGCTTTTCGGCTGTCCCACCGTGATTAATAATGTCGAAACTCTGGCCTACCTTCCCTTTATCGTGAAACTCGGAGGGAACGAGTTTGCGAAACTCGGCTCCCCTAAAAATGGGGGTCTCCGGCTCTTTAGCGTCTCAGGCCACGTGAATAGGCCGGGGGTCTACGAGCGGCCCCTCGGCTATTCCCTCCGTCAACTGATTGAAGATGCGGGAGGAATACGAAGCGGAAAGAAGCTGAAGGCGGTGGTTCCGGGAGGACTCTCCGCCGCGGTCCTCAAGGCGGATGAAATTGATGTGGGCCACGACTTTGACCAGTTGCGGGTGGCCGGCACGATGGCCGGATCAGCCGGCGTTATGGTCATGGATGAAACCACGTGTATGGTGGAAGCGCTTCTTGTCACGATGCGCTTTTTTGCTCATGAGTCGTGCGGCCAATGCTCTCCCTGCCGCGAAGGGACCGGTTGGGTCTCGAAGATCCTGAACCGGATTTGGGAAGGGCGGGGAAGATCGGAAGATATCGATCACCTTTTGGATATTTGCTCTTATATGGGCGGAACGACGATTTGCGCCCTTGCTGACGGGGCGGCAATGCCTCTGGGAAGTTATCTCACAAAATTTCGGGACGAGTTTGAGTTTCATATTCGAGAGAGACGCTGTGACGTGAAGGAAAAATATGCCCACGCTCACGATTGACGGAAAACAGGTCACGGTCGAACCCGGGACCAAAGTGATTGAGGCGGCGTGCCGCCTCGGGATCGAAGTTCCCCGCTACTGTTACCACCCGGGGCTTTCGATTGCCGGCAACTGCCGCATTTGTATGGTGGAGATTGAAAGATTTCCGAAGACCCAGATCGCCTGCAATACGGAGTGTCAGGACGGAATGGTGGTCCGGACCGACACGGAGAAGGTGAAAGAGACGCAGCGTCACATTCTTGAATTCCTTTTAGTCAATCACCCCCTCGATTGTCCCGTCTGTGACCAGGCGGGCGAATGCTGGCTTCAGGACTACTATATGCGTTACGGCCTTTACGATGCCCGCTTCTATGAAGAGAAGGTGAAGAAGCCGAAGGCGGTTCCGGTCGGACCGACCGTGATGCTCGATGCCGAGCGCTGCATTCTTTGCTCCCGCTGTGTCCGCTTCTGCGATGAGGTCACGAAGACCTCCGAGCTCGGGATCGTGAGCCGCGGCGACCATTCCGAAATCCAGGTGTTTCCCGGAAAGGAACTCGACAACAAGTATTCAGGCAACGTCGTCGACATCTGCCCCGTCGGAGCGCTCACCGACCGCGACTTTCGCTTCAAGTGCCGCGTCTGGTACCTCAAGGCAGCGAACTCCGTTTGTCCCGGCTGCGCCCGCGGCTGCAACACCGAAATCCATTACAACCTCGATCGGCCGCAGCACGGCGGAGGAGACCGTGTGATGCGGATCAAGCCGCGTGAAAACCCCGAGGTCAACCGCTGGTGGATCTGTGACGCCGGCCGCTACGGTTATAAATTCATCGACCAGAATCGGATCGAAAAGCCCGAGATGCGTCGTAAGGGTGGCCCTCAGGAAACAAGCTGGGAGGAGATTCTCAAGGAAGCGTCGGAGCGAATCCGCGAAGCAGAAAGCTCGGTGGGGGTTTTCCTTTCTCCTCAACTTTCTAATGAAGAGCTTTACCTTGCCAAGAAGCTTTTCAAGGATCAGCTCAAGTGGGAAAGGATTTTTCTGGTCTCACCGAACCCTGAAGGAGATCAGGATGATTTTCTCATCCGGGCCGATAAAAACCCGAATCGCCGCGGGGCGGAACTTCTCGGCTGGAACTACGACGCCGAGGGGTTCTCTCTTTTTCTCAAGTCGTGCGAGGAAGGAAAAGTAAGAGGAATCATCCTCTTTGGACAGAACCTCTTGGATCTTGAGCCGGGACGAGCAGCGCCTGTTTTCAAGAAACTCTCCTGGACGCTTTTCATCGGCTCCAATAGTCACCTCACTTCAGAATCTGCAACCTACGTTCTTCCTTCCGCCACGTATGCCGAGAAGAACGGAACGTTCACCAATTTCGAGGGACGCGTTCAGAGATTCAACAAGGCATTCGAGCCTCTTGAAGAGTCGCGGCCCGAGTGGGTGATCCTTCAGGAGCTTGGGAATCGGCTCGGCACCTCTTGGTCTTACGGAAGTGAAGAGGAGATTTTTCAGGAGCTCGCCCGCCAGGAAGCCGCGTTTCGAGGACTGAGTTACGAACGTCTGGCAGGGAAAGGCGCCTTCGCGAGCATTCAAAAATGATTGAGCTTTTGATTCAAATTGTTCTGGCCGGGGGGGTCCTCTTTGCCGTCATGAATTTCGCTGCGCTTCACACCTGGCTTGAAAGGAAGCAGTCCGCCCTGATGCAGGACCGGATCGGCGCCAACCGGGCAACGATTTTTGGGGTTCGGGCCCTCGGGCTTTTCCACCCCCTCGCGGACGCGGTCAAAATGTTTACGAAAGAGGACTACATTCCGCCGCAGGGGGACAAGCTGCTTCACACCCTGGCGCCGTTTCTTTCAATGACGTTTGCTCTGGTTGCTTTCGCAGCCATTCCTTTTGGAAATATCCTTCGAATCGGTGAACTCGAGATTCCCCTTCAGGTCGCCCCGATCAACGTCGGTCTTCTTTACGTCTTTGCCATGATGTCGATGGGGGTCTACGGCGTCATCTTGGCCGGCTTCTCTTCCAATAACAATTACGCCTTCTTGGGGGGTCTCCGCGCCTCAAGCCAAATGCTCGCTTACGAAATCACCCTCGGGGCCACGATCATGGGGATTGTCATGATTTACGGGTCGCTCGATCTCCAGGAGATCGTCCGAGGGCAGGGGGATTACCTTTGGGGCGTGATTCCGTTCTGGGGGTGCTTTACCCAGCCGGTGGGACTGCTCCTTTTCCTCACTGCTGGCATTGCCGAGACCAAACGGATCCCTTACGACGTCCCGGAAGGGGAGTCGGAGATTATCGGCTACTTTGTGGAGTATAGCGGGATGAAATTCGGGATGTTTTACTTTGCCGATTTTCTCGAAACGATCCTCATCGCCTGCCTCACCACGACCCTTTTTTTCGGGGGGTGGCAGGTCCCTTACCTTTACGAAAATGGCTTCTATTTCCCCTGGAACAGCCTTGCCCATGCCCCCGCCATCTCCTTACCCCATTTATTGGTAGTCTTACTTGAGATAAGTGCTTTCGTGGTAAAGGTTTGCTTCTTTTGCTGGCTTTTCATGGCGATCCGCTGGACCCTGCCTCGTTTCCGCTACGACCAGCTGATGCGGCTCGGGTGGAAGATCATTTTTCCGATTGCCTTGGTTAACTTAATAGTGACTGCAGCCGTATTATTGTTATAGCGATCGCGCGCGGGTTCTAGCACCTTTAAACAGGGGTTAGACTAGGGTTAAACGGGGGGTTGATTCCCGTGCGGAAAACAGGTATAGTGACGGTGTTCAGTTCCTTTTCGCACCCTTCGCGCAATCGCCCAGGCCGAAAACGACCTGGGCAATTCTCTTAAAAAAGGCGGTATCATACCTCTCATGAAAGAGACAAAACCGATAAAATACAATTTTTGGGTCATCTTATGGGTGGCGGCGATGCACTTGGGGGCGCTCATGGCTCCCTGGACCTTCACCTGGCCTGCCTTTTTCCTATTTGTTTTCTTCACGTGGCTTACCGGAGGCATCGGAATCACCCTCTGTTACCACCGGATGTTGACCCACCAGTCCTTCAAGGTCCCGAAGTTCCTCGAATATCTTTTGACCCTTTGCGGGGTCATCGCCTCTGAAGGAGGCCCGATTAACTGGGTGGCCCGGCACCGGATCCACCACGCGTTTTCTGACACGGAAAAGGATCCCCACAGCCCGCGGAAGGGATTCTGGTGGGCGCATATGTTCTGGCTTTTTAAGCACAAACCGCTTTTCGATAATTACGAACTCTACAGCCCTTACGCCCAGGATTTGACCAAGGACCCCTTTCACCGATTTCTTAACTCCACCCACGGGCTTTACCAGTTCCTTTTGGGAATCGCCTTCTACTTCTGGGGCGGCCTTCCTTTTCTCGTCTGGGGACTTTTCCTGAGAACGGTCTTCGTCTATCACGTGACGTGGTTGGTCAATTCAGCGACCCACAAGTGGGGTTATAAAAGTTACGCCCTGAATGACGATTCGAGGAATCTTTGGTGGGTGGCGCTTCTCTCATTTGGAGAAGGGTGGCACAATAACCACCACGCGTTTCAGCGCTCCGCGAGACACGGCCTCAGGTTCTGGGAATTTGACCAGACTTACCTGACGATTAAGCTCCTCTCCTTCCTGAAGCTTGCCACGGGAATTTGTATCCCCAAGCTTCCGAGGGGGAACGCAGCCCAAGGGCCTTCGCCGGTGCCGGAGACGCTGCAAAATTCTCAAATCGTTTCGGCAGTGGTTGAAGTTTCGGATACGGCAAGAACCCCTGAGTTAGAACCGGTCGTCGGCTAATCTTCCCGGCCCACGGACCACTTCGTCGGGTCTATGGCGATTCAGACCAAGATCATCCAGCGTCCAGAGCTGAGTCTCTCGGAAAAACTCTATTTTCCGCAAGTCTTTCAGGGATTGGTCGTTACTTCCCGGCATTTCTTTCGTAACCTCGCAATCCATACCCTGCACCGCTTTGGCCTCTTGAAACATCTCCGGGCCGCGGTGACCTTCCAATATCCGGAAGAGCTGAGACCCTTGGCCCCCCGTTCGAGGACGCGTCATCGGCTCACCCAACGTGAAGACGGGTCTCCCCGTTGCGTCGCCTGTATGATGTGTGAGACGGTCTGTCCGGCAAAGTGTATTACGATCCAGGCGGAAGAGCACCCGGACCCCAACATTGAGAAGCGTCCGAAGAGCTTCGTGATCGACCTCGGGAAGTGCGTCTACTGTGGGTTTTGCGTTGAGGCGTGCCCGGAAGACGCGATCCGAATGGACACGCAGATTCTTGACATTGCAGCCTATTCCCGCGAGGGGATGATCCTCGATATGAAGGAACTCCTCAATCCCAAATCGGCTCGGATCTTTTCCACGAAGTAGAACCGATTTGCATCCTTAATCACCCTCAAACACCACCCCTCTTCCTTAGCCTTACCTCGGAAAAATAGTTGTTTGTTTTTGACAGTTACTTTCACTTAAGTTATTATGCTTCAACTTATTAAAAGCTTCTCATATCACTGAAAGAAGCTTTCCAGAGTATGCCTTATCCCAAAACAAAGAAATTTATTAGCGGGCTCGTTTTATTCCTTTTCCTAGGCTCGGAGCTTGCCCGCTCTGCTCCTCAAACGGCCTTCCAAGGGTCTGCGGTTCCCTTTTCCCTGCCGGCGGAACTGGGGACGATCGAAGAGACTCACCTCCCGAGCAGTCAGGGCCCCTTCATTTTTCACCTCCAAACGGCCCACGCCCATTATGAGGGTGCGCTCAAGGTCAGAGAGATCATTCACTACCTCCAAAAACAGTATCAGGCCGACCTTCTTTTTGTGGAGGGGGCCAGCATTCCGCTTCGTGCCGATTTCCTTCGCTTCTTTCCCGATGCGAAGCTCAATTTCAAAATGGCCTTTGCGCTTGCTGAGAAAGGGGGGCTCACCGGCGCCGACCTTTCTCTTCTCGATCATCCGACCCGCACGGTCGGAATTGAGGAGCCGCTTCTTTATAGGGCCGCCTACCAAAGCTTTAAAACCGTGGTTCGTGATCTGGATCAGAGTGAAACCTTTCTGGAAAGCGAAAGAGCGAGACTCGACAAAGAAGCTTCAAAAGTATTTTCTCAAGAGCTTCGGAAGCTTTGGGGAGAGTGGTGGAAGTTTCAATCGGGCGAGCGGGATCTTCTCGCCACGATAAAGTTCTTCAAGGAAGAGGCGAAAGAGCCTCTTTTACTCGATTTTGAAGATCCCAATTCGCAGTTCGAGTGGCCCCAGCTTGTGCGTCTGATCCTCCTGGAACAGCTCGAAAGGCGCTTCGACCCCGAGGCGCTTGAGAAAGACAAAAAGGAAATCACCAACTGGCTTCGGAAGAAAAGGGTCTCAAAACACTTCATCGAAGGCTTTCCTACCCTAGGAGGGGAAAACCCCCGAAGATTCTTTGAAGAGTTTTTGAAAGAAACCTACCCGCACGGATTTCGGTTTCACGATTACCGGGCGTGGACTTATTTCGCTGCTTCCCAGGTTCTCAGAAGCGAGCTTGAGGCCAAAGGACTTTTTAAGGAGTGTGAGCGGCTCTTTGGCCAGCTTTTCGAGGCCCGAACGAAGACAAAGAAAGAGAGAGAGCTTCTTGAGGGTTATCGAAGACTTCTCCTCTTAAAGAAACTCCTGCGTCTTGAACTGACCCGGGAGGAGTGGGGCCAAATCAAGGAAAAGGGGATTGAATCCGGCGCGCCCAGCCTTGCGGAGGCGCTCCGGTTTTACCGCCTCACCGAGAGGCGCGAATCCGCATTCCTTAAAAAACTTACAGAGGAGCTTGGAAAGCAGCGCTCTCAGAAGGCGATTCTGGTTACGGGAGGTTTTCACACGGAAGGGCTTGCGGCAGGTCTCAGGAAGCGAGGGATCGGTTTTGCCACGGTGGTGCCCCGAATCTCGACGGAGGGAGAGAATTCTCTTTACCACAAAGTAATGCTTCAGCGCTCACACCTCGAACGAGGCTCGGAACTTCAGTCGGCCGCTGCTCTAGTTCGTCAAGGTTGGGACGTCGATTTGGGACTTCGTCTTGTGGAAGAGACCACTAAGGAAGTCGCGGGCCGGGTCAATCGCTTCGCTCCGTACTTCCGCGACCGAGACGAGTTTCTGGCGAGCTCTAAGGCGGAGAAAAAACGTTCCGAGTTGCGCCACAGGAGGACCCCAGGAGAGGGGCTTAAAGAGAGGTTTGCTTTACTGGTCGATCAGGAATTGAAACGAAAATACGCCATTTACCGGAGCCGTTTGAAGCAGATCACTCTTAAACGTTTTGAGCGGCGGGAGGACCCCTTCCAAGGAGAATTTGAGAGTCTTAAACTTCAATACTATGAAGAGATAATCGAGCGGTTCGAAAGGCCTTTGCCGGCGCTCATGGCTCTTGTTTCGCTCCTATGGTTAAAGCTGGCAGAGATCGTGGGTCTTTCCCGGGACGGTGGTTTTACACTCCTCGCTCTAGGCAACGCGGCAGACCGGATCAAAAAAGAATACCCTGAATTGAGAGGGATCGCGAGCCATAATAACTTGCTCCTTGAAATGGCGGAGAGGTTGACGGTTCCTCTTGAAGCTGAATTGAAGAAGGCGCTGAAGTCCCTCTTGAGAATTGAAAGTCAATCCCTTGACCTTCGTCGTCCCTTTCGTTTGTCCGAGGCCCGCGAACTTCTGAAGTTCCCGGCCCACGCCCGCGCCTTGTTCCTTCACCGGCTTGCAGAACGGCTTGAGACAGGAGATCCTTCGACCCAGACTCGGGCTGAAGAGGTCTTACGCGCTTATCTGACCGACCGGCTTGAAGAGTTTCAGGGCCTAATCTTTGAATTCGTCGATCACCTCGTCGAAAGGGTGAAGAAAGAAGACGTCACCCTTGTTTTTATCGGGAGGGGGACGGAACAGCTTCAATTAATAACGGAGATCGCAGCGTCCCGGCAAGGCATTGATCTTTCGTCCAAGATCAAGCAAGTGGTGGTCTCGCGAACCCTCATCGAAACTTACAGTGAGCCTCAAATCCGGGACTATTTGGAAAAGGAAGGGTTTTCGGGTTTAAAGAAAGTTCTTTTCGTCGACGCGGGATTCTCGGGACGTGTTGCTCAGGTTTTGGCGAGGATTGCCGCGGGCCTGGGCGCGGAGCCGGAAGTCGCTCTCCTGATCCTTCTTGATCCCGCAGACCGGAAGAGCCCCTTTAGAATCTACGGGCAAAATCCCAACTTCGAATTCGCCCATACCCTGAGCGAAGTCAGCTCGATTAGAAGGTATCAGCTTACGGCTCATCTGCTCGACAATGAAATGGGAAAACAATTTGAGCACGTTTGGGAACTTGCGGAAGGAACCCCCGTCCTCCTCCCCACAAAAACCCCCCGGTATCATCGGTTGACTACCGAAGTGGTGAAGGAATTTACCGAACAATATTACAGAAGGAGAAGCTTGCCCGAGATTCCCGCCGAACAGCCAAGCGCCCGCTCTGAGGTACGGGAGGACAGCTACGGAACAACGGTCTTGTTGCCGGTGCGGAATGGGCATGTCCATTCTTTAGAGATCGGGGTGAAGAAACTATTCCCAGCCGAGCCGTTCTATTCGATTAGGCTGACTCTTACCGCATATCAAGTCTTGAATCGCGTGAAGGTTCCAAAAGGAAGGGCTCCCTCCCTTAAGCAGAATTTGAAAATGGTCGACTTTTTCTCTGAGATGATAGGAACGGGAATCAAAACTCGAAAAGAGGCTGAGGCGGCCGTGGGTATTTTGGCAGCCGAAGCCAACAAAAGAGCCAAACAGGGAGAATCGTGGATAGTTTCAGACGGAAAAAAAGCACGGGTTTACGGGGCCTTCGCGAAGTGGGTAAAAAACGAATATCCCGCACCCCTCGTATCGATTGCTCCTAAACCGCTGGGGCGGTCTGAACTGCGCGCAGACGGGGCGTTCTACCCCGTCAGACACCTACTTAATCAGCTAAAAACCCGAGGCCGTTACAACGATGCGGTCGCGAATGGGCGCCCGGAGGAGGGCCATTGGAATGTGGTCGCGCTGGTCGTGGGCGATCGACTCGTGAGTATCGAAGAGTATCTTTTCCACCTCAATGGAACCGCCTATCGGGAATTTGTTTTGGCCCGGGTCAGACATTGGGACCCTCAAAATCCAATATTCGACGACACGACGATCCTTGCTACCCTCTCCTTACCCAAGGATCAATTTATGGAACAGCGAAAGAGTCGGATCCTCTCGGTTGGGCCGGATCGGGTGGAGGAGATGTCCCGGGAGTTACAGGAGGGAAAACCTTTAAACGAGGTCCTTGGAGCCGCTGCCCGCTCCGAGGTACACCAGGATCCGACCGATCCTGGTACTCCTCAGTCCTTGCCTCGATCGGAGGCAAGGGCCGAGATACGGAATGAAGACGATTCCGCAAAAGAAAGCGAAACTCGTCTTGGGTCCCGACGGCGGGTATCGGTCCACAAAAGCCATAAGCGTGATGATGTGGAGATTGAAATCGGGGGGCAGCCCTCACTCACGGCTTCGAGTACGGAAGAGCTGGCGAGGAAATTGAAAGGTCTCGGTTTCGATGTCTTAAAAGGAGGCGGTGATGAAATCTCATTTGCAGGACCGAAGGAATACCAAGCGGTAAAGTTCTCTAACCTTACGGAGCTTCAAAACGCCCTTGAAGCGGCGATTGGGAGGGTGGAGGACTACTGGAAAGAGCCAAACAGCCGGAGAGACGTTTCATTTCGTTATTATGGCGTAGGGGATCAGATTACCAAGGTCACATTTCGAATGGAGAAAAAGGATCCTCCCTTTTTAGGCGGGCCCGAGGAGGCCAAAAAAGCCCTTCTGGATTATTTTTATCAGTTTCAATTTGATCGTGACAAGATCTTGGGCGCCCAGACCCAAGAAAGCGGGCAGTTTCTTTTTGAAAACAGTTTTAATTACCGGATTCGCTTGGAACCCGGTCCCTCTCATTTTATATTCCGATTCAAGGTTGACCGGGAAGAAAGTGGATACACTAATTTATCGGAACTTCTGACCGGCGTCATCGAATTTCCGTTGTCCCGTTCTGAGGCGCACCCGGCCGGAGCGCGGCCGGGTACTCCTCCGTCCTCGCCTCGGTCGGAGACGAGGGCTGAGGCGCGGAGTGAGGCAGAGATGCCGGCATTCCGAGCAGCTGAAATGGTGCCCCCTACGCTGAAAGAGCCGGAAGTCGTTGCGTCAAAGATTGAACTCAAGGAATTCGTCCCGGGACTCGGAGACACGGAGCTCAAAGTGAGCGCTACGTTCGACGACCTTCCTGAGATGCTGCTTCTCCGAGTAGGCGTACTCTTAGGCACCGAGCCGACTTGGGGGTTCAGGGTCGAACGTTCCAGCCAGGGTTACATCATGAAGTTAATCAACGCGAAAGGAAAGGTTCTTCAGAAGGTCCCATTTCCAATGGTGGTTTATTTCGCATTGCGGAACGAAATGGAAAAGAGGCTTGACGCGCTCCATCGGGGACCTAAGGGATTGGTGGAGTACAAGACGATCCACCAAAAACGGAAGAGACCGGACCCGCTTCTTTATTTTGAAGTGAAAAAACGAGGCGCCCTCATCGTCACCGAAGGCGGCCTCGCCGCAAGGGCCGAGGTGCCCCCGAATCCGATCGATTCGGGGACTCCTCAGTCCTTGCCTCGATCGGAGGCAAGGGCCGAGGTGCGGACGGGCACCCGGCGGTCGCTTGTCAATCAAGAGGGAGCGTTGATCGACAAGTATTCGCGAATGATCTTAGACTCGAAAGATCGCAAAGTGATTCTTGAGATGGCCGCGGAGTACGATTACCGTTCAAAGGCAGCCCACGCGCCGACGCCGAAGGCGTGGTTCTTTTGGGCCCTGACCTGGGCGAAAATGGCGCTGGATAAAGCCAACCGTTCGAATCGGGAGGTGAAAGAGCGAACGGTCGTCTTGGCCCGAGATGCCCGAAAGATTGAACCGGAGGTCATGGAAGCGCTTGCCGCCGGCTTTGCCTTGGCGGGCTTCAGGGTAATTCACATCAGCGCAAAGAGACCGAGTTCCGCAACCACTTACGGGTGGGCTCTCACCCAGCACCGGCCGCTCGTAGGAGTTTTTGTGACGCCGCCTAATTCTACAGATTCCGAAGAAGCCAAATTTCGTGGTGCAAGAGTGAGCATTCAAGACGAAGGGGGACGACTCGCAAGCCTGACGAATTACGAAGTGAAAACAGTCTCTCGTGCGATCATCGCCAACTTTATGGCCGTTGCTTATGCAAAGAACAAGACCAAGCACCATCCTGAATTTGAAGAGATTCCGAACGGACGCATTCAAGAAGAGGATCTAAGCGACACCGTCGTTCGTGTGAACGCTCTCCTGGGAAGGGTAGCGAACGGAGCGACGCCAAAAACCCTTTATGATCTTGCCAGAGCCTGGGAAAATCCCCAGCGCGACCCCCTTGAAACGCTCGCCGAGTGGGAAGCGATAGCGGGAAGGAAACTGCCCCTTCAGGGAACCCCGGTAGTGATCGACGGGGTCCACACAGAATCAGGCCCGCTCGCAGCGAAAGCTTTCGAGGCCTTGGGGGCGGAGGTAGAACTCCTTCGAGGGGAGGTCAAAGACCTTGAAGAAACCCACTGGACCGATCCTTCACGGTCAGAAAATCTTGAGCTTCTAAAATCTAAAATGGAGGAGACACAGGCTCCGCTTGGTCTCGCCTTCGATCTCAACGGAGACCGAAGCGTCCTGGTGATCCGAAAAGGCGAGGGAGAATTTATCGAGGTCGCGACCGATCAACTTACCCAGATCTTACTTCCGTTGCTCCTGACCTCGGGCGGCTATGACAGGAAAAAGTTGGGGCGGATCGCGATTCTTGGGGACATTCTTTCGACTCAGGGACTTCAAGAGACGGCGCGGTTGTACAAGATCGCTTACGGCCGGACCGAGTCGGGTTACATATTTCTTAATGAATTGGTCAAAAAAGCAAGACGGCAGGGCTTCACGATTCCGATTCGCCAAGAGCGCTCCGGCCACATCTGGCTGGATGTAACAGGAGATTACGAGAATCCGATCGCCGTGGCCGTCTTGTACGCGGTCATGGCCCAGAAATTAAATGAGGCAGACTCCCGCGTAACGAATCCTTTCTTGGCGCTTTACCGAAAGCACCCCTTCCCCTATAAAGGATCGAGACGATTTCAACCCCCGTTTCGTCCTGAGTTTCTTAAAACACTCGCTCACCTTTCTAAAAATCATAAGGACTATGAATACCGTCCGAACGCGATTCCTCCTCAAGAACTGATTGACCTCGGCCGGCATCAAGTGATCCGGGCCTTGATGAGAGAATTTAAAGAAGGGGGCTCTTATAAAACGCCCGCAGGACCTTTGATTGTGAGCAAGATCGAAACAAAGAAGGATTCCAACGGGATCTACCGGTTTGCGGTCATTCATTTCCAAGACCTGGACAAGAAAGACGCTGGACGTTTTGTTCTGAGGACCTCTGCCAACGAACCGACCTTCGTGGCGACTTACGAAACCCCGGTTCACACGAAGGAAGGAGAGACGCTCCAGTCCCCTTCGGTCGTGCTCCGGTACATTTCGGTGGGCGGCGTGGTCCTTTATCTCCTTGAGAAGGCAAAAATTGCTCAGTTTGAAGGAAAAGAGGTGAAGGATTCCAATGTTCTGATCGAAGCAGAGTCCCTGCGGGCGTTTCGCACCTTTTTAGGTGCTCGTTCCGAAGTGCGCCGAGCCCCGACCGGGCTCGGCAGAGAAGCGGCAAGCCAGCTGACACGCGTGAAGCGTTCCGAGATCCGAGCGCTTGAGATTCCCTTCGCGTTGGGGGGAGACGGGGCGGCGCTCCTCGTGCCGGAGTTTCTTGCTGGGATCGGAACTTTTGGAATCACTCCGGTGGCGTGGCGGCTGGAAACAAAAAGGGCTTTTCTGAATCTCATTCAAGCAGAACACCGCAAACAGGTCCTCCGAGGCCGAAGCGAAGAAGAGTTCTCTCAAACCGTGGAGGCGCTCGATGATGTTACGTTGGACGGTTTCAACCTCGGTCCTGAAATCCAAGCAGAAGAGACGCCGGTGATTCTCTTTGTTGATGAAAGGGCGCTCGATCCCAACGATCAGGCGGCCCTCGAGTCAAGACTCCGGGAGTTGCCTGACGGAAGCGAAATCATCGCCTTGTCAGATCTTTCCGCAGGGGAGAGGGGCGACATTCTCGGATCTTTAATGTCAAAATTTCAGAAACTTCGTTACGAGCGGGAAACCTACCTCGGCAAACTCGATCTCGATCAGGTGGTGGCGAAAGTTAAAGCGAAAGCAGCTCTCACGAAAATTTCTCTGGAGAACACCGGATTCCTCTTTTCCAGGATCGATCTTTTGGAATCGGGGACAGGGGATGTGGAATCAAAACTCAAAGAGTTTGGAATCGCGCTTCAATTTGATCCCAGGGGGCTTCCCGATGACTACCGGGGGACGCCCGGTGTCAGCGCCGCTATCGTGGGCGAGCTGGCCGAGTACGCCGCGCTTCGAAGCGAAGTCCGGAATCGCCTCCTCGCGGAGGCCCGGGCCGAGGGGGTCTTTGGGTTCTCCCAGGGCGCTTATTCTCTTCACCTGGACCTTTGGCTTGATGCCCGAAGGGGCGAACTCGTCTCCCGATCCGCCTAATCTAAAGAATTGCCCCCTTTCGCCGTTTTGAATAGGAAGGAGAACCAAAGCGTGCGTCGACTGATTCCCATTTTGTTAGCCGTTTCATTTCTCTTACCTCATTCAGGGTGTGCGAAGCGCTGGGACGTTCTCTCGGAGGGGGAAAAGGCGACCCTGAGCCGAATCCTGACCCACTGGGAGAGCTGGGTGCCCGACCGCAAGGAAGAGGGGACGGCCCCCTTAATGACCTTTGAGGAGCTTTACGCAGGGCTCGGAGAAGAGGAACGGGCCTTTCTGGACCGGATCCGTGCCATCAATCCTCGGAAAAGTTTCGGCTTTCAGGGGGTTCACCTTGGAGGTCCTGCTGAGGGGGTTCACTTCAAACGGATTAAGGGTCAAAAGTATCAAAGGAATGGCAAGCGCGAGAAGATCGGGCCTCAGTACCTTCCGGAAAATGTCTACGGAGCCTATCGGGCCATGATGAAGACGATGGAAGAGGAACTAGGGAAGAAGCTCCTCGTCGAATCGGGTTACCGTTCGCCCGCCTACCAGCTCTACACCTATCTTTATTACATGCCCAAGCACCGTTACTCCCTGGTCGAGACGGGACACTGGGTCGCTTTACCCGGTTACAGCGAACACGGGGCGCCTCACCGACAAGCGGTTGATTTCATCAACGAGGAAGGAATCAATGGGGAAGATAACGTCGAGGAGTTTGAACAACTTCCGGAATACGAGTGGCTTCTTCAGAACGCCGGAAGATTCGGCTTTGAATTATCCTATCCGAGGGGAAGGCGGGGGATTACTTTTGAACCTTGGCACTGGCGGTATGCCGGATGAGGAGATTTTCAACCACGCCGAGCTGAGTCCTCAGTTCCTCTTTCCGCTTTACCGTCGTCTCAATCTGGCCCTGGAGCTGGGCTTTCGCCTTTTCAAGTTCTAGCAGAGGCTCCTCCTTCTCAAGAAGGGTATTGAGGTCCTCAAAGTGTCGAAGCTGTCTTTCAAAAGCTTCCGCTCGGTGCTGCATCTCGGTGCGGTCCTGAGCGAGCCTCTCCTTTTCTTGGCTTAAGGCCCTCACTTTCTCTTCCAAAGACCGTTGAGACTCCAAATAGGTTCGGGAGACTTGGTCTTTTTCCTGGGCCAGTGTCTCGGCTCGGGTCTGGATTTCGTGACGTTCTTTGGTGAGCTGTTCCTTTTCTTCGCTTAAGACTTTGACTTTCATTTCAAGAGGAGGAACCGTTTCCTCAAGCTTTTTCTTCAAAGAGCGGTCCATCTCCGAAGGAAGGACCCGAACCTCCTTCTGCAGTTTTTCCATCTGATCCTGAGAGGCCTTGAGTTCCGCTTCCCGCTTTTTCAGCCGGTCGAGCGAATCAAGATAAGATTTTTCGAGCGCGTCGTATTTGGTTCTCCACTCCTGAACCGCAGTAAAGGAAGGCGATGCGGAGGGAGCGGGCTGAGCCGAAGGGCGGGGGGGAGGAGCACTCGGAGGAGCGCTCGGAGGCGGCGGGGCGATCCTTTCCGGTGCAATCTTTCCTAGAGCTTCCATCTCAATCTTTTTCGGCCAGTGGACGCGGGGAAATTTCTTGTGATCATTCGGATCATTGGAGATCGCGCTTTTCGCGCCGAGCTGCTTCAAGAGGAGATTGAGTTGTTCCGCTTCCTTCACCGTGAGTTCGTCGAAGAGAATGATCGGAACCGCGTGAATGACTTTCGCGGCGTCTTCGTTCAGCACATGAAGCTTCTCCGTCAGAAGATGAATCAGGGCTTCCTCCACTTTCTTGTTCGGAGCCTTCTGGAGGATCACTTTCAAGGAACGGGCTTCCTTTTGTGCATCCATGGTTAGGCGCCTCCCGCGGGGCCGGCGCCCTGCCTTGGACCCTTCAGAACGCCGATGAGCCGCTCCACCCGTTCGAGGTGAGAGAGGAGTTCCCTCTCCTGTTGTCCGGCGGTTTCAAACTGCCTTCGGAGGTCGGTTTCCGTTTTCTTAAGCTCTTGGAACGAGGCTTCTCTTTCATTCCTGAGATAAGCGATTTCCTTCTCAAGTAGTTCTTGTCGATCCTGGGCCAGCTTGAAATTCTTTCCAAGCTCCTCGAGGTTTCGCTGACTGTCGAGATAGGCCCGCGTCACCTGCTCTTTGTCTTTGGTCAGCGCCTCGCCCCGAGTCTGGCTTTCTTGGTATTCCCGGGTGAGGCGGTCTTTTTCTCTTTTCAGCTCCTCCGAGGTTCTCAGAGACTCCTGATAAGCCCGGCTGACTTGCTCTTTTTCCTGAGCGAGGGCCTCGGCCCGACTCTGGACTTCCTGGCGTTCTCGGGAGATACCTTCCTTCTCCTGGCCGAGCATTCGAAGCTCCGTTTCCAATCTCTCTTTTTCCTTCCCGACAGCCTCAAGACCTCGCTGGGATTCGTGGTAGGCTCGAGTGACTTGCTCTTTTTCCTGAGCGAGGGCCTCGGCCCGACTCTGGACTTCCTGGCGTTCTCGGGAGATACCTTCCTTCTCCTGGCCGAGCATTCGAAGTTCCGTTTCCAATCTCTCTTTTTCCTTCCCGACAGCCTCAAGACCTCGCTGGGACTCCTGATGCGCCCGGATAAGCTGTTCCTTCTCCTGGGTAAGGCTTTGGGTTCGGCTTTGCAGTTCCTGTCGCTCGTGGGTGAGCTTTTCTTTTTCGCCAGCAAGAGCTCGGAGATCTCCCTCCAGTTTCCCTCTTTCATTCTTGAGGGTGTCGGAGGTTTTCTGGGACTCTTGGTAAGCCCGGCCCATTTGTTCCTTTTCCTGAGTGAGGGATTGGATCTTCGATTGAATTTCCTGTCGCTCCCGAACCAGACGGTCCCTTTCTTCCCCGAGGGCCTTGATCCGTTCCTCGACAGCACGCTGGGATTCGTGGTGGACCCGGCCGAGCTGATCCTTTTCCTGAGCAAGGGCCTGGGTACGGCTTTGCAGTTCCTGTCGCTCGCGGGTGAGCCTCTCCTTCTCCTGACCCAGTGCTCGAAGCTCACCCTCTAGCTTCTCTTTTTCCTTCCTCGCGGCTTCAAGGCCGCGTTGAGACTCCTGATGAGCCCGGCCAATCTGCTCCTTTTCCTGGGCAAGGGCCTGGGTACGGGTTTGCAGTTCCTGACGCTCGCGGGTGAGCTTCTCTTTTTCGCCAGCAAGAGTTCGGAGCTCTCCCTCCAGTTTCCCTCTTTCATTCTTGAAGGTGTCGAAGGTCCGTTGCGATTCCTGATGGGTCCGGCTGAGTTGATCCTTCTCCTTGGCCATCGCTTCGGCCCGGCCCTGGACCTCGTGCCGCTCCCGAGCGAGGCGATCCCTTTCTTCGGTGAGTGTCTTGATCTTCTCTTCTAGGGCTTTCTGGGATTGTTGATAAGTCCGAACGACCTGTTCTTTGTCTTTCGCCAGAGCTTCGGCTCGAGCAAGGATCTCTTGGCGTTCCCGCGCTAGTTTTTCTTTCTCCTCAGTGAGGCCTTTAAGCTTTGATTCGGCAGGTTGAGGAGCTTGAGGCTGCCGTCTTTCCTTCTGGAGCTTCTCGATCTGCTCTTGAGAGCTTTTGAATTCCGCCTCCCGCTTTTTCAACCGGTCGAGCGTTTCCACATAGGACCTTTCGAGCGTGTCGTACTTGGCCTTCCATTCCAGAGGAGGTTTCTGAGGAGGCGGCGCAGGAGGGCTCGGGGCCTTGGGAGCAACAGGGACCGTTGTAGTCTCCGGGGGAGGGGCGCGACGAATCGGCGCTGCTTCGGCTTCCCCTTCCGACATTAAGGTCTGGACCGCCTCTGGATTGGGCCAGACCACGCGCGAGAACCGGCCCAGCTCCTCGAGGACGTTCGTGATCGCTGTCCGGGCCCCGATCCGGTTGAGGCGCAGTTTGGCCTCTTCCGCCTCACGGGCCGAGAGGTCATTGAAGAGGACGATCGGGACGGAGCGGACGATCTTAACCGCCTCGTCGTTTGCGAGATTGAGTTTTTCTGTTAGGAGCCGAATCAGCAGCTCTTCAACCTTTCGGTCGGGCGCTCCTTTAAGGATGACTCCCCAGGACCGGTCGTCTTTTTTCTTTATGGGGAGATTTTTAAGCTGGGAGAAGAGGGACTTCGGGGTAAGACCCATAGGAATCTTTGGTTAGTAGATCGGCTCGTTCCCTGGTTCGCTTCATATGAAAGTAGAATAACCCCTGACGGAGGATTCGTCAAACCTAGAAAAGGCTTTGCGCTGCCTGGGTAGTGACTTGAAAAAACGGGGCCTGCCAGATCCCTACTGCAATGATTCCCCCAATGAGAACAAAAAGGAGATACCGGGAAGCGAGATTCAATACGATGACCGATTCGTTTCCCGACTTTTCGAAATAGACCAGCCGAATCACATTCAAATAGTAGTAAAGCGAGATGGCGACATTCACGGCTCCTAAAAGGACGAGCCAGGGAAGACCGCTCTTCGCCGCAGCCCAAAAAACAAAAAATTTGGAAAAAAACCCCGCCAGGGGCGGTACCCCGGCAAGTGACAGCATGGCCAGGAAGAGCGTTGCCGCGAGAAGGGGAGAGCGCCGAAAGAGCCCTTGAAAAGCTTCAAGCCCCGTTTCCTTTCTTTCGCCCGAGTTTTCAACGAGTACCACCACAAAAAACGCTGCGAGATTCGTAAAAGCGTAAGCAATAAGGTAATAAAGGAGGGCGCTTCCTGCGAATCCGTTTCTTGAGGCGAGTGCCATCAAAAGATAACCGGCGTGACCGATCGAAGAGAATCCCAAGAGCCTCTTCATATCCTTTTGCACGAGGGCTCCGAGATTGCCGTAGAAGAGGGTGAGGCTTGCGAGGAGTGAAAAAATAATTCTTCGTTCCCCCTCGAGATTTCCCAAGGCCTCCAAAAGAATTCGAAGAAGGGCCGCGAATCCGGCCGACTTTGAAGCGACCGAGAGGAAGGCAACCACCGGCGTGGGGGCTCCCTGGTAGACATCCGGAACCCAAACCTGAAAGGGAACCGCAGCGACTTTGAACCCGAGGGCCGAAAGGACGAGAAGAAGACCCGTCAGAAAAAGCCACGAGGGCTTCTCGCCCTCCCTGAAGATGGCCCCGAGCGTGTCAAATGAGAGTGTTCCGGAAGAGGCGTAAATCAAACTGATCCCGTATAAAAGAAAGGCCGAAGCGAGCGAGCCCAGGATCAGATACTTTAATCCGGCCTCAATCGAAGAAATGCTCGTGCGGCTGTAGGCCGCCAAGATGTAAAGCGAGAGGGTCAAAAGTTCCAATGAGACAAAGAAAAGAAGAAAATCGTTGGAGGAGACCAGGAAAAACATTCCCAAGAGGGCGCTCCAAAGAAGGAGATAAAACTCTCCCCCGAGGGGGCGGTCCTCCTTCGTCATGAAGAGAACGCACACGGCCGTCCCGAGAAAGAGGAACTTGAAGAAAAGCGCGAAGGGGTCGGCTGTGAAGGAGCCGTAGAAAGCGTCGCCAAAGCGACCGAGGGACGCCAAGAGCGAAAGTCCCACAAACGCTGCTCCGCCGAGGTTGAGCCGGGAGGCAAAGCGGCGGGAAAGCTCCGGCTCGAAGATTTCAAAGAGAGCAAGGGTCGATACCACAAGCAGGATCGCAATTTCTGGCAGAAGAAGCAAAAGGCCTTCCGGCACGTCAAAAGCCTCCGATCAAGGAGGCGACACTTGGCTGAATCAAGCGAAGAAGCCCCTGGGGCCAGAATCCGAAGAGGATCAAGCTCCCCAGGAGGAGGGCGAAGGGGAAGCGTGCAAAAAGACTCTTCGCGTCCTCCAAGTTCGGCCACTCGCGGACCGAAGGACCAAAGAAGACATTTCGCACTGCCCTTAAAAGGTAGACTGCTGTAAAGAGAATTCCGATCACCGCGAGAATGACAAACCAGCGATACTCCTTCCAGGCGCCCAGAAAAATAAGAAGCTCGGAAACGAAATTGGAGAATCCGGGGACCCCGGCCGAGGCGAGTGCCGTCATAACAAAACAGGTGCTGATAAAAGGAAGCTTCTTTCCGAGACCCCCCAGATCCGGGATCGAACGGGTATGGGTCTGTTCGTAGACGTAGCCGACCAGGGCAAAGGCGGAGGCTGCCATCACGCCGTGGGAGAACATCAGGAGAACCGTTCCTGTGAGGGCGGTTTCATTGGCGGAAGCCAGTCCGAGAAGAACGTAACCCATATGACTCACGCTCGAGAAACCGATTAAGAATTTAAGGTCCTTCTGATCAATGGCGGCAAACGCTGCGTAGAGGATATTGATCGTGGCGAGCAGCGCAATCCAGGGCCACCAGACCTTGGCTCCTTCGGGAAGGAAAGTGAAAATCAGGCGGATTAAAATATAGGGCCCCATTTTCTTCAACACCCCGGCATGAAGCATACTGACCGCCGAAGGCGCTGCCGCGTATCCGATGGGCGACCAGCTGTGAAGCGGCCAAAGCGAGGCGATCACCCCCAACCCAAAAAGAAGAAAGGGGGCGATGAGGCGCTGCAACTTCACGTCGATCATTTCCGGAGTGAGGGCGTTTCGAATGGCAATCAGGTCAAAGGTTTGAATCCCGGAGGCTCCGTAGAGCATGAGGATTCCCGCCAGAGCCAACAGGGCCCCCGCCGTGATATAGACCGTGAGCTTCATCGACGCGTACTCCTTGTTCTCGCTTCCCCAAACGCCGATCAAGGGGTACATCGGGATCACGGACATTTCGTAGTAGAGGTAAAGAAAGAAAAGATCGAGGGAACTGAAGACTCCGTAAATGCTCGCCACGAGAATCAGGTAGAAAATCATATATTCCTTGACGCGCTCCCGGACCCAAAGAGAGACAAAGGCGCCCGCGGTGGAAACCAGGGCATGGAGGAGCACGAGGGTGATTCCGATTCCGTCGACCCCGACGAGGTAGCTGATCCCGAGTTCCGGAAGCCACTCGACCCGGAAGACAAAGTGATAATCCGGAGACCCTGCAGGAAACCGGAGAAAAAGAAAGAGCGTTCCGAGGAGACAAACGCCGGTTGTGCCGAGTGCGACCCGGCGGATCAGTTCCTCTTTTTCTTTGGGAATGGTCGTGAGGTAGAAAGCGGCGCCCAAGGGGACGAGGGGCAAAAGGAGGAGGATCAGCGCTTCCATAGAAGGAACCCGTAAGTTAAAAAGGTCACGCCGATTGAAAAAAGGAGCGCGTAAAACTGGATTCTTCCGGTCTGAAGCTGACGAACGAGATGCCCGGTGTAACGGGTGAGCCGAGCGGTCCCGTTGACGTAAAACTCGACCACAACCACCTTCTCGAAAAGGTCACAAAGAGCAGCGAATCGATCCTGTCCGTAGCGGATTAAAGCATTATACATCTCGTCGAAATAGAATTTCTTCTCGAGGACCTGCCGCAAGCCCGAGACTTTTTGCGAAAGGGCGGCCACTCCTTCCGGGTGAAACGTGTAAAGATAAACGCTTGAGAAAAATCCAAGGAGCCCCATAAAAAGGCCTAGGATTTGCACCATTAAAGGTCCGTGAAGTGGATGTTCCAGCGGGACAAAGGCCTTGAGAGGAAGAAATCCGCCCCCGAGAGAGAAAAGAGCGAGCAGAAGAAGCGGCCCTTTCATGATCCAGCTCGGGTCCTTTGCCTTCTTCTCTTCCCCCGACCGCCTTAAAAAAGCGACGGAAAAGAGCCTTCCCATATAGATGGCCGTGAAAAGAGCGGTCAAAAGGAGAAGAATAAAAACCACCGGGCTTCCGTGATAAGCAGCGGAGAGGATCTCTTCTTTGCTCCAAAAGCCGCTCAGGGGAAAGATGCCGACGAGAGCAAGCGTGCCCACAAGAAAAGTCCAGCCGGTGACCGGCATCTTTCGAAGCAGCCCCGACATTTTCCATATGTCCTGCGTGTGGAGCGCATGAATCACGCTTCCGGCTCCCAAGAAGAGAAGGGCCTTGAAGAAAGCGTGCGTTCCCAGGTGAAACATTCCGGCTTGAGGATTCCCGAGTCCGAGACTTGCAACCATAAAGCCGAGCTGACTCAGCGTGGAATAGGCAAGAATTCGTTTGATGTCGTTTTGAACCACGGCAATCATCGCAGTGAAAAAGGCGGTGAGCGCTCCGATCCCCATAATGAGAGAGAGAACGAAAGGGCTTACGGAGAAGAGGAAAAAAAGCCGTGCCAGGAGAAACACGCCGGCCGCCACCATGGTCGCCGCGTGAATGAGAGCGCTGACGGGTGTGGGACCTTCCATCGCATCCGGGAGCCAGACGTGAAGGGGAAACTGAGCCGATTTTCCGATGACGCCGAGGAAGATGAGGATGCCTGCCACGGTCAGAAGAGAAGTCGCCTCACCGTCCCCTCCCGCAAGTCCAATCCCCCGAAGGAGCTCCTCAATCCGAAGGAAATTAAAGGTTCCTTCGCCGCCCGACTCAAGCCAGCCAAAAAGGAGGAGGATTCCCAAAAGAAACCCGACATCGCCCACGCGGGTCGTAAGGAAGGCCTTCTTCCCCGCGTCACTCGCCTCGGATTTCTCGAACCAGTGGCCGATCAAAAGATAGGAGCTCAGCCCCACCAGTTCCCAAAAGATGAACATTTCAATGAAATTATTGGCGAGCACAATCCCGAGCATTGAGAAGGCGAAAAAAGAGAGGCAAGCGAAGTAACGGGAGTAGCCCTCGTCGTTCTCCATATATTCCTGGGAGTAAAGGAAGATAGCGCTTCCGACACCGGTCACGATCAAAAGCATGAGCAGGGTGAGGCCGTTTAAAAGGATTCCAAATTCTATGGTGACGGCCGGAAGCGCCACCCAGCGGATGGAAGATTCAAGAGGAGATTCAGGGATTCCGAGGCGGGCGAGGAGAACGAGCGACAAGGCAAACGAAACCACAAGCGCGCCCGTCGCCACCCAGCCCGCGATCTTGGGACGGTTCAGAAGGAAAAATAAAATCGCTATAGCCGCAAAAAAGGGGACCCAAAGAATGAGCCAGGCGAGCGCGATCATTCAGCCTTTGAGAAGTTCAATTTCCCGGGTGTCGACCGAACCGACGTTTCGAAAGAGAAGAATCGCAAGCGCGAGCCCCACCGTCACCTCAGCCGCCGCGATCGTCATTCCGAAAAAGGCAAACACTTGCCCGGTGAGCTCCTCCCACTGGGCACTGGCCGCCACCAAAGAAAGGTTGGCGCTATTGAGGAGGATCTCGACGGCCAGAAGCATCAGAAGAAGATTTCTCCGGATAAAGAGTCCCACGAGCCCGATCGCGAAGAGGACGGCGCTTAAAACAAAATAGGGGGTAAAAGACATCATGCTTTCTCCTTCGGTTTCGCTGAGGCCAACGCGACTGCTGCAAATACTCCGATCAAAAGGAGGAAAGAGACAAGTTCAAAGGGGAGAAGGTGGCGTGTGAAGAGAAACGTTCCGAGGTTTTCCGCACCCCCTTCGGCCGGATTGAGCGGTTTTTTTTCGAGGGAGGCTGCCAGATAAATCAGGAGTCCCAAGAAAGCGGTGGGGACAAAGAAGGCAAGACCGAGAAACCCTTTTCGGGTTTGTTCAAGAAGGCTGGATTCCTTCGTTTTCATTCCGAGAAGCATGATCACGAAGAGAAAAAGGACGAGGACGGCGCCCGCGTAAACAATCAGGTGAACCATGGCAACGAAGTAGGCCTTGAGTTGGAGAAAAAGGACTGCGAGGGAAAACATGGTGACGATCAGGGAAAGGAGGGCCCGGGTCGGATTGCGGAGAAGGATCACGCCCAAGGCGCTTACGACCGCGAGGGTCGCAAACGGGTAGAAAACAAGGCTCTGCATGAGAGACCTAGTCGTGAGGAAGGGGAGAGCTTTCCTGAGCGGATTGGGTGAGGAAGAAAGCGTCGTTCTTTAAGACTTGAAAAAAACCGGTGCCGACTCGAAAAGCCTGGGTTTGGCCGGACGCAAGGCGCACCTCAAGGTGACCGCCCGGTGAAGAGGTGACGTAGGGGGCGTGATGGGCCAATACCCCCACAAAGCCATCCTCGGCCGGGAGGAGTGTATGAACCACCTCCCCTTTAAAAAATCTTCCCAGGGGGGTCAGAATTTCAAACGGGTAGGGTTTCAAACCTTGGCTCCGAGCTTTTCGGCTTCTTCGAGCACGTCCTCGACCGTTCCTTGCATATAAAAGGCTTGCTCCGGAATGGGGTCGAGTTCTCCGGAGACGACCCGCTTGAAGCTCTGGATCGTTTCTTTGAGTTTAACGTACTTGCCTTTGCGGCCCGTAAACGCTTCGGCCACGGAAAAGGGCTGAGAGAGAAACTTTTCAATCTTGCGGGCCCGCATCACGATGAGCCGGTCCTCTTCAGAAAGTTCGCTCAAGCCCAAGATTGCGATGATGTCTCGAAGATCTTTGTACCGCTGGAGGATTCTTTGGACCTCACGGGCGACCTGGTAGTGTTCCTCCCCGACGATCCGGGGATCCAGCATTCGGGACGTGGAGGCCAAAGGATCGACCGCAGGATAAATCCCAAGCTCTGCGATTTGACGGGAAAGGACGGTGACACCGTCCAAGTGGGCAAAAGTCGTTGCGGGGGCAGGGTCAGTCAAATCGTCTGCCGGAACGTAAATCGCCTGGACCGAGGTGGTCGAACCGGACTTCGTGGAGGCGATCCGCTCCTGAAGCTCGGCCATCTCGGTTGCGAGATTCGGCTGGTAACCGACGGCCGAAGGCATCCGGCCGAGGAGGGCCGAGACTTCCGAGCCCGCCTGGACAAAGCGGAAGATATTGTCAATGAAGAGGAGAACGTCCTGGTGCATTTCGTCCCGGAAATATTCGGCCATGGTGAGGGCGGAGAGGCCGACGCGAAGCCTCGCTCCCGGCGGTTCATTCATCTGACCGAAGACAAGGGCCGTCTTTTTCACCACTCCCGATTCGTTGAGTTCGAGCCAAAGATCGTTTCCTTCACGGGTTCTTTCACCGACTCCGCCGAAGACGGAAACGCCTCCGTGCTCGGTCGCAATATTATGAATGAGCTCCATCACGATGACGGTTTTGCCAACTCCGGCACCGCCGAAAAGCCCCACCTTTCCTCCCTTGGGGTAGGGGGCGAGCAAATCGATCACCTTAATGCCGGTCTCGAACGTCGTGGTGACGGGAAGCACCTGCTCGAAGGTCGGCGGTTTTCGGTGAATCGGCCAGCGCTTTTTCGGCTCCTTCACCCCTCCTTTTTCGTCAATCGGGTCCCCCAGAAGATTAAAGATCCGTCCGAGCGTCTGGTCACCGACCGGGACCGAAATGGGAGCGCCGGTGTCTCTCACCTTCATTCCGCGGACGAGGCCGTCTGTGGAGGCCAAAGAGATGGTGCGGACCAGGTTGTCGCCGATATGCTGGGCGACTTCGAGCGTGAGTGTTCCTTTTTGATCCGGAAGATCAATCACGAGCGCGTTATAAATCGCGGGGAGTTCCTCCGGGGAGAATTGAACGTCCACCGTCGGACCGATTACTTGAACAATTTTGCCTGTTCCCATTAAATCCTCCTTGTTGTCATTGCGAGGCAGCGTTCCATACGAGGCCGAAGCAATCTCCTTTCTTAGATTGCTTCGTCGTCCCGCATACTTCTGCGGGACTCCTCGCAATGACGGTCATTTTATCTTCTGTGCGCGGGAACCGCTCACGACTTCAATAATTTCCTTCGTGATCGCCGCCTGCCGGGCCTTGTTTCGAAGGAGGGTGAGCTCCTCAATCATTTCCTCGGCGTTTTGGGTCGCCTGCCGCATTGCCGACATTCGGGCAATCTGCTCGGTGAGAAGCGCGTGGTAAAAAACGAATCGAAGCTTTGCTTCGAAAAACGCCGGAAGCAATCGATTAAGAACCGTCTTTGAATCCGGCTCAAGGATAAAACGGATCGAGGTTCCCTCGGCGGCGCTCCCCTTCGAAAGGGGGAGGAGCCGCTCCATGGCGGTGCGGTAGCGTGAGAGGCTCTCCATTCGGGTGTAAAAGGCCACCACTTCGGTGACTTCGTTACCTAGGAACGCTTCCTCCAAACTTTTTTTGAGCCCCTCCAGGATTTGATCGACGTGACTGACACGAAGGTCGCCAAAAGAAGCGAGCACCGGAATGTTTTGTTTACGGAAGGCCTTCGCGCCGTACTTTCCCACGAAAACAAAGGAAAAATTCTTTTCGGAATGCTCCCGCTGGTATTCCAGAGCCTTTTTTACGAGCTCGCTATTGTAAGTCCCGCAAAGTCCGGTGTCCGAGGTGAAAAGAACGAATGCAACGTTTCGATTCTCTTCGGGGGCAAGAGATTTGTCCAGATAAGGGTGATCGTATCCCGTCGAGGTCTCCCCAAGAAGCCGGCCGAGGAGCCCCTCAAGCCTTCCCATATAAGGCTCGAAAGAGCGGAGAAAATCTTCGAAGCGGCGAAGTTTTGCCGCGGCCACCATTTCCATCGCACGGGTGATTTTCTTCGTGTTTTCGACGCTTCGAATGCGCCGGCGAATCTGCCGAAGGGACGCGACGTTACTCATTCCGCCTTCCTCTTGAACTCCTCTTTAAACTGTTGGATTGCGGTTTTGAGCTTCGTTTTGAGTTCGTCCGAGAGGGCCTTCTTCGACTCGATTTCGTGGATCACAGCGGCATATTTCTTATCGAGATAGGGGAAAAGCTCCTTGTCAAAGAGCTT
>Ga0247727_10001774_pt1 | contig 50280 bp, 41 predicted proteins | sample WisWelCaveWW1625_FD_202498 | JGI IMG/M metagenome (GOLD analysis project Ga0247727, IMG submission 202498) | Biofilm microbial communities from Wishing Well Cave, Virginia, United States - WW16-25 | ecosystem: Environmental > Aquatic > Deep subsurface > Groundwater > Cave microbial mat | place...
AATTTCCTCGGTCAAATTCTTGTTCGAGACATAAACGATCTGTTTTCCATCCGGGCTGACCGATGGAACGAGATTAATGCGATGATAATAACTTTCCTGCGTAGTAATCTGCTGCGCGATGTGCTCGGGGCGCTGCAATGTGGAATCTGCGGGCATGACTTGCTTTCGCACCTCAGCATGCCATGCCTTTGTTAGTTGTTTAAAGTTCATGTCGATTTGCGCTTTGAAGGCGCGCTCGATGTCGCCGAACTTCACCGCGGTCTTGAGAATTTGTCCGACTTTCTTTTTGCCGTGAGTCTCGCCGACGTAATTCCACACCGACTCACCGAGACGATAAACGCGAATGTCGAACGTGCCGCCGAGTTTTTCAACGGACAGCAGCTTGTCGTTCAGCACGCCGTCACGCACCCACATGCGCGTGATGTTGTCCATGCCGACGGAAAGATACTCGGCCATACCTTCCATGAACCACAGCGGCGGGTTGAAGCTCGCAAGCGAAGCGCCGCCTTTTTCAGAATCGATGATGTCGAATTGAAAAGCATGAACCAGCTCGTGCACGAGCACGTGATTGAACTCGCGATACGATCCGGTGATCGGCAGCACGACTCGCCCTTTGAGAGATTCGGTAACGCCGCGCGTGCCGTCGCCCAGCAAATCCGATACAACGTTGGTTTGTTGGAAGTCATTCAGCGATGAATAGAGCACCAAAGGAATTCTGTTTTTGAACTGGTGTTCCATAACATCGCTCAAATAAGAATAACCGCGCTCGGCCATGCGCGCCGCATCGACTGCGGCATCGGCTTCTTCTTTATAATAATGTACATCGAAATGCTCCGTGCGCAACACCGACCACTCGAAGTTTTTGTACTGCACTTTGTTCTGGCCGAATTGATAACCGGGTTGCGTCAAGCCCGGAGTTGTTGCCAAAACAGTTATCAGTACAAATGCAAGCGCGCCGAAGAGTACCCTATCTCGCATCTTCATGGTGCTATCTCCTTTTCATTTTTGTGTGCGGACTTTACGCAAAGCCGGTGCCATGCAGCCCAGCGCACATCTATTAGACGTTCGCTTCAGATTAAATCAACCCGGTGTGGTGATTTGACTTGCATGGCTGTCAATTTACTTGCAAGATACAAGAGGGACTAAATTCAAAAGCAGAATCATGGTGGCGAACTTTCAAAAAAATTCGCTTGCACTTTAATAGCCACTTTTACAAATTGAGTACGCGTTGATGAACCGACGATTTGTCACTTAATCGAATCTGCAAATTCACGCTGGGCAATTTGCAAAATCGAGAATGCCTGATTCGGGCAGTTCCGGTTCAAGTTGTTGAAATCATGGCTTCAAGGGTCGGCCTTACGCCGGGCATGGCTCTTGCTTAAGAAACCTATCAGTGGGCGAAATTTATTCTGAGCGTGTTTTGTTATATTCGTCGTATAGCCACAGAAGCAGAAAAGAAGGCAGAGCAAGGATCATTCAAACAGAAGCAATGATGCCACGTTTTTTCACAAAAGCAGGAATTGCGGCAATGCTCATCGTAGCCAGTCTGTTGCAAGGCTGGCCGCTGCTACTTGCAAGCATGTGCAACATGTCCGAGCCTCAAACCATGAGCCGGATAGGAGCATGTTGTTGCTGCGATGAAATGGAACGATCAACAGCGCCGGCGTTTACCTCCTGCACTCCGGGCAAAACGCTCGCCGGTATTCTCACTACCGATCCGTCCTTGCAGCCGGTCAAAGACAAAACGAAATCGGATTCCTTGCCGTTGTCACCGGCGCTGATAAACAATTTGTTCGATATTGCTAACGGAATTTATTCATCGGCTTTACTTTTTTGTTCGGATCAAACCATCTTTGGACACACCGCTTCACCACCACTTTATCTTCTTGATAGCGTTTACCGCATCTGATCATCCCCTCCCCACGCGCGCTAAAGACTCGTTGATTTCGAGCGAGTTCAACTTAGCATCTTCGCTTTTGGTTTTCTCACGCCATAATTTTTTTTGGAATTAAGCGATTCATGGTGCCGCTATGATGTTTTCATGGCTGCACGGATGATTTGCCAAAACTGCTTTTCGTACAACTTTTCAATCGAATAGTAAGGGCAAACCCAATTCGAAGTGAAGACTTTGGAGATTTGACATGCACAGATTAATCTTGGGGCTACTTGTCCTGCTGGCGTGGTCATCACTGCGTGCTCAAGAAAACGGGGCAGTGCTCCGCCTGCAAGAACTTCTTCGCGAGGCTCGCGAGCGTAACCCCGAAATTTTAGCGGCGCAAAAGAAAATTCAAGCATCCCAAGCGCGCATCAAACCCGCCGGCACGCTCGCAGATCCGCAGATCGGCTTGCAAGTGATGTATGTGCCTTATCCTTTGCGCAATGCTTTCGATAACGAGCGGGCGATTACGATCAGCCAGATGTTCGAATTTCCCGGCAAGCTGGGACTGATGTCCGGCATGGCGCAGCGCGAAGCCGACATCTCTGCCGCCGATCATGAGCGGATGATTTTAAAAGTGACAAGCGAAGTGAAAAAAACCTACTTCATGCTTTTTCATCTCGACTATGAGCTTGAAGTCAATCGTGAAAACCGCGAGTTGATGCAGCAGTTCATCGAGATCGCCAATGTCAAATACGCCACGGGCATGGGGTTGCAGCCGGACATTCTCAAGGCGCAGACCGAGTATTCGATGATGGTGAATGACAGCTTGATGCTCGCGCAAGAGCGGCAATCGATGGCTGCCATGCTCAATGCCTTATTGAATCGCCCGCGCGACAGCTTTGTGCCGGTGATTCACGAGCACATCGACCCACAGCATTTCTCGTTGCCTCTGGATTCTTTGTTGCACCTGGCTTATGGGAATCGCCCCGAGCTGAAAAATATGCAGGCGATGGCGGAGATGTATCAACTCTCCGGACGCCTGGCGCGCCGCGATTATTTTCCGGACTTCATGCTAAGCTTCACGCATCGCAGGATGCCGGAAATGAAAAACTGGGACGCAATGATTTCTTTCAATCTTCCTCTGTACTTTTGGCGAAAGGAAAACTTGCGCGTGCAAGAGGCCGATGCGAACTATCAAATGGCGCTCGCGAGCACGCAATCGATGCGCAACATGGTGAGAGCTGAAGTTGAAAGCGCCTTCTACAAAATCGAACAAGCGCGGCGCAGCATGCGGATTTTTGATAACACCATAGTGCCGCAGGCCGAGCAATCTTTGCTCGCTACCCGCGCCGCCTATGAAAACAACAAAGTCGATTTCCTCATGCTGCTCGACAGCCAGCGGGTGTTGCGAGATACGAAGCTCGCGGCGCATCGCGTCCTAGCGGATTTCGGCACTCGCTTGGCCGAGCTTGAGTTGGCAGTGGGGATGGAGCTTGTGAATATCAAGTGAGAGAGAAAGGAAGGGATGACTTATGGCCAAAGATCCCATTTGCGGCATGACCGTGGAGGAAACGACAAATCTCCGCGTCGAGCGTGACGGACAAATATTCTACTTTTGCAGCGAGCATTGCCGGCAAAAGTTTCTTGCCCAGCCGGCAAAAGTTACTGCCGCTGCGCAGACAACTCCTGCGCCTCAGCGCCATCGTACAGAAGAGAAACCGCCGGCACGCAAAGTGATCTACACGTGCCCGATGCATCCGCAAATCGAGCAAGACCACCCCGGTGATTGTCCGATATGCGGCATGGCCCTGGAGCCGAAAACCCCGCTTAGCGGGGCTGCCGGTACCGCAGAAGAAAACGCCGAGCTGCGCGACATGACGCGCCGGTTTTGGATTGGCGCGGCGCTCACACTGCCGGTGTTTCTTCTGGCGATGGTTCATCTCGTGCCAGGACTGCATCTCGACGCCGTGATACCCAACGAAGTTTCGCGCTGGATGCAATTCATTCTCAGCACGCCGGTGGTGTGGTGGGCGGGCTGGCCGTTTTTCAAACGCGGCTGGCGTTCGATCAAAACGATGCAATTGAACATGATCACGCTCATCGCCATCGGCGTGGGCGCGGCCTACGTTTTCAGCGCCATAGCGATGCTGTTTCCAAATTTGTTTCCACCTTCGATGCGGCACAGCGGCGGGGTTGATATTTACTTCGAAGCCGCGGCGGTGATCGTCGTGCTCGTGCTGCTCGGACAAGTTCTCGAGTTGCGCGCGCGCAGCCGCACGGGCAATGCTATTCGCGCCTTGCTCAATCTCGCGCCGCCAACCGCCCGCCTCGTTCGCGGCAGCGAGGAACAAGAAGTGCCGCTGGAGGCGGTGAAAGTAGGCGACCGTTTGCGCGTGCGGCCCGGCGAGAAAATTCCGGTTGACGGCATCGTCGTCGAGGGCCGCAGCGCGGTGGATGAATCGATGCTTACCGGCGAGCCGATTCCGGTGGAGAAAAATAAGGATGACAAAGTTACCGGCGGCACGGTCAATGGCACCGGCAGTTTCGTGATGCAGGCGCAGCGCGTCGGCAGCGACACGCTGCTGGCGCAGATCGTGGACATGGTCGGACAGGCGCAACGCAGCCGCGCGCCGATTCAGGGCTTGGCGGACAAAGTTTCCGGCTACTTTGTTCCCGCGGTTGTCGCGATTGCGGTGATCACCTCATTGTTGTGGTACTTCTTCGGCCCGGAGCCGCGTTTGGCTTATGCCATTGTCAACGCCGTCGCGGTGTTGATCATTGCATGTCCTTGCGCATTGGGTTTGGCCACTCCAATCTCGGTGATGGTCGGCGTCGGCCGCGGCGCGCAAGCCGGCGTGCTCATTCGCAACGCCGAAGCCATCGAACTGATGGAGAAAGTCGACACGCTGGTCGTCGACAAGACCGGCACGCTGACGGAAGGCAAGCCGCGTCTCGTTGCCGTGTTGACCGCAGAAAGTTTTAATGAGAATGAATTGCTGTTGGCTGCGGCAGCGGTTGAACAAAGCAGCGAACACCCGCTGGCAACCGCGGTGATTCAGGGCGCCAAGGAACGCGGCGTGAAGCCACAATCGATTACCGGCTTTGCGTCAATCACCGGCGGAGGTGTAACCGGCAAACTCAACGGACGTGAAATAGTTGCGGGCAAGCTGGCTTTCTTGGAGCAACGCGGCGTGATCGGCACAACCGCACTCGAACAACGAGCGGCACAGCTTCAATCCGAAGGCAACACGGTGATTTTCGTCGCGATCAACGGCAAAGCCGCGGGCCTGCTTGCCGTTGCCGATCCCATCAAAGCTTCAACGCCGGCTGCGATTGAGGAACTGCACCGGCTCGGCCTGAAAGTTATCATGCTCACCGGCGACAATCAGCGTACGGCCGAAGCGGTGGCGAAGAAGCTCGGCATTGATGAAGTGGAAGCCGGCGTCGAGCCGCAGCACAAACACGAGCGCATCAAACAATTGCGGCAACAGGGCCGCGTGGTCGCGATGGCGGGTGACGGCATCAACGACGCGCCGGCATTGGCCGCGGCGCACGTGGGCATCGCGATGGGCACGGGCACGGACGTGGCGATGGAGAGCGCCGGCATCACGCTGGTCAAAGGCGATCTGCGCGGTATCACCAACGCCATTTCTTTGAGCCACGCGATGATGCGCAATATCCGCCAGAATCTTTTCTTCGCGTTCATTTACAACGCACTCGGCATTCCCATAGCTGCGGGCGCGCTCTATCCGTTCTTCGGTGTGTTGCTCAGTCCGATGATCGCGGGCGCGGCCATGAGCTTCAGCTCGGTCTCGGTTATCGTGAATGCGCTGCGGTTGCGAAAACAGAAACTCTAGCCAGTGCAATCACCAAGGCTGGCTCAGATGTTAAGCCGGTTTCATTAGTCCGTCGCGCATGATGCTTTGAAACATACTTAATACGATCTCTAAAGTCAAACTCTGTGTTTCTCTCGAAGGAGTAAATTGTCATGAAGAAAACTCTCATCACCGCCATGATCAGCATTGCTCTCGGTTTGAGTGCCGGCTGGTTTTTGTTTCGATCGACGAAAGAAAACGGCGATGCCGCAGAGCGCAAAATTCTCTATTACCTCGATCCCATGCATCCCGAATACAAGTCGGACAAACCCGGCACCGCGCCCGACTGCGGAATGGATCTTGTGCCGGTGTATGCAGACGAGCAAAGCTCGCCAGCAGAGAGTAGCGCCATTCTTGGAGCAGTGAAAATTACCCCGGACAAACAACAACTGATCGGCGTGCAGACCAGCCTCGTCGAATACCACGACGTCCAAAAAACGATTCGCGCTGTTGGTCAAGTTGACTACGCCGAGCCGAGGCAGGCTTTTGTGACTACAAAATTCGAAGGCTACATCGAAGAGCTTTTCGTTGATTACACCGGCAAGCTCGTCGAAAAGGGGCAGCCGCTTTTTACCATCTACAGTCCGGAGCTGGTGTCGACGCAGGAAGAATATCTGCTCGCCATCAGGTCTCAGAAGTCGATGGCGCAGAATGCCTCGGCGCAAGCATCGGCGGGCGCCAACACACTGCTCGAATCGACCAAACGCCGGCTTTCACTTTGGGATATCACCGACAGAGAAATCGAGGAGATGGCGCGGAGCGGAAAGATCACCAAGACGCTCACCATCGATTCGCCGATCCGTGGTTATGTTGTCGAGAAGATGGCGGTGCGAGGATTGAAAGTGATGCCCGGAATGAATCTCTATCAGATCGCCGATCTCTTCACCGTCTGGGTTTTGGCAGACATCTACGAGTATGAAATTCCCCTTGTCAAAGTCGGGCAGGAAGCAACGGTTACGCTGACTTACGACGCCGGCGAGGTTTTCAAAGGTCGCGTCACCTACGTTTATCCGTCGCTATCGCCGGAGACGCGAACCGGAAAGGTCCGGCTGGAATTTCCCAATCCCGGCCAAAAACTCAAGCCGGGAATGTATGCGAATGTCAACTTGCAGTCTGATGCGAGCAAGCAGATTGCGGTTCCGGAGGAGGCGGTAATGGATAGCGGCGTCGAGCAGATTGTTTTTGTGGCGCACGAGGGCGGTTATTTCGAGTCACGCAAGGTGGTGATAGGCCCGAAAGTCGGCGACCGCTTCATTATCCTAAGCGGACTGAAGGAAGGCGAGAAGGTTGTGACCTCGGGAAATTTCCTAATTGATTCAGAGAGCCGTTTGAAATCCGCAACCGGCGCAATGGCGGGAATGAGCCATGGCGCTCCCGCCAGCGAACAGCCAAAAGCTCCGAGCGAAGAAAAAAAGCAAGCTCCGAAAAGCGAACAACCTGATCATTCGGGTCATCAGATGCCGAAACAAAACAACTCAAGTGAAGAGTCCGGCCACGACATGGGCGAGGTTAAGCAAGTGGACGGGAAGAAGTACACCTGTACGATGCATCCCGAAGTGATAATGGACGCTCCCGGTGACTGCCCGAAATGTGGGATGAAGCTGGTGGAGATGCGGTGAAGAGCAAACAGCATTTAGAATTAGTAATGGATACGCAGGGCGATGGGCGAAGAGCGAGGGGCGCGCCTTTCTCCTATCGCCCTACACCTCTCGCCCCACGATAACGGAGCAACGATCATGATTAATAGGATAATCGAATATTGCGCTCACAACAAATTCATCGTATTTCTCTTCGTCGGCATGGCGGTCTTTGCCGGGCTGTACTCGATGGACAACATCACGCTGGATGCGCTTCCCGATCTTTCGGACACGCAAGTGATCATCTTCTCGCGCTGGGATCGAAGCCCGGACATCATGGAAGATCAAGTCACCTACCCGATCATCACCGCCATGCTCGGGGCGCCGCGTGTCAAAGACATTCGCGGCTTTTCCGATTTCGGATTTTCCTATGTCTACATCATCTTCGAAGACGGCACCGATCTTTACTGGGCGCGCTCGAGAACGCTCGAGTATTTGAACAACGTGCAGCAGCGACTGCCCGAAGGCGTGCAAGTCGAGCTGGCCCGCGATGTGACCGCCGTCGGCTGGGTGTTCCAGTACGCGTTGGTCGACACCACGGGCAAACACAATCTCGCTCAGTTGCGCTCGATTCAGGACTGGCACCTGCGCTATGAGCTGCAATCCATTCCCGGCGTGGCGGAAGTTGCGCCGATTGGCGGATTCGTCCGGCAATATCAAGTCAATCTTGATCCGAATGCGCTGTCAGCTTACAAAATTCCAATCGACAATGTCATTTGCGCGATCAGAGATGGCAACAACGACGTTGGCGGGCGATTAGTCGAGTTCTCCGGTCGCGAATACATGGTGCGAGGCCGGGGCTACATCCGGTCAGTGGCGGATATCGAGAATCTCGTCGTCGCGACTAATATGGAAACCGGCACGCCGATTCTCGTCAAACAACTTGGCCAAGTGGTGTTGGGGCCGGACATTCGCCGCGGCATCGCCGAGCTGGATGGCGTTGGCGAGACCGTGGGCGCGGTCGTCATCATGCGTTACGGCGAAAATGCGCTGAAAGTCATCGACAGGGTGAGCGCCCGGCTCGCCGAGATCGAGCCGAGCTTGCCGGAAGGCGTGAAGCTGGTGACGACGTATGACCGCGCGGAGTTGATCGAGCGTTCGATTGACACGTTGAAAGAAACGCTCATCGAAGAAATGATCATCGTGAGCCTGATCATTCTCATTTTCCTCTGGCATATTCCCAGCGCCATCATTCCGGTCATCACCATTCCCATCGCCATCATCATTTCGTTCATTCCAATGTACGGGATGGATCTCACGGCCAACATCATGTCGCTGGGCGGGATAGCCATTGCCATCGGCGCGATGGTGGACGCGGCCATCGTCGTGGTCGAGCAGACGCACAAAAAGCTCGAGCAGTGGGAGACCGAGGGCCGTCCCGGCGATTTCAAGAACGTCGTCATCGATGCGGTCAAAGAAGTCGGCGGGCCTAGCTTCTTTGCGCTCTTGGTGATTGCCGTTGCGTTCATACCCATCTTCGCGCTGGAGGCGCAGGAAGGACGGCTCTTCAAACCTCTCGCGTTTACAAAAAACTTTGCAATGATCATTGCCGCGATCCTGGCCATCACACTCGATCCGGCGATTCGACTACTCTTCACCCACATGAAGAATTTCAATTTCCGCCCGGTTTGGTTGTGTAGAGTGGCCAATGCCGTTCTCATCGGCAAGATTCACAGCGAGGAAAATCATCCCATCAGCCGCCCGTTGATGCGATGGTATCAGCCGGTGGTGGAATTCGTGCTGCGGCATCAATGGGCAACGATTGGCGGCGCGGTGCTCGTGGTCGCGCTGACGGTTCCGGTTTTTTTCCAGTTAGGCTCGGAGTTCATGCCGCCGCTCGATGAGGGCGTGCTGATGTACATGCCGACGACGATGCCCGGCATCTCGGTTACCGAGGCGGGAAAACTTTTACAAGTTCAGGATAAAATCCTCAAATCCTTTCCCGAGGTGGAGCGTGTCTTCGGTAAAGCCGGCCGCGCGGATACCGCCACGGACCCTGCGCCATTCTCCATGATGGAGACGACCGTCATCCTTAAGCCTCACGAAGAATGGCCGAAGCAATCGCGCTGGTATTCAAGCTGGGCGCCGGACTGGTTGCAGAGCAGGCTGCGCCGCTTCTGGCCCGACCACAAGAGCACGCAGGAATTAATTTACGGGCCGGGTGGAATGAATGAAGCCATGCAAATTCCCGGCTCGGTCAACGCCTGGACGATGCCGATCAAAACGCGCATCGACATGCTGACCACGGGCATCCGCACTCCGGTGGGTGTCAAGATTTTCGGTCCGGACTTGAACAAGATTCAAGAGATCGGCGAGCACATCGAGCACGCGCTCAAAGATGTTCCGGGCACGACGAGCGTTTTTGCCGAGCGCACCGCCGGCGGTTATTTTTTGGATTTCAATCTGAAGCGCGAGGAGCTGGCGCGTTATGGATTGACCATTGCGCAAGCGCAGATGGCCATCATGTCCGCTGTGGGAGGAGAGAATGTAACCACCACGGTCGAGGGCCGGGAACGCTATCCGGTCAATGTGCGTTATTTGCGCGACTTCCGTAGCTCGGTGGATCAGCTCGGCCGCGTTTTGGTTCCGACGATGAACAACGGCGCGCAGATTCCGCTTGCCCAGCTTGCGGACATCAAGCTGGCTTATGGCCCCGGCATGATTCGCGATGAAAACGGCCGCTTGAGCGGTTACGTTTATGTGGATATTTCCGGACGCGATGTTGGCAGTTACGTGGAAGACGCGAAAAAGGCGGTGAGAGAAAACGTGCAGTTGCCGCCCGGTTACACGATCATCTGGAGCGGCCAGTATGAATCCATGCAGCGTGTAGCCGAACGGCTGGCGGTGGTGGTGCCGATCACCATCTTCATCATCTTCCTGCTGCTTTACTTCAACACCCGCTCGGTGGCCAAGACCTTCATCATCTTCCTCGCCGTGCCTTTCTCTGCGGTCGGCGCGATTTGGTTTCTCCATTTTCTTGATTATAATACGAGCATTGCGGTTTGGGTCGGACTGATTGCGTTGATGGGTGTTGACGCCGAGACCGGTGTGTTCATGCTGCTCTACCTCGATCTGGCCTATGAAGAGAGGCGAGCCAAAGGCTTGATGAGAACGAAAGATGATTTGCGAGAAGCAATCGTGCATGGCGCGGTCAAACGGCTGCGTCCGAAATTCATGACCGTGGCGGTGATGTTCATGGGCCTCGTGCCGATCATGTGGTCAACCGGCGCCGGCGCAGACGTGATGAAACGCATCGCCGCGCCAATGATCGGCGGCATCCTCACCTCGTTCATCATGGAATTGGTGGTCTATCCCGCCATTTACGAAGTGTGGCGCTGGTATTTTCACGTGCGGAAAGAGGCGAAGCTGGCTTAAGAAATAATTCGGCGCGAATTCAACTTTATGCAAGATCGAAAACTCGCCCACAGAAAAAGAAATCCCACCGAATGGGATTCAAAGATTTTTTTCTGTGGGATGTCCGATTCTGTAGGCGAACAAACTTTTGCTCTTCGTATCGGCAAATTCACGCAAAATTTTCCGGCATTACCCCGGCAGGGTTCGGCAAATTAATAAATGGCTTATCTGTGAGGCAAAGTATGACCAGAAAAAATTTTCTGTTCTTGATCGTGAGCCTGCTTGCTGTGGGCGCGTCGATCTACTTTTTGTATCCCGGCATAAGATCGACGGATGGCAAGTGCAAACTGTGCGCTGAAGAGATTCACAAAGGCATGGGCTATACGCTCATACTATCCGGTGGCGGCAAAACCAAAACCTGCTGTCCCGCCTGCGGCCTGCATCTGCACGTTCATGATCCAGGCAATGTCGCATCCGCCTGGGCAACCGACTACGCAACCGGCGAGCCCATCGAGGCGGCTCAGGCTTTTTATCTCGAAGGCAGTAACGTGCACCATTGCGATCCGGAGAGAATGATGCGAAACGAAGTCGGCGGCGTCTACACGATGGATTGGCACCGATGCGATCCGAGCCTCGTTGCTTTCGGCTCACGCCAGTCCGCTGCGGTTTTCCAAGTCCAGCACGGTGGGCGTATCATGAGTTTTGACGAAGCAAAGGAGGCGGTGAAAATCCATTGAAGATCATCAAGCGAGCAACACACCAGCATTAACAAAAATTATCAACACCCAAAAAGAGAGGTGGTTATGCAACGCATGATTATTGTCATTCTGTTACTCGGCCTTGCAAGTTTAATCGGCTGCGCAAGGGAGGAAGAAACCCCGCGACAAGAGACCACACCACAGACGATGGCGGTTCAGAAAACTTCCGAGCAAAAGCTTGAAGCGGTTCGCACTGACATTCAATCGTTGAAAGTTGAGCTGGCGCAAGCAGGAAAATATTCCTGCTGCATTCAGGACGGCTGCAATATGTGCCTCCTACAAGAAGCATCGTGTCCTTGTGAAAGTGAATTGAAAAACGGCCGGCACGTTTGCGTGGAGTGTTATTCCGGCTGGCAACAGGGAAAAGGCGAACTCCAGGGAATTAAGAAGGAAGAAGTGAGCACGAGCTTTGTGAAGCACGAACACAACCATTGAGCGCGATCGAGCGAACAAGAAATTTCCTGTGTTAACTCTTGTCGTCAGCCGCATGTGCTTTGAAAAAGCAAACCCATTTCCATTTTTATTTCAGCGCAATCAATTGCGCAGCGCGCGACGAGACCTCGCGAGTCAAGCCGCTCGCTATGATCACATCATCCAAAATGCAGAACCAAGCATCGTTGATCACTTTGCCACGCAAAATTTTTTGTGCTGCCTGGAATTTATTTTTCCCCGCCGTCGTCGCCGGTCAAGCTCGTCTTGATTCTGCCGCTCGCTTTGAGTTTCTGAATGGAAAAAGATTTTTCTAGAAGCCTGGCCGGAAACCCCGTTTGTCATTCTGAGCGCAGCGAAGAATCTCTTTATTCATTGGATTCCGAGACCCTTCGCTGCGCTCAAGGTGACAGAAATAGACTTTCCGGCCACGCTTCTAAATGCCGCGTATTTTTTACCACTTCATCATTCTTTGATGAAAAATCCACCAATAACCGAACCGCCGCTGGTACAACTCTTGCCAATAAAGCACCATCCTTTTCATCGGTGATTTGCTAACAGTCTTGCGCTCCATTAAAAACGGGCTGGGATCGTTGAAAAAACAGCATTGATCCCATGAAAGTTCAATTTAGTAATTGCTCCGTGCTCCAAAGCGAATGAGCAGGATGTCTCATCGCGAACAGTGTCATACTTTTTTGGAAGAGAACGCCGACATGCGAAAATTTCAAGAATTCCTTCGCGCCCATTGTTACGACATAGCGGCTTATTTCATCAGCACCACCGGCCTGCTGTTTCCCCGCCAAGCCATTGCCGGCGAGGCCCAAAGTTTACATCTGACCGCGTACCCAACAAACACACCAGCGATCATATTCGTGTCCCGACAGATGCCATTCACCGGCTGTGTGTATTGGAACACGCCGCAAAATCTCCTGGACCTAGAAGAACACAGTTGCGTTCATCGCGCATTTTCCGAAAAGCCGGTCACGCGCGAAAGCGGTGGTCAACTGAGTGTTCTCATCGGCACAAGTAAGTCGGACACTTCTGACGACGGCGTCACGCTTATCAGGCCCGCTCAATAACATCGAATCTTACGGCAGATCTTCCTCGGCCACCGCAACCATTCTCCCACCGGCCAGCCTGAACACTTCGCGCATCCGAACACGGCCACATCTCTCATCGCTGTTTGACGTGCCGGCAAAGATCTCGCATCGGAATTAAATCTCTTAAAATTTCCTGGCGAAACGGCGAGCACAGAGCAGGTGCATGGGCCGGAGCTTCTCTATGTGCAAGTAGTTGCAATTCGCGACGGCGATGTTTATCTTCTCCCCGCGTCCAGAAAACTCGTCGGTGACAGGAGAATTGTCGGCATCACCGTGCGCGTGAGAAGCATCTGAGAATCGACGCGGCCCGGCGATTGAATGATCGTCGTGGTGTGATGAATAGAAATGCGCAGCGAATTCGGCGCATAACGAGCCGTGCATGGATTTCCTGTTGTGGCTGCCGAACGCTGTCTTCCCAAAAACAAATTTCATTTTGTGCTGTCGCGCCGTTGACGCGCGGGTGTCATGTTTTATGTGATTCTCTTAAGGAGAAAATCTCATGGCGGAAAACGCAGAATCCAAGAAGCCAAAATCTGGGGGCAAAACTATTGGCGAGCTTATCACGCTCTGGGTCGGGATTCTCGGCTCGCTGGTCACCATCTCGCTGACGATCTGGAACACGCGCATCCAGGCGGAGATCGGCAAGCGGGAAGAGAGCCTGAAAGAACTCGAGCTTCGGCTCAAAGAAAGAACGACCGGCCTCGAAGAATCCAGAGAACGGGTGGATCGTTACAAGTGGGTGCTCGGCCTTTTTCCCGATTTGAATGAAGGGGAAGAGAAGAAAAAGAATTTCACCATCAGCCTGATCCGGCTTGCCTTGACGAAGGACGAAGCTGAACAATTGTTCGCCGGTCTGCAAACATCCTCCGACAAGTCATTGCAGTCCTTGGGGCAGAGCGGCATCACCGCACTGCAGAACGAGCCGATTGCAATTCTCGTATCACAAATGAATGGAAGCGCTGCCGGGATTCGTAAAAACGCGGTAGCTGTTTTGGAGCGAGACTATAAATCTTCCTCGCAGGCAATCGAGCTGGTTCTCCGAATGTACGACCCCGGCAAAATTGAAAATCTTTCGCCGAGCGGCTTGATCAACGGCCTTTATTATCTCAGCGCCACCGATCCAGCGGCCTGGGATCGCCAGCATATCGCGGCTGCGAGGCAAATCATCTCGCGAGTCGAAGCGAGAGAAATTGGAGATCAAACCAAAGCGGCATTAAACAAGCTCAAATCATTTTTTCAATCCATGGCAGATGCCGCAACTCCGATTGACAACCGGCCATAGTGGACGACGGGCTTATTTAAGGTTACCCGCGAATGCGCGCAAATAAACCCGAATGGAAAATAGTTGCGTTCATTCATGTTGATGCGCAGTTAAACCTGCTTACCGGGAAAACACGGCTTTCACTTTAACGAAATTGAAGGGCGGCTGACGATGGGAAAGATCGATCCCCGGGTTAATGCGTATATCGCCAAATCCGTTGATTTCGCAAAACCGATTATGAATCATCTCCGCAGTTTACAAGACAAACGCCTTCACTCCCAGCCCAATTGAAAATCCTCTCACGCAGTTTTCCTGAAAGCCGCTCTTGTACTTGAGACCCCGCCGGCCTGAAAAGTATTTGCTCCTTTCGCCGCCGCTTCATAGATTCCCTGCCATGCAGCCATCATTGAACACCTGGACGGTTTTGCTGTTGTTCGCAGCAACGCAAGGGTTGTTTTTGGGAATTGTCTTACTGACGCATCGGCGCGGAAATCGCCGCGCCAATCGCGTGCTGGCAGTTTTGATTTTTTTATTTTCATTCCGCCTGATCGAAACAGTCGCGTATTGGACGAAATATCTGCTCGCGGTTCCTCACTTCTGGCTTACCACGGCTTCGTTCTATTTTTTGTTCGGCGTGCTGCTCTACTTCTATGCCCGATTTCTAACGTCAGAAAATTTCAAGTTGCGCGCAAAAGATTTGTTGCATTTACTCCCGTTCGCGCTTTATCTAAGCTGGCTGTTTTCGTTTTATCGCCTCAGCACGGACATCAAGCTCGACATCCTGCAAAGATTCATTGACATCGAAAATCCGAAGTTCGATCTGCCATATTTCATCCTCGCTATCGTGCAGATTTCCCATATGCTGATTTATGCTTTTCTCACGTTGCGGCTGCTCAAGCATCGTTCTCAAACTCTCAATGGCGCTGCCGTATCTATCGAAAAAGTCAATCTGAATTGGTTAAGGAATTTAACCATCGGTTTCGGCAGTTTCGTGCTGCTGACCCTCTTGTACGTCATCTGGTTGAAAGCGGGCTTGCCATACAGCCGCGCCGTCGATGCGCTGGTTTTGATCGCGATGGCGGGAATGATTTATGCGATCGGTTATAAAGCATTGCGGCAGCCGGAAATTTTCTCTGGGCCGTCGGCGTTGAAGAGCGCGCCAAAGTATGAGAAATCAGCGCTCACCACGGCGCGCGCCGAAGCGTATCTCTCTAAGCTTACCCACGCCATGCAAGCAGATAAGCTTTTCACCAATAGCGGCCTCAAGCTGCAAGACCTGGCAGATCACATCAGCATCTCGCCGCATCAACTGTCGCAACTTATCAACGAAAAACTCGGCCAGAATTTTTTTGATTTCATCAATCATTATCGCGTGGAAGAAACGAAAAAATTTTTGTCTGATCCGCAGAAACGGCACTTCACCATTCTCAGCCTCGCTCTGGAAGTCGGTTTCAACAACAAAGCCTCGTTCAATTCCGCCTTCAAAAAACACACCGGCATGACCCCCTCCCAATTCCGCGACGCCACCGTCAAAGCCGATAAAGTTTGACGTCCAGCCTTTTCGGGGAAGACGATTTTAATCCACCGTTTTTTTATTTTGGTTTTGATTCTGCCATACAAAAAAAGTCTCAGGTAAAATGATTGAATGGCAAAATCTTTTCAAATCATTCTGCCATAAAATTATTTTGCCAAAAACGGGAGGTTAAAAATGTCGCGAGTGATTCATTTTGAGATTCACGCGGAGAATCCGGAGCGTGCGATTGAATTTTATCAGTCCGGCTTCGGTTGGCAATTTCAGAAATGGGATAGCCCGGTCGAATACTGGATGATCAAAACCGGCCCCGACTCTGAGCCAGGTATAAACGGAGGTCTAATTCGCCGCCGAGGAGAACTCGACGGCAAAGCTATTACCGCCTACGTTTGCACCATAGATGTCAAAGATCTCGACAAAACAATATCGACCGTGGAAAAAAACGGCGGCGCGGTCGTCCATGAAAAAATCACCATCCCCGGCGTGGGTTGGTTGATTTTCTTCAAGGACACTGAAGGGAATATTTTTGGAGCTATGCAAGCGGACAAGAATGCGGCTTGAAATTTAAGTCTAAATGATTAGAGTCAAAATCATTAAAATAATTTTGTCTTCAATTATTTTGACTTTTGGTTGTAGTTACCAGCCACGCCATGCATAAGCGTTGGCTCTGGTCTAAAAAGTTGCAAGATAGATGACAGAGTGTACTCTTTGTGATTTCCGATTTTTTGCAATATCAATATTCAATGGAGATGGATCGATGAAACGATCGAAAATTTTGTTGGCGGTGTTTGCCATTCTGTTGAGTTTTTTCACCATTCATGCAACTTCCTGTCAATCCAATCGAGTCGAAGAGGAATATGCGCAAGCCAAAGCCATACTCTTGGAGGCGACGATAAAGTCCGATAGCTCGGCGATTGTGCAGGCGCGCAAACGTTTTGAGCAGTTGCTTCAAGATCAACGGCTGACGAGCAGCGATTCACTCGCCGCCTGGTCGCACTATTTTATCGCGCTTGACAACTGGCTATTGTCGTTCGTTACTTTCGGCAATCAGGATGGCCAGAAAAAACTCATGGACGATGCACTCGCGCATCTCGACGCCGCGGTAAAAATCAAAAAAGATCTTGTTGATGCGTATGCGATCATGCGCCGGTGCGTTCAGTGGCGCTATCAACTCGACCCGAACACCGCCAAAACTGTCAAGCCCGAGCACCGAGCGGCGTTGGATACAGCCAGGTCAATTTCGCCCGATCACCCGCTGGTGATTCTCGAAGAAGCCCTTGATCTTTTTTATAAACCGGCAGCGGCGGGAGGCAATCAACAGCAAGGCTTGGCGCGCTTTCGGGAAGCGATTAAGCGCTTTGAACAATTACAAAAAGAGGACATGGCCTACATGAGGTGGTGGCAGGCGATGACTTATATGATACTTGGCCGCGCTTACTTGGGGGTTGAAAAACCGGAAGACGCGGAGCGAGCCTTTAATGCGGCACTCGCGCTCGAACCGAATTTTGAGATGGTAAAAAACGGCTTGCTGCCGATGACGCAATTGGTGACGCTGCCTCCGATGCGCAGCTTCAATAGGCTGGCCTGGACGACGATTGCAACGGATTCAGCGACTGACGGCAAAAATCCAGGCTGGGCAGATGTCGAAGCGCTTTCGCTTTATGATGACACGGACTCCGACACGCTTTGGTTCAAATTAGATTTGTCGCGCTTTCCGAATCCGAATGTGTTTGGCATCAACCTCGTGGTTGATACGGATCAGGATCAACGAAACGGTGTGAATTGGTGGGGCGGCAATAAATCTTTTAAATACGACAAGCTGGCCTCGGTGTGGGTCGTCAAGGTTGGAGAAAATTCATATCGCGGCACGGTGGGCATCGCCGACGTGCGCGGCATACAGCTTAACCGCTACACCAATTTGTTTACGAATAATCTTGCGTTCAGCGCAGACGGCGAGAAAAAGACGATGCTTCTCGGTCTCAAGCGCGCCGACGTGGACGACGATGGAAATTTCAACATGGTCGCGGCAGTCGGGTCGAACATTGGCTGGAATGACGACATCCCGGATAGCGGCGCTGTCGAGATAAAACTGAGAAAATGAATTGCCCTGATCGCATTTTCGGCTTACAAAACAAACAAATTAATTCCTATGCCGATTGAAAATCCTCCGACGCTGTTTCCCTGAAAGCCGCTCTTGCCCTTGAGACCAGCGGAGCTGACTTCGACGTCGAAGAAGATCGAGGCGCGTTTCACAAATCGGTACTCCAGCCCGCCGCCAAGGAAAAGGCCGGTGGCATTGCGGCTGCCGGCGCCGGCGCTGAACAAACTCACCGCGCCTTCTTCTTTGATATTGTAAAAAACAAAGCCGAAGCCAAAGTACGAAACAAGCTTGCGATCCCGATAGCTGACATAGCGCACGCCGAGGTTGATGCCGCGCTGCCGCCAGTTTAGTTCGTTGCCGGTGGAATCCCGCCCGCCGCTTTTTTCAAAAATGTTCAGCTTGGCCACGAGAAAGTACGGCGCATAGACTTTGTACAGCACTTGGCCGCCGTACGTAAATCCGGCGCGGCCGTCGTACAGCTCCGAAAAATCGTCATAGGAAATTCGAAAAACTCCCACACCGCCGCCGACGATCACTTTCTCGGGGCTTTCTATTCCCAAATCCTGGCCGTAGGCAAAAGACGAGGCGCACAAGATAAAAAACAGAACCCGTCCAAAAACTTTTTGCATGATCTCCTCCTGGCAAAATGATACTGTCACGTTTCCAAGCTTTTACTTGTTGACCGGCGCTTGCAGAGCCATAAATAGAACACCGCGCCGGCAACAACACCGGCGGCGTCGGCGGCAAAATCACTGAATTCCATAAAACGTCCGGGTACGAAGTACTGATGCAACTCATCGGTTGCGCCGTAAAAAATACCCACCGCAAGGGTTAGCTTGAGATGACGGCCATTAGGCAACTCGCGGTTCATCGCCGTCGCGCGCAAAACCAGCGCGCCGAGAATAGCGTAGGCGACAAAGTGTTGTAGCTTATCGTCCCACGTGCCGAGGTGAAGCGGCGACGGTATGTCGGGGATTGAAGAAAGAACAAAAAGAGTTAAAGTCCAAACGATGGCAGGCGCGCGATGCGACCAAAATTTATTCATCCCGTTTCCTCTTCAAGTGCAAAAAAGCTTTGGGAATATTTTCCAGAATGTCTCTGGCCAGCATGCTCCACTCGCCAAGCGCATCCTGCGCACAATCACCGGCGAGGCCGTGCAGATAAACGCCCAAAGCGGCGGCGCGCAAAAGAGCGGCTGCATCGCCGTGCGGCATTTGTCCCAACAATCCGGCGATGAGACCGGTGAGCACGTCGCCGCTGCCGGCGGTGGCCATGCCGGCATTGCCGGTTGAGTTGATCAACACCTCGCCATCAGCGCCGGCGATGACCGTTGGCGCGCCCTTCAAGACGAGAGTTTGCCGCAAATCGACTGCTGCCTGTCTGGCTATTTCAATCGGATTCTTTTTTATTTCTTCGGCGCTGATATCGATCAAACGCGCCAACTCGCCGGGATGGGGCGTCAAAATTACCGGCCCGGCGGCGTCACGAATTCTTTCTGTCTTAGAAGCAACCACGTTCAAGCCATCGGCGTCGAGGACGATAGGTTTTTTTTCAAAAGTTGACAAAACGTGCTTGACCAACGATTGCGCCGCTGTCTCTGTTCCCAATCCCGGGCCGATGGCCACAACATTCGCCCATTCGAGTCTTTCGGCCAGCGCAAATTTCGCATCGAGAGACACCGCGCCATTTTCTTCAGGCAACGAAAGTTTGATGACTTCTGCGACGCTTGCTTCCATTGCCGAGACGAGCGTAGCAGGAATGGCCAGCGCGACAAGTCCGGCGCCCGCGCGCAATACCGCGAGAGAGGTGAGTCGCGCAGCGCCGCCAAAGCCCTGCGACCCGGCGATCACGAGAATCTGGCCGACGCGATTTTTGAAGGCATCCGGCGCGCGCTGCGGCAACCAGGCAGCGATGGTTCTACCATCCAGTTTATGGGTTCTTACGTTGGCTGCTTCGATGGCGCGCTTGGGAAAACCGATCTCCGCGACGTGCAACTCGCCGGTATGTTCACGTCCGGGAGAAAAAAGCAAACCGCGTTTCGCCGCGCCGAAGGTCACACACATCGCCGCGCGGATGCATGGCCCGATCACTTCACCGGTGTCGGCGTTGACACCGGTGGGCAGATCGAGCGCGACGATTGGACGGCCACTCCCGTTCATCCGTTCAACAGCTCGCGCCAACAATCCTTCCAAGTTACTGCGGCTGCCGGTGCCGAGGATCGCGTCAATCAAAAAAAAGTAAGAAGAAAAATTGGGAAGCTGCGACTCGTCAGTAATCTCGAAGACTGGTAGGCCAAGCTTCTCCGCGACCTGAAAGTTCGCAAGCGCATCCCCACGCATTTCCGACTTTTTCCCCAAAAGAAAAATTGAACACCTCGCACCTTTTTCGCTCAAGCAACGCGCCACCGCCAAGCCATCGCCGCCGTTGTTGCCCTTGCCGCAGACGATAGCGATTTGACGACCGGCCAGACTTCCCCATTTTCGCAGAATGACTTCGGTCGCCGCGCGCCCGGCATTTTCCATGAGCACGCGGCCGGGAATGCCGATCTCGGAAATGGTGTAGCGGTCGATCTCCGACATTTCTTCGGCAGTGACAACGGGAGGCAAATTATTTAGATCGAATTTATCCATCGTGTTGCTTCACGTCTTCAAGAATCACGACTGCTGTTGCAAAATGATCAGAATGGGAAAGACTGAGATGGATGCGCGTATTTAGCAAACGATGTTGCTTTGCTATGCTCAAAAGCGCAACGGGTTTTCCCCCGGAGATCGTGCGGGTGGAAAAATCTTTCCATTGAAAATTTCCATCCCAACCAGTGCCGAGGGCTTTGGCGAAAGCCTCTTTTGCCGCGAAACGGACGGCGTATGACTCGGCGCGATTGGACTTTGCAGAACAGTAGGCGATTTCATCTTCGGTAAAAACACGCTCGATAAAACGCGCGCCCCAACGTTCCTCCATTTCTCTTATCCGGGAAATTTCGATGACATCGATGCCGATACCTATAATCATTTTCTTGCCCAGATTTATCCGATCAAGCTGCTACAGGTGATAAAGAAATTTTATTGACATTCATCGTATTTCTAACGAGATTTCAACCGTAAAACGAAGGAGAAAATATGCTTACTGTTACGCTAAGAAAATTCAAAAAAAATCCGGAAAATATTTTGGCCCAGTCACGAAAAAATCGTGAGCCTATTCTTGTCGAAACCCGACCGGATGGTTTCGTGTTACTACGACAGGAAGAATATAATTCATTAATCGAGACTCTTCATTTGCTGCGCAGTGAAGCCAATGCGAAATGGTTAAAAGAATCCATTCAACAGGCGGATCGCGGACAGTTAATTCCATTCGAGCAGATAAATGAGAGACTTGGCGCTGACTCCCAACGCACTTAATGATCTGGAATTCTGGGCGCAGTCAAATCCCAAAACCCTGAAACAGATTTTCAAACTCTTGAAAGATATTGCCAAAGATCCTCACAAGGGGTTGGGAAAGCCCGAGCCGTTAAAATTCAATTTACAAGGCTGCTGGTCCAGAAGAATTGATTTGGAACATCGTATTGTTTATCGTGTTCAAAACGACCAGATCCAAATTATCTCCTGCCGCTATCACTATAAGTGACACATCTCACACTCCCCTCTTAATCCACCGTCTTTTCGCTTGATTGTTAGTCAATTTTAAGGTAATTTTTCCGCAAGTTTTTTCATCCACTAATCGGATAACGTGTGAAGAAATCAGACTCGCCGCTCATCCAGAAAGCGCTCAAGGGCGATCAAAAAGCCTATGCAGAATTGCTTTCCCGGCACAGCGGCCCGCTCTACAGCCTTCTTTATCGCATGGTCCGCAGCAAGGAAGAAACCGAAGACCTGGTGCAAGAGGCATTCATGAAGGCTTTCGCCGCGCTCAGCACGTTCAACGAGGAATACGCTTTTTCCACCTGGCTTTATAAAATCGCCATCAACAACACCATCGACCATTTGCGCAAGAAGCGCCTGCGCACTTATTCGCTCGACAAGCCGATTCAATCCAAAGAAGGCGAAGTGAAACGCGAATATCCCGACGTGACCTGGGCCGCGGATAAAGAAGTGCTCTCGACGGAAAAAAGCGCGCTGATTGCCAAAGCCATCGAAGAGTTGCCGGAAAAATATCGTACCGCCATCATTCTGCGCCACGCCGATGAAAAATCCTACGAAGAGATTGCCGAGGTATTGAGCATTCCGCTCGGCACTGTCAAAGCCCGCATCTTCCGCGCAAGAGAAGCGCTGAAGAGGAAACTCAAGGGCAAGCTGATGGTTTGATCGAATACTCTGTCACCCACGCCTTCCTGCTCGATTTCCCAACATCTTCTCCATCAAAAACCCATAGCGCAAGCCGCGCTGGCTCACCAACAATCTTCCAAAATTAAATTCAGCCATAAAGATTTCAAGAATCAACGCGCCGGCGACAATGACATCGGCGCGTTCGGGCCGCAGGCCCGGCACTTGCCGGCGCCGCGCGAGCGGCAAAACTGCGAGCATTTCAAGAATATCCTCAACCTGACACCGACTCAACCAGTAGCCATCGATTTTCTTTGGATCGAATTCCGGAAGCTTTTGGGCAATAGCGGCGAGCGTGGTAATTGTTCCGGCGACACCGAGGAGTGTGCTCGATTGTCGATTTTTCAGAATCGAATCAAATTCACCAATCGCTCGACGTACAGCTTCCTGTGCCGCATCCATCTGCATCGGTGTTATTGGATCGGAGTGAAAAAACCGTTCGGTGAGGCGAACAGAACCAATATCCACACTGCGCGCCGCAACAATTTCTTCGCGATTTCCAACAACGTCCTCCGTGCTGCCGCCGCCGATGTCGATGAGCGCAATGTTTTCAATACTCGCCGGCGCGCTTGATAAAGCGCCGCGATAAGTGTAACGCGCTTCATCTTCTCCGGAAATAATTTCCACGTCAACGCCTATTTTCTCGCGAACCTGCTTGCGAAAATCTTCGCGGTTGCGCGCATCGCGAAGAGCGCTGGTGCCGCTTGCATAAATTGTCTCGACGCCAAGCGCACGCGCTTGCGCCGCGTATTCTTCGAGGCATCTCATGCCGCGCGTCATGGCTTCGGAAGAAATATTCCCTGCGGCATCGACGCCCTTGCCGAGGCGAATGATTTCTTCGCGCTCAATGACCGGCTCGATTTTTCCATCATCGACATCCGCAACCAACAGCAGGAAGGTGTTGGTACCGAGATCGATGCTCGCGCCGCGTCTCATGGTTGCCACAAAATTTTGTCTTCGTCAATTTGAAAAATCGGAGAGCGCGCATTGGCTTTTTTGCCACCGAACCCGATGAGATTCACCACGGTTTCGAGAAACCGAAGCTTGAAGCCCGGTTTTTCATCAGTAGAATCAGCCGAAGCTTCTATCGTACGTCCAATGGAATCGGTTTTGGAGTTGTTCACAAGACTTGTATCTGCCGGTGATGAAGGACTTGAAACGCCCTTCACCTCACCGGCCAGCCAGCCGCGTATCTCACGCAGGTTTTCTTTTGAAACCGGCTCGAGAAAAGCTTCGATCACCACAAAATAGTTTTTTCCGGTTTGCATCCGTCCCGTTTCTATCATTCGCACGCCGCGATGCTGCGTCCATTTCTCGCGGACTGTATTTGCCGACGCCGTCAAGCGCCGTTCCCCAAGTCCTGCGACGATGAATTTCCGCTCCCAATTATCGAAGCTCGCCTTGAATTCCAAGCGGCGTTCGGCCACCAGATCACTGAGCCATCGCTTATGCCAGACTTGCACATGGAAAGTGATCGATGCGGTCAGCCCACGTCGAAGCCCGTCAACCAGTTTCACGGTCACCGCGCTGTCCGCATGAAAGTCAACTCGTAATGCGCCCTCCAAAACATAAAGCGAATCGATCACGACGTGAAGACCATCATGACCGCCAGGTGGCGCATCAGCATTTTGCGCTACGATGCTATCCGACATAACAAGAGCATGGAGGCCGACAAGCATTCCGGCGAAACCAGCAAAAACGCGGTTGCGCCAACGCATGCTTTCCTCCTTCACAAATTCTACGTTTCATTCACAAGAGCGGCGGTACGTGCATCACACGCGGCAATGTAAGTTTTTTTGTTGAGGGATTCAAGGGGGAAGTCGTCGGTGAAGTCGGACTTGGACTATATGTGCCGAAAATTTTAGAACGGCCGCATGTCCAAGTCCGACTTCGCCCCCGCAATTTCAAGGGTTATAAATCGCAGCAAGCACGACGCGCCCGACTTTTTCCAAACTTTCCGGGCTGCATTTGTCCGGCGTGTCGGCAAGGGTGTGCCAGTGAGGATAATCGAAATCGATGATGTCGATGCAGGGAATGCCGACATTCAACAACGGCACGTGGTCGTCGGCGATTTCATATCTCTGCTCAACCATGAATTCGGAAATTCCTAAGCGCTGCGCAATCCCCCAGACGCGATTCACGACGTCTGGTGCATATCGCACCGAATTTCCTTCTTTGTATAAATTGAGATTGCGGTCGCCGACCATGTCCAGCAAAATTCCGTAGCGCGGATTGTACAGTGCATCTTTTTGGCTGGCAAAATATCTAGAGCCGGAGGCATACGTCTCGCTGCTGCCGGCTGTGCCCAAATCTTCGCCGTCGAAGAGAACGATGTCGACGCCAATCGGCGGCGCAGTGGCGTGAAGGGTGCGCGCAATTTCTAACAAAACAGCAACGCCGGAAGCGCCGTCGTTTGCGCCGATGATTGGCTTGTCGTGATTGGCGGGATCAGCATCCTGATCTGCCCACGGCCGCGTGTCCCAATGAGCGCAGAGCAAAACGCGGTCGATGGCGGCAAGATTAAAGCTCGCGATCAAGTTGGTGAGGACGACTTCCTGACGGGTTTTGTCTATGGTATGTGAAAAAACCTGGCGCACGACGCTTACCGCTGTTTGTTTGAGCTGGCTTTCTAAAAAACCCAGGCATGAATCATAGGCCACTGTGCCCGGCGTGCGCGGACCGAATGCGCACTGTTGCTTCAACATTTCAAAAGCATATGCGCCATCGAAGGGAGGAGAGTTGATCGCCGAGGATTTTTCGTTGCAAGCTGTGCACGTCAAGAACACGATCAAGAATAAAAAAAATTCAAAAAACAGTGTGCGGCAGCGCATTAATTGCCTCGAATGGAAATGTTGACGTCGATGCCAAGTTCTTTGATGCTCGTATCGCCGGCGCGTAGGCTACTGTTCTTGCCGATGGTGAAATGCGCGCCACCGCGCACCCGTGTGCTGAAGGAATACGTCATCTTCGGCTCGAACGACCAGCTCGAGGTGTTGTCCACATCTTCGAGCTTGCTATTGCCGCGCGCGGCTTTGGTCACGCTCTTCCTGCTGGTGAAGCTTATGGAAAGATCGATCGAGTTTTTCAGCTCTTTGTTCTTGAGAAACCAAATAGGAATACGGAAGCCGGAGCGTTTTGAATACGTGTGCGACACGGTGAGGTCGCTCGTGGAGGTTTCGGTTTTTCCGAGGATCTGTTGGCTGCGTGCATCCAGCGTGGTTTTGAGGCTTGCGGCGCTGTTGTACTGCACGCTGCTCACCATACTGTTCTTCCAGTTGATATTCACTTTTGCCAGGGGCCGAAAACTTTTCGTTTCATCTTCGCTGTTTTTGTTATTGGGATTGTCCACCCAGGTAGTTTTGTACTGGGCTGAAAAATTGCTGCTGAAGCTCACGGTGTTTGCTACTTTTTTGAAAAAAGGAATTTTTTCCAGCCCGCTGAGATTCAAAGTCATCTCCGGAAAGGGCGCGCCTTTTCCCAACGCCGAAATGGCGGTGTTGCCGGTGATCGTCGTGCTCTGGTTTTCCTGCGTATCGTACGAAAACCGCATGTCGATCCCGATGTTGTTGCTCAAGGCGAGACCGCTTTGCGCCGAGTAAGATTCTCCCACGCTGAAAGTTTTTGGATTGGTGGCGAGGCCGGCCACCGTGGCAACGCCGGTGGTGTCCATGTCCAAGCCAAATTGGTATCGCCAGCTCGGAAGGCCGGGTCCCAATCCGAAGTTGCTCACGGTTTTACGCTCGGTGTAATTGAAAGAAATATCCCGGAACTTCCCAAGCGCTTTGGAGAGCGTATTCAAAATAGACCCGCCGCCGCCGTCTGCATCGTCCGTCTTTGATTGCGCTCGCGCTCGCCCCGAAGGAGTGGCTCCGCCCGAGGGCGCATCGGTAGGCTTTTCTGCACCATCTTCCTGCTGTCCTTGCTGCGGGCTTTGTTCTCTCGGTGCGCCTTCATTTGGCTCGCCCTCTTCTTTCTTCTCTTCTTCTTTTTCCTCTTCGCTGGGCTTCTCAGGCGTTTGTCGCTGATTCTGCGGCGTCGGAGAGGTGCGGCCACGGCGCCCTTGAGACCCGCCCGAAGTCTTGATCAACTGGCTGAGGCGCAAGGTTCCCGAGAGCGAGAAATTGGTGTTGTTGCTCGCTTGTTTGCCGATAGTGCTGTTGCTTTGCTGAATGTTGTTGACGTAACGAAATGACGATGAGTAATTCACGTTGTTGCTCAGCCACGCGAAAAAGGTGGGGCTGTATTTTACGCTGAACGATTGATTGAGATTGGTAATTGCTCCCGGCGAAACAGCAACGAGCTTAGATAACTTGCTGGCGATGGTCGCCCGCCGGCTGGGATCTTGCAAGTCATAGGTATACCCGCGAGACAAATCCAGAGTCAACGGCTCAAGGAGTTTGAAGCTCGAGTGAAAATCCCGGCTGTAAATATCCGTGCGCACCGACGGCGTCGACAGGCCCGACCGGTTTTTCGACTCGGACTGGTTGACGTTGTTCTGGAACTTCATGTCGAAACTTTGCGGCGTGTAATACAATTTCGTGCCACCGACTTTTCCGAGCAGCGGCAGCCCTTTCATAAACCAGAACGGCGAGACGAAATTGTTTTTGCCGAAGGCCAACGCATAATTGAGGCCACCGGACCAGCTTTCGCGATCGGAAAACTCCGTCGTCGAATTGGACGAGCTATTGGAAGTATAAATGAAATTGGACGTCACGTTATCGATGGTATATCGCAACAACCAGTTTTTGGAAGTCACCCGGCGCCGGGCGCTGATAGTGAATCCCTGTTGGTCGGTGATGCTGCGAATTTTCTGCTGCTCCGCCGTCGATAAAACCGCCGTCTCGACGTCCTTGCCGGGAATGTACTTTGGCATCGATGTGCTGCTCGAATAAGTAACGGTAACCGGCAGCGTCAGGCCGAGGCTTTGCGGCAACATCCGGTCGAGCGCGATGTTGGCGTTCAAGCGCGTTGAGAAACTGCTCGTTGGGCTGGTGCTGGCGCGTTCCGCAATGTTGTGAAAGTCGGCGTCGCGGCTTTCCACCTCGCCGCCGAGCTGGATGAAATCTGCGAGCTTAATATCAGCGCGGGCGCGATACGCCATACCTTTTTCCTTCTTCACGTCAACAGCGCGAAACTCATCCAGCCAGATTTCGCCGTTGTATTCAAAACTCGTTGGGCTGGCGGCGCGGATGATCGTGCTATTGCCGGAGCGCACGGCGATTGAATCCGAATGCACGACGCCGGAGATGAGCAGCTTGATCGTCGTCAACGACGGCTCGCCGCGTATCCGCCATTGCTGATTGCCAATACGCTTAAGCTCCGCGCCGCTTAGTGGATTATACTTTTGCGCCAGCGCGGTGTTCTTCAGCGCAGCCAGCTCAAGCATGTCGATGTCAAGCTCGTTGCGCCTGTCCCATCCGGGAAAAACATATTCACGAAATTCATAATAATTTTTCTCATCGGCGCCGAAGCGCATAAAGAAGACAACCGACGAGCTATCTGAGCGGATAAAGTCGTTGTTGTCGTCTTGTCCGTAGACAAACATGCGCAAGCGGCGGTAGTTGATGAAACTCAACGGCGAGGGAAAAGATTTTTGCGCGATGCCGGCGTTGCCGGTTTCCATTCTGCGGGCGAGCAACACCAGAGATTGTTCCTTCGAAATCACCTGCGTGATGCGATCGCGCTCGCCGGCAACGCCTTCCGGCGCGACATATTCAGGGTTATCATGAGTGTTGACTACGGCCACAGAAAGTGTGGCTTGTGTCGTATCGCTTGGAATTTGGAAAACCGCGCCAACACTGTCATCCTGAGTAGTGCCGGCCTCGCGCCATTCGTTGCCGACAAAATTAATTTCAGCAATGCTGAAGCCCACCGGACGATCGACGCCATCTACCCAGAGGCGGATGTATTCGATCTGGGAAAATTCCGGCTGCGTTTGCCCGACGAGCCGGCGATAGTCATCCAATGGAACGCGATATAAGCGCCATTCCCTGTCTTGTTGGGGAGAAAGATCATCGCCGCCGCGAATATAGCGCCGGGCATCGTCGCTCTTCACACTCAAATCAAAATTGTATTCAATATATTTATTGGTGACATCGACGTTGCCGTTGCCGTTCGAATCTTCGGTATCGGGCCTAATAGAACCGGTGTCACCCTGGTCGAGCTTGTTGCCTTCGGTGCCGTTGATGCGCGAGTAGTCGAGTGAATTGGATGCATATGCAAAATCATCGCTGCTAATCGGTTCTCCGGCGTCCTGGATTCCATTGCTATTGATATCCCAGTAGTCGTTGGGATCCACCCCGGCCATGCCATCCAAGCCGACGTCTTCTCCGTCGTCAAGAAGCCCGTTACGAATATTGCCCCCTCCTTTCAAGTCTTCCGTATTCAATTCTGTGTTCGGAATAATGTCTTCAGAAATGCTGCCAATATCGATGTGCAGACGCGGCGCATTCTCCGGCGTCCAGGTCGTATCCACTTGAATCCAAAGCTCGAGAAATTTGCTTTCCGACTGGTCAAAAAATCCGGGAGAAAGCGCGCGCATTATGCCTCCCCAAGATTGTCCAGCGGTATCTGTTTGCGCCGGAAAGAACGTCATGTCTAACACCTGCGTCGTGTTCGACACATTCGCGTTCAAATCTTGGTTCGGCTTGATGTCGCGGATGGGCACCTGATTAAAAGGATTGTACCAATTGAATATTCCTTTCTTGGAAAGTGCGTTGACGACCTTTTGAAAACTGCTCACATCCCGCTCAACAGCAGAGGGAATAGAAGCTGGCAACCAACCTTTGCGTAAGATGCTAATCGGGGTAGTTCGTTTGGCTGCTTCGAAATCATCGATGTAGGCAACGCCGTTGTTGTCGCCGGTGCCTTCGTTGTTCAGCGTGTTGGGATTGGGGATGATCTCCGCCACTTCGCCTTCGAACGCTATTGAGCTTGGCTCGGAAGTGCTAATGAGTGGCAACGCATCGATCGCCTTCGTCAGAAAATTGGGGGTGAACCGCAACGCAGTATTGATGTCCCAGATTAGATTTTGCTGCGGGCCTTGGCCAATGCGAACCCGCTGATCGAGAGTGCGCTCATTCAGATAAAGAAAAGTGCCGCCAATGAAAGATTCGCGGCTCAATCGGTAATCGGCGCGCGTGCCAAGTATGGTTTTCTTCTCAAGCTGAAAAAGCTGATTACTTTGATAGGTGATTTCAACATTTGCAGTGGCGCTCGTGGCGTTTTCATTCAGAATGGTTAGGCTACCGGAAAAATAGTCGATAATATAATCCACGTCGCGCGCCAGTTCACGCCCGTCCAAAAGCACTTTTTCAGAATTTTCGATAACATTAAAGCCCAGGCTGTAGTTGGCGCTGCGGTTTTTGGATTTGATGTCAAGATAAAACTTGCTGCGCTGGGCGATCAAGCTCGTGCTGGTCGTATCGTACATCGTGCCGTCTCTATTTTCGCTGGCCAGCTCGCTGAACTGCTGTGCGCCGCCAACGAAAACGCCGTCCGGGTTATCCGGATCGAACGGCTCAATCCAAGGGAAAATCAATTCACCGCGTTCCCAATTGATGATCTGATCATTGTCGTCAAGTTTATTATCCGGATTGGGGGCGCCAGTAGCGTCAACCTCGTCGAGACCAAAGATATTGAGGTATGATTTTGAGACGCCCTCGACGATTTGGCTTTCTTGCGGCTCGGTGGCTGCGCCCGGCTTGAAAAATAACTTAAGCTCGAACCCTTCTTTGTCAATCCTCCGCGCGCCCAAATAATAGACATTTTTCCATTCCAGTCGGGACGATTGATAACGCGGCAGGGGATTGCGCGGTTTGATCATGCGAAGCAAAATCGTTGTGCCGCTCAACGGGCTGTAACTGATATTCCCAACGGTATCGCCTCGTACATCGCGATAGGCCACAGCCAACACTTCTTCCCGGTTAAGAGGATTCGTCGGGACGATATAGCCTAATTGTTTTTGAACATAATAGTCAACACCCGGTTCGAGACGAATCCAATTGCCGAGGTAGGTTTCGGGGCCTGTTTCGATGGTGTCAGGGCTTGCCGGATTCAAAACCGCCCAGCCACGAATGCTTTGTGGATAACGGGTTTCATAATTCGCGTCGGATTTATAAACTTCGATGTCTTGAATCGTTCGGTCCGAAGCAATATGCTGCCATCTCTCGCTGTAATTCTTAAAGTCTTCACGAAAATGTTCATCGACGAAGAAATAGGCGAAGCGGCGATAATCATAATCATTGATGCGGCGCGAATCTTCGGTTGATCCGCCGGAAAGTGTAAGCTTCTTGTTCTCACCCTTCTCCTGGCTGGCCACGGTGGTCAGCGTGAGATTGCCGAGTTGCATGTTCGACTTGATGCCGAAGAGGCCGCTCGATTTTCCCGAAAACGTGACGAAGCGCGTGCCCGGCAGCGTCAGCGCAATGTTGCCGGCCTCGATGCTTTGAATGATTTCGTCGTCGAAGCCGGTGTAGTTCAGCTTGAGGTTATTATCAAAATCAAAGGCGCGCTCGGAATCCTGGTCGACGTTGACCGTGACTTTTTCGCCGATGCGCCCGGTGACGGTGAAGCGCTGCGTCTGATCCATCTTGAAACTGGTGCTCGCGCCGCGGAGGTTGGAGGTTCTCACCTCGTCGCGCTTCTCATTTCGAAAACCGCCCTTGATGCTGATGTCGCCTTGCACGTTCAGGCCCACCGAGCTGCCGCCGAAAATGCTTTGGAAGGCCTTGCTTTTGATTGGCACCGGGATGTCGATGTTCAAGCCGCCGGGGCCGGCGCGCTTGTCGGCGTCGCGCAAATGGACGGCCTCGGAGGACACCTTCCACCATTGCCAGCGGCGATCATACGCGAGGCGCTCATTTCTATAATTTTCAAGAGAAACGACGTAAGGCAGACGGAAGGGAAGTTTATGGAGTGTTTCGCGAACGGCGATCCGGCGGGTTTTCGCATCCAGCTCGAAATTTCGGGAAACCCCAAGAGGATCGAGGCGCGGTTCAAAACGGCGCGACCCTCGCATCGACAGGCCGGGAATGATTTGGGTTTCGAATGGAGAAGTTCGGGGATCAAACCGAGCGAGCTCGGGCAAGCGCATGCCGGCGTCGGCCCGAAGGTTTTCCCTTTCCTGTGTGATAGGTGGGAAACTCTCCGGTACGCCGCCAAACAGCAGCGTTGCATAAAAACAAAAAAAGACCGAAATGTGTCGACCAATGCGTCCGGCGGCTTTCAGTCTATTGTAGGTGTTGTAGGGCAACCGTGATGACCAAAATCTTGTCCACAGGGGCAATGGCAAGCCGGCGGTCCGGCCTGCAGATTCTGGCTAAAGAATCCCGTATCGAATGTTCTCTAAAAAACTCCCTGATATGTTGATAGCGGTTTTGAAGTGCTGCAAAATACCAAATTACCCTTTGAGAATCAAGCAAAATGTCGAGAACGCTTGGGCTTACTTACTTGTCGCAACGCGAGTTCCGCTTGCGCAATTTGAAATTAGAGAAAAGAGTGGCAATACTGTCGCCCATGTTCTTATATTCGGCAGTGGCTTTTATATCGACCAAAGATGGGCTTCAGCCATCCTGTTCGGCAATCAAATATACCACCACACGGCTTGAAACGCGAAGACGGGCCGGAGGCTAAATTCATACGTATAGGATTCGTCAACCTAACCTTACTCTTAGCATCGGCATTTGTTTAAAAATAAATATGATGGACTTCCACATCGTTTCTTCCAAATTCATTCTTGCGCGCTATCTCATCCGCGAACACGTCGGCCCATTTTTCTTCGGAGGCGCGATCATCGCCTTGATCTTTTTGCTGAACCTGGTGTTTCGCGAGTTGAGCCGGATTCTCAGCAAGGGTCTTCCCTTTGCCGTGGTCGTGGAATTTTTTGCATTGAACATGGCGTGGATTCTGGCGCTGGCCATTCCCATGGCCGTGCTCACCGCTACACTGATGGCCTTTGGCCGCCTGTCAGCGGACAACGAAATAACCGCCATGAAAGCAACCGGCATCAGCCTCTACCGGATCATCGCGCCGCTGCTTGCGGCGGCGGCGGCGCTCGCCGCCCTGCTTGTTTGGTTCAATAACGACATCCTGCCGGACATGAACCATCGCACTCGCCTGCTGGCCTCCGACATTGCGCGCAAACGGCCGACGGTGAGTCTGGAGCCGGGGGTCTGGTTCGATGATCTGGCGAATTTCGGCATCCTCGTGCAAAGCCTCGAGGACAGCGGCGACGTTACCAAAGCGCGCGAGGTTCTGATCCAAGATCATTCGAATTTGGATTTGATCAAAACCGTCTCGGCCCATCGCGGCTATATTTATCTTGATGCCGCCACCAACGCGCTGGTGCTCATGCTCTTCGACGGCGAAATGCAGGAGATCAACATTCGCAAGCCGGAGGAGTTTCATCGTCTGCTCTTCCCTCGCCACATGATCTCGATTCCGGCGCAAGATATGTTTTTGCAGCGCAGCGATTCCGAATATCGCGGCGACCGGGAAAAAAGCGTCACCCGTATGCGCTCCGAAGTGGCGCTGCTCGAAGCCGACGCGGCGCGAGTCAGAAACGACATCAACAAGTCGATCGGCCTCGAGCTTTATGCAATTTTCGATACGACGTTCGGGCTTGGGCCTGCGCCGCTACCCGACACTACGGATCTTTCAGCAGCCTTGCCTTATCCATCCGGCCTAAAGCGACTCACACAAAAAAGGGAGCGTGAGATCGACATCGAACCGGCATCTCGTCGGGCTAACGCCGATGCACAGACTTCTTACAAGTATGAGGCGGAACCTCTCGTTGCACAACGCCTCGTGGCGCAGAGCATCGAAAATCATCTCAGCAGCATCCGCAGTTATCAGCACAGCATCAGCAGCCTGCTCGTGGAGATTCACAAGAAGTATTCCATTCCGGTGGCGTGCATCGTGTTCGTGCTCATCGGTGCGCCATTGGGGGTGATCACGCGCCGCGGCGGCATGGCCGTCAGCGGCGGCATGAGCTTGGGATTTTTCCTGCTGTATTGGGGCTTTCTTATCGCCGGAGAAGACCTTGCCGATCGCCAGATGCTGTCGCCCGTTCTTGCCATGTGGATGGCCAACATCATCGTCGGCGGCTTTGGTTTGTATCTGCTCATCGCCGTGGCCAACGAGCGCGCCGTCTTTGATTTCCGAAGCATCGGCATTCACATTCGCACGGCGCTTCGTGTTAAACCACAAAAGAGTGATCAGGATTCAGTAACCAGTATTCAGTAAAAAATTGATTACCGATTCCTGGTCACTGTCACGTCCTGAAAATGGTTGACACTTTTTGGATTGTAGTTGTTCTTCTCCACCCCCAGTAAGCCGTAGGCTTACTGGGCTTAGCAAACCTGCAGCGGCGATACCGTTTCGTGCATCATCGCCGGTGTTTGATAGTTGAGACTCAAATGCAGACGTTCGTTGTTGTAAATTTGAATCGCTTCCTTCACCTGGTTGTGGGCGACGTCGAAGGACGCTAATTGTTCGCCCAACAAGAACTCGCTCTTGAGAATGCCGTTGACACGTTCGGCTTTGGCATTTTCATAAACATGCTGTTCTTCGGTCATGCTGATTTGAATGCCATGCGCCCGCAACAAATCGACGTACGCATGACTGCAATACTGAAGCCCGCGATCCGAGTGATGAATGAGCTGAATCGGTCCGGATAATTGCGCTAACGCCATCTGCAGCGCGCGCAGGCTGCCTTCCACCGACAGGCTGCGGCTGAGATCGTACCCGACAATCTTGCGCGAATAGGCATCGGTGATCAACGCCAAATAGCAGAAACCGAGCAGCGTCTCCACATAAGTGATGTCTGAGACATAAACCTGATTCGGGCGGCTGATCTCCAAATCCCGAATCCGATTGCCATACTTGTTCAAGCGATGCCGAGAGTCGGTGGTCTGCTTGGCGTTCTTGCGGCGGTGCATCAATAAATCCTCCGCCTGCAACAACTTAAACAGCCGGTCGCGGCCAATTTGAATGCCTTCTGATTTTAGTTGTTCATTGACCATGCGATGCAGTTTGCGCGTGCCCACTCGAGGCTGACGGTGACGGATCTTTTTGACTTCTGCCACAATCAACTGATCCCAGAGCTCGAGCTGCAAGCAGTGATCGATCAGCTTATAATACGCCTGGCGCGTACGCTCGAAAAACTGACACCAGCGCGACAACGAGTACTTCACCTTTTGCTCTTTGGTTTTGCGGCGCGCTCGCTTGACGCAGTCGAACCAAAAGTTTTTTTTACATCGATCTGGTAATGGGCTTCGACGCTCTCCAGCAGCGATTCATACATCAACAGCCGCAAGTGAGCGTCTGCCAAGGCCGATTCCAAGGCGTGGTTCTTCTGCGCCAGTTCTTTGAGTTTGTCTTTTTCGTCTTTCATCTCGACCCTTACGATTTTTTCGATGAGGTGACCTTTGCCCAATTGACGGAGCCACTTGTACGGAGTCTGGGCTCCGTGAATATCGTAAATTCGTCGAGCTTGTGAAAGGCTAAATTTGCCGGATTCAATTTCCGACACTACTTTTTGTTTGAACGCAAGACTGTAACGAAAATTTCGTCGCGTCGTTGACATCGGGAACCTCCAGAAATGGGTTCAAATTCTGTCAACCTATGCTAGGACGTGACATCTTGTTCACTGTTTACTGATCACAGATTACTGATCTCCAAAATGCGCTTACTCGATCTCTACATCGCCAAACGCTTCGCAAGCAATGTGATTTTCTCGCTGCTCGCGTTCATCTGTATCTTCATCGTCGTCGATCTGATCGAGCATCTTTCCGATTTCATCGACAAGCACGTGCCGTTGTTGACGGCGACCGCCTACTATTTTTATTTTCTGCCTTTCATCATCGTGCTCACCATGCCGGTCGCCATGCTGTTGGCGTCGATGTTTGCGATAGGGCAACTCTCCCGCTACAACGAGCTCGCGGCGATGCAAAGCTCTGGCATATCGTTGTATCGTATCGTCGCGCCGCTGCTAACCATCGGGTTGTTGGTCAGCGCCAGTGTATTCTTTTTCGGCGAGCACATCATGACTGTCGCCAATCAACGGAAAGCAGAAATCAACCAGCTTTACATTCAACGCCTGCCAAGAAATTTGCCGTCGCGGCTGACAAATCTTTATTTGCAAGAGAGCACGAACCGCCGCGTGTTCATTGGCTTCTTCAACTCGCAAACCGGCGTGGGCAGCAAAGTAAGTATTCAAACCTACGATGGGATTTTCGTCGTGAAGCGTCTGGATGCCGCGGAAATGCGCTGGCTTGACGAGGGCTGGGAGCTAATCAACGGTTACGAGCGCGAATTTCTGCTCGAAGGAGAAATCGCGCGCAAATTCGCGGCGCTGACCTTGAATGATCTTGCGTTTACGCCGCGTGTCTTGGCCACCGTGCAAAAAGCGCCGGAGGAAATGTCGTATGCCGAGCTGAAGCAATTCATCGCGGAGGTGGCGCGCAACGGTGGTGATCCCGCACGATGGGAAGTCGATTTGTATTTGAAGATTTCTTTTCCGCTCGCAAATTTTATCATCGTGTTGTTTGGCGCGCCGCTGGCCGCGGGCAGAGTTCGATCCGGCGGGGCGGTGGGCGTGGGGCTTAGCCTGATCATTTGCTTTCTCTACTTCGGCGCGGTGAAGACCGGTCAAAGCATGGGACAAAACGGAACGCTGAATCCGATCATCGGCGCCTGGGCCGCGAATGTCTTTTTCTTAATGGCCGGGGTGGTGGTGTTGATCAAGGCCAGGAAATGAGTTGCAAAGCCAGCTTCATAATCCCAAGCAGGTTAAAAAGCTAAGCTTACAGAATTGGAACTCCCACAGAAAGAATCTCCGTTATTCTGGGAGTTCCAATTCTGTGAGCCAAGATAATTTCTTTGCTACCTCTGGACAGATTTTCCCGCATTATCTGTTCAATTCGTTCAATCCGGTTACGAATAAGGCTTACGGAATATCCCGCCGCTGAAATCTCCACGCAGCGATCCCAAGACATATCGCTGAAAATGTAAAGAGAACAGAAAAAGAACCCACGCCGGATTTGCTCTCGATAAGAATCGCCTGTGGGGAGTAGTAGTTGTAGAGAGAATAGGGCAATAGAAACGCTGCCGACGGCAAGAGTTTGCCGATGACACTAATAATATACGAAAGCAGCGCTATCAAAAACGCCGCGCCGGAAACCCGCCCGCCCTCCCGCCCAAACACCGAAAAGGCCAAAGTCAAAGTATACCAAGAGCCGTGCAGCAGGAAATAATTCATCAATAGTTTTAACAGGGCGTCGGTCTCGAAAACGCGCAATCCATAGAAATTCTGTCCCGCCATTGTTCCTGCGGCGCCGCCAAGACTGAGCGTCAAGAGAGCCGCTGAAGCGAACGCAACATGTGACATGAGATATTTGATTCGCGGCAAAGGCTGGCTCAACACCAGCTCCATCGTGCCGCTTTCGATCTCTCCGGCAATTGCGCGGGAGGCAAGGACAATGGCGATTGCCGCGCCAAGCGCCAATGCGATAGGATGATTCCACCCGAACGCCACCATGCCGCGACTTGTTAGATTGCCAAAGTATTCTTCTCCGAGCATCGACTGCATGAACGGTGGCGCAGATTTTTTCAGCTCGGTGAGCGCGGCGCCAATATCGATGGTGGCGACCAGCGCGCATATCAGGAACTCAAAAGCGGCCAAGAGAACGGCGCAGGTCAAAACAAAAACTGCGTGGCGCGCGGCCAACTGCCGAAGCAAATTAAACATCGGCGCTTTTTCCCTCCCGGTAATAGCTCATGAAAATATCCTCCAACTCAGGCTCGGGGAAAACGAAGTTCTCGACACCCGTTTGGGCGAGCCGGCGCAATAGCGGGTTCACATCTCCCCTCACCCAAATCACTGCCTCGTTCCCGACGATCTCTGAACGCGCAACGCCCGGCGTGCCCGACAAATCGGCCGGCGCCGCTTCGCGAAATCGCACTTTGAGACGCCGCAGCATTTTGCCTCGCAGCTTGTCGATGGATTCCACGGCAACGACCTCTCCGGCCCGCAAAATGGCGACGCGGCTGCACACAGCTTCGACTTCCGACAATACGTGTGAAGAGAAGAACACGGCGCGGCCACGACGAGCAAAATCCAAAACGCTCTCGCGAAATGCCTGCTGCACGAGCGGATCGAGACCAGTCGTCGGTTCATCGAGCAAAAGCAGGTCGGGATCGTGCTGCATGGCGATAATCAATCCAATCTTCTGTTTTGTGCCGTGCGAGAGAAATTTAATTTTGCGTGATAACACCGATCTCTCGACTCCGAATGCGTCAAGAAGTTTTTCGCGCAAAACCGGCGGCTTTTCCGGGCGATATCGCGCAAAGTAATTCAGTATTGCCAAGCTGGTCATATTGCCAAAGAGCTGTAGCTCCCCGGGAAGAAAACCCATCGCAATACGGTCTTCGGCTCGCATCATATTTTTGCCGAACAAGCGAATCTCGCCGCTCGTCGCGCGCACCAACCCCAAAATGATTCGTAGCGTTGTGGTTTTTCCAGCGCCGTTCGGTCCAAGATAGCCGAATACCTCACCGGCTTCCAGAGAGAAGTTGACATCGCGCAGCGCCTGTACTTTGCCATAGCGCTTACTGAGGTTGTTGACTTGCAAGTTTATCATACTTTTTCCAAGGTCAATCTCTTGACTTATCCTCGTGCGATGAGAAAAATCCCGGCCAACATAATCAACGCCGCACAAAATCGCGAGGCTAAATTTCTTTCGCGATAAAATCGCCAGCCGTAGAAAATGGCGAAGATCATCGAGCTGCGTTTGACGGCGATCATGTAAGCCACCGGGGCTTTCGCAATCGCGTAAAAATGAAATGAAGCCGACAGCGCTATCGACGCGCCGAGCAGCAAAAACTTCCACGTGTTGTTCTTTATTTTGGAAAAGGCTTCCGGCTCGTTCGGAAGCACGAACGGCGTAATGGCGAGGCTGACGATAGGATAATAAGCTGCGGCCATGAGCGTTGCGCTGGAGTGTTGAATCATCATCTTGCCGAGCGTCGAAGTGATTGCATAAATTGCCGCCGCCAAAACTGCAAAACGAGCGCCGCGCGATTGCCAGATGGCCCGTAGCGGCGAAAGCGGGTCTTGCAACATTCCGGACGCATTCAACAAATACGCGCCGGCAACGACGCAGAGCACGCCAAGCGTGCCGGGCATCGTTAGTTTTTCACCGAGCATGATTCTCGGAATGACCAGAAGAAACAGAGGCGTCAACGCGGCAAGCGGCACCGCAAGCGAAAGATCTTCGAGTGTAAGCGCGTGATTAAAAGAATAAGCAGCGGCAAATTCGAGAGGGATGACGATCACCAGCAGGAGCCAGAAAACCTGATCTACATGACGATCGGGATCGGCCAGCGGCCATAGCAGCAGCAGCCACAGCGAAGCGCTAAAAAATCTCATCCAGACAAGCAGGCGAGTGCTCGTTTGGCGGCTCAAACTCTTCGCAAGCGCATCCGAAAAAGCTGAGAAGAAAGCCGATCCCAGAGCGAGAAACAGCCAGTGCATATGCGGAAATATATCTCAGCACAAATGGACATGCAAGACAAATTCTTTCGGAGGGAATGGACGGAATGGCGGCACTCTCAAGTGGGAGTCTAAACAATCGCGAAGAGCGGCTATATAAGCAAAACCGAGGTTTGCAGCCTCACAAGCGTCTCGCGAAATTCCTCTGCAGTTTGGTAGCGTTGCTGCGGGCTTACAAACAACGCTTTGGCAACGACGTCGTCCACTTCGGCCGGCAGCTCGATGTTTTGCAGGCTGGGCGGCATATAAGATTTCTTGGCGATGCTTTGCGTCACCGATACGATGTTTTCATCGAGACACGGCGTTTCACCCGTGAGCATCTCATAAAACACGACGCCCAAAGAAAAAATATCCGTCCGGCAATCGACCTCGCCGCCGTTTCTTTGCTCGGGCGCAAGATAAAGATGCGCGCCGGATTCGCTGTTGTTGGATCCCGGCGGACGCAATGTGCTTTTGTCGATGCTGAAATCGGTCAGCTTCAAATTATGATGATGGAGCTGAAGAACCAAGTTGCTCGGCTTGATATCAAGATGAACGATGCCGAGGTTGTGGGCATAGTGCAGCGCGTTGCAGGCTTGAATCATCAACGGCACAGCGCGATCCCATTCCACGCGATTCTCTTTGTCCAGTAAACTCCGCAGATCCGTGCCGTCGAGGTATTCCATGACGATAAAGCACAAATCGTGGTCTTCATCGACGTCGTGAATCACAACGATGTTCGGGTGGTTGAGCTTGGCAATCGCGCGCGCTTCATGATAAAGCTTTTCTTTGAGGGCAATAATGTCGAAACCCGGGTGGCCGAAACGGTAGCGCACAGTTTTGATCGCCACCGGCCTATCCAATTTCGGATCGCGGGCGCGATAAACGCTGCCGCATGCGCCCTTGCCGATTTCCTGCTCGATTACATAGCGGCCAATTTTGCGAAGCTCGTTGGAAGGGTTCGCGGAGCGGCTCGGAGATTTTGAGGCACTACCGTTTCGTGGAATTACAGCCGAGCGTCGTTTGATTCTGCCGTAGCCATTGATTTTCGGTGTCTCGGCCTTCTTTGGCTGCGCTGCCTTTTCTCTAAGTTCCGGCAGCCCAGCTCCCAAATCGGTAAGCACGGATTCGCCCTCGCTTCCCATGCCTTGACCGAAGACACGAGCAAGTGACGCATCGACATCCTGTCCGCCGGTTTTTAACATCTCGACCGGCTTGTGCAACTCTTCCACTTTACTACCTTTGGGTGATTGTGTGCAAACATCGATATATTGCGAAAGTAGAAACCAAATGCAAGACATTTTTGATTTCAAACTTAATGCCAGTAAATATGCTTGAATTAGTTGAATTTGGGGCTACTGAAGAAAGTGTATTTCAAGTCTGTATTTTAAAGAAGATAATTTGTCACCGAGTGATACAGGTGGTGGGAAGCAGTAGTGGTAAAAAATGTAATTCATCAATGACCGGGCGAGCGCTGCGTTAAAACTATTGGCGAACCACTTTTTATTTCATCACGTAGTCCGCTTTTTTCATTTTCAACCGCGGCGTATAATCTCAAAACTTTCCTCGGCGAGCTTCGGGTTTTGGGCGATCTGATTCAATCTCATCGCCGTGGGAAATATCTGTTAAAAACAAGATCACTCAGACGAACTGCTTCCCTGGAGTAAGGGTTGATCTTTCGCATCGACACTTCTTCGTCGAGGATTTCCTTCGCGGCTTTCCAGTTTTCCGCAACTTCCAACAACTCGATAAACCTGCCGTAAGCCTCGCCATCCTTTCTGAAAATCTTTTTCACAAACATCGCTTTGCTCTGCTCATCGATCAGGCGCTGCAACGACTGATAGGGTATGGAAGTTTGAAATTCATGCAACGGGCGACGGGCCGCGATTGGAGAAGATTGCACGGCTGCTCCCGGCTCAACGGGCGTATCGTTCTCCGGCGAATCTGTAAACATGTCGTAAACCCGCTCGAAAGCGCCAACATCCTGCAAGTCCGTTTGATCGCCCATCGTTGTTGCATGTTTTGCGTCAATCGTTTTTCCGTCCCGACCGTTTTTGTCGAGATCAGGCTGTGTGTCATCCGGCGCATCTTCGAGAAAAACGTTCAGATCGATTTCCGGCGGCAGGAAAATTTGCCCGTGCGCCTCGGCGCCCAAAGCGAGGCCGCTGCTGACGATTTGATGTTCGAGAATCTTCTCGATTTCCAGCAGCGTCCACTTATCTTTTTGCGTGAGCGTCGGCAATAGGCCCTCGGCCAGCTCTTTAAGATTTCTTTCAAAGAGAATGCCGAGAACGGTTTGATTGTCGACCTCGTTGCTCGGCTTGCCGTCGATGGCGCTGCAAAAATTTGTGAAGTCGTTGAGGTCGGCCATCAGCGCGGTGACCGGCTTGTCGCTGTAAGCGGTTTTTTCGGCGCGGCGGCAGAGCGCGATAAACGCCTCGCGATTCACCGGCCCCTCCGGATAGCCGCCGATCAAATCAAGCAGCGCAGAAATCATCGGGCGCTGCTCGCCCAACCCGGCGACGATCGTTCGAATGTCGTCGCGGTCGCGCTCCAGCGCGCGCTCATAAAGCAAGTCAACCAACGTCGCCCGCGGCTTGGTGATAATATCAAACTGCAAGCGCACGGCGAAAACGATCACTTCGATCACTTCGTCTCTGGGCATAACCAGGCGGTCGACCAACAGCTCGCGAAGACGGCGCAGATGGGTCTTGATCTCATCGTCATCCAACACGAAGCGATGTGAGCTTTGCAAAACCAGCGGCCGCTCGCGGCGAACGATGCTGTGCGCATGATTCCGAAAAGCGGCAAGCAACAACTCCGGCATGGGTACGGCAGAAATTTCTTGAACGGTGATCTGCTCGCGCCTGCCGAGAATTCTCTTCTCAAGCTCGGCAATCAGCCGATCTTTTTCATCCTGCCAGTGATCGCGAGGCCGTTGGTTTCGGCTAATGATGTCATTCGTGTTGGCGGTCAATGCTGTGCTCCGTGATTATCATCAAGGATGTAAGAGAAGTGGTGAATAATATCTCATTTGAACTTGATTTGCAAGGTTATTAAAGGCGCGTCAGGCGCCATAGGTGCTAAACAAAAAAAATTGTTCATAGCTAACGGCAACTCATCTCCTCAAACCCATAGGTGTCAAGCTAAGAATCTCAACCCTTCTACCGCTGTTGGAGATCACTTCTTAGCTCCCTTAGGAGCGAAATGTTTATAGACTTCCACAATCCATCTGATGAAAACGCCGCCGGCGTGACATCTAGTTAGTGTACGCTCTGTTGAAAATGGCAAAGCGGCAGAGCATATTTCACATGTCGCTCCTACGGAGCTCAGAATATCAATTAAATCTATTGCTATAAACATTTCAGCCCTAACGGGCTTAAGCGAAAATTATTAGCTTGACACCCGTAACGCCGAAGCTGGCCGCCTGATCGTGAACCAATATATCCACAGCACGATAATAGCCTGCAATGGCGCGCGCACCAGAAGATAAATCGGACCCGAGGCGTGGCCGCCCATCGGGATATGATTCATCGCCGCATAGATGTTTGCTGGAAAGAACAGAACGAGCATCGCCGCGGCAAGCCATCCGGTCATTCTTCTGTGCTTCCGTAGAAAAAAACCGGCGGAGATAGCAAACTCCAAAATTCCTGTTGCATAAATAAGAAGCACGCGCGCCGGAACCCAAGGCGGCAACATTTGCGACATCGCTTCGGTCTCGATGAAGTGGCCGATGCCGGTAAAGATGAAAAGAATAGTTAGACCGATAGCGCCGGATGCCCGAAGATCGACTTCACGATGCGTAACGGCTGTTCGTACCTGCGCTACCGCATAGGGCACCATCATCAAAATAAGCATCACTATGACCGTTGTCATGCGTCAACTTCTCCATCCGACCATTCTTAATGGTGCCGTGAGTCTACGGAATCATCAAGGCGCATTTAGCAAATCCGGTTTCGCGCTGCTTGCACCAAACCACTTCACGCCCACATATGCCCACCAGGCTCGAATTTTTGACATCCCATCCTCGATGCAAATCTCGCGCAAAATCTCGTCGGCTCGCAATCTCTGATCCCGGCCAATTTTTCCTTCGCGCATCAATTGATACAAGGCGTCATGAACAAGCGAGCCGCTCATAAAATTTTTTGTATCAAATGTCGGGCCACTGGGTCCGTCCCACGCGTATCCTTTTTTGATTTGAAGGAACCCCGTTGTATCAATCTTGACTAAAAACAAGTCAGCGTCTTTGGTCACCTTAACGTCGGTTTGATGCGAATAGTCTTCTGCCAAAGAATATTTGTATTTTCTTCGCTTCTTGTAAGTAATCATTTCCCCGCTCCTTGTGGTTTTCAACATCAGTTTCTAAATTGTTATTAATGTTCCTGCACCTCTAATCATTGCTCATGGATTAACCAACCTGTAGCTCACGAACGCCAGATTGTTGCTGTCCGGCGACCATGACGGCACGTTGATCGTCTCCTGCCCGCCAAAAAGTTTGGCGAGCACTTGAATCTCGCCGCCGCCAACCGGCATGAACCGGAGCATCACATCTTTGTTCGCCGGATGACCCTTTACATCTTTTTCATAAGAAAGAAAAGCAAGCCATTTGCCGTCCGGCGAAGGATGCGCAAACCAATTGTTGTAGTCGTCGGAAGTCACCTGCTCCTGCGTGGAGCCGTCGGTTTTCATTCTCCAGATTTGCATCAAGCCCGTGCGTTCTGAATTAAAATAAATGTACTGGCCGTCGGGCGAATAATCCGGGCCATCGTCCAAACCAGGCGCGGTGGTCAAGCGCTTCTCTTCGCCGCCTTCTACCGGAATCGTGTAGATGTCATACTCGGCGTTGCGATCGGCGCAGTAAGCCAGCGTTTTTCCGTCCGGCGACCAGCCGTGCCAGTAAGATGGGCCAAGACGGGTCACGAGCTTCGGCGTTCCGCCGGCGCTCGGCAGAATGTAGATGAACGACTTGTTGCTCTCCTGCGATTGATCGCTGATAACCAACTGCGCGCCGTCGGGCGACAAGCCATGATCGTTGTTACAGCGATTCGCGAATTCGGTATTGATCAACTCCAGCACACCGCCCGCAACCGGCAATTTATAAATCTTGCCATTCTGGTTAAACAAAAAATATTTCCCATCGCGCGACCAGTTGGGCGCTTCGAAATGCTCGCGTGCATGATAAACCACCCGTCGGTCTTTCGAAGCAATCGCGATTGTTTCCAGCGTGCTCTCCAGCACCGGCTCACCGACAGTTTTCGCCTTGTCGGCGGTGATTTCGACGTTTGAGAAAACCGCCTTTTCCACCGTATTGCTGTCGTGAGCGCAAACACCCAGGCCGATGAAAAACGGCTCGCTATATTTTATCTTGAACGACCCGCCAGCCGCATGAAGCGTGTCGTTCTCGCGGGCAATCGACATGAAGACGTAGTCACCCTCTTTCTCAATGCGCACTCTTCGCGGCGCTGAAACGTTCGATTGAATCTCGCGCGTTGGGCCGCCGCGTTCTTCGCGATATTGAATCGAAGTCAGGCCGTCGCCGTGGACGGCGGCATCGACATAAGGAGAATCGGCGTCGAGGCTTTGGCGAATGAGCAGGCACGCCTTGCTATGCTCATGGCCGCCGGCGCCGATCCATTTGATGTCCGCCGCGAGTGAAACGTCGCCCGAAATTTTTTTCCAAACAAAATGAAACGCGTCGGTCGTTGACCACATGTTCTCACCGCCGCCGGAAACGAGATAGCTCTTTTGCGCCGCGTCATATTCAATCGCGCCGGACTTGCCAACGACGCCAATATCGCCGTGACCTTCGAACTGTCCAAGCGCTGCATCCTGTGCGCGGCCGGATCGCGCTTGAAGAAAAATGCAAAAGCTCAATATCGTCAGGATCTCATGAGTGAAATGATTCACGACAATCTTCCTCTGGGAAATAGCGTGGTTTTCGTTTATTCAGAAAACATTTCCTGCAAGACTGCCAGCACCTTGGTTTGAGTTCTCCTCTCGATCTTACCCAAACGTTTCACGAGTCGGGATTTGTCAACCGTGCGTATTTGATCGAGAACAACCTGACCCTCTTTTCCTTGAAATTTACAAGCCACTCGCGTCGGATAATTTCTCCCCTGCGTGGTTAAGGGAGCTATGATCACCGTTCCAATGTAGCGATTCATTTCGTCCGGTGAGATGACGAGGCTGGGGCGCGTTTTCTGAATTTCCTTTTCACCTTGATGTTGCATTACAAAAGACAAACCCCGATTTTCCTTATCTTGAAATTTTAGCAGATTATGATGCAAAATCGGGGTGCCGACAGTCGGATCGAGGTTCACGAGATAGACATCAAAACGATTGACGGCCATTTACCAGGTCCATTCGTTTTCGTCCCACTTGCTTTGATGAGGCAGCGCCTCCTTGTCGAGCAATTCATCGTCGACGTTCTCGGCCATCGCGCGAAATTTGCTCTCCCAGCCGTCGCGAGGCTTGCGAGCGGTGCGGATGATGATCTGCCGATCCTTGACTTCAAGCTCGACGTCGCCATTGAGGCCGCTTTGCTTGAGCAGGGCCTTGGGAATTCGAATCCCCTGGGAGTTGCCAATTTGAACGATTCGTGCTTTCATGGGATACAAAGTAATTAACGGGGTTGGGTAAATGCAAATGCTTTCTTTTCTCGTTCACCGCGCCGAACGATTTCTAATATCGTCAGGCCGTGTTTCCGTCTTCCTTCAAATTGCTGACGATGCGCTGGAGAACTCGAATCACCGTCGCATAATCATCTTCGCTGATGCCTTGCATCACCTTTTCTCTCGCCTGCTTTTGCGCCGCCAGAATGACCCCGTGATGGCTACGACCATCATCCGTGAGCTGGAAGTTTGCCACGCCTTCCGCGCCGTCATTCTGTCTTACCCAGCCATTTTCTACAAGGCGATTGAGAATCGTGTCGAGGCCGGAAGCGTCAACAAACGCGCGCATGGTTTCGAAAATGCGTTCTCTGCTTGCTTCACCAGCTTCGTAAAGCAGGTTGAGTACTTGCCACTCGAAACGCCATAACTTAGTGAGAAACTGAAATAATAAGTTCATCTTGTGGCCTTTCGAGAGCCGCATCGGCTTATTTCATTACACACTAACGAAATCGTGTATGGCGCATAGAATGGTGTCTACCTTTTCAGCAAACCAGCACGTTCGGCATCTTGAAGTATACTAGTCAAACTAGCGCCTGTGGAGAGCACAACAATTAGCCGATATCTGGCGCGTGTAATAGCCAGATACATTTCCCGTATCGCTTGTTGTTCGACTGCTGATGAAAGCGCATCGTTGTCTACAACACGTGGTGGAACGATTCCTTGTTCTAAGCCTACAAGAATGACGGCATCGAACTCCTGCCCGCCCGAATAGGGCGGCTTGGTAAGTACAATTAGTGGTTGGTCCGGTGACAATTTCTCGCCGCGTTCTAGCAAAACATGAAGAGGAAGATCGGTGCCTCTAAGTTCTTCAGAAAGTACATCCCAATATTGATCTGCATGGCAAATGACGGCAATCTGCCGAAGGTTTGCTTTTCTCAGTTCGCGTATTCGTTTCAAAACAAACTTGCCTAACTTTTGCGTCTCTTCGCCCGCAACTTCAATCAATGGCGGTGCTGCTAGGGGGTGTAAATCCGACTCCATCTTTTGGGCGATACTGGTAAAGTCGGGGAAGTCTGGTCCAAACAAATCTACACTTCGTTGAATAACAAAAAACGCTAACCGTATAATTGACTTGGTGGAGCGGTGAATTGAAGAAAGGCTTTCGTTGGCAATATTGGGGATGCCAAGAGTTGCCAGTCCGGCAGTTGATTGACCATAAATGTCTTGTGCCTCATCCAAAGCCAAGACAATAGGCACATATTCATCGGCTGAACCATTTGTAAGGATCGGAAGAACCCTTCTCTCGTTTTCGTTAAAGAGTTGTGTTTCATCCACAAAAACGTAGTCGTAACCTAATTTGCGCCGCTTTAACTCCCATATCGGAGTTCTCAGTCTGCCCAGCAGCGACAAAGCGACGTCATCTGTATCAAGCACCTCATGCTGCTCAAATACTACGGCGTGGTATTTTTCATAAATGCGGTAGACGAGTTGTCGCTCCTCTTGACTTAGAATTCCATGCAACCGGCTGAGCCTTCGCTCCGACTGAGTATAGCGTTTCTTGTCTCCTTCAAGCCCGTGTCCCTTTATGGCAGTTGATATCTCAGACATTATCAATCGAGCGAGTATGACCAAAAGTTCGGGGTTGTACTTTATGGCTGAGAATATTTGGCTCTTGGCAACAGTTTCTGGCATCTCCTTGAGTGTTTCTTCAAGAGCCTCTTGAACTTGTTCAAGCTGAAACAGCTTTGCCTCATATGCATCTGGGTCAATTACCGAAGTGTGTTCGAGGCCGAGTTCTCTACGTCCATACTCTGAAAGAGTATAGACATCAATTTGGCGCTTGTCATCGCGCAGTCGTGTGTCGCCTGAATCAAGAACCGAGAAGCGTTGTTTTACTGTGTCTGCCATGGCTGCGTTGTGAACAATATACAGAACACGGAGTTCTTGCCCTCTATTCTTGACAAGATCCAAGCGGCGGAGGGCGAGAAGTTGCATCAGCAGTGTTTTCCCAGAGCCGCCTGGACCAACGATGCGAAGTGGATGACGTTCGATTGCGTCGGACATCAAAATACGACGCTGAATCTCCGAGAGCGGGCTGTTATTGCCTAACCAATCAAAATAGGTAAGACCAGAAGCACGGCGTGCAGACTTTCTCTCCACCGCTCGATTTCCTGTGACGACTTCCACTTGCTGATATTCATTTGCCGTTTCAGGCTGGGTGTAAGGGGCGAGGAATCGGCGAAGCTCCAAGAACAATACCTCTTCTGTTTGTTGGCGTTTGCGTGTGGGCGAGATAAGGGCGTTCGCTTTTTCTAGTAACCGATCTAGGTTTGCCGATTCCGTTACAACGGCTCGCGTTAATTTCCCAAAATCGAAGGCAGGGCCAACACAAATGAGTGAGTGTTGTGCAACAACAGTAGCGTCAACGTTACGCTCGAAATAGGCAATATTCAGCTTTTCCAAAGCACCCCTTCCAGCCGTGCAAGTGTGTGCTCCATTCGGCCAAGCTCGGTGTATGTACGTCCCATCTAGATAAAAGCCTTGGAGTCTCTGGTTGATTACGTGAAGAAATCGTATCAGGACTTCACGACCTGTTGTCAATGCTTTTAGAAAGCCGTGTTCGCTGTCACGCTTGATGAACCCCCAGGGCTCCTCCCCAGTGCCAGATAGGTAATCGATATTCCATACAGCTACTATTTCTCCGTCCGGTGAAGCGGAAAGCCTAAATGGCCCCTCTGTCATTTCACCCGCCCTCAATACATCTAGCTCGTCGTCGGATCGTGAAAGAATACCGTTCAGAATATCCAAAAGTCCCGACTTTCCAAGGAGCCAATCGGCTGTGCCTTGTGTGATGGCAATGTAAGACATCTCAATATTCTCCGATCTGATTAATAAATTGAGTTACAGTTTGATGTGTGAAGTCGGGCGAACCGAGTCTTACATACATAGCTACATAGCGTGTTACAAGATCGGCCAAGAAGCGGGGTTTCAGTGAGACTCGCTTCATTGGCCGCTCTTGAGAAAAAGCACACACGCCAGGAATAAAACGCGAAAGCCTCTGAATGGCTGCTGGCCAGTCAGTTAGCGATATATCTTGTGCGCACTCGAAAATTTCTACAGGCGCAGAGAAGGCATAACGGAACAGTACAACAGAGTGCCGAGGTACGCCAGACCAAGCAGAATCCTGTTCATCTGCAGGAAGAAAGTGGATATCTTGACGATAGGCATTGCTCACAATGCCCTTGATGATTGACTTAAAAGCCTTGTCACCAAAGAGCATTTTGAGATCTTGTAAGGGGGCCTCAATTATGCTAGGATTTGAAGTAAGAAGAAGAAGGCGCAACCCCGCCCTAGCTCTTATAATGGCTGTTCTTGATTTCTCGCTTAGCCGCGGGGCATTGCATGCTTCATCTAGTTCCTGATCAAGTCTTAGGATTGCTTGGGGCGAGGGGGAGCAAAACGACCCGCTTTCTCTATCATCACGTTGCGATCATCCATTTGTGCAACCTGCAGTTGGCCTTCGATTTCTCGAAAGATGTCTGGCATGAATGCAGGCGTAGTGAAGTACGCGCAGACAGGAATAAGCGGAAGATATGAAATGGTTTCTACTTTTCGGTTAGATAGATCGCATGCCGGTGTAATCACAATACCAGAAAGTGGTGTGTCTCCTAAAAGACCGAAGGTTGGAAGAGCAGACCAAATATCACCTGTATTGTTTCCACATGCTGGAAAGACATCGTAGTAGTCCTGGATGCGTGTATCTAGTTTTTGTGGCATAAATGTATCAACCCTCAGTTGAACAAAATGACGCTCGAGCCTCCTTTCCAGTCATGATCGGACATGTCAAAAACGAGTGTACCAATCAGCTCCGGATCATTACAAACAATACCCAATTGATGATTGATGCCTGGCTTTTTAATTGTACGTGCCGGTAACAATGATTGCGTACTGTGTATTCTCCTCTTCCCTCACCACCCGCGCCACGTCGGCAACCTTGTCGTTGGCGTCGAGCTTGATGAGCTTCACGCCCTGAGTGTTGCGGCCAATGGCATCATCGCTTTCACACTTTGCTACGAACCGATGCTAACCATTTTCGCGACGCCAAGAAAATGGTCGCCACTTTTTTGCTTACTCAACTTTGGACGACCGCGCCTGTTCGGATATTTTCTGCTGCAGCCAGATATTTACCAAAGTCTCGACTTTGACTCCTCCTTGGCGCGCTTCTTTCTCAACCTGAGTCAGCAAATCCAATTCAATGGGAACAGCGCAGGTGACCTTGATGTCAACATCTGGTACATCAGGATTGTCAAACTCCGTGAAATCATGTTTATCCCAAAATTCTCCCACCTTCTCTAGCGTATTTGCTTTCGAGACCCCGCTCAATTTATTTTTTCGCATAAGCTGTTCGCTTCTTATTAAATACAACATGAACACGCTTCCTTATTCAGGAGCGTTTTTTTCTCTTCTTGAGCGCGCACAAACAAGGGTGTCGGCGCGTTGTCCGCAAGACCAGCGTCGACCAAGTCAAAAACGCTGTATTGCTCCATGAACGCAGCAATTTCTTCATCACTTTTGAACTTGGGGATTTTAGAGGGTAATGGCCTTTTCATTAGATCATGGTTGTCGATTAAACCTGCGCCGCCTTAAAGAAATCCCATAGAAGAGTTCTGTGGGATGTTGTGCTCTGTGGGCGGCAAGGCTGTTCTACTTACTCTTCATCCTCCTCTTCGCTCACCACCCGCGCCACGTCGGCAACCTTGTCGTGGGCGTCGAGCTTGATGAGCTTCACGCCCTGGGTGTTGCGGCCGATGACTTTGATGCTCTTCACCTGCTGGCGAATGACCACGCCCTTGACGGTGATGATCATCAAATCATCGTCGTCGATGGCTTCTTTGAT